>ERZ791808.1960-NODE-1960-length-13590-cov-6.387071_pt1 | contig 13590 bp, 10 predicted proteins | sample MGYA00510305_ERZ791808 | MGnify/ENA primary metagenome ERZ791808 (study PRJEB30046, sample SAMN00792024) | human gut metagenome | study: EMG produced TPA metagenomics assembly of the A metagenome-wide association study of gut microbiota in type 2... | reverse complement strand
GTCGTTGATGGTGGTGTTGCAGCCCAGTTCAGCGGCCAGAGCCTCTGCTTTGGCGGCGGTGCGGTTGGCCAGCCAGACGTTCTGCGGGTCTGCCGCCTTGCAGACGGCCCGGGCGATAGCCCCGCCCATGTTGCCGCAGCCTAAGAAACCGATGGTATTCAGCATAAGAAAAACCTCTTTCCCAATCAAAAGAACAGGGGAGATGCCCCCTCTGTGTCTCCATTGTAAGCAGGGCCGGGGGAGAAATCAAGAGGAGAGCCGGAAAATGTCAAAGCTTTTCGGAAAGCTCCTGATAGACGCGCTGCGGCGGCGCAGCTTTTTTGCTGTCCAAATCTTAAGAAAACATAAAAAGTTCATGAAAAAGTCGAAAAAGGTGCTTGCACCTGCACGGGCAGATGAGGTATCATAATAGATAGAAGTTGGGAAACTCCGCACAGAACGGGGCAAACGCGAAAGGATGGGCATTCTCGTGGCACAGACGACAAAACGCGCGCTGGAAGCATCGCTCAAAAAGCTGCTGCTCCGCAAGCCGCTGAATAAGATAACGATAAACGACATTACCGAGGACTGCGGTGTGAACCGCATGACCTTTTACTACCATTTCAAAGATATTTACGACTTGGTGGACTGGATCCTGGTGGAGGATGCCACAGAGGCACTGGAAGGCCATCAGGACTTTGAGACGTGGAGCGACGCCTTCCGCGATATGCTGGAAAAGGTGCAGGCCAACCGGGTGCTGGTGCTGAATGTCTACCGCTCCATCAGCCGGGAACAGGTGGAGCAGTATCTCTATAAAATGCTTGACCCTCTGCTGCGAATGTTTATAGAGCGTGAAAACATCCCGGTGCAGGAAGAGGACAAGCAGTTCATCATTGATTTTTATAAGTATGGCTTTGTGGGCATGGTGCTGGAATGGATACGCCGAGATATGAAGACCGAACCAGCCATCATGGCCGAACGGTTCAACACTATGATGCACGGTGATTTGGAGCGGGCGCTGCTGCGCTTCAGCACCGACGGCAGAGCATCAAAAACCGACGACTGATAAAAATTTGAACAAGCAGAGCAGGATGATAGAAAAACTATCACCCTGCTTTTGTTGTTTATAGAACCTTTGTTGGAAAAATGTTAAAGTATTGTCAAAACAAAGGGCTGGCAAAGACCCACATAAGGAGGCAGACTTTTATGAGTATTGCGTTGGAGTCGTTGAACCATAAGGTACAGCGTGCCGCTGTCGGAACGATGGTGGATGTGGCACTGGCTCATGTCAGCAAAGACCGTCAGAAGACGTTTGCCGAGATGGTGGACGTCGCCAAGCAGTTCTATGGCGACTCGTTCAGCGAGGAGACGTATGAGCACGCCCGCGCAGTGCTGACCGATGCGGACAGCAAGTGGTCGAAGCTTATCAACTGTGTGCTCGACCAGACCGCGCCCAGCGTAGCACGCACCACGGCGCTCAACCTTGGCTATGAGGCGTTCTTCCGGGGGACAAAGACCATCCGCGAGAATCGCACAAAGTACCACTGCAACATTCCGTGGCTGATCCTGTTCGACCCCACTTCGGCTTGCAATATGCACTGCGTGGGATGCTGGGCGGGCGAGTACGGCCACAAAAACAACCTCAGCTTTGAGGATATGGACAAAATCATCACCGAGGGCAAGGAGCTGGGGGTCTATCTCTATATGCTCACCGGCGGCGAGCCTCTGGTGCGGAAGGCGGATATTCTCCGTCTGGCAAAAAAGCACAACGACGTGCAGTTTGCGATTTACACGAACTCGACCCTCATCGATGAGCCGTTCTGCGAAGAGGTCGTAAAACTGGGCAATATCGCCTTCATGCTCTCGATCGAGGGAACTCCCTCTACCAATGATGCCCGGCGGGGCGACGGCCACTATGCCGCTGTCATGAATGCGATGGACTTGCTCAAGGCCCACGGGATCCTTTTTGGCACTTCCATCTGCTATACCAGAGACAATCTCGAAGCCGTCACCAGCGACCACTTTATGCGGATGCTCTGTGACAAGGGCGCGCACTTCGGATTCTACTTCCACTATATGCCGGTAGGCAACGAGGCTGCGCCAGAGCTGATGCCCACGCCTGCTCAGCGCAAGTACATGATCGAGCGCATCCGGTATCTCCGCTCGGAAAAGAGCGATATTCCGTTTTATCCGATGGACTTCCAGAACGATGGCGAGTTTGTGGGCGGATGCATCGCAGGCGGACGCAACTATTTTCATATCAATTCGGCGGGCGATGCAGAGCCGTGCGTCTTTATCCACTATTCCAACGCCAACATCCACGACAGCAGCATCCTCGATATTCTCCGCAGCCCGCTCTTCATGGCCTACCACAACGGCCAGCCCTTCAATAAAAACCATCTGCGTCCCTGCCCGATGCTGGAAAACCCCGAGCTTCTGCGCCAGATGGTGCATGACACCGGTGCTCACAGCACCGACTTGCAGTCGCCCGAGAGCGTAGACCATCTCTGCGACAAATGCGGTGCATATGCTGCCGACTGGCAGCCTGTGGCCGACGAGATCTGGTCGCATGTCACCCTCAAGGAGAGCCGGTACGAGAATTACAAGGACTGGGAACCGGCGCATTCCACTGCTCACGCGAAATGACTTTATCGGTCTTTCAAACATAAAATTGCGCAGAAAAGCCCCCATCTTCACCGGCTGAGGCAGCCGGGAGGATGGGGGCTTTATCTTGTTATTTTATTCTTCGCCGGAATCAATGACGATTTCGGTTTCCGTTCCTTCATCTTCTACAGGCGCGGAAGCCGGGTCGCCGGGATCGCCGAACTCGTCGTGGTAGACGGTCATCTGGTCGAGCTGGCCGTTGCGGCGCAGGCCGTGGAAGACCAGCTTCTTGATGACGTCATAGATGACGGCGAACAGCGGCACGCCCACGATCATGCCCACGAAGCCCCACAGACCGCCGAACAGCAGGATGGAGAAGAGCACCCAGAAGCTCGAAAGGCCGGTGGTGTTGCCCAGGATCTTCGGGCCGATGACATTGCCGTCCAGCTGCTGGAGGACCAGAACGAAGAGCACGAACCAGATGGCCTTGATGGGGCTCTGGATGAGGATGAGCAGCGTTGCAGGCACGGCACCGATGAAGGGGCCGAAGAAGGGGATGACGTTGGTGACGCCGATGATGACCGACACCAGCAGTGCGCTCGGGAACTTGAAGATGATGCAGGCAAAGTAGCAGAGCACGCCAATGATGGCGGAGTCCATGATCTTGCCGTTGATGAAGCCGCCGAACATCTTGTCTGCGTAGAGGACTTCCTCCTGGATGAGCTGCGCCCAGTGGGGCTTGACGACGCTGTAGAGGATCATCTTGGCCTGTTTGGTGAACTTTTTGCGGCTGGCCAGCAGGTAAACAGCGACGATAAGGCCGATGAGCAGGTTCTTGAACCAGGTCACCACACTCATGACGCCGACGCCCACACCGCTCAGGATGCCTTGTATATTCTGCAGCGAGGGGAGCAGGGTGGTGCGCAGAGTGGTCAGGTTGTCAGCAATGGCATCGTAGGCATTGTTGAAATAGCCCATCAGTGTCTCATTATCCAAGAAGATTTCCTGTGTGTTCACCCACCGCATGAACCGGGTGATGCTGGTCTGCGCGGTGTAGTAGAGGGAGGTGACGCTCGTAATGAGCTGCGGCACCACCATCATCACGAGGGCATAGACCACCAGCACACCGAACAGCAGCGTCGCCGCAATGGCAAGCATATTGGCCATGCTGTGGAGCTTTTCGGGGAAGATGCGGTGTAGAAAGCCCTCAATGGTGTTGCACACCGGCTTGAGCAGATAGGCGATGACGGCACCATAGATGAAGGGCATCAGGATGCCGGTCACCTTGGAGACCGCGTCGCCGAACCCGTCGAAGCGGTAGATGAAGAAGAAGAACAGGATGCTTAGACTTATCGCACCAAAGCCCGCGAGCATTCCGTAGACATAGGGCTTGATGTGCGGTTTTTTGTCCATCATGTGTGACTCCATTCCTGCCGCAGACGGCAGGAGCCGGTACGGCGATGTTTAGATTTTGTTGCTGCGGCGCCAGATGTGCATCTTCTCGGCCTCTTTGATAAGCTCCTCGCGGAAGTCGGGGTGTGCCACATTGATGAGGGCTTCGGCCTTCTCCCAGGTGGTCAGACCCTTGAGGTTGACGCAGCCGTATTCAGTGCAGAGGTAATGCAGATTGGCGCGGGTATCGGTGATGATGCTGCCGTTTTCCAGCGTGGGACGGATGCGGCTCTCGAGCTGACCGGTCTTCTTATTAAAGAAGGTAGAAGACAGGCAGATGAAGCTCTTGCCACCCTTGGAAAGGTATGCGCCCAGCACGAAGTCCAGCTGGCCGCCTGCACCGGAAATGTGCTTGACGCCGGCGCTCTCCGCATTCACCTGGCCGAACAGGTCGATGTCCACCGCATTGTTGATGGAGATGAAGTTGTCCAGTGCGGAGATGCTGCGGATATCGTTGGTGTAATCGACGGGAGCAGACATGCACTCGGGGTTGTTGTTGAGGTAGTCGTACATCTTCTGGGTGCCGGCACCGAAGGCGTAGACCTGACGGCCCTTGTCCAGCTGCTTGTGTGCGCCGGTGATCTTGCCGGCCTTGGCGATGTCCACGAAAGCGTCAACATACATCTCGGTGTGGACGCCCAGGTCCTTCAAATCGCTCTGGGCGATGAGGCTGCCGATGGCGTTGGGCATACCGCCGATGCCCAGCTGCAGGCAGGCACCATTGGGGATCTGCGGCACGACGAGGTTTGCGACCTTCAAATCGACCTCGGAGGCGGGGCCGGCAGCGGCCATCTGGCCGATGGGCGGATTGTCGCCCTCCACGATGCCGGTGACCTGGGAGATATGGACACAGTTCTCCATACCGCCGAGGCAGCGGGGCATATTGGTGTTGACCTCCACGATGATCTTCTTTGCCTTCTCACAGACGGCACCCAGATGGGAAGCGCTGGGGCCGAAGTTGAAGTAGCCGTGCTCGTCCATCGGAGTCACCTGGAAGACGGCGATGTCCAGCGGGTCGGGACTCTCGCGGTAGTAGCGGGGCAGCTCCGAATAGCGGATTGGGGAGTAGAACGAGAAGCCCTGTGCGATGGCTTTGCGCTCAATGCCGCCCATGTGCCAGCTGTTCCAGGTCATGTGGGCAGCGGGGTCGTCGATCTGGAAGATCTCAGGCACCCACATCAGGATGCCGCCGCGGAAATTGACGTTTTCCAGTTCGGGCAGGCGCTTGGCAAGGGCGGCATCCACGGCCACAGGGGTGTTGACGCACCAGCCGTAATCCACCCAGTCGCCGCTCTTGACCAGAGAAGCAGCCTGCTCGGCAGTCATCTTTTTCTGGGCATACATTTCCATGAAATCCATTATAAACCATCCTCTCCTTTAAGAACATAAAAGAATTGTAAATTTATTATTTACAATTCTACGGGACAAAATCTTAGCCGGAAATTTACCGGTTTTTCCCAGTCCGGACACTGTCTTATCACACCCCGGCGGTATCCTTGGGGTCGGCAGGGCAGAAGCCTCCGGCAGCGACACACCTGCACAGCTTAGTTATAACATTAACAAACATTATAATCAAGCCCTCTTCCGCGAAAAAATGCCACGCAGGACAATTTAACTAAATTTCTTAGGTATTTGTGGCGATTGTTTGGTATAGCAAAAACAATTTTTTTCGAAAAAGTACTTGATAAAATTTTGACGATATGGTTTACTAAGGGTGTACCAAGACGATGCGCCCCAGTGTGACGTTGATTGACTAAAAATTAACGATATTGCGATGGCGATGCGGCCTGGTACTTGAAGCAGGAACTGAAAAGTGCTATCATGGCAACACCAAATGCGCTTTTCCAAAGCGCGCAAATAAAGGAGACCATACCGATGGCAACAGCAGTTTACCCTGGGTCCTTTGACCCGGTCACGAGAGGACACCTCGACATCATCAAGCGAGCTGCAAAGATAAACGACCAGCTCATTGTGGCAGTGCTCATCAACAGCGCAAAGAACCCTCTGTTCACCGTAGAAGAACGGGTGGCGCTGTTGCGGGAGTGTTGCAAGGACATCCCGAATGTGACGGTGGAGAGCTTCGACGGCCTGACCGTGGAGTTCGCCAAGAAGCGCCACGCTTCGGTGATGGTGCGGGGCCTGCGGGCGGTGACGGATTTCGAAAACGAGATACAGCTTGCCCAGACGAACCACGCACTGATGCCCGGTATCGAGACGATGTTCCTTGCCACCAGCATCAAGTGGAGCTACCTTTCCTCCACCATCGTCAAGGAGGCTGCCCGCTACGGCAGCAACATCTCCAAGTTCGTGACGCCCAACGTAGAGAATGCCATCCACGCCAAAGTGGAGCAGCTCCGGGCGGAAGGAAAGATGTTCTGATACCTTTTATAATGCAGAAAGGCCTTTGGGCTTTTTGATAAATAGTTTTACGAAACCCCGAAACATATAAATTCAGGAGGCTATTAACATGAAGAAAATCGTTATCGCATCTGCTTGCCGTACCGCTATTGGTAAGTTTGGCGGCACCCTGGCAAACGTCCCTGCTGCAGAGCTGGGCTCCATCGTCATCAAGGAGGCTCTGGACCGTGCTAACGTGAAACCCGAGCAGGTCGATCATGTTTACATGGGCTGCGTCATCCAGGCTGGTCTGGGCCAGAACGTCGCTCGTCAGGCTTCCCTGAAGGCTGGCCTGCCCGTCGAGACTCCTGCCGTCACCGTCAACGTGGTCTGCGGCTCCGGTCTGAACTGCGTGAACATGGCTGCTCAGATGATCGAGGCCGGCGATGCTGACATCGTGGTCGCAGGCGGCATGGAGAACATGGATATGGCTCCCTTCGCACTGCAGAAGGCTCGTTACGGCTACCGCATGGGTGCTCCCATGGGCAAGAGCGAGATTGTGGATACCATGGTCAACGATGCTCTGTGGGATGCCTGCGGCTTCAACAAGCACATGGGCATGACCGCTGAGAATGTCTGCACCAATGAGACCTATCAGAAGAAGTACGGCTACAGCCCCATCACCCGCGAGATGCTGGATGATTTCGCTTACCACAGCCAGCTGAAGGCTGACAAGGCCATCAAGGACGGTGCTTTCAAGGATGAAATCGTTCCTGTTGTCATCAAGGGCAAGAAGGGCGATACCGTGTTCGATACCGATGAAGGCCCCCGTCTGAGCGCTCCCGAAGTGCTGGCAAAGCTGAAGCCCGCCTTCACCAAGGACGGCATCGTCACCGCTGCAAACTCCTCCGCTATCAACGATGGCGCAGCTGCTCTGGTCATCATGAGCGAAGAGAAGGCCAAGGAGCTGGGCGTGAAGCCTCTGGCTACCTGGGTCGCAGGTGCTCTGGCAGGCGTCGAGCCTGAGGTCATGGGTCTTGGCCCCATCGCTGCTACCAAGAAGGTCATGGCTAAGACCGGCCTGACCGTTGCTGATATGGACCTGGTCGAGGCCAACGAGGCATTCGCAGCACAGTCCATCGCAGTCGGCGAGGCTCTGGGCTTCGATAAGGACAAGCTGAACGTCAACGGCGGCGCAATCGCTCTGGGCCACCCGGTCGGCGCTTCCGGTGCTCGTATCCTCGTCACCCTGCTGTACGCTATGAAGCATCGTGGTGCTCACAAGGGTCTGGCTACCCTGTGCATCGGCGGCGGCATGGGCTGCGCAACCATCGTCGAGATGGACTGATTTCCCTTTGAAGAGTCACTCCGGATATTGATACAGCCCGGACAGTGGGCGAGACCGGAGACTTGCCCCTTGTCCGGGGGCTGTTTTGAATAAGATATAACCTGAATGGAGGTTTTCACAATGGCATTTGTAAAAACCGAGGTGCAGGGCGCAGTCGAGATCATCACCATCGACCGCCCGAAGGCACTGAACGCCCTGAACCCCGAAGTCCTGGCAGACCTGAAGGCTGCTTTTGAGGCAGTTGACCAGTCCGCCATCCGCTGCATCGTCCTGACCGGCGAAGGCGACAAGAGCTTCGTGGCAGGCGCTGACATCGGCTCCATGAGCACCATGACCAAGGCCGAGGGCGAGGCTTTCGGCAAACTGGGCAATGATGTGTTCCTGATGATCGAGAGCTTCCCCATCCCCGTCATCGCAGCCGTCAACGGCTTTGCACTGGGCGGCGGCAATGAGCTGGCTATGAGCTGCGACATCCGCATCTGCTCCGACAACGCTGTGTTTGGTCAGCCGGAAGTCGGTCTGGGCATCACCCCGGGCTTCGGCGGCACCCAGCGTCTGGCACGTCTGGTTGGCATGGGCATGGCAAAGCAGCTGGTCTACTCTGCACTGAACATCAAGGCTGACGAGGCCTACCGCATCGGCCTGGTCAACGCAGTGTATCCGCAGGCTGAGCTGATGGAGAATGTCCTGAAGCTGGCCAACAAGATCGCCAAGAACGCGCCCATCGCCGTGCGCAACTGCAAGAAGGCTATCAACGACGGCATCAGCCTCCCCATCGAGAAGGCTGTCGAAGTCGAAGAGAAGCTGTTCGGCGACTGCTTCGAGACTCATGACCAGAAGGAAGGCATGGCCTGCTTCCTGAGCCGTGAAAAACCGAAACCCAAGGCAGTGTTCACCAACAACTAAAGGGTAAGCGACAGCCTCGGGCAGGCCATGCCGCCAAGAAGGGGCCTCCGCAAAAGCTTGCGCAGCAAGATTTTGTGGGGAGAAGGAGGTACTACGGAACAGAGTGAGCAACAGCAGCAATGCTGCTGCGAACGAAGTGGAGTCAGTACCGACGCGGCCTGCTTCCTGAGCCGTGAGAAGCCGAAGCCCAAGGCAGTGTTCACGAACAACTAAACTAAACCATAACGCCTCTGCAACGCCTCCCCGGAAAGGGAAGGCACGGAGAGGCACTACATTCAGAAGATATAATAAAGGAGAGATTTCCCATGAAGATCGGTGTTATCGGTGCTGGCACTATGGGCCAGGGCATCGCAAAGGCATTTGCTCAGGTCGAGGGCAACACGGTTGCTCTGTGTGACATCAAGCAGGAGTGGGCCGAGAATGGTCTGGCAAAGATCAAGAAGGGCTATGAAAAGCTGGTCGCTAAGGGCAAGATGACTCAGGAAAAGGCTGACGCTATCGTCGCTGCTATCACCCCGGGCCTGAAGGAAGACCTGTGCGCTGACTGCGACCTCGTCGTTGAGGCTGCTTTCGAGGATATGAAGGTCAAGCAGACCACTTTCGGCGAGCTGGATAAGATCTGCAAGCCCGAGTGCATCTTCGCTTCCAACACCTCTTCTCTGTCCATCACCGAGATCGGCAAGGGTGTCAGCCGTCCTCTGGTCGGTATGCACTTCTTCAACCCCGCAGACCGCATGAAGCTCATCGAGGTCATCGCTGGCTGCAACACTCCCGCTGAGACTGTCGAGAAGATCAAGGAGATCTCCGTTGCCATCGGCAAGCAGCCGGTCCAGGTCAACGAGGCTGCCGGCTTCGTCGTCAACCGCATCCTGATCCCGATGATCAACGAGGCTGCCTTCATCAAGATGGAGGGCGTTTCCAACATCGCCGGCATCGACACCGCTATGAAGCTGGGTGCCAACCACCCGATGGGTCCCCTGGAGCTGGGCGACTTCATCGGCCTGGACATCTGCCTCGCCATTATGGACGTCCTGTACAAGGAGACCGGCGACAGCAAGTATCGTGCATGCCCGCTCATCCGTAAGATGGTCCGCGGCGGCAACCTGGGCTGCAAGTCTGGCAAGGGCTTCTACGTTTACAACGCAGACCGCACCAAGACCCCTGTCGACGAGCTGTAAATTAGTTTGAAATTTCTCTCGGTCGTCCCGAAGAAAACGGCCGGGAGGAATTTGTTTGCACAGGACATGAGTGTAGCTGCCCTGTGCTGAAAGAAAAACATCCGTTAGGAGGATATAGCGATGGATTTTACTCTGTCCAAGCAGCAGCAGATGGTGCAGAAGATGTACCGCGAGTTTGCTGAAAACGAAGTCAAGCCTCTGGCAAAGAAAGTCGATGCCGAAGAGTATTTCCCCAAGGAGACCGTCGAGAAGATGGGCAAGCTGGGTATGATGGGCATTTACTTCCCCACCTCCGTTGGCGGTGCAGGCGGCGACGTCCTGTCCTACGTCATGGCTGTTGAGGAGCTGAGCAAGGTCTGCGGCACCACTGGTGTTATCGTTTCCGCACACACCAGCCTGTGCGCAGCACCTATTTATGAGAACGGCACTCCCGAGCAGAAGGAAAAGTATCTGCCCAAGCTGTGCAGCGGCGAGTGGCTGGGTGCTTTCGGTCTGACCGAGCCGGGCGCTGGTACTGACGCTCAGGGCCAGCAGACCACTGCTGTGGAAGATGGCGATTACTGGGTGCTGAACGGCTCCAAGATCTTCATCACCAACGCAGGCTACGCTGACGTGTTCATCGTCATCGCTGTTACCGATAAGGTCCTCGATAAGAAGGGCCGTCCCACCAAGCTGTGCTCCGCCTTCATCGTGGAGCGTACCGACCCGGGCTTCTCCGTCGGCAAGGCTGAGGATAAGATGGGCATCCGTGGTTCTTCTACCTGCGAGCTGATCTTTGAGGACTGCCGCATCCCGAAGGATCGTATGCTGGGCGTGCGCGGCAAGGGCTTCCAGCTGGCTATGGCTACTCTGGACGGCGGCCGTATCGGTATCGCTTCCCAGGCTCTGGGCATCGCTGAGGGCGCTCTGCAGGAGACCGTCGCTTACGTCAAGGAGCGTAAGCAGTTTGGCCGCAGCATCTCCGCTTTCCAGAACACCCAGTTCGAGCTGGCTGAGATGAAGGCCCGTATCGAGGCTGCAAAGTATCTGGTCTACGCTGCCGCTCTGAAGAAGCAGGAAGCTATGAATGGCGCAAAGGTCCGCTACAGCGTCGAGGCTGCTCAGGCTAAGCTCATCGCAGCCCGCACCGCAAGCGACGTGACCCGCCGCTGCCTGCAGCTGTTCGGTGGCTACGGCTACACCCGTGACTACCCCATCGAGCGCATGATGCGTGATGCCAAGATCACTGAGATCTACGAGGGCACCAGCGAAGTGCAGATGATGGTCATTTCCGGCGCGCTGCTGAAGTAAGGGAGGCAAGATTTACAATGAAAGCAATCGTTTGTGTAAAGCAGGTTCCTGATACCTCCGGTAAGGTGGCTGTCAAGGCGGATGGTACTCTGGACCGTGCCTCTATGGCAACCATCACCAACCCCGATGACCTGAACGCTCTGGAGGCCGCTCTGAAGCTGAAGGACGAGACCGGCTGCGAAGTCGTCGTCGTCACCATGGGTCCCCCGCCGGCCGAGGGCATGCTCCGTGAGCTGCTGGCCCGCGGTGCTGATAAGGCTGTTCTGGTCTCTGGCCGTGAGTTCGGTGGTTCTGATACCTTCGCGACCAGCCAGATCCTCGCTGCTGCTGTCAATAAGATCGGTGTCGGCCCCGAGGACGTCGTGTTCTGCGGCCGTCAGGCAATCGACGGTGATACCGCACAGGTCGGTCCTCAGATCGCTGAGAAGCTGCACCTGCCTCAGGTGACCTATGTTGCTGACATCCAGAAGGATGGCAACAGCCTCACGGTCAAGCGTATGCTGGAAGACGGCTACATGATGGTCAAGGTGCAGACTCCCTGCCTGCTGACCTGCATCAAGGAGCTGAACGACCCCCGCTACATGAGCGTGAACGGCATCTTTACCTGCTACGACAAGCCCATGGAAGTGTTCGACTACAACGCACTGAAGGACGATCCGCTGATCGAGGTGGATACCATTGGCCTGAAGGGTTCTCCGACGAACGTCTTTAAGTCCTTCACTCCTCCGCAGAAGGGCGCAGGCACCATGCTGCAGGGCGACGATGTTGCCGCCCAGCTGGCTGGCATCCTGGCCAAGAAGCACCTGATCTGATGAAAGGAGCATAGGATTACAATGGCTGATTTTAACGAATACAAGGGCGTCTGGGTCTTCTGCGAGCAGCGCCAGGGCGCACTGATGTCCACTGATTTTGAGCTGGTCAGCGAGGCCCGCAAGCTGGCTGATGAGCTGGGCTGCGAAGTCACCGGCCTGCTGCTGGGCGACAACGTCGAAGGCATTGCAAAAGAGCTGGGCGGCTATGGTGCCGATAAGGTCATGGTCTGCGACAGCCCGCTGCTGAAGGATTACACCACTGACGCATACGCCAAGGTCGTCTGCGACATGGTCAACGAGTACAAGCCTGAGGTCCTGCTGATCGGTGCTACCAACATCGGCCGCGACCTTGGCCCCCGCTGCGCAGCTCGTCTGCACACCGGTCTGACCGCTGATGCTACCCATCTGGACATCGACACTGCAAAGTATGTCGAGTTCCTGAAGGAGAGCTCCACCATCGACCTGTCCAAGCAGAAGTTCGATTACGAGGACCGCAACCTGAAGATGACCCGTCCTGCTTTTGGCGGCCATCTGATGGCTACCATCATCTGCCCCCGTTTCCGTCCTCAGATGTCTACCGTCCGTCCCGGCGTCATGAAGAAGGCTCCCTTCGATCAGGCCAAGGCCGATGCCTGCCAGATCGTGAAGCCCGCATTCGGCCTGACCGCTGACGACATCAAGACTGAGGTCCTGAGCGTTGAGAAGGCAGCTGAGAAGCTGGTCGACCTCATCGGTGCAGACGTCATCGTCTCTGTTGGCCGTGGCATCAGCAAGGACGTCAACAAGGGCATCGAGCTGGCTGAGCAGCTGGCTGCAGCTCTGGGCGGCGGCGTTGTTGGTGCATCCCGTGCCGTCACCGATGCCGGCTGGATGACCGCTGACCATCAGGTCGGTCAGACCGGTAAGACCGTCCATCCCAAGATTTATGTGGCTCTGGGCATCTCCGGCGCTATCCAGCACACCGCAGGTATGCAGGATTCTGAGTGCATCATTGCCGTCAACAAGAATGAGGCCGCCCCCATCTTCGGTGTGGCTGACTACGGCATCGTGGGCGACCTGTTCAAGGTCGTTCCCGAACTCATCAAGCAGGTCGAGGCAGCAAAGGCTGCTCAGTGATCAGCTGAGAAATAAGGTCCAGGAGGGCAGCTCGAGAGAGCTGCCCTCTTTTTGCATTTTACTTTTATAAATAAGAAAGAAAACTCTATGATTTTCCCATTGACAGGAAAGAAGAAATATGGTATATTCTATCCAGAGAGGTGAAGGTGCTTAGGCACTGGAAAATCACTTGAATGTAATTGACTCAAAAAAGAGTTTGCGAATAGAATATTTAGCAAAGCAGTTGAAAAGCTGTGACGCAAAGCTAAAGGGCCTGTAAAATGGTAGCCAGTTGCATTTTTAAGGAATTGCCTTTACTTTGTCTTTGAGTATCGTGATTCCTTTTTTTAGTCGCCAGAACAGTTCATGTGATGATGTCTCTCGAACCCCCACAGATGAGCAGGAAACATCTGTGGGGGTTTTTATTTTTGTCTACGGTGTCGGGACGCCTTACACAAAGAATCCAAGAGGCTGAAGCGGATTTGAGTCAGCGCGAAAAAACCTGAAAAAACTTGCAAAAAAGTGTTGACATCCGGCCCGGCGTATGGTATTATACTTGAGCGCCAAGCGCTGAGACAAAAGAATGACT
>ERZ791808.1958-NODE-1958-length-13608-cov-3.351214_pt1 | contig 13608 bp, 10 predicted proteins | sample MGYA00510305_ERZ791808 | MGnify/ENA primary metagenome ERZ791808 (study PRJEB30046, sample SAMN00792024) | human gut metagenome | study: EMG produced TPA metagenomics assembly of the A metagenome-wide association study of gut microbiota in type 2... | reverse complement strand
CCGAAGCGTCCTTTTTCACGGAGATGGAATTGTTCGATCGTTATTGTTCCCGGATAAAGGGTGATGATAACCGGGTAGACATGGTTTCCGTCTGTACACCTAACTACTTGCATGACGCTCATATCCGTTACGGGTTACGCTTGGGTGCTGACGTGATCTGCGAGAAACCGCTGGTGTTGAACCCGTGGAATATCGATGCTTTGGCCGAGGTGGAACGGGAAACCGGGCACAAGGTGAACAACATCCTTCAACTTCGCTTGCATGACTCGATCAAGGCCTTGAAAAAACGAATAGACGAGGGTCCGAAAGATAAAGTTTACGACGTGGATCTGACTTATATCACCTCTCGCGGTAACTGGTATTACACGAGTTGGAAAGGTGACGAGCGCAAGAGTGGAGGCGTGGCAACGAATATCGGTGTTCATTTTTACGACATGTTGACATGGGTTTTCGGAGGGGTAAAGGAGAACATCGTTCACGTGAAGAGCCATGACCGTGTAGCCGGGTATTTGGAGCTAGAACGTGCTCGTGTTCGTTATTTCTTGAGCATAAATGCCGATAACCTACCGGAGAATGCCGTGGAGGGAGAGAAACGCACCTATCGTTCCATCCGTATCGAGGGTGAGGAGTTCGAGTTTAGCAACGGTTTCACGGAGTTGCACACGGAGAGTTACAAGCACGTTCTTTCTGGTGAAGGTTTCGGTTTGGACGAGGTTCGTAATTGTATAAATATCGTTCATCATATCCGTAATGCCGAACCGATAGGTTTGAAAGGTGATTATCACCCGCTGGCTAAATTGCCGTTGGTAAAACATCCTTTCGGTTGGAGTAGATAATAATGAAAATAGGTATGAAATTACAAATGGTAGACTTGCAAGGTCAATATCAAAGAATCAAGAATGAAATTGATGCAAGTATAAAAAACGTGATAGAATCGGCCGCTTTCATAAATGGAACGCCGGTGAAGGAATTTGCACGTCACTTGGAAGAATTCTCGGGAGCGAAACACGTGATTCCTTGCGCTAACGGCACGGATGCGTTACAAATAGCCTTGATGTCTTTAAACTTGAAACCGGGAGATGAAGTTATCGTACCAGCTTTCACTTACGTGGCGAGTGCGGAGGTGATTGGGTTATTAGGTTTGATCCCCGTGATGGTAGACGTTGACCCAGGTACTTTTAACGTGACTCTTAAAAATATAGAGCGAGCGTTGACATCCAGAACAAGAGCGATAATACCTGTACATTTGTTCGGGCAGAGTTGTGACATGGAGGCAATTTTAGATTTTGCCAAACAGCATGACCTATTTGTCGTGGAAGACAACGCTCAAGCGATAGGTGCCATTTACACGTTTAGTAACGGGAAACGGAGTCAAACGGGAACCATGGGAGATTTCGGGTGTACTTCATTTTTTCCATCTAAAAATTTAGGGTGTTATGGTGATGGAGGCGCGTTGATGACGAATGACGATGTTCTGGCAGACCGGGCTAGAATGATAGCCAACCATGGTCAGAAAGTGAAATATCATCACGAGGTGATAGGTTGTAATTCTCGTTTAGACACGATTCAAGCCGCGATTTTGGACGTGAAACTGAAATACTTGAACGAGTATAACCTGGCCAGGAATGAAGCCGCTCGTTACTACACGACCCGGTTGAAGAATGTTGAAGGTATTGTTCTTCCAGAAGAAAAAGCATATAGTACCCATGTTTATCATCAATACACGCTAAAGGTAAAGGGTGGGAAACGTGATATTTTGAAAAAATTCTTGGAAGAGTATGGAATCCCCTCGATGATCTATTATCCCTTGCCCCTGCAGGAACAAGAGGCATTCCGGCAAATAGCCCGATCCACGGGTGATTTACACGAATCAAGCAGGCTAGCATCTTCTGTACTTTCATTACCGATGCACACGGAACTGACAAGAGAACAACAAGATATCGTGATAGACCGGGTAAAGAAATTTATTTTTTAATCGTTCAATTTTCAATTTGTAATGTATTCAAAATTATTAAATAAAGAGGCCAAACTGGCCTTGGTAGGTTTGGGTTACGTGGGTTTACCCATAGCGTTAGAGTTTGCCAAGAAGATTCAAGTAATCGGTTTCGATATAAACGAGGAGCGTCTAGCCAAGATGCGTCAAGGGATAGACCCGTGTAAGGAGTTGGAACATTCAGCCTTCGAGGGGGCGGATATAAAATTCACGTCTTCCATTGACGAGTTGCGAGAAGCCTCTTTTTTTATAGTTGCCGTCCCCACTCCTATAGATAGGCATAACCAACCGGACTTGACCCCGTTGTTGAGTGCGACCCGTTCCGTGGCTCACGCCTTGAAAAAAGGGGATTACGTGGTTTACGAGTCAACGGTTTATCCCGGTTGCACGGAAGAAGATTGCTTGCCAATACTGGAAGAAATTTCAGGCTTGAAGGTTGGCCTTGATTTCAAGATCGGTTACTCACCGGAGAGAATTAACCCCGGGGAGAAGGTACATACCTTGCCTAACACGGTCAAGATCGTTTCGGGTTGTGACGGGGAGGCTTTGGATATTATCGCTAAAGTTTACGAGTTAGTTGTGAAACCGGGTGTTCATCGTGCCCCGAATATTAAGGTTGCCGAGGCCGCCAAGATCATCGAGAACACGCAACGAGACGTGAATATCGCCTTGATGAACGAGTTGTCGATCATCTTTAGCCGTATCGGGATCAACACGTATGACGTGCTGGAGGCCGCCGGGACAAAATGGAATTTCTTGAAATTTTACCCGGGGTTAGTCGGTGGACATTGTATAGGGGTTGATCCTTATTATTTGGTATATAAGGCTAGCGAGTTAAAATATCACACGCAGATCATCAGTGCCGGGCGTTTTATAAACGACACGATGGGAGGCTATATCGCTAAAAAACTAGTGAAGAAGTTGATCGGGATGGGCAAAGGAATTTTAGGAGCTCGAGTGTTAGTTATGGGAATGACGTTCAAGGAAAACGTGGCGGATATACGTAATTCAAAAGTGGTTGATATAATTAACGAGTTAAAGGATTTTGGTGTCGACGTGGATGTTGTTGACGCTTATGCCGATTCAGAGGAAGTGAAACAGATGTACGGTTTCGGGTTAATAGAAAAGCCGAGAAATAATTATGATGCGGTGGTTGTGGCCGTTTCTCATGATGCTTATAAAGACTTGGACGAGAAGTATTTTAAATCATTGACTTACGATAATGCTGTGCTAGTGGACGTGAAAGGAATGTACAGGGATCGAATTCACGAGTTGAAATATTGGAGCTTGTAAATTTTTGCACGAGATAGAAAATAAAGAAGAATATAGAGTTTATATATAAATTTCACGATTGGAGAGAATAAATTTCATTTTAGAGGAAGCTTGTAGGCGTGATTAATAATTATAGAAAAGGATACGAGTTATTTATAATTTGAATGATTGCATGTTTACAAGAATGAAAAAAGTTTTCTTTTATAAAAGAAAAAGTTTTCTTACAGATGCGTTTATTGTAACTTTAGGTACAATAGCAGCACAGGTGTTGCCATTAATTTTTTACCCTGTGTTGACCCGTTTGTTTGCCCCGGCAGATTTTGGAGTCTTGGCTACGATAACGGCAATAACGGGAGTGCTTACTGTAATCGTTACAGGAAAATATGAAACAATAGTATTAATTGTTAATGATAAAAAAGACACGGCAAATCTATTGATTGCGATTCTTTTAATATCATTATGCTTTCTTTTAATATCAGAGATTTTAATATGGATATTTTCTTCTGAAATTTCTGTTTTGTTCAATGATCCGGAGTTAAGATATTGGCTGTTTTTGTGTCCAATTCTTTCTTTTTGCATTGTAATATACCAGTGTTACAATGAATGGTGTGTAAAATACAAGTATTTTGTAAATTTGTCATGGAATAAAATAACTAACGCGGGAGCTATCGTTTTATCGAAAGTTTGCTTGGGCTGGAGCGCGTGTTTTTCTGGAGGATTGGTATGGGGAGATTTAGGAGGACGTTTATTCTCGGCATTGGCCTGTACGTTGCATGCATTGAAAAAAGACAAAGCTGTTTTTAGAGAGGTCTCCGTGCAAAGAATGCTTTTCTTGCTAAAGCGATATAAAGAATGTCCCGTTTACGTTATGCCCGCTCAATTATTGAATACTGTTGGGGGATATTTACCCGTATTTTTTTTGGCGGCTTATTTTTCCAAGACTGAGTTGGGTTATTATTCGATGACAATGATGCTTTTGACATTGCCTCTTTCGGTTGTCGGAATTGCTATTAGAGATGTTTTCCGCCAGAGGGCTTCTGTTGAATACATGGAAAGAGGGTGTTGTAGTGATCTTTATAAAAGGATATTGATCCCCCTGGCAGGATTATCTTTATTGGTATTTGCTCTATTATTTATTGTCGCTCCCTGGGTATTTTCATTTGTACTGGGAGAGCAATGGAAGGAGGCAGGTGTTTACGCTCGTGTTTTGTCTCCGATGTTGGCTATTAGTTTTGTGTCTGAGGTAGGTACAGCCATGTTTTTTATTGCGGAGAAGATGAAAGCTTTAATGAAATGGCAAATAGTATATTTTGTATGTTCTTTACTTTCGCTTTGGTTGGGAGTGTATTTTTTTCATGATATCAAGTATGTTCTATTTTGTTTTATGATGGGAAGAAGTGTGGTATATATTGTGAGTGTTGGAATGACGTATCATTATGCTTTAGGGAGGGTATAATTTGTCTGGAATAGAGGTGTTTGTATATGAAAACAAAGTGTGGAGGTAAAATATTACTTTTAGTAGGCCTCGTTATATATAAAATTTTACTTGATGTTGTTTATAATTATGTAATAAGTATTAATTATGAATATTTGGGATATATTAACTATGCAACACGAAGTAGTTATATCGTTTCATGGCTTGTATTTCTATTTTTTTTACCATTAATAGTATCATTTTATAATAGGAAGGATAATCAAGGATTATTTACAAATATAATAATATTGCTGTTTATTGTTAGGTTTATTCCAACGACGTCATTGATGGCGTTCATGCCGATGCCATTCAAAATGTTTATATTGTATATATTATATTGGTTATTAATATATGTAGCGTCTTGTATTATAAGACCAATACATGTGAGAATTAATACATCATTATGTTTTCCGAAAGTTTTATATCTTTTAATGGGAGTATTAATTGTTACAGTATTATATGTTTCAGGTAGATATACAGGATTTCGTTTTACATTAGATTTAAATACAATTTATGATTTGAGAATGGAAGCTAGAACGTGGAATATTCCATTAATAATAAGTTATTTATTACCAGCATCAATAACTGTATTGCCTGTATTGTTAATGTATTTTTGGTATAAAAAGGATAGAATTATTGTAGCAATACTAATGTTTGTGATATTGTTTAATTTTTCAATAAATGGAATGAAAAGTATATTATTCTATTTAATAGTATGTTTTTGGGGGTATTATTTTTATGATAACAAAAAGAAATATATATATCACTGGATTTTAATATCGGTGATATTGATTGTTTTATCAGAATATATAATTAGTCATACATGTTTATTTGGGGTTGTTGTTGCTAGAGGTTTATTCCTACCTGCTAAATTGGATTATCATTATTTTGATTTTTTCCAGACACACGAATGTGATTATTTTAGACAAAGTTTTCTTAGATGGTTTGATAACTCGGTTTATGATACTGAAATTGCTCGTTTGATTGGTTATAAGTATTATGGAAACATTGAGATGAATGCTAATAATGGATTATTTTCTGATGCATATAAGAATTTAGGCATCTGGGGAATTTTTATATTTCCATTTATCATTGTGACTTTGTTTAAATTATTGAATTCTTGTGCTAAAAATTTGGATCCAAAATTGTTGATTTTACCAATATTTATAAGTGTAACATGGTTTTCTAGTGTTTCATTTTCAAATGTCTTGTTAACCAACGGATTATTATTAATGATGTTTGTGTTGTGTTGTCTACCAAGAGGAGTTATGAAATGATTATTTGAATTGTTATGAAGGGGAAGATTTGTCATTTAACAAGTGCACATCGATATACGGATGGGCGAATATTTTATAAAGAATGTTGTTCTCTTGCGAAAGAGGGGTATACAGTATATTTGATTGCCCCGAATGCTCCCAATAAGATTGAATGTGAGGTACAAATTGTAGGTATAGATGTTAATAATAAAAGTAGGTGGTTTCGTATGTTTATCTTACCTAAATTGATATACAAGAAAGCACGATTAATCGATGCAGATGTTTATCATTTTCATGATCCTGAATTATTGCCGTTAGGATTGAAACTGAAACGAAAAGGTAAAAAAGTTATTTTTGATTCACACGAAGACGTTCCTGTATTTATTCGTCATAAAAAATATATTTGGAGTTTATTTCGTTTAATTATAGCAAAATTATACAATTTTTATGAGGCTTATGTCGTGCATAGATTGGATGCTGTCATTTCTGTTACTCCTCAGATTGTAGATCGTTTACGAAAAATAAATATTAATACTTATCAGATAACAAATTATCCAATAGTATCTTCGAATGATAATTTGAATGTTAGTTGTGATAGAAATATTGTTTTTGCCGGAGGAGTTAGTCCTTTATGGATGCATGAAAATATAATATGTTCAATAAAAGACATTGATATTAATTATGTAATTGCGGGAAAATCGTCAGATGATTATTTAAAGATATTGCAAAAATTAGAAGGTTGGAATAAAGTGAAATATTTAGGTTTTATATCTAATTCTGAAGTTAAAACTATATATCGAACAGCAATCGCAGGTGTTGCTATTTTAGGGTATTCTCCTATAGTTGGTGGAAAACTGGGGACATTAGGAAATACAAAATTGTTCGAGATTATGGAAATGGGTTTGCCTGTTGTTTGTACTGATTTTAATTTATGGAAAAAAATTATAGATAAATGGAAATGTGGCGTATACGTAAATCCTTATAATATAGAAGAGATAAAGCAGGCGATATTATATTTATTAGATAATCCTGAGATCGCCTGTGAAATGGGAAGAAATGGTAGAAAGGCTGTGCTTAAAGAATATAATTGGATGTCTCAAGAGCAGATATTGTATAGATTATACAGTAATTTAATGCCTATAATTTGAGATAGGAATGAATAGGAAGTTAGAATTAATGTATTTCAAATTGCCATTATTTATGCAGAATATAGGAATTTCTGTTTATGGTTATTTTTGGAAAAAACACCGTTTGGGAGGAATTTTTTTACCTGAAGTTAAAGCAGCTCGTGAGCGTGAGTTTTATACTTATGAACAATGGAAGGAGTATCAAACGAAAGTATTGCGAAAGTTATTGATACATGCGTTTGATTCGGTCCCTTTTTACGGTGAAAGATATCGTTCTCTGGGTATAGATCGAAGTTTTTTGGCTAATATCAAATTAGAAGAGTTAAAATTATTGCCTTATACCACAAAAGAAGATTTTCGTAAATATGGGGATTCAACAATGTTGTCTTCTAAGTTGTCTAAAGGTAATTTTGAACATAGTAGTGGTTCTACGGGTACTCCTGTGCATATTTATATGCCGGATTATGTAGCTCAAACTTTTTCCGCTTTAATGGAAAATAGAGTTAGAAATTGGGCTGGAGTTGATTATAGAACACCGCGAGGAATGGTTGGTGGAAGAAGAATAATTCCGGACAGTTATATGGAACCACCATTTTATCGTTATAATTATGTTGAGAAACAGACTTATTTTTCGGCTTACCACATCTCAGAGCAAACAATAGGAGATTATTTGAATGGAATTATTGAAAATAAGGTCGAGTGGATGACGGGATATGCAATGAGTAATTTTTTTATTGCAGATTTTATTCATAAGGCAGGTTTAAAAGCCCCGCAATTGACGGCTGTAATAACTTCAAGTGAAAAATTGACAGAGAAAATGCGGGAGGTTATATCTGCCGTTTTTGGATGTAAAGTTTTTGATTCTTATAGTGGATGCGAAGCGTGTGGTTTAATTTCCGAATCTGCTGAAGGAGAATTGTTAGTTAGTCCCGATGCTGGTATTATGGAATTTATAGGCGAAGATGGGAATGAGGTTTCTAATGGAGAGGTTGGAGAAATAGTATCTACGGGCTTGATTAATTTTGATCAACCATTAATTCGTTATAGAATTGGAGATATGGTGAGAATTGCAAAGGATCAAAGTTTGAAAACGAAGCATCAAATGACGAAAATAGATGAGATTATAGGGCGGGTGGAAGATGTGGTTGTTGGTGTTGATGGAAGAAAAATGGTTCGCTTTCATGGATTATTTATTGGGATTAAAGGTTTGGTTCAATCTCAATTGGTACAACTTACTTATACCGATTTTGAAATTAAATTAATAGTTGAAAAATTATTTTATGATAAGAATGAAGCAGAAACTATAATCAGTCAGCGTTTAGAAAGTCAGATTGGGAAAGTTGCGATTAAATTTGATTATGTTAGTGTATTACCTGCTGGTAAGAATGGGAAGGTTAAAGCAGTTATATCAAATATATCAAAATGAAATAGATTATAGAGAGGGATTTAGATAATGGGGTATTTTAATGTGTGTTTATTATAGTTAGTAGGGAGATTGTTGAATATAATATTTTGAAATGAAGGTTGTTACAATCATTGGGGCACGCCCCCAGTTCATTAAAGCTGCGGTTGTTAGTCGAATATTTACAAATTGTAAAGACGTAGAGGAAATAATTGTTCACACGGGACAACATTTTGATACTAACATGAGTGATGTGTTTTTTGAGGAGATGTGTATACCTAAACCACACTATAATTTAAATATAAATGGGTTAGGACATGGAGCGATGACCGGACATATGTTAGAAGAAATCGAAAAGGTTTTGTTAAAAGAAAGACCTGAGTGGGTACTTGTGTATGGAGATACTAATTCTACTTTAGCAGGGGCTTTGGCTGCTAAAAAGTTACATGTAAAAGTCGCACATGTAGAGGCTGGGTTACGATCTTTTAATATGGATATGCCGGAAGAGATCAATCGCATATTAACAGATCGAATTTCGAATGTGTTATTTTGTCCAACAGATCAGGCTGTAAAAAATTTGATAAGGGAGGGATATGAAAATATTGATTGTCATGTCGTAAAGAATGGAGACGTGATGCAAGATGCCGCTTTATTTTATGTCGATAAAGCTAAAAAACCTTGTTTTGATATTCCTAAAAAATTTATTCTGAGTACGGTGCATCGAGCTGAAAATACGGATGATCCTGTTAGATTAAAAGAAATTTTTAGGGCATTGGAGGAGATTTCTAAACAAACTCCTGTTGTATTGCCATTACATCCAAGAACAAAAGCGAAATTGCAAGTTAATTATTATGATTTTTGTCATAGTAGGGTTTGTTTTATTGAGCCAGTTGGATATTTAGAGATGGTTTGGTTGTTAAAAAATTGTGATTTTGTGATGACTGATAGTGGTGGATTGCAAAAAGAAGCTTATTTCTTTCATAAATATTGTATTACAATGCGAGACGAAACGGAGTGGATTGAGCTTGTTGAAAGAGGTTTTAATGTATTGGCTGGCAGTGGAACAGAAAACATATTAAATTGTGTGGCCCAAATGAAGAATAAAAATAAAGATATTTTTAATGAGTATTTATATGGAAATGGGGATGCGGGGAAGAACGTGTTATCTATTCTGATGGGAGAAGAGGGGAAGTAGTGTTAAAAGTATTATTTTATATGCAATATAAGAAATGGTTACATCTTTGGAAATATCTTCTTTTTTAAGGAAGGAGATAAAAGGAAAAGAATGTGTTATTGATACATATTCTTCATTATCTAATATAAAATGTAATAGCGTGGTTTTCGCTAAAAAGTATAATGAACAGTATGTTACGTTGTTAAATTCTTGCTCGGGAATATTGGCTATAGTAACTCCGGAGTATGATAGGAAATTGCGGGGTACATATATCATTTCTGAAAATCCTCGTTTGGATTATATGAAAGTTGTTCAAAAATTCTTTAATAGAGAGGATTTGTTGTTAGGAATACATCCTTCTGCAGTGATAGAAGAAGGGGCATCTATTGGTGATAATGTGTCTGTAGGGGCAAATTGTTATATTGGAAAAAATGTAATTATAGGTAGTAATACGAAAATAATGCCAAACGTGGTTATCATGGGAGATGTTGTTGTTGGAAGAGAGTGTTATATAAAATCTGGAGTGGTGATTGGGCAACCAGGATTTGGTTTTGAAAAAGATGAAAAGGGGATACCGGTACATTTTCCTCATGTAGGGAAGGTTGTTGTTGGAGATTATGTCTATGTAGGAGCTAATGTGGCTATTGATAGAGCGACTCTAGAATCGACAGTTATAGAAAATCACGTAAAGATAGATAATCTTGTTCATATTGCTCATAATGTTCATATTGGAGAAGGTTCGTATATTATAGCATGTACTATTTTAGGTGGAGGTGTACGTATTGGGAAAAATTGTTGGATAGCACCTAATGTATCAATAAAACAGCAGTTGAGTGTGGGTGATAATGCTCTCGTCGGTTTGGGTGCTGTGGTTTTGAAGGATGTAGATGATAATTCCACAGTCGTTGGTAATCCAGCAAAAGTCTTGAATAAATAGATATGATTCAAAATTGTGATAATGTGTTGGTACTTGCTCCTCATACGGATGATGGAGAGTTAGGATTAGGAGGAACAATCAATAGATTGATTACTGAAGGAAAAAATGTTACCTATATCGCCTTTTCAACAGCGGAAGAATCGGTACCGGAAGGATTTCCCAAAGATATACTGAAAACAGAGGTAAGAAATGCCACAGCTAAGTTGGGGATTAAACCTGAAAATTTGATTATTTATAATTACCAAGTGCGTAAATTGAATTATGTGCGTCAAGAGATATTGGAAGAATTAATCAAGATTCGCAAGAGAGAGAAGTATGATTTGGTTTTTATACCCAGTTTACACGACATTCATCAAGATCATACGACAATTGCACAGGAAGGATTGAGAGCGTTTAAGAATATTACAATATTAGGATATGAATTGATCTGGAATAATCTTTCTTTTGATACCCAGTGTTTTGTGAGATTGACGAAGGAGGATATTAAAGCGAAAATTATGGCTTTAAAGGAATATCATTCTCAAGGGAAAAGGGATTATTTGTCCGATGAATTTATTTATAGTTTGGCAAAAGCGAGGGGGGTGCAGGTGGGAAGTGAATATGCTGAGGCTTTTGAAGTTGTGAGATTATTTTTATAGATTATGAATATTCTTTTGATTAATCATTATACGGGGGGATTAAAATATGGTATGGAATATCGCCCGTATTATTTAGCAAAGGAATGGGTTGAAATGGGGCATCATGTTACTATAATAGGGGCTTCTTTTTCTCATTTAAGGATACAGCAACCTAGAGTGAATGATGATCTTGAAAGCGAAATGGTAGATAGAATAAAATATATTTGGTTGAAAACACCTGTTTATCAATCTACATTTTCCAGAATATGGAATATTTTTGTGTTTGTACTGAAATTACAGAGATATGCTAAAAGAATAAGAGAACTTACGAAACCTGATTTAGTGATAGCATCTTCTACCTATCCTTTGGATATATATCCGGCGAGGAGAATTGCTAAAATGGCAGGAGCTAAGTTGTGTTATGAAGTACATGATTTGTGGCCTCTTTCCCCTATGGTGATCGGTGGATATTCTAAGCGGCATCCTTTTATTTTAGTTATGCAGATGGCTGAAAATTATGCATATAAACATGTAGATAAAGTTATTTCATTATTATGGAATGCGGAACAATACATGAGAGAACATGGATTGATGGAAGGGAAGTTTAAATGTATTCCTAACGGCTATTGTAAAGAGAATTGGGAAAGTTTAAATTTGAAGGCTAATATACCAGAAAAGCATAGGTTGCTATTTGAGCGATTAGAAAATAAAATTACTATAGGGTTTGCTGGAGGATTTGCAGCTTCCGGGTCATTAGATACACTTTTAAAAGCTGCTGTGTTGTTAAGGGAAAATAGTAATCTTTCTTTCGTTCTTGTTGGTAAAGGACCTCAACAAGAGTCTTTGGAAGAATTAGTTAATAAATATGATTTAGATAATGTTTTTATACTTCCTGCAGTGAAGAAGGAACAAGTGCCTCAAATTATATCCTATTTCGATATAGCATTTATTGGTGGAGTTCATTCTATCTTACATAAATATGGAACTGCTCCTAATAAATTGACGGATTATATGTTGTCCGTAAAACCTATTGTACAAGCAATTGATGAACCTAATTCAATAGTTGAAAGGGTTGGATGTGGTATTTGTATTGAAGCTGAAAATGCACCGTTAGTGGCAAATGCTATTTTAAAGTTGGCTGGATTATCTAAAAAAGAAAGAGATGAAATGGGGGAGCGAGGAAGGAAATATGCATCTGAAAATTTGGAGTGGAATATTTTAGCGAAACAATTTTTAAATGAATTTGCAATAGAGTAGATGATACATACTATTTTATTTGTCTGTTTTTTATTTATTCAAGTTTAAGGGAAGTAATATATAATTGTTTGAATTTTTATGATACCATTTTCACCACCAAGAATTGACCAGAAGGTCATTGATGAGGTTGTTGATACCTTGAAGTCCGGTTGGATCACGACGGGACCGAAGACGAAGGAATTTGAACGGAGGTTGACAGCGTATTGTGGAAACAAGGCGACGTTGGCTGTGAACTCGAATACCGTGGGGCTTGAAGTTGTGCTACGGTGGTTTGGCGTGCAGGAGGGGGATGAGGTGATTGTGCCTGCGTACACGTATTGTGCCACGGCGAATGTGATCGTGCATTGTGGGGCGAAACCGGTGATGGTGGATGTGAATGCGGATGATTTTGACGTGTGTTTGGAGAATGTGAGGAGGGCGATCACGGATAAGACAAAGGTGATTATGCCTGTTGATTTGGGAGGTATGCCGTGTGCGTATGATGAGTTGTTTGAATTGGTGGAGACAGAGGAAGTGAAAACGTTGTTTCAAGCGAAGACGGAAGAACAGAGGAAGTTGGGAAGGATTTTGATTTTGTCGGACTCGGCTCATTCGATAGGAGCGGAATACAAGGGGCGGAAAGCAGGATGCCTGGCTGATGTTTCGGTATTCTCTTTTCATGCGGTGAAGAACCTGACCACGGCGGAAGGCGGTGCGATCATGTTGAATTTGCCGGAGCCGTTTGATAACGAGGAAGTGTATCGGTATTTATGCACATATACTTTGCATGGACAAAATAAAGATGCATTGGCCAAGACGAAAAAGGGAGCATGGCGTTATGATGTGTTAGTTTCCGGTTTTAAGGGGAATATGACGGATATTATGGCTTCTATCGGTTTGGTGGAGTTGTCTCGTTACGAGGACGATACTTTGCACTACCGGAAGTGTATATATGATCAATATACCGATGCTTTTTCCCGGTACGGGTGGGCGGAATTACCGATTTACGAGACGGAAGATCGGAAGAGTTCTTATCACGTGTATTGTTTGCGGGTGAAGGGAATCACGGAACAACAACGAGACGAGATTATTCAGCGGATTTTTGATAGGGATGTTTCAG
>ERZ791808.1950-NODE-1950-length-13645-cov-3.646063_pt1 | contig 13645 bp, 8 predicted proteins | sample MGYA00510305_ERZ791808 | MGnify/ENA primary metagenome ERZ791808 (study PRJEB30046, sample SAMN00792024) | human gut metagenome | study: EMG produced TPA metagenomics assembly of the A metagenome-wide association study of gut microbiota in type 2... | reverse complement strand
TGGTACGGAAGGTACTTACAACAGCTTCAAGACGGATTCCGAGATGATGAACCGCATCGATTATATCTGGGTGACGAAGGGGACGAAGGTGAAAAAGTATGCTGTTCTCAACGATATGCAGTACGGTCGTTTCCCGTCGGATCATTTTCCCGTGATGATACAAGTCACGTTTTAAAGTTTATTTGAATGACAGGTACGGTGTGAGCCGTTTCTTGTCCGTATCTGTAAATTCTTCTATCAGTTGCAGGTTCTCCCATCCGGAGAGCCTGCTTTTTTGTTTCCGGAGCTGTTCGATCGCTTTTGCCTGTCGGTAGTCGAGGTAAGGGTGTTTACGGAGAGCGGCGGCGGGTAAGGCGTTGACCTCTAACCGGCGTACATGGAGCGTGTCGGCAATGAACCAGGGGGCGAGGGCTTGGTAGCGTTCTTCATCGATCCCATACACTTCCGCCAACTGGCTGACATCGTAGAAGCCTCCTAAGAGTTCTCTGTATTTCATGATCCGCCGAGCGAAGGGGCTGCCGATGCCAGGGACTTTTTTCAGGATCGTGGTGTCGGCGGTGTTGAGTTCGACGAGGGTTCCCGGCGCGTACTTTTCCGTTCGAGTGTATAGGGTATATCCTTTCCTCTTCTTGCCTGTAGGGTAGGAGTTGTTACCTGTAAGGGTAGGACTTTTATCTTTAAGGGTATTCTTGGTTTTATTCGGATGAGGTCCGGATTCTTTCCGGATGAAATTTTTTCCCCCTTCGGATGTATTTTTTCCGGTGATGATCCGTCTTTCGCCCGGTGCTTGTCGGTTTTCCGTTCGATGGGCATCTGTCTGCGCTTCGATAGGCATCCGTTTCGTGTTTGTCCAAAGCAATAAGATCCAGGAAATAGTGATGAGGCAAAGGAGTAAAGCCAGTGCTCTCCGTTCGCCTTTGGAGAAGTAGAGAAGGTCGCGCCAGTTCATGGTAAGAAAGTATTTTTTCGAATGGTTTTGGTCTCCATAAGACAGTTATTATTAAATGAATACTATTTTACAAAGGTATAAGTTCCCTGCCGATATGCAAGGAACTTACGGGTTTATTTTAAAATAGTTTCTTCAGCTGGTCAAGCAGGCCGAGTTCGTTTAGGAATACGATGCCGATGGCGATCGGGGAAACGTATTTCATGAAGAAGACATAAATGGAGAAGAGACGGAACTTGATCGTCCCTTCGTTGGTCAGCTCGGCTTTCAGGATTTTCTTGTCGACACGTGTCCCGACGAAGATGCAGGTCAGCATTCCTCCTAACGGCAGCATGATCTTGGCCGTCAGGTAATCCAGTGCATCGAAAAAGATCAGTCCGCCTATCGTGAACTCTTTTAATAATCCGAACGAGAGTGAACTGAGAATGCCTAAGATGAATACACCGATCGAAACGAGCCAAGCCGCTCTTTTCCTTGTCATACGGAACTCTTCATGGATATAGGCGGTCACCACTTCATGCAAGGAAATGGTAGAAGTCAGTGCCGCCATCGCCAGCAAGATATAGAAAATAAGCGACCACAAGCTGCTGAACGGTAACTGCTCGAATACGTTGGGCAAAGTGATGAATACCAGTTGGGCGCCTGCCGATGGGGTAATCCCGAAGCTGAAGACTGCCGGGAAGATCATGATCCCTGCCAGGACTGCCACAAAAGTATTGATGATCGTCACCTGCCAAGCTGTTGCCAACATGTTGGTGTCTTTCCCGAAATAAGAAGAGTAGGTGATAAGGCAACCCATGCCGAGACTCAGCGAAAAGAACGCCTGCCCGACGGCACTCAGTACAACGGATGAAGTCAGCTTGCTGAAATCCGGTTTGAACAGGTACACCAGTCCCGCTTCTGCATTTGGCAGCGTGACGGAGCGTACACACATCACGACCAGGATAAAGAACAGGAGTGGCATCATGATCTTGGAGGCCCGTTCGATACCTTTCTCCACACCCGAGGCAATCACGAAATGCGTCAGTCCGATAAAGACTGCTGTCCAGAAGATCGGCCGGAGTGCATTGGAAGAGAAGTTGTCGAAGCCGGTGGTAAAGTCCACACCCGGCGTACTGTAGAGGCTGCTGTTTACTGTCTGCCAGACGTATTCGAGTGTCCAGCCGGAAACGACCGCATAGAAGCCCAGGATCAGGAAAGCGGCCAGGATGCCGTTGTATCCGATCCAGCACCATTTCGTCCCGGGGGCCATTTTCTTGAACGAACCGACCGTATTGCTGCGGGAGTAGCGGCCGATAAAGAATTCGGTTACCATTACCGGAATTCCTAAGAATATCATGAAGAGAATATAGATAAGCAAGAATGCGGCACCGCCGTTCGTTCCTAACATATAAGGAAAACGCCAGATACTTCCCAGTCCTACGGCGCATCCTACGGTAGCTAGGATAACTCCGAGTTTACTACCGAATGTGACTCTGTTGTCCACCATGTTTGAATGAATAATTAAGAATTAAAAATTAAGAAATAATTGCCCTCTTTTCACTTTTAACTTTCCCCTTTCAACTGTTGAACCGTTCCGTCTTTGATATGGATCACGCGGTCTGTATCGGTTGCCAGTTGCTCGTCGTGTGTGACGATGACGAATGTCTGGTGCATCTGGCTGCGCAAGTCGAAGAAGAGCTTGTGCAGCTCTTCCTTGTTCTTGGTATCCAGGCTTCCTGATGGTTCGTCTGCGAGGATTACGGATGGGTTGTTGATGAGGGCGCGGGCAACGGCTACGCGCTGTTTCTCTCCGCCTGACAGTTCGTTCGGTTTGTGGGACATCCGATCGGTCAGGTTCATGAAGTCAAGAATCTCCTTCGCCCTTTTCTCGGCTACAGTCGGTTTTTCACGGGCGATCAGTGCCGGGATCATCACGTTCTCCAAAGCCGTGAACTCCGGGAGAAGCTGATGGAACTGGAAAACGAAGCCGATGTTCCGGTTGCGGAATGCCGCCAGTTTTTCTTCCGAAAGGCGGACGGTTTCGGTCCCGTTTATATATAGTTTGCCGCTGTCCGGAGCATCGAGTGTCCCGATGATCTGAAGCAGGGTTGTTTTTCCCGCCCCGCTCGGACCGACAATCGCTACGATCTCACCTTCGCCTATCGTCAAGTCGATTCCTTTCAATACTTGCAGGGAGCCGAAGCTTTTGGTTATTCCTTCTGTTTGTATCATATCAGTTGAAAGTTGAAAGTTGAAAGTTGAAAGTTGTATAAGGAAAAGAATAACTTCTCATTTTCAACTTTCAACTTTCAACTGGTTAATAACATATGAGGCTAAGTAGCATCCGAATATTGCCGGCATATAGGAAACGGTTCCGGTCGTTGTCCGTTTGCATTGTTCGCCTTCCACTTCTACGACGGCATCAGGATTGGCTATCTCGGTAGAGAAGACAACCGGAATCCCTTTGTTGACGCCCAGACCGCGCAGTCGTTTGCGTACGGCTTTTGCCAATGCGCAGTTGCAGGTCTTCGAGATATCCGCGATCCTGACTTGTGACGGGTCCATCTTGGCTCCGGCACCCATTGAGGAAACGACAGGGATATTTCTCTGATAAGCGTGATACAAGAGGAATACTTTCGGACTGAGGGAATCGATCGCGTCGACGACAAAATCGTACCGGGTCGCCGAAAGTACCTCTTCCGTCCGTTCGTCGCGCAAAAATTCGTTCAGGACGTTTAGTTTCAGACGGGGATTGATATCTAACAGGCGACGGGCTACGACTTCAGCTTTCGGCATCCCCAACGTCGAATGTAACGCCGGCAGTTGGCGGTTGATATTGCTTTCGTTCACCGTATCGGCGTCGACGATCGTCATGTGGCCGATTCCGGCGCGGCATATCTGTTCGGCAGCATAAGCTCCCACACCTCCTAGTCCCACTACCAGCACATGGCTATGTGCCAGCCGCTCCATCCGGTCGGCGCCTAACAAAAGTTCCGTCCGTGTGTTCCAATTGTAACTCATTAAAATGATTTTGGATGCAAAAGTAATAAATCAATCAGAAATGCCCTGCTATTTAGCCATCTTTTAACGAAAAAGGGGCGATACACTCCGATTGTGAGAGATAAGGAATAATTCATATCTTTGTCCGCAATAAATTCAAATACTTATGAAGATACAACTCTATTGGCTGCTTTTGGCAGCTTTATTGTTATTGCCTGGAAAAGCAGACGCCGCAAATAACAAGAAACCGTTTGTCATCCCTGAATTGCAGGAATGGAGAGGAGCTCAGGGGATGTTCACTCCTACGGCTACATCCCGGATCGTGTATACCGGAAAAGATCCGTCTGTAGCCCGTGTTGCCAATCAGTTTGCCGAAGACTACGAGCTGATGTTCGGCCGTCGGATGCAGGTCGTGCAAGGTCGTGCGGCTGCCGGCGATTTTGTGTTCTCCCTCTCGTCCGACAGCCGGTTGGGAGAGGAAGGCTACACGATGAAGATCACTGACCGCGTCACCGTTACTGCTCCTAAGAGCAAGGGGCTGTATTGGGCTACCCGCACGTTGCTACAACTGACCGAACAGCAGGGTAATCAGGCTTTGCCGAAAGGGGCAGCCCGTGATTATCCCGACTATGCGATCCGTGGTTTTATGATGGATTGCGGGCGTAAATTTATTCCAATGAGCATGTTACGTGATTATGTGAAGATGATGGCCTACTATAAGATGAACACATTCCAGATCCACTTGAACGATAATGCTTTCAAGCAATATTACAATCACGACTGGAACAAGACCTATTCGGCTTTCCGCCTCGAATGCGAAACTTTTCCCGGACTGACCGCCCGCGATGGCTATTATACAAAAAAGGAGTTTATCGCCCTGCAACAACTCGCCGATAGCCTGGGTGTGGAGATCATTCCGGAGATAGATGTCCCGGCACATTCGCTTGCGCTTACACAGTATAAGCCGGAGATCGGCAGCGAAGAGTATGGCATGGATCATCTTGACTTGTTCAAACCTGAAACTTATGAGTTCGTGGATGCTCTTTTCCGCGAGTACCTGGAAGGACGTAATCCCGTCTTTACCGGCAAACGTGTCCATATTGGAACGGACGAATATTCCAATAAAAAGCAGGATGTGGTGGAGAAATTCCGTGCTTTCACCGATCACTATATCCGTTTTGTGGAAGGTTTCGGCAAGCAGGCTTGTGTCTGGGGAGCTTTGACGCACGCAAAGGGTGAAACACCTGTAAAATCTGAAAACGTGCTGATGAGCGCTTGGTATAACGGGTATGCCGATCCGAAAGAGATGATCAAACAAGGCTATGACCTGATTAGTATCCCTGACGGGTATCTGTATATCGTTCCCGCAGCAGGCTATTATTATGATTACCTGAATACGGAAATGCTTTATAAAGAATGGACGCCCGCCCATGTAGGGAAAGAAGTGTTTCCCGAAAAGCATAAGCAGATCAAAGGCGGTATGTTTGCTGTCTGGAACGACCATGCGGGTAACGGCATCAGCACGAAGGATATTCACTATCGCGTGTTTCCTGCTATGCAGACGTTGGCTGTTAAGATGTGGACGGGAAAGGATTGTACGGTTCCGTATGCGGACTTTAACAGCGCCCGTATGGCGATCAGCGAAGCACCTGGCGTGAACGTGGCCGGACGTATCGGGACGGAGCCGCGTGCCGTCTACAACCTCGAAACTTTGAAGCCGGGAATGGAAACGGGGTTGAAAGAGATTGGCTATCATTATACCGTCTCTTTCGATATCAAAGCGGAGGCGGAGGAAAAGGGAACCGAATTGTTCCGTTCGCCTGATGCCGTCTTTTATCTGTCTGATCCGGCTTCCGGAAAGTTGGGATTTATCCGGGATGGATATCTGAATACCTTCAACTACCAGTTTTATCCAGAAGAGACCGCATCGGTAACCATTACTGGGGACGAGAAATCTACGCGGCTTTACATCGACGGTAAGTTGAAAGAGGATCTGGCTATCCGGAAACAGTATTTCAATGGAGGAAAAGATTCGATGAATTATGTCCGCACATTAGTATTCCCATTGGAAAAAGCGGGAAATTTCAAGAGCTCGATCCGTAATGTGGAAGTGCTGAACTATTGCAAGCCGGAGATGTAGGCTTAACTGGTGACAATTGTGGAATTATAGACGGGGCGTGTGGATTTTTTCTACACGCCCCGTTTGTTTTATGGGGTGACTTCCCGCTTTGCAAGCGCTTTTATCGGTTTGGCATGGCGTTTGTATTTATGTCAATGTAATGGAGTTTAGGTTATAAGAAGATTGTTTAGATTTAGGTTTTAAGATTATGAAAAAGATTGTTTTAGCATTAGTCGTTGCAGTTGTTGCATGTGTGGTGGTATTTGCATCTCAGGATGTGAAGTGTAGACAGGCTGCTGTATATTCATCTTTCGAACAGGTTACTCCCGATGGGTTTCGGAGAATAGATATGCAAAACCTCCCACATGCCGTATTACGGACAATGGGAACCTCTTCTTCTTATGAGGGTTGTACTTTTGAAGGAGCTTATATGATGGGGAATCCCGGACATGAAACTTATAAGATCGAGATTGGTAATCCGGACCGGAGCGAGGAGTTTGTGTTGATGAACGGCCGTGGAGAAGTGATTAAGTAAGAAATTATATTGGAAGGAAGTGTGTCGAAATCTATCTGTTTTTCTATCAAGAAAAAGATGATTTTGACACACTTCCTTTTAGGTTATTTTATTTTCCGATAAATCATTTCCAAAGCCACTAATCTTGTCGTTTTACCGGCTTCTATGCCCGGCAGGTCCTTTCCGCTCAGTTTTTTCCAGGCGGTTAGAGTCGCCATATCCACCGGCTCCTGCAAACGTGCAGTCCATTCGGGAAGATAGCCGCGAAGTCCCAGATATTGCACCATGCGGAAGTGAGGACTCGTGTAATCCACATCCTTGAAATACATAAGTGTCGCCTTCTGGTCGACCAGCTTGTCCTGTAGACGGGAGAGGTCGATGTTCTGCACCTTCACCTTTCCGTCAATCGAAAGGGCGGAGGCGATACCAGCGGCCTGTCCCATTGCCATCCAGCAAGGCTCCATGCGCAGGGTGGAAAATCCGATGTGCGAACCCGACACCGGGACGGGCAACAGGAGGTTGCCCACTTCTTTCGGGACCATCACGCCATAGGGGACTGTGTATACTGCCGACGGATAGCTCAGGAAGCCGTCCAGATGCACTCTTCCTTCTTCTCTTTTCCGTACCGCATGCGAATCCAACGCATAATGGCTCGCCGTTATGCTGCTTTGGTGGATGGGCGGGCGGCTACCGATCGTTACCGGAATGGCATCGTTGGCGGTAAAGAAATATGCACCTTCGAAACGACGGCCTTCACGGACGTAGACCTGGCGCGGGAAATGCCCGTTGTCCGCATATTCGTCTTTCGAAAGTCCCCATTCTTTTGCTGCTTTGCGGAAGTGGGCGGGCAGTTCGGGGTCGTTTTGGGCGAACCAGAAAAGGCCTTCGGTGTATTCACGCAGACGTTGGGCGAACTTGTCGCGCCATTCCCACGAAGAGGTGGGCCAGGGCCAGTTCTCCTCAGGCAGGTCGGTCGATACGAACACACCGTGCTGGTTATTGGCGTCCGTCTTCATGTTCGGGACATGGACGATGTTGGTGATCTTGGCGATCCCCCATTTGTCTCCCGGAAGTTTGGAAGGGTTGCCGGTCTTGATATGTTTCCGGTTCTCTTCCATCATTTCGGGTGTCACGCATTGCATGGCGGCATCCGTGTTGCGTCCGGTCCAGACGTCCTCCACAATGGAGGCATAGTCTTCGCGGTTATAATGGGCCGGCTTGGTGAAAGCCACACGGTTCGCCGGATTATTGGTCAGACAGAGGCGGTAATTGTAAGACTGCACGGCATTGTCTTTCTTGAACGTGCTGCCGTCCCCTTCCGGACCGCCCCAATATTTGTAGACACGTCCGGCTCCGGGCTCGCCGAACTCGTCTTTCCCTTCGCGCCCTACGCGGAAAGGAACACCGGCGGCAGCGCCGAGGTCACCTTCGTAGGTGGCATCCAGGAATACAGAACCGGTGTATTCCTCCATTTCCCCGGTTTCGCGGTTCAGGATACGGATCTTTTCGATGCGGTTGTCGCGCATGACTATGTTTTCATCTTCGGCATCGAACTGACGCATGGTCAGGACCGTGATCTTATCCTTCTGCCCGTCGAGCATTTTCTGGAAGATGCGTGCTCCGACGGAGGGTTCGAAGTGGTAGCCGTCGCTGCATACTTTCACCTGCTCGGAGCCAGGACCGTAGGTGTCGATATAGTGTTGTTTCACTCCGTCCACAAACTCACGGAACAAGCCGGTCGTTGCGGCACGGGTGGCGATGTCGGTTGCTCCGAGTCCGTTGGCGGGAAGTCCGCCTACATAGCGGGTACGTTCGAGTATTACCGATTTTTTCCCCATCCGGGCAGCCGAGATGGCTGCCATGATCCCTCCGGGGTTGCCGCCGACGATCACCAGGTCGTAGGACGACTGGCCGAAAGCGGTCGCACAGGCCAAAAGGAGGGAGAGTACATGTGTTTTCTTTCTCATAAAGTGCTATTTACTGTTTAATATTTCTTGGGCATAACGGGCATAGTGGCCTTGCAGACCGTCGGCATACCGTCGGAGCACCTCTTCTCCGATACCGTCCTGGTCGCCGCATAGGTAAAGGGCTCTTGCCAAATGCAACTCCTTCAATGCGAGGTTACGGGTAGACGTGTCGTTGAGGTCGGGGACCGCATTGCTACGTGCTTCGGCAAACGAAAGGATCGAATGGCCCCGTACACCCGGTGTCGTCAGCATGGCCAGTAGTACGGAGACAGCTTCGCGGCTGCCGATTGCTTCGGTGGCCATAGTGATGGCACGGAAGTGGGAAAGATAGTCTTCCGGCTCCAGCTTCTTTGCTTTTTCCAATATGGTGGGAAGGACGGATGTATCGCGGGCGTTTCCCAATGCGGTGATAAGGGCATCCAAGCGGCTGAGGCACATCCCGAATTGTCCCATGCCGGTGTAGTGCCAGCCCTCGTCCCAGTCTTTATATTGCCGGATGGCTTCAGCCAGTACCGGGGCATGTTTCCCTTGTCCTAAGATACACAGGATGCTGGCAAGGATCACTTTTTCTTCCGGCATAGTGGCTCCGGCGATTTGTTTGCTGGCGAGCTGTATGCAACGTTCGGGATCGGTCAGTAATATTTCGAGCCCTTTATAATTATCCGTCACGCTGGCGATAGCCTTCTTCATCTCGGAATTACTGAATCCCTTGAACTCTTTATCTGTCAGCACCCGTTCCGGTAGGTTACCGATCTTGACCAGGTGACGTTGTACCTTCTTGATGTCTATCTTTCGGGGTGATTTGTTTTCCTTGACACACAAGGCGGAAAGATAACCGACTGCATATCCCTGGTTTTGCAGGCAGGGTTGCATGCGGATCACCGGCATGGCATCCCGGTGCGCACTTGCTCCCAGGCCGGTGGTCAGGATACCTTCCAATCCTTTCGGTAACAGGCAGCGCAAGGGGACATCTGCATCATAAATCTTGTGGCGCTTTTCCGGTGGGTTTAGGATGAAGAGCGGGTCTATGATCATACCGTGTGTATCGAACGAACTTTTGTGATAAGAAATCGTGTCGGGATAGCGGCGATGGTTGATCACGTCGTATACCGAGATGATGTAGTCTCCGATTACCCGCCGGCGTTCGCGTGTCTGGGGGATTTTGACCAGATCGTATTGTCCTTGCAGTTTTGTTTTGGCTTGGACAAAAGCGCGTGATACATCCAGAATATCCGTGTCGTCTACGAACAGCCAGTCGTTGTTGTTGTAATAGTCGCCCGGCGCCCATTTTCCAGTTCCCGCACCTTGTACGGCGATTGTTTTTTTACCTGTATAATCGAATGCCGCTCCGGCAGCAATGGCTATATCTGCGCTTCCAGTGCTGTCTATCAATATTTTGGATAGGATGACGCCTCGTCCGAAGGGAGTGGCGACTACGACTCCCTTTACTTGGCTTCCTTCTATCAAAGCACCGCATCCCATCACGCCGAACCAGAGTTTGCCTCCTGCCTGTAACAGCTCTTTACGATGCCATTCCATTTTCCAGTCGGCAGGGAAACGTCCTTCTCCTTTGGGTTGTCTTGGATGGTCTTTAGGTGCCATTGCCAGGACACTCTTGTCTATATGAGCGGTATATCCGCCTCGGAACCCATCCCAATAGACACCGATCATTCCTAGTGTACTCAATCCTCCAAGCCCGTGCAGGTATTCCAATACCAATGTATTGGCTCCCTGTTTGGCTGCAGATATTCCGGCGGACGCACCTGCTGTGCCGCCTCCCATCACAACTACATCGTAGCTGCCTAAAACCGGAAGCGCACCTGCTGGAGAGTCGACGAACCCCTTTTGCAGGGACGGACGGAGTGGGGAGAGCAGTTCGCCTGTTTGTCCGTAGTTTGAAGCGTTTACTTTAAGCTGGCGGACAGTGGCCTGAGCTGGTACGGGTATATCCTTTATCTGCCTGGCTACTGTTTCGCCCATCATTTCTCCTATGAACAGGGCCGGAACGGGGCGCATCACTTTGGCTGCCAACTCTCTTGGTATCTCAGCACAGGGACCGAGTACCCATAGGTTTGCAATATTCTTAGATTTGAATGCTTGCATCGGTAACTTGCGCCAGGACACCGGATTCCCGTTATATGCTTTCTCGCTGTTAATCGTTTGTTTCGGAATATACCAGAGCAGATCCGAGCTGTCGACCTGGTCTATATCCCATGTCCGGTTACGGATGATCTGTTCGACCTCGGCCAGTGATGCATACGAGTCGTCTTTGAGTGGTAAATGGAATGTATAGCGGGTGACCGGATAGCTTTTCTCACCAACCTTGATGGGCTGGGATAATTCTTCGGCCTGGATAATTTCCGGTGCTTCTTTCGGGGTATTTCCTACTACGGTATAGCAGAATTCTTGCGAACCTGCGATAAAAGGTTTACGTTCTGCTCCTAATAGTCCGGCAACGGATGCATTGTGCGTCGCATCGATAATCGCTTTGCAACGGATAGCCTGTCTGCCCGAACGGTTTGCAATCACGACTCCCGCAGGTTTACCGGACGGGTCCGTCAGCACATTCGTTACATAGCTGCTGTAGAGGAACTGTACGTTGTTGTCGATCAGCTCGTCTTCCAGCGTTTTCTTTATATGAAGCGGAGTCGGGAAATTTTTCCCCGGAAAGAGCTTGCGTGCAAGTGCTGTCTGCAGTTTTTCCCCTGCTTCTCGCTCGTAGAGATGTGAGCCGCATATGTCTTCACCCAGATAGGGCATATAGCCAACCAGGTAAACTCGACTACCTGTTTTCGCTGCGGCAACAGCAGCGGCAATAGCACGTGAACTTCCACCCGCGACCACAAGATCTACTTCTGCAATCACCGGAATCTTACGCGCCCCTTCATGGCAGAACCCTTCATCTGGAACGGCTGACTTCATGGCCGCTTTTGCTTCCGTCACGCTACCTAAAGAGGCTAATGCGCCTCCGGCTGCCGTTACTTTTAAAAAATCACGTCGTGTAATCATGGTATTCTCTTTTTATACTTGGTTTTTATGGGAACTATAAAGATAAGAATTTTATTTTTTAGGAACTAATATAATAGCATCGGCAAATAAGGCACCCTTCGAACGGCAGCCGTCAATCTTGATAGAAGATGTCCAGTTGCCTTTCTCAAACGCGTATGTGCCTAAACTTATCCATGCACCTTTGTGAGATCTGGGAGATATTTCTACTTGCTTGGTCCCCTCTTTACCCGTAATGTCAAAAGCCATAACTTCGGGCATTTCCTGGTCGGGAAGAGCTGTGCAGTAAAAGAACACTTCGTATGTATCCGCCTTTTTAATAACAGGCATAAAGGTGAAAGAGCAATTGTTCTTTTGGTTCGCCGACTTTAAGAAGCTGTTCTTATAATGCGCTCCAAAGCTTTTTTGCCAATGTCCGGATCTTTCTATTTTGTCGATATCGCTGTCATCGACTAATATTTCGGGAGTAGAACCGTCCAGATAAGGATTCTCTTTCAGGATTTTCCTTAGCTTGGTTACGTCTATTGTCTGGACGTCGGTATTATCGTCGATCGCTAATGCCGATGCTACGGCTGCCGACTGTCCCAGCACCATAAAGACCGGTTCCATCCGGATCGATCCGAAAGCGATATGGGTGGAAGAAATACATACGGGGACCAGTAGATTAGTACATTCTTCGCGTTTAGGCGTAATGCTCTTGTACGAGATCGGATAGGGTGGGAAGCCATGATATTGGACATCCCCTTCATTTTTTACCATACCGTTTGTAACGATACGTTGGCAATTATGAGAGTCCATTCCGTAGGCGGCCATTCCGATTGCATCTCCCACAGTCTCTTCCCCTTGGCAATTTTTTTGTGTCATGATATATTCCCCGTTCAGGCGTCGGGCTTCGCGCACATATAGTTGGGTCGGAAAGTTATCATTGTCAACAAATTCATCTTTCGCCCATCCGAATCTGGAAACCTGGTCGCGAAGTTTGGAAGGGACTCTTTCATCGTGTGTGAGGAAATAGAGCAGTCCTTTTGTATAGTCTACATGTTCTTGCCAGATCCGTTCGCGGGTTGCATAGTTGCCATCCGGATATTCGTAATTCATACCGATCATATCAGTTGATAGTGGTCCGCGATTATTCACGTCATACTTATTATCTGGCATCATACCCCAGTTAAATAAGAGATAATTATCTATGTGTAAATCCATTTTACGGATAGCACGTGCCAATAGTTCATATTTGGCCGGATCATAGTTTTCAGGTTTTTCGAACGGACGTTGATTTTCTTTATTGTCGGTAAGGCATAAACGGAAATTGTATGCTTGTACGAGTTTATCTCCACTTCCTCTTTCTTTCAGTGTATTAGGTTGGATTCCCCAACATAAGCCACTATTCGGATCGCCTTCTTTTAGATATGGGTCTACTCCGTCCGGAAATTGATGCCAGAAAGACATTTGGACTCCGTTAAGAGTCTCGTCGTGTTCTTCGTTTCCTTCACGTCCTACAAAATAAGAGACACCGGCTTTTGCCATTAAATCGCCTTCATACGAACAATCAATGAATTGTTTGGCTTTAACCCGTATCAAGGTCTTTTTATCCGGTTGTTGGGAGTCTTCCAAAGTGATACTTTTTATTCTTTTATTCTGAACTTGAGCATCTGTTATGCGACGATAATACAGGACATCCAAATCTGCATCTTTCACAAAGCGGTTCATGGTTGCAGTCGCGACACTTGGGGGAAAAGTCCATTGCTCGAATTTATTATAATGCTCTCCAATACGACGATAGAAAAGGCGTGCCAATCCGGTAACTGCATATTTGTTTCCGATATCTGTCATTCCGAGACCGCCGGTAGTCATACCTCCTAAATATTTGCCAGGCTCTACCAAAAGAACGGATTTACCCATTTTTTTTGCAGAGTAAGCAGCTACAACACCTGCGGATGTTCCTCCGTATATGCAAATATCGACTTCTTTGACAGCGGATGTATTTTCCTTTTTTTGAAAATGGCAGGAAAATAATGTTATACAAAGAATACAAGGAAATAATTTATACTTCATAATGGCGATATTTATTAATCGAAGTTTTAAAAATATTATTTCAATGGATAATCGAA
>ERZ791808.1944-NODE-1944-length-13681-cov-3.001908_pt1 | contig 13681 bp, 9 predicted proteins | sample MGYA00510305_ERZ791808 | MGnify/ENA primary metagenome ERZ791808 (study PRJEB30046, sample SAMN00792024) | human gut metagenome | study: EMG produced TPA metagenomics assembly of the A metagenome-wide association study of gut microbiota in type 2... | reverse complement strand
GGGCCTTTGGTCCGAGTAGTGCGACTCGAACGCACGACATCCAGCTCCCAAACTTTTGAATAAAAATTTTTCTACTTTTTCCGGTGCTTTATAGCCGCTTTTGCTTTATTATGGATGCTCTTCGCAACTCTTGACTCCACTGTTTCCGCACACTCCACGGCTGTCTGTAGTCAAACATGTGGTCAAAAACCGCTTTCTGAACACCCTCGTGACAGGGGACAGAAAGCGGTTTTTCATAGTTTGTCGGAGCGCTGCGGACGGATGATTTGCCTCTCCAGTCTGTCGCATTGTATCTCTGCTGGAGAGGTTAAGCAAGTTCTTTATGTAGGGATAGGCGGCGCAGTATTTGCATCGCTATAGACAAAGAATACACTCACGCATTTGCCCTCTGAAACTAAAACTCACTCTCCAGAAATACTATTTCGGGTTAAATTTAGTTTCCCCTCAAAAGCTGTTACATTCCCGTAATTTGAGCGGCATTTTAAGGGAAAGTATGTTTGAAATACGGGAAAGCACCTGTTCATATGAGTAGGTGCTGTTTACACAGCCCTATCCGAAGAAATACTGCTTCATATCTGAGGTGCCACCATCCTTGTCGCAGAACCATTCGTAATCAGCGAGACAGTTTCTGCAGTGGGCAATTACATCAAATCCACCGGGTGAATGCCAGCTGTCGGCAATGCTCATGATTTCCAAAGGTTTCCCACAGGCCGGGCAAGGTCGGATTTTTCTTGCTTCACGAGTGGCACGCGCTCGCTGTTCTGTCTCAAGTACGCCTAAAAGACTCTGCCAAAGATTCGAATTTGGCTCATGCTCTGCGTAGTCTTCAAGGTATCGCCTGATATCATCAGCAGCCAGAACGAGAAACTTATCATCCAGAAGACGAATGTGACGCTTGATATAATCGGAAACCACCACGGGCATACATGTGTTTTTGCCCATCGCATACCGCATTGCCGACAGCAGGATCAAGCGAAAGTCGGAATCGCAGATCGGAGCGAGCAGGTCTTGAGGGAACAGCAGGAACTCTTTGCCATTATTCATGCATACGCGCAGTGGTCGCTGTTCTTCCGTTACCAGATTCAGTAGACTGTTAGCTTGATCCTTCAGTTCGTCAATGGTGATCGATTCGTAGTTCTGAAATGAGTTTACTTCATAATTCATTATTTGACCTCCAATCAGTTTGTCCTCGCTATGAGGTGTTGGCATTGTAGCTCTGACGGAGAGGTTAAGCAACTCCTTTGTGCAGGGATAGGCGGAGCAAAATTTGTATCGCTATAGGCAAAGAATAAAAACTTTCCTTAATTCTGATGGCATCTAAAGGGGCAGCTTGTCAGAATATGGGGAAGAGGCTTGAACACGCGAAATGTAATTGACTTTAATCGTGATTTCAGAATAAATATTTTACGATTGACTCCCAAAGGACGTTGACTTTTATCATAACTGCAAATATAATATTATTGAATCGTTGTAACCGAGGTGATTGTGTGGATTACATGACTGAGCTCTCCGCTATTGCCAAAACACATGGTGGAATTATCGAGACGAAAATAGCTGCACAGAGAGGTATCTCAAAAGCAGTGCTTTACAAACTGTGCAAGGAAAATAGAATTCATCGTATCGTGAAGGGCCAATACATTCTGCCCGATGACATACAGGACGAGCTGCTGGCCATCAGCAACCGTTCCAACAAAGTTATTTTTTCGCACGAAACGGCTCTGTACCTTCACGGTATTTCCGACCGCACACCATTTGAACATACGGTCACTGCACCGTCTGACTGTATTCCGTCTGCGGCAATCAAGTCGGAATGTAAGGTGTATTATATCAAGCCTGAATTGTTTGAACTCGGTAAAACAATGCTGAAAACACCTGCCGGAAACGAAGTCCCCACATACGACTTAGAGCGCACGATCTGCGACGTAATTCGCAGCCGCAACAAACTCGGAACAGAAACGTTTCACGCTGCCTTGAAGTTATATGCGGCAGATCCCCAAAAGGATCTAAACAAACTGAACTTTTATGCAAAACAAATGCGGGTGGCCAATGTCCTGCGCCAGTATTTGGAGGTGCTTCTATGAGTAATGCAATGAGCTTGAAAGCGAAAATCCGAAACATTGCAAAAAAGAAGAATATTCCTGCACAGGTCATTTTGCAGAACTATATGTTCGAGCGCCTGTTGGTGCGCCTGTCTGTCTCTGATTACAGGGAAAAGTTCGTGTTGAAGGGCGGTATGCTGGTGGCTGCCATCGTCGGGCTGGATAATCGCGCTACAATGGATTTGGATACCACTCTGAAAAACCTGCCTCTCACACCGGATGCCATCCACAGCGCACTGGAGCAGATCTGCGCAATTTGTTTTGACGATGGTGTCTCTTTTGAGATCGGAACCATTTCACCCATCCGCGAAGATGACATATACGGCGGATACCGGGTTATGTTGAACGCATGGTTTGACACAATTGTTACTCCGCTGAGTATCGATGTGTCCACTGGCGATGCCATCACGCCTCATGCAGTACAGTACAACTTCTCTGAGATTTTCGATGACGAAAAAACCTACGAGCTGTGGGCATATAACATCGAAACTGTCATGGCGGAAAAAGTGGAGACCATCTTGCGGCGCAGCGTGTTCAACACCCGTCCCAGAGATTTTTATGATGCCTATATATTGGCTACAACGCAGAAATTTGATCAAGCAGTATTTGAAAATGCACTACAGGCAACAGCCAATCACCGTGATACGGCTCGACAGATCGAGGATGTTCCCGGCATTCTTCGGAATATCGAAGAAAGCCCAGAACTCAAGACAATGTGGGAAAGGTACCGCAAACAATTCACCTATGCAGCGGGTATTGAATACGAGCAGATTATAAATGTGCTGAAAACGCTGCTGGGAATAAATGCGATTGCCAAGAGAGAAGCGCCTGTTACAGATAAATGATTCAAATCTGACGGTAGATGTAGGAATGTGGAGATCTAAGGCTGAGTCCCGTTTTTCGTACAGTTTATAGAAATTAGAGGTAGTCTTGCGCCTCGATGGGGTGATGAAATGCTGATTATAGATAACATAAACAAAACAGTTAAAGAAGACTTGCAAGCAGGTATTCAAAAGGGCAGCAAGATGTCTGTCGCGGCGGCCTGCTTTTCAATCTATGCGTATCAGGAACTCAAAAAGCAACTGGAAGGCATAGAGGAACTGCGTTTCATTTTCACCTCTCCGACCTTTATCACTGAGAAAGCCTCCAAAGCGCAACGGGAGTTCTATATCCCTCGCATTTCCAGAGAGCGCAGTCTGTATGGTACGGAGTTTGAAGTAAAACTCCGTAATGAACTGACGCAGAAAGCGATTGCGAAAGAGTGTGCAGACTGGATTCGGCACAAGGTGGTTTTCAAATCGAACGTCACCCAGGAGCAGATGATGGGTTTTATGACGGTTGATGAAAGCACCTATATGCCTATTAACGGGTTTACCACAGTTGATCTCGGCTGTGAGCGCGGCAACAACGCCTATTATCCGGTGCAGAAGACAGAGAGTTTTGAAAACGCCAACTACTTCCTCAAGCTCTTCGAACAGCTCTGGAATGACAAGAAGAAGTTACAGGAAGTCACTGACGTCGTAATCGAGAATATTTCCGCTGCATATCGTGAGAACGCCCCTGAATACATCTACTTTGTTGCGCTCTATAACATTTTCAAGGAGTTTCTTGATGACATTTCCGAAGACGAATTGCCGAATGAGGCAACAGGTTTCAAGGAAAGCAAAATCTGGGGAATGCTTTATAACTTCCAGCGCGATGCAGTTCTTGCCATCATCAGTAAACTTGAGAAATTTAACGGCTGCATTCTGGCAGATAGCGTAGGTCTTGGTAAAACCTTCACTGCGCTTGCCGTCATCAAGTATTACGAGAACCGCAACAAATCTGTGCTTGTTCTCTGCCCCAAAAAACTTTCTGAGAACTGGAATACATACAAGGGCAACTATGTCAACAATCCCATTGCCACAGACCGCCTGCGCTATGATGTGCTCTATCATACGGATCTTTCCCGTGAGCATGGACAGTCGAATGGCATTGATCTTGACCGTCTAAATTGGGGCAACTATGACCTTGTTGTCATTGATGAGAGCCACAACTTCCGCAATGGCGGGGAGGTGTCCGGCGAGGACGCAAAGGAAAACCGGTATTTGAAACTGCTCAATAAAGTCGTTCGCGCTGGTGTGAAAACAAAGGTGCTGATGCTCTCGGCAACACCTGTCAACAACAAGTTTATCGACCTTAAAAATCAGCTCGCACTTGCCTATGAAGGTGATGCTTCGCAGATGAACAAAAAGCTCGACACGACCAAAAGTATTGATGAAATTTTCCGTCAGACGCAGAAATCTTTCAATACATGGAGCAAGCTCCCTGCTGACGAACGAACGACGGACGAGCTTTTACGGACACTTGATTTTGATTTCTTTGAACTGCTGGACAGTGTAACGATTGCGCGGTCAAGAAAGCACATCGAAAAATATTACAACACTTCTGACATCGGCAAATTCCCAGAGCGTCTGCCGCCGGTTTCCCTGCGTCCATGCTTGACCGATTTGAATGATGCGATCAACTATAACGATATTTACAATCTGCTTATGTCGTTGAGCCTGACGATCTATACGCCGTCGAATTATATCATGCCGTCGAAGTTGGCAAAGTACATCGACATGACGCACCACAAGGGAAACAGCCTTACCCAGCAAGGACGTGAAGCAGGCATTCGGCGTCTTATGAGCATCAACCTTCTCAAACGTCTGGAAAGCTCGGTTGCTTCTTTCCGCTTGACGATTGACCGCATCAAAAAGCTGATTGAAGATACCATTGAAACGATCAAAAGCTATCAGTCCGGGGGTTGCGTCCTGAATCTAACTGAGATTTCCGACGCAGAAGATTTTGATTACGATGACCAGAACACCGACTTCTTCTCCGCCGGCAAGAAAGTCAAAATTGATCTTGCTGATATGGATTATGTTTCATGGATGCTCGAACTGGAAAAGGACGCGGAGAATCTGGAACTCCTGTCCCTCATGATTGCCGATATCACGCCGGAGCATGACACGAAACTGCAAACATTGTTCGGTTTGATCCGCAAGAAAATTGAGCAGCCAATCAATCCCGGTAATAAGAAGATCATTATCTTCACTGCATTCTCTGATACCGCCGATTACCTCTTTGCAAACGTCAGTAAATTCGCAAAAGAGAACTTCGGACTGGAAACGGCAGAGATTACCGGATCGGTTGACGGAAGAACAACCATTCCGAAGCTCCGAGCCGATCTCAACACGGTGCTGACCTGCTTCTCGCCGGTTTCTAAGGGCAAAGCTGTACTCCTGCCCGGAAGCACCGACGAGCTTGATATTCTGATTGCAACTGACTGTATTTCCGAAGGTCAGAACTTGCAGGACTGCGACTACCTCATCAACTACGACATTCATTGGAACCCTGTTCGCATTATCCAGCGGTTCGGACGAATTGACCGTATCGGCAGTAAAAATGACCATATCCAGCTTGTAAACTTCTGGCCGGATATGGACCTTGATGAATACATCAACCTGAAAAGCCGCGTGGAAACCCGCATGAAGATTTCGGTCATGACCTCCACCGGTGACGATGACCTGATCAATGCCGAGGAAAAAGGCGACCTTGAATATCGTCGTGCGCAGCTCAAGCGGCTGCAAGAAGAAGTTGTGGACATTGAGGATATGACGAGCGGTATTTCTATCATGGATTTGGGACTCAACGAGTTCCGGCTTGATCTGCTCGAATACATGAAACGGCATGAGGACATTGAAACCGCGCCGAAGGGACTGCACACCGTTGTTGCGCAGACAGAAGATTCTCCTGCCGGTGTGATTTTCGTCCTTCGGAACATCAACAACAGTGTAAACATTGATAATCGAAACCGTATTCACCCCTTCTACATGGTCTACATCAGTGAAGAAGGTGAAATCGCCTGCGATTATCTCAATCCGAAGAGATTGCTCGACACAATGCGTCTGCTCTGCCGTGGCAAGAGCGAGCCTTGCGCGGAGTTTTGTAAGTGGTTCAATGACAAGACGGATGACGGACGTAAGATGGGTGAGATCTCCGAGCTGCTGAGCGAAGCAATCAATTCCATTATTGACGCGAAAGAAGAAAATGATATTGACAGCCTGTTTAAGAGCGGCGGTACATCCGCACTGCTCAGTGCTGTTTCGGGACTGGATGATTTTGAGCTGATTTGCTTCTTAGTCGTGAAATAAGGAGGGCTTACGATGCTTGGATTTCCTGCATCTACGGAGTTTGGCAAAAGAATACCGAAGCAGAAATTCTATGAGAATCTTGCCGTTTCCCCTGCTTTGCGCCGTGTGTTTGTCGATCAGATCCGGCTGGTGTACTGGCGTAATAAGCTGGCAGCGTCTACGCTGAATATTGCTGCGGGCGAAGCAGTGACCGAGATCGAAGTGTTCGAGGTGCGCCTGAACGATCCTCAGCTTGACGAAGCGGTGCTGAAACAAATCGACAAGGAAATCCCGTATCACATTCTCTTTATTCTGACTTGTGACGGCAAGGCTCAGGCGTGGATCGGCTACAAGGAGGCTGCTGCGTCCGGCACCAACGCCTTCAAGGTAGGACGCTATTATCACACCGACTGGATGCCGGAGGATGAACTGCATCTTAGTATCGACGGCTTGAACATGGATGCCGTCTATGAAAGCCTCGTTCGCCAAATCGCCGGGGAGAAGCTGCAAACGGATTCTGGCGAGAGTTTGAAAGAGTCTGTCGAGCGGGATGAAAAGAAGAAGCAGCTTGAAAAGCAGATCTCCGCGCTGGAAAACAAGATGAAGAAAGAGAAGCAGCTTAACCGGCGGATGGAAATGAATGCGGAGTTAAAAAAGCTGAAGATGGGGGTGCTGTAATGAGTTTTTCAGAGAGAATGAAATTTGTTTCCGTAAAGCAGATTCAAATAGATGATATAGACTCTGCGCTAAAGCATCGAATAATTAATTTAATTGAAGATAGATTCAATAACAATCAAGCAAAATTCGTTCTTGATATTATGGGGATTCGCACCAAACCGGATATGAATATGTTCACAGTTTCGATTTCCCGTGGAGGCGAGAATTTTGATAAACTGATTTCGGTTTTGGAAGACCTTCCTTGGTACATTCTATATGATGTCATTGAATACGGGTATGACTATCTAAAGGCTAATTGCAAAGATTGTGCATCTGATTGTGATTCCGTATATGACGAAGATGTTGAGGAATTCTATCCTTGCGAATATAAAAGCCAAATGAACAGGTATTCAGAGGGCTTCAACTCAATTCTCGAGCAAGAAAAATCCGGGTATCGTCTTATTGGTGGCGTAATTTCTCCGATTGTCGGAGAGGTTGAGGTTGCCTGTATAGAAGAAGCATCGAACACTCAGTTTTCTTCTGTAAATACCCATTTGCAAAAAGCATTACAATTCTATTCAGATAGAGAGAACCCAGATTATGAAAACTCTATAAAGGAAGCAATCAGTGCGGTTGAATCAGTGTGTTGTATTATTACAGGAATGTCTGGTGCCCAAGCAACACTGGGCAATGCACTGAAACACCTTGAAGATAGTGGGTTGACCTTACATGGAGCGTTAAAATCCGCTTTCGAGAAAATGTACGGCTATGCTTCGGACACGGATGGCATTCGTCACGGAGGAATAGACTTTAAAAATGCTCCTGCGGAAGATGCTAAGTATATGTTAATTTCTTGCTCCGCATTCATAAATTATCTAATTGAGAAGTATAGCAAAATCGGAGGAACAACCTAATGGACAAGATGAAGTTTGAATCGCCGGATATGACGGCGCAGAACATAGACCGCATTGCTGCCCTGTTTCCGAACTGCGTCACGGAGATGCCGGATGAAAACGGCAAAATCAAGCGGGCGGTCAATTTTGAGCTACTGAAACAGATGCTCTCGCCGGACGTGGTAGACGGGGACGAGGCATACGAGTTTACATGGGTCGGCAAGAAGGCGGCTATCGTGGAAGCCAACAAGCCGATTCGTAAGACGCTGCGCCCCTGCAAAGAGGAAAGCAAGGACTGGGATACCACCGAAAACCTCTACATTGAGGGCGACAATCTGGAAGTCCTCAAGCTCTTGCAGGAGAGCTATCTCGGCAAGGTCAAGATGATCTATATCGACCCGCCGTACAACACCGGCAACGACTTCATCTATGCCGATGATTTCATGCGCTCGCAGGAAGAAGAAAACGAGCAGATGGGAATGTACGACGAGGACGAAAACCGTCTGTTCAAGAATACCGACACCAATGGACGGTTTCATTCCGACTGGTGCAGCATGATCTATTCCCGACTGATGCTGGCGAGAAATCTGCTGACGGATGATGGGGTTATCTTTATCAGCATCGACGATAATGAATATTCAAATTTGAAAGAAATATGTGACGAAGTATTTGGGTCACAATGCTTCTTGTCAACGTTTGTCTGGAAAAGACGTGCATCTTCCCAGCTTGATAAGAGTAAATGCTCAACTGATCATGAGTATGTACTGGCATATGTCGGAAAAGATTTTAAGGCGTTCCGCGGTATTGACAAAGATTATAAGGGCTATTCTAACCCTGATAATGATCCACGCGGTCCGTGGACAACCGGCGATTTGACCGTAGGCATGACAGGCGATATGCGACCCAATCAATACTACGATTTGGTTGATCCTAAAACAGGGAAAGTTTATAAGCCCAACTATAATCGTGTATGGTCATATATTCCGGAGTCGATGGCTCAACTTATTGCAGAGAATAGAATTGTATTTCCGGAAGACACCTCCAAAAGACCGATGAAAAAACGTTTTGCTTCTGAATTAGATTCAGATACCAACCCACAATCCACTTGGATGGATAGCGTTGGAATGAATACTGAAGGAACAAAGCAAATGTATGATCTTTTTGGCAAAGCGTTTTTTTCTTATACAAAGCCAGAGTCCTTAGTCAAGGCGCTTTCGCTACAGGCAACAGAAAAAGACTCTATCATCCTTGACTTCTTCTCCGGCTCTGCCACCACTGCCCACGCCGTCATGCAGCTCAACGCCGAGGACGGCGGACACCGTAAGTTTATCATGGTGCAGCTTCCGGAAAAATGCGACGAGCAGAGCGAAGCCTATAAAGCAGGCTATCGGAACATCTGCGAAATCGGCAAGGAGCGCATCCGCCGTGCGGGTGAGAAGTTGAAGCAAACCTTGGAAGAAGATGGTGGTAATTTCAGACATCTTGCTAAGTATGCCAAGAACGCACCTCTAAAAGAGATAACTCTCAATGAACAGAAGTTCTCAGTACCCATTATTCCTCCGCGTTGGAGTGCATCTGATGAAAGCGTCGACAATAAGAATATGTCTGATGCACTCGATACCGGCTTCCGTGTTCTCAAGTTGGATGACACCAACATGAAGGACGTTTACTATGCGCCGGATGACTACGATCAGGGGATGATCGCGGCACTGGAATCCAACATTAAGGATGACCGCACCGACCTCGACCTGCTGTTCGGCTGTCTGATCGACTGGGGTCTGCCCCTGTCCCTGCCGTACAAGTCCGAGCAGTTGGGCGGCTGCACTGTCCACACCTACAACGACGGCGACCTGATCGCCTGTTTTGACGCAAACATCCCCGAAAACGTGGTCAAGGAGATCGCACAGCGCAAACCGCTCCGCGCCGTCTTCCGGGATTCCGGCTTTGCATCCAGCCCGGAGAAGATCAACGTGTTTGAGATTTTCAAGCTCTATATGCCGGAGGATGCGGGCGACATTTCCAAGCGTGTGAGGGTGATTTGATATGCTGCAAATCGAAAACTATTTTCGGGAAGAAGAACTGGTTCCGAACGTTAAAGTAGCTGCGTATTTCATTCTGCTGTATGAGCATTTTGAGGATATGGTAATCGAAACGGTACGAGAGTTTTATTCAACGCCATGTATGCTGGACGGGAAACCATTCTCAAATATCGACAAGGAATATATTGATCTGCTGGAGAAAAAAGTGAAGCAGGGTGAATCCGGTCGGATACCATTCAAAATACGCCTTGCGGACGCGCGGCGGGCAAGAGCAGTTTATCAAAAAGAAGCACTCGATAAAGTGAAAAAGGGCAGTGGCCGCATATTTCGCGGTTCTCTTAATTGGCTGCAAGAGCACGATGTTATCACGGAAGCAGAAAACGACAGAATCCTGGCGATTAGAGACCGTCGCAACGAACTCGTCCATGAGCTGTTTCAGGAAATCGGAAAAGGATTTTCTGATGAAGATGCTAAACGTATCGCTGATATGCTCAATGTTCAGCAGCGGATCAACGCGTGGAAATTTCAGCAAATTGATATGTCACTGATGGAAATTGAGCTTCCAGAGGGTGCAAATCCTAATGACGTCATGGGTGGCGATGACATGATCCTGAACGCCATTTTCCGCATTCTCTTCTGCGGTGAGGGCGAGAAATTCAAAGAAGCGCTTGACGAGGAGCTAAAAAAATGAAACTCCAATTCAAACATCAAAAGTTCCAAGCGGATGCGGCAAAAGCAGTTGTTGACGTTTTCGCCGGACAGCCATACCTCACACCCACCTATATGATGGATCGTGGTCTTGAAGATGGTGAGCAGCAAGCAATCGCAACGATGGACGATTTTACCGGCTGGCGTAATGAACGCATTGTGCCGGAGCTTTCCGACAAGCTGATTCTGGAGCATCTGCAAAAGGTACAGCGCACGAATCAGATCAAACCGTCCGAAAGGCTGGAAGGACGCTACAATCTGACTATCGAGATGGAAACAGGTGTCGGCAAGACCTATACCTACATCAAGACCATGTATGAACTGAACAAGCACTATGGCTGGAGCAAGTTCATCGTGGTCGTGCCGAGCATTGCCATCCGCGAGGGCGTTTATAAGTCCTTTCAGGTGACGCAAGGGCATTTTGCGGAGGAATACGGCAAGAAGATTCGTTTCTTCATCTACAACTCTGCACAGCTCACGGAAATTGACCGCTTTGCGTCGGATAGCGCCATAAACGTTATGATTATCAACTCTCAGGCGTTCAATGCCAAGGGTAAGGACGCGCGGCGCATTTACATGAAGCTGGACGAGTTCCGCTCCCGCCGTCCAATCGACATTATCGCAAAGACCAACCCGATTCTGATTATTGACGAGCCGCAGTCGGTCGAGGGTAAGCAGACAAAGGAACGCCTGAAAGAGTTTCATCCGCTGCTGACGCTGCGCTACTCCGCCACTCATAAGGCGGACAGCATCTATAATATGGTCTATCGCCTTGACGCAATGGAAGCGTACAACAAGCGGCTGGTCAAGAAAATCGCCGTCAAGGGCATCACTGAGTCCGGCAGCACGGCAACCGAGGGATTCGTCTATCTGGAAAGCATCAATCTTTCCAAAGCCGACCCGACGGCAACCATTCAGTTTGATTGCAAGGGTGCGTCCGGTATCCGCAAGAAAACGGCAACAGTCGGAATCGGTTATAATCTTTATGACAATTCCGGCAATCTGGACGAGTACAAAGTCGGCTTTGTGGTCAAGTCCATCGACGGACGGGATAACTCCGTAGAGTTCCTGAACGGCGTCAAAATCTTTGCCGGTGACGTCATCGGCAAGGTCAGCGAAGACCAGCTTCGCCGCATTCAGATTCGAGAAACGATTCTTTCCCATCTTGAGCGGGAACGACAGCTTTTCCATAAGGGTATCAAAGTCCTGTCCCTGTTCTTCATCGACGAGGTTGCGAAGTACAAGCAGTATGATGAGGTTGGGCATCCGTTCAACGGCATCTACGCCGATATGTTCGAGGAAGAGTACAACGACATTCTCAACTCCATGCAGCGGGAGATCGGCGACGAGGACTACATCCGGTATCTGGACGCGATTTCTGCCCATGATACCCACGCCGGTTATTTCTCCGTGGACAAAAAGGGCAAGATGACCGACAGCAAGCTTTCCGACAAGAAGGAGGGCACGTCCGACGATATTGACGCCTATGACCTGATCATGAAGAACAAGGAACTGCTCCTGGATCGTGATCCGAAAAAGTCCCCAGTGCGCTTCATTTTCTCGCACTCCGCACTGCGCGAAGGCTGGGACAACCCGAACGTGTTCCAGATTTGCACACTGAAACAAAGCAGCAGCGAGGTTCGCAAGCGGCAAGAGGTCGGTCGCGGTCTGCGCCTGTGTGTCAATCAGGACGGCGAACGCATGGACGCCAACGTGCTTGGAAATGATGTGCAGTCCATCAATGTTCTGACCGTTATCGCCAGTGAAAGCTATGACAGCTTCGCAAAGGGCTTGCAGACTGAGCTTGCCGATGCAGTTGCCGGACGTCCTGTGGCGGTTACTGCTGATCTGTTCAAGGGTAAGGTCATTGTGGATGCCAGAGGCAACGAACAGGTTGTGGACGGCGATACGGCGCAGGCGATTTATTTTGATTTGATTGTCAGCGGCTATATCGACAAGAAGGGCGTACTGACTGATAAATATTATGCTGACAAAGCAAACGGTACGATTCAGGTTGCGGAGGAAGTGGCAGATAGCCGTGATTCTGTGATCAATATTCTTGATTCCGTCTATGATAGCCGCGCCATGCAGCCGGAGAACGCCCGCGACAAGAATGTCGAGCTGCAAGTTGATCCTGATAAGCTCGCCATGCCGGAGTTCAAGGCTCTTTGGAAACGCATCAGCCCGAAATCAGTATATGTGGTTGATTTTGACACCAATGAACTTGTTGACAAGGCGATTGCATCCATCAACCGAAATCTCCATGTGCCGAAAATCTACTTCAAGGTTGAAACTGGCGCAATGGATGAGATCAAGTCAAAGGACTCGCTTCTTGACGGAAGTGCATTCTCGAAGTCAAAGTCATCTACTTATGACAGCAGCAAGCAAATCCGTGCCAACAGCAGTGTGAAGTATGATCTGATTGGCAAGCTGGTCGGAGAGACCGGTTTGACACGAAAAGCAGTCGTTGCAATTCTGACCGGCATTGAGAAATCCGTTTTTGAGCAGTTCAAATTCAATCCAGAAGAGTTCATTATCAAAGTAGCCGCTTTGATCAATGACGAAAAGGCAACTGCAATCATTCAACACATCACCTACAATGTGCTGGACGAGCATTACGATACGGATATCTTTACCGAACCGACCATCAAGGGCAAGCTCGGAACGAACGCGATGAAGGCACAGCGACATCTATACGACCATATCGTGTATGATTCTACAAACGAACGAGATTTTGCGACCGATCTGGACACGAACGCAGACGTTGCAGTTTATGTGAAGCTGCCGGACAGCTTCTATATTGCAACACCGGTGGGGCATTATAATCCAGACTGGGCGATTGCTTTCTATGAAGGTACCGTCAAACACATCTATTTTGTTGCCGAAACAAAAGGCTCTATGTCCTCTATGCAGCTCCGGCTCATTGAGGAATCCAAAATCCACTGCGCAAGAGAACATTTCAAAGCAATAAGTAACGGAAATGTGGTTTATGATGTCGTGGACAGCTATCAGACGCTTCTTGAACGAGTGATGAAATAACTCGCAACTTATGAGTTGAGAGTTGAATTGATGGGGAGATGCCTATGGACGCACGAAAGCACTTAATCATCATAAAAGGAAAAGACCAG
>ERZ791808.1936-NODE-1936-length-13710-cov-6.310216_pt1 | contig 13710 bp, 16 predicted proteins | sample MGYA00510305_ERZ791808 | MGnify/ENA primary metagenome ERZ791808 (study PRJEB30046, sample SAMN00792024) | human gut metagenome | study: EMG produced TPA metagenomics assembly of the A metagenome-wide association study of gut microbiota in type 2... | reverse complement strand
GACCGTACGAAAACATGGGTCAGCAGGCAAAAATCCCATTGCCGTAGGCAATTTTAATGGATTTTTGCGCGTGACTGTGAAGGTACTGAACAGTTACGATGAAAGATTTTTATGGTATTGATTAAAAGGGGCAGGAGGTATCGCGATGAAACAGGTTGTGCTTGAAAAATATCACTGTATGGGAAATGATTACCTGGTGTTTGATCCAAATAAGAATGATTTGGAATTGAATGCGGAGAATATCAAGAAGATGTGCAGCCGTCATTTTGGCATCGGCGCGGATGGCATTCTGGCGGGCCCATATCTGGGGGAGAATGATTTTTATGTACGCATCTACAACGCGGACGGCAGCGAGGCGGAGAAGAGCGGCAACGGCATGGGTATTTTTGCAAAATATCTGCGGGACGCGGGATATGTGCAGAAAACGACGATCTCCTGGAAAACGCTGGGAGGCGAGGAGACAGTCTTTTATCTCAACGAGGATGCGACCCGTGTGAAAATTTCGATGGGACATCCGACGTTCTGGAGCGATGAGATTCCGGTGACCGGCGAGCGGCGGGAGATGGTAAACCAGACGATGGTATTTGGAAAGATTCCGTATGTCACGACTTGTCTTTCAATGGGAAATCCGCACTGTGTTATCTGGATGAATGAGATTTCGAAGGAAATGGTGTGCCGGATCGGCGAGCATTCGGAAACATCCGAATATTTCCCGGAAAAGGTCAATACGCAGATTTTAAATGTCCTTGACCGGACGAATATCCAGATCGAGATCTATGAGAGAGGCGTTGGATATACGCTGGCGTCCGGAAGCTGCGCCTGCGCGGCGGCGAGTGCGGCATACCGCCTGGGACTTGCCGATCCGCATATGTACGTCCATATGCCGGGTGGCACGCTGGAAGTGGAAATCAAGGAGGACGGCATGGTTTACATGGTCGGCGAGGTCGGCTATGTGGGACATATCCAGTTGGGAAATGAATTGAGCGAACAGCTGCGGATTAAATAAAAAAGTATTTGACAGAAAAATATCGGACTGCTATATTTTATTTATAAAAATTGTGAAAAGAATGACAGGGGCATTCTCACACAGCAAAACGATCATAAACGTATGCTTGAAATTTTTGGGGCTGTATAGGCAGGAAAATTTTGGGCGTATATGAAAAGAGGGCGAGGGGGCTGACTGGAAACAGAGACAGCTGCCTCGTTTTTTATAGGAGGAAATGGCGATGGGAGAGAATACGAACCGATCCGAACCTTTTTTTGATGAAGATGTTGATTTGGTAAAGCTGCAGTTTACCGATATTTTTGGACAGTGCAAAATGGTCCAGATGACGCGGAGGCAGGCGGAAAAAGCGATGAAAGAGGGGTATGCAATCAACCGGTTTGCGCTCGGCGGCTTACAGAAAGCTGGGATCGAGGGCGCGGCGGCGCCGGAGTATCTGACGGACCAGAGCGAGAGTGTGGAATTGTACTTGAAGCCGGATGCATCAACGTATCAGGTTCTTCCGTGGGATTCCGGGCAGGAAAATGTAGCGCGCGTGATCTGCCAGGTCTGCAATGCGGATGGGACGCCGTCCTGGACGGATTCGCGTCATATTTTACAGGAAACGGTAAAACGTGCCGAGAAGATGGGACTGGACTTTGATTTTGATTTCCAGTGTGAGTTTTATCTGTTTCACACGGATGATGATGGGAGACCGACGACGGTGACGCATGAGGTTGCCGGGTATTATGACGCGGGACCGATCGATTTGGCAGAGGGCGTCCGCCGGGACATGGTTCTGAGCCTGGAGGAAGCAGGATTTGCGGTCGAGAGCACGCATCATGGTCTGACTGCCGGACAGCACAGCTTCGTCCTTCCGGCGCGCCGGGGCATTGAGGCAGCAGATTATTTACAGACGTTCAAGGCGGCGGTCAAACGGATTGCGAAACGCCATGGTCTGCATGCGACTTTTATGCCGAAGCCAAACATGAGCGGCGACGGATCGGGGCTTCATGTGGGCGTGTCGATCTCTTCCAGACGGGGCGCCGAGGCGATGGCGCAGGCGAAGCAGTTTGCGGCAGGCGTGCTTAAAAATCTGAGCGATATGATGATTTTCACGAATCCGACCGTCAATTCATACAAACGTCTGGCGGCAGAGCGGAGCACGGTGTTCCAGCCGGAGTTCCCGGCGGCTGTGTGGGAAAAAGGAAGTGAAAAGGCAGTTCATGTGAAGGAAGACCGGAACGGACGTATTTCCGTGGAAGTGCAGTTCCCGGATCCGTCTGCGAATCCGTATCTGGCGCTGACGGCGATCCTGGCAGCAGGACTGGAAGGAATCGAGAAGGCGCTGGTGCTGGATGAAGAAGCGGGCGATGAGAATGCGCCGCGGTTCCCGGAGACATTGGGGATATTGCTCCAGAAGCTGGATCAGAATGAATTTGCACACCGTGTATTTGGGGAAAAGTTCTGCCGGATGTACGGCGAGGGCAAGAAAGAGGAGTGGGAACGCTTCTGTGCCTATGTGACGGATTGGGAGACAGCGGAATATCTGTATCGTTGTTAGGGGGTACGAAATCGCAGTGAGGTGAGACCACGTGGGAAACATCATAGTAGCATTTTCGAAGCCGCAGGACGGACGAAATATTAGAAATATACTCGTAAAACATGGAATACAGGTCACAGCCTCCTGCACATCGGGCGCGCAGGTTTTAGCGTCAACCGATGATTTGCGAAGCGGGATTGTGGTGAGCGGCTACCGGTTTGGTGATATGACCTGCCGGCAGCTTGCCGACCAGCTGCCGCCGGGATTTGATTTGCTTCTCATTGCTTCCCCGAGCCGGTGGAGCGGCGAAGCGATGGGAAGGATTGTCTGCCTGCCGGCACCGTTTAAAATGGGAGATTTAGTTTCGACGGTCCGCATGATTGAGCAGTCACAGACGGAAAAAAGACGGCGGATGCGTCGCCAGCCGCCGCAGAAGCGCAGGGAAGAGGATCAGAAAGCGATCGACACCGCAAAGGCTATTTTGATGGAGCGGAACCGGATGACGGAGCCGGAGGCGCACAAATATCTGCAGAAATGCAGCATGGACAGCCAGGTCAGCCTTATTGAGGCGGCACAAATGGTAATCAGTCTTTACAAAATGGCGTAAGATCCTTTACAATAGGATCAAAAAGGCAGAAGGAGCAGCAAAAACGATGAAATTTACAAAAATGCAGGGACTGGGCAATGATTATGTCTATGTCAACTGTTTTGAAGAAACGGTAAACGATCCGGAGAAGCTGGCGATTGCCGTCAGTGACCGCCATTTTGGAATTGGTTCCGACGGATTGATTCTGATTACCCCATCCGAGGTGGCAGACTGCCGCATGGATATGTACAATCTGGACGGTTCCCGAGGCGCGATGTGCGGCAACGGCATCCGCTGTGTGGGAAAATATGCGTATGACCACCATATTGTGGACAAGCCGCAGATTTTTGTTGAGACATTGTCCGGGATTAAATATCTGGATATGAAGGTCGAAAATGGCAAAGTAACGGCGGTCACCGTCGATATGGGCGAGCCGGAGCAGACTTCCGAGCTTCCGGAGAAGATCGAGGTAGATGGAACGGGGTACGAATTTACCGGAATTTCCATGGGAAATCCGCACGCCGTTCTGTTTATGGATGAGATTGATTCCCTGGAACTGGAGACGATCGGACCGAAATTCGAGTTCCATAAGCGTTTCCCGGATCGTACCAACACCGAGTTTGTCAAGGTCATTGACCGCACACACGTAAAAATGCGTGTCTGGGAGCGCGGATCCGGCGAAACGATGGCATGTGGAACGGGTGCCTGCGCGGTTGCCGTTGCATCTATTCTGGCAGGACATACGGAGGATGAGGTTGAGGTCGAGCTGTTGGGCGGCTGCCTGCAGATCCGCTGGGACCGCGAGAAAAACCGCGTGTTCATGACTGGACCGGCGGTGGAAGTGTTTAGCGGGGAGTATGAGGAATAATTAAACAGGAAACTTTGGGACTTCTTTCACATATGGTAGTAGTACAACGATATGTGAGAGGAGTCTTTTCTTTTGGAAGAAAAAAAGAAAGTGATGATAGATGCCGGGCACGGCGGAACGAAAGATCCGGGAGCAGTATTTGAGGATCGGATGGAAAAGGACGATACCCTGCGTCTGGCGTTGGCAGTAGGGCGGATTCTCGAGGAAAATGGGGTGAATGCCGTCTATACGCGGACGACGGACGTCTATGACACGCCTTACCAGAAAGCAGAGATGGGGAATGAGGCGGAGGCGGACTATTTTGTTTCCCTGCACCGCAATGCGGCGAGTGAGCCGGGAAAAGGTTCGGGCGTCATGACGCTGGTGTACAAGACAGGCAGGGAATCAGAACAGCTGGCGGATTCAATCCAGAGAGAGCTGGCGCGCACCGGATATGTGGATCTCGGCGTGATCGAGCGCCCGGATTTGATTGTGCTGCGGAAAACGCAGATGCCGGCGGTTCTGGTTGAAGTCGGATTTATCGACAATCCGGAGGATAACAAGCGGTTTGACGCGCAGTTTGACGAAATTGCGGCGGCGGTTGCATCTGGGATTCTAAATGTAATCGATGACGACATGGATCGCCGTCCGGTGGAAGAGAGCGACTATTATTACCAGATCCAGACGGGGGCGTACCGCATCCGATCGCTGGCAGAGCAGCAGTTAGAAGAACTGCGCCGTATGGGATTCCCTGCATTTCTGGTGTACGATGGGACGTATTTCAAGCTTCGGGTCGGTGCGTTTAAAAATCTCGACAACGCTGTGCGGATGGAACGGGAACTGCGGAAGGCGGGATTTCCGACGGTGCTTTTGTATGAGAGGGAGGTGAAGTAGGGGAGAAAAGCTGAAAAACAGGCACTATCTGAAAATAAGAATAGAATGACTTATTTGATTGATTTTTGCTGTGCTTTTTGTAAAAATGAATGGAAAAAATCCCCTCATTATGGTATGCTGAAGATAGAAAGCAATATGCATTTTCTTGTAGATAAAGGGAGGGGTTTGGTATGTCAGAGAAGAAAAAAATTATCATCACGATTGCGAGGCAGTATGGAAGCGGCGGTGCGGATACGGGCAAAAAGTTGGCGGAAGATCTGGGGATCAGTTTTTATGATAAGAACATTCTCCGTATGAACTCAGATGAGAGCGGTATCAAAGAGAGCTATTTCCATCTGGCAGACGAGAAGGCGGGCAACCGGCTTTTATACAAGATTATCAATACATTGACACCGGAAAAGGGCGCACCGTCGTTCGGTTCCGATCTCATTTCAGCCGACAATCTGTTTCGCTTCCAGTCGGAAGTGATCCGGAAGCTGGCGGCGGAGGAATCCTGCGTCATCATCGGCCGCTGCGCGGATTATGTGCTGGACGGCACCGAGGGACTGATTCGCGTGTTCCTCTACGCGGATATCAAGGTGCGCGAGGAGCGCGTGCGTGAGCGGAATCTCTACGCGGACAAAGATGTCCTCAAAAATATCCACCGGATCGACCGGGAACGCCGCGATTATAATCGTTATTATGCAGGGCGCGACTGGGAGAAGCCGGAGAACTACGACCTTTTGATTAATACGACACAGATTGGTGTGGACGGGGCGGTTCAGTTGATTAAGGATTATTTAAAAATGAGGGGGCTTTTGTAAGGGAAAAAGAATGACTTCCACTTGCAATTCAATATAGTATCGTGTAAAATGGCACATACAGCCGGGCGAATACGAGAGTGTTTGGACGGCTGTATGTGCTGTTTTGCTATTATTACAAGTAAGGGGAAAATATGAAATATCAAAATGATATTGACAAAATGAATACGAACCGGAATTTATTTCTGATGTCGCTGCCGATCTTCGTGGAACTGTTATTGCAGCTTTTGGTCGGAAACGTCGATCAGATGATGGTAAGCCGGGTGTCGCAGCCCTCGGTGGCGGCGATTGTCAATGCGAACCAGATCATGAACTTGGTGATTATCGTGCTGAGCATGGCATCGACGGCGGTTACTGTGATTTTGTCCCAGTATCTGGGCGCGCAGGATGAAAAAAATGCATCCCGGACCTGCATGGTCTCGCTCGTGCTGATCGGCGGCGTCAGTCTTGCGGCAACGATTCTGGTTTTTGCCGGGCACACGCCGCTTTACCGGGCGATCCATGTGCCGGAGGAGGTTTTTGATGAGGCGTCGCTGTATCTGCTGATTGTCGGCGCATTTATTCTGGTGCAGGGACTTTATCTGACCTTCTCAGCGATGATCCGCGCATTTGCCATGGTAAAGGAAGTCATGATTATATCAGTTATCATGAATGTCATGAATATTGTGGGAAATGCGATTTTAATCAACGGCTGGTTCGGAATGCCGCAGCTTGGGGCGGTCGGGGCGGCGATCTCGACGGATATCAGTAAGTTAGTTGGTTTGGCATTGATGATCGGAATGTTTTTCAAGAGCCGCCGCGTTAAAATGGGAATGAGTTATCTGCGTCCATTTCCGGTGCAGATTTTAAAAAATCTCTGCCTGTTGGCAATTCCGACAGGGGTCGAAAGTTTTTCATACAATCTCTCCCAGATGATTATTCTGGGAATTGTTAATTCCTTTGGCACGCTGGTTACTGTAACCAAGGGATATTGTACGATTTTTGCCAATATTGATTATGTCTATGCGATGGCGATCGCGACGGCAACCCAGATTGTGCTGGGCTACCTGATCGGCGCGCGCCGTTTGAATGATATACAGAAACGAGTGAATGCGACACTGAAGGTTGCGATTGCGGCATGTGTCGGTATGGCGGTGCTGATGTGCCTGGGAGGCAAATACATTTTCCTGATTTTCACAGACAACCCGGAGATCATTGCGCTTGGACGGAGGATTCTGGTGATTGAGATTGTGCTGGAGATCGGGCGCGCGGTCAACATTGTTATGACCAAATGCCTGATTGCGGTCGGCGATGTCCTGACCCCGACCACGGTCGGAATCACCTTCCAGTGGGTCGTAGCTGCCGCCGGCTCCTGGTTGCTCGGCAGCAAGCTCGGCTGGGGGCTGGAAGGCGTCTGGATTGCAATGGCAGCTGATGAATGCGTGCGCGGACTCATTTACGCGGTGCATTTTAAGAAAGAACGTTGGAAGAAGAATTTTAAGGGCGTGAAGACGGAAGCAGAGTTGGGAGAGGCGTAGAAGATAAGCGAAGAAAGAAAGTGTGAGAAAAAATGAAAGAAACAGGATGGAAGAAGACGGCAGGGAATGGTTCTGATGGAAAAAGAACGGAAGGAAAGAAATCGTTTGGCCGGGGGGAGAAAACAACTGGATTTTCCAAGAATAGTGCAAAAGTGGGAGTCAATGGGGAAAAACAGGGAAAATCTGCCCGTAAAGTGTCTGGAGTTGAGGATAAATGGGGCACACATGGGGACAGGAAACGAAATGTAGGGGAAAAAGACGGTCAGAAAACGGTTCGTGGTGGACAGCGTGGAAAAACAAAATGTCCGATTTACCGTGAGTGCGGTGGCTGTCAGTATCTCCATTTAACCTATGATCAGCAGTTAAAAGAAAAACAGAAGCGCATGGAAGAACTGCTGGGCGGTGTCTGTCCGGTTCGTCCGATCATTGGAATGGAAGAGCCGTATCATTACCGCAATAAAGTTCATGCGGTATTTGGATTGGATCGGAAAAACAATCCGATTTCTGGCATTTACAAAGAGGGGACACATCGGATTCTTCCGGTGGATTCCTGTCAGATTGAGGATCAGAAAGCAGACGAGATCATCGTGACGATCCGGAGTATGCTTCGTTCGTTCAAGATTCGTGTTTTTGATGAGGACACCGGATACGGTCTGCTGCGTCATGTATTGATTCGCCGCGGCTTCACAACCGGCGAGATTCTGGTTGTTTTGGTGACAGCATCTCCGGTATTCCCGTCGAAGAACAATTTCGTCAAGGCGCTTCGTGAAAAGCACCCGGAAATTACTACGATTGTCCAGAATATCAACGGCAGAAGCACCAGTATGGTACTGGGGGACAAAGAACATGTACTGTATGGAAAAGGATATATCGAAGATGAACTCTGCGGACTCCGGTTCCGTATTTCGTCCCGTTCCTTCTATCAGATTAACTCAGTTCAGACTGAGAAGCTGTACGGAAAAGCGATGGAACTGGCAGGACTTACAGGCAAGGAGACGGTACTGGATGCTTATTGCGGTATTGGTACGATCGGTCTCATTGCCAGCAAACACGCGGGCAAAGTTATCGGCGTAGAGTTAAATCAGGATGCAGTGCGGGATGCAGTGCAGAATGCGAAGAAGAACGGCATCACCAATGCACAGTTCTTCTGCAATGACGCCGGACGGTTCATGTCTCATATGGCAGCCAGAGGCGAGAGTGCAGATGTGGTATTTATGGACCCGCCGAGAAGCGGAAGTACCGAGGAATTTATCGATTCGGTAGCACTTATGCAGCCGAAACGGGTGGTATACATCTCCTGCGGTCCGGATACATTGGCACGCGATTTGAAAGTATTCGCAAAGCATGGTTATCGGGCGAAAGAAGCATGGCCGGTGGATTTGTTTGGGTGGACGGGGCATGTGGAGACGGTATGTTTATTGTCCAAACTTCACGAGGCGAAGCATCATGTGAATGTGAGACTGGATATGGACGAATTGGATTTGACATCTGCGGAGAGTAAAGCTACCTATGAGGAAATTAAGGAGTATGTCTTTGAACATACCGGCTTGAAGGTCAGTCACCTCTATATAGCCCAGGTCAAACAAAAATACGGTATTATCGAGCGTGAGAACTATAACAAACCAAAGTCTGAAAATGTCAGACAGCCGAAATGCCCACCAGAAAAGGAATCGGCTATCATAGATGCGTTGAGATATTTTGGAATGATATAAACTATTGTTGTTTTTGTGCTTTTCTATACAAATTTATTGTTTTTCTGTATAATTAATTGAAACACAAACAAAAGATTATCACGATAAGTATACTTGCTTTTCAAAATTTACAGATAGAAAGAAGGAGAAGAATGTCTTTTGAAGCGAAAGATTATCCTATTAGTGACATTCTAAATAAAGTTGTTTTTGATATTCCTCGAAATCAGCGCAGATATGTTTGGAAAAAATCCAGTTGGCAAGATCTTTTTGAAGATGTATTGTTTTCAATAACAGAAGAGAAGCCTCATTTTATTGGAAGTATCGTTTTGAAAAAGGGTTCCAAAAAAGATGGACTATCTTATTATACAATTATTGACGGTCAGCAAAGACTAACAACTATTACGTTGTTTCTGGTTGCAATTATGAAACACTTTCATGAAAATGATATGATGGATGATTTTTGGGGAACAGTTTCGTATCTTCAGTCAAAGGATAATCGAAATCAAGATATGGTTATTCTTAATTCAGAATTTCATACGTCAATTAGTCATATCATTGCTGGTATGATTAATATCAAAGATCCTAAAATGTCAATTACTGCTTTTGTTGATACACATATTCTGTCTAAATCAAGAGATAAGAATATTGGTGATGCTATAAAATTTTTCTACTTTTCTATTAAGGAAGATTTAGAATTAGTAAAAGATAGTCAAGAGAGACTTAGAGATATACGAGCAACACTTTTAGATATGACGGCTGTTAAAATAGAATCATCATCTGAGGAAGATTCGTACACTATTTTTGAGATATTAAACGCTAGAGGACAGGATTTGGCATCACATGAGTTGTTAAAAAATTATATTATGCGATATATTCAACCTGTTGAACTACGTGACGAGGCAAAAACGAAATGGGAGGATATGGAAAGAGTCCTTGGATCATCCATTGATAAGTTTGTACGGCACTATGCAATTCATCGTTATGGAGACATACGAGATAAATATAATTCACCATACCAAGCTATTCAAAAAAACAGTCGTGGGAAACAAGTTGCGGATTTGTATAATGATATTAAGTTAAAATCAGAATACTATGAAAAGCTAATACATCCAAGCAATGGAAGGGAAGGAAATTGTAGTTCCACTGAATTTGAGATTTTTGACTTTTTTAGAGTGAAAAGATTTGAACAATTTAGACCGATCCTACTTAGCTTAATGCATCAAAAAGAAAAGGAAATTCTTGATGCAAAGAAATATGAGCTTACTCTAAAATATATTTATAATTTTTTTGTGTGTTATACAATTATTGGAGAAGAAAAATCCAATAAATTAGAAGATGTGGTGTTTAAGTATTCAAAGCTCCTTGAAGAGAATTATTCTGATGAGGTATTACAGGAATTTTCCACTGACCTAAAAGGAAAATTACCGGGCTATGAGTGGTTTTTAAATGCTTTTAAAAATATTGGTTGGTCTAAACATTTTGGTCTTTATACAGGAGATAAAAACAAAAAACGTGTTCAAGTGGTTCTTGAAGTGATTGAAAAGTTTGTCTCTCAAAGAAATGAAGTCTCTGAGTTTTCTATAGAGCATATGCTTCCGGATGCTGAAGATATAAAAAATTCTCAGATAGGTAATTTAATTCCTCTAGAAGAGAAATTAAATGGAAATCTCGGCAAGAAACCGTTAAGCGAAAAATGGGATGTATATGAAAAATCTACATTTTTTTCTTGTCGGGGTGTTGTAAAACAGTATAAAAGTAAAAGTTTTGATCCGCAAAAGAGGACAGAATTCTTAGCTAAACTTATATTTAATAATGTTTTGGAATTAAATCAGTTTGATTTTTCAAAGGATTAATAACGATGTATCACGTTTGTTAACTAAGCGTTCAGCTGCCTTGAAATTGATATGAACAGGGGCACGATCAGCTGGATTCGGAGAAAAATCGAATACAGGAGACCAGCTATGAAAAGTCAAGCTTAAATTAGCTAGAAATTAATAAATCCTTTTCGTGGTAAAAATGGGTAACCTTAATAAGGCTCCCTGGTGGGCGCTTTTAAACAAATCTATCTCTTTGTCAAAGTGTCCATGCGAGTTCACTTTGAGAAGATGAGCCAGATGAGTCATAGCATAGAAGCAATAGTTTCCGGTGTTGGTGCGTCCTTGAGAAGCGCATAGACAGATTTTTGATGCAGACCTGATTTGAAGAAATACTGCAATTCAGGGAATATCTCATCCACATAAGAAGTCAGCTGAATCTTTAAGTGACGGGGGGGCGGACAAAAATGTGGAGGACGCATCTACGCTTGATACATTTTCACTTGAGATGTTTGAGAACATCGCTTATGTGATGGCAAAGCATGCAGATGCCAATATTCCGGATACGCCAGAAGAATGGTTAGATGGATTTAATACGTTCTCAATCTATCAGGTTCTTCCACAGCTCATTGAGCTCTGGGGGTTAAACGTTCAGACGGATGTAAGTGCTAAAAAAACTTCGTCCAACAGATCGCTCGATGACAACACCTTTATTTTTGCTTCGTTGCGTACAGATGGGGATTAGTATCCGAGACCTGGATTTGCTTACCATTGGCCTCGTGAATGATATGTATGCTGAAAACAGCAACGATGATTATAAAGGATATATGGAAGTGGCGACTCAGGAGGACTTCGACAAATTTTAATGAACTGGTAGCTTTTGGAGTATGAACAATTTGTAAAATACTGATTTTGTATTGCTTTTGTCCGGACAAATGGATGTAATAGAGTTAGAAAAAATTCGAAAGGGGTGTTTACTATGGCAACAAAATCAGCAAATTTATACGCACGCATTGAGCCCGATGTAAAAGAACAGGCAGAAGGAATCTTAGCAGCATTAGGAATTCCTGCATCCAATGCAATAAATATGTTTTACAAACAAATTATTCTTCAAAGAGGACTTCCTTTTGAAGTGAAAATGCCATCCGCTCGTCCTGTAGACGTTAGTGCATTATCAGAAGCACAGATGAATGCAGAACTAGAGAAAGGATATGCGGATATGCAGGCTGGTCATACTAGAGCAGCAAAATCTGTTTTTGCTGATATCCGCAAGGATTACAATTTATGATTTATGATATCGTGATTTCAGATCAGGCCGAGATAGACCATCGTGGAATCTTCGAATACATTGCTTTTGAACTGTAGGCACCAGAAAATGCAAGTGGTCAGTTTGATAGGCTTGAAGCATGTATTATGGATCTTGATCATATGCCGAAGAGATATCGACAATATGAATTGAAACCATGGAAAAGTCGAGGGCTACGTGTAGCGCCAGTAGACAATTATCTTGTTCTATATATTCCGGATGATGATACACAAGTGGTTACGATTATCCGTGTTATGTACGGTGGACGAGATGTGAATACGCAATTAAACAGATTTACAAAAACAAAATAATTTGAAAGCATTAATCAGAAATGGTTGGTGCTTTTTTCATGCCTGGAGAAATCTGCGCTTTTTTTATGCCAATTTTTACGGAAAGAGCAGAGCAGGCAAACACAGCTCTTGCAAATGGCGATATTTCTCAGGAACAGTATGACGCACTTCAAAGAGAAATCATTGAGACAGAGCAGGATTTAAAGAAATTAGAAACACAGGCAAATCAGTCAGCTACAGCCATGCAGAAGATTGCAGCTACTGGTGAGAAGCTTAAGACTACAGGAGATAATATTTCGAGTGCCGGTCAGAAGCTCCTACCGGTGACTGCAGCAGTTACTGGTATGGGAGCTGCTTCTCTTAAAACGGCAGCGGATTTTGAAAGTTCGATGTCCCAGGTACAGGCGACAATGGGTATCACGAAAGACTCCATGTCTACCGTTGATGGCCAAAGCGTCAATACGATGATGACGATTGTTCCTAAAATTTCCGGAGCAATTACAGCAGTAAAAAAGATGCTTTGCGATAATTCTGAACTGGAAGCCAAGCGTGATGCCCTGCAGGAAGAAATCGCTGTGACGGTGATATTCAAAGACGGCACTGAAATGAAAGCAGAATAAGGTATGAAGCAGATACGACACTCGGGATTTATGTCCTGGGTGTTTTTGCTATGTGTACAAAGTGCAAATTTCGAGATGAGTAGATTGAAGTGAAAGCAAAGATGTGTTATAATATTATCCGATTAGTGTTATTTTACAAATTTCAGATGAGGTGATACGAATGCTGAAAAATAATATAGAAGTAGATGTAAAAATCAAGTGTATAGAAGCTGGAAAAACACAGGCACAGCTGGGAGAGATGATTGGTTCAACAGGACAATATGTAAATCGTATCATCAAAAAGGGCGATGGCGTTATTAATAAAACTTTTGTAGAGATGCTGGATGCTCTCGGTTATGATATTCAGCTCACATATGTAAAAAAGGAGGAGGCATAATCAATGGCATATGAGTCACCATTAACGATAGCAGAAGTCGTGAAGGATATTTGTGCTAATAAATATGTTCTCCCGTCAATTCAAAGAGAATTTGTATGGAGTACCGCACAAATTGAGAGACTTTTTGACAGTGTAATGCAAGACTATTGTTTTATCTTTTGGAGATACAAACGATGAGAGAATTGAAGAAGCAGTACTCTGATATTAATTCAAGAATGCCTCGGCATTCTTGCTGCGAGGTGCGCGTCATGCAATTGCATGACATACTTCTACTGCGCACCTCTGCAATCCTGCCGGAGGCTATATCAGCTGGGGGATTGACTCCCCCACTGATACAAGCTTGTTTCTCACCACCTATAGAGGTGGGAGTCATCTCCCAGCTGATATATATAGTTAATAAAGAGAGGTGCATATGCTATGCCAGGTATACTCGTGGTTGAAGAT
>ERZ791808.1934-NODE-1934-length-13711-cov-3.876684_pt1 | contig 13711 bp, 10 predicted proteins | sample MGYA00510305_ERZ791808 | MGnify/ENA primary metagenome ERZ791808 (study PRJEB30046, sample SAMN00792024) | human gut metagenome | study: EMG produced TPA metagenomics assembly of the A metagenome-wide association study of gut microbiota in type 2... | reverse complement strand
CAGTGAACCGCATGGGTTAAAGACCCAGGCGGATCACCGAAAACAGAAGAAAAAAAATAAATCCCTGATAATATTTAATTATCAGGGATTTATTTTTCAGCTATATAATAAAGAGCCGGATCACATCGCTGTCCATTTACTGACTACCTTACGCAGTTCTGGCGGAGAAATGGGTTTAGTAAGAAAATCGTTACACCCTGCACCAAAAGCTAATTTCTTATCATTATCATAAGCGAATGCTGTAAGCGCAATAATGGGAACTTGAGTACCCGTTTTTCTTAATATAATAGTTGCATCTATTCCCCCCATATCCGGCATCTTCATGTCCATAAGCACAAGGTCAGGAGTCTGAGCCTTGAAAAGTTCTATAGCCTCATTACCATCGTGCGCTCTCAATAGGCGATAATCTCCCTTTAGCAATGCCTCAATCAACAAGTAATTACTATCTATATCTTCAGCGACCAGAATCAAAGGCTTATAGTCACTTAGGATGCTTTTTGAAATTGAAATAGGGTTATCTCCCATTCCTACTTCCAATATAGATTGGGGACCGGGTGTGTAGGGATGCGTGAACCAAAAGCATGAACCTTCTCCCTCTTGAGACTCAACTCCAATCTTTCCTCCCATCCGCTCGACCAAGCTCTGGCATATTGATAACCCAAGGCCTGCACCTTGTATGAATGAATCAAGTTTTACGAAACGATTGAATACCTCACTCTGCTTTTCAGCAGGAATACCCTTACCTGTATCCGTCACACAGAAACGTACTTGATTATCATCTTCCAAAGAATAAGAAAGAGTAATCGAGCCCTCAGTAGTAAATTTCAAGGCATTGGCCATGAAATTAGAAAGCACTTGTGTAATTCGGCTTCTATCACCGTTGATCATTATCTGTGGTGAATTTTCGTCAAAACGTAACTCAACTGCCCCTTCATAAGTTTTATGTGAGAAAGTAGTGATAATCTCTTGGCAAAGTTGAGACACATCCAACCATGCCTTGGTGAACTCTATCGTTCCGGCCTCTATCTTAGATATATCCAAAATATCAGAAATAAGATTGAGCAGCAGATCATTGTTTTTCTGCACTATAGATATGTATGAACGTCGTTCTTCCATATCGTCGGCTTCGGCAAGTAAGCTAGAGAAGCCCACGATAGCATTAAGAGGGGTGCATATTTCGTGACTCATATTGGCAAGGAATGCCGATTTAAGTCTATCTGACTCTTCGGCTTTTTCCTTAGCCTGAATCAATTCAAACTCCACTTGTTTACGAGTAGTAATATCGGTAGCCAATTCCATGATTGCCCACCGTCCGTCAAGCCATCTAAGCACCGTACTCTGAATGGTATACCAACGATTCGTAGAAGGATTATAGTCTTCCCAAAAATGGACACCTGTCGGTTTACGATCAGCATCGAGCAAATGTGGCTTAGGACAATGCTTGCACACACCATCAAGTCCTGCATTCAACATTCTCCAGCATTCCGCATTATCCGGAACTTGTCCGGCTTCCTCTCTAAAAGGTTTATTTGTAAAAAGCACTTTCAATAAATCATAATCGCAAACGAATATATTGGTATTAATATTATCCAATACCTTCTGCATCGTTCGCTGTGACTGATGCAAAGATGTCTCGACTTGCCAACGCTTTGTAGCAGTAGATACAATTTGTGATATCTGACTCATCAGTTCCACATCCTTTTCATCCCACTGCTTATTCCAACAGAAGTTAAAAGAAAGGAAACCGAAATGTACACCCAATTGTGACAACGGAAAGACGGCAATGGCTTTTACACCCTGAACTTCCAGCATTTGCGTGATAAAAGGATCAAGTGAATAGATATCGGATGTACAGATGATATTGTCCTTCTCAAGCATATCAAACCAAGGTTTTCCCGCTTCAATAGTCATACTCCTCAAGTAATCTATTGCAGGCTCAATACCCTCATTACACCATTCATAGGTACAACCGTACGTAACGCCATCAAGATGATTTTCCCATGTCGCTAAACGGTCAACACCGGTATAACGACCTATTTCAGCAAGTGCCATATTCATGGCCTTGGGTATATCTGCTTCCAACTGCAGTATTTGCAATACTTTGATGAACAAAGCCTGACGGCGGTTGGTTGCTTCCAGATCTTCTTGGATGGCTATCAGGTCTTTGGATTTTTCTTCGACCATCTGTTCGAGCCGAGTACGGTACTGTTCCAGTTCAATGTCTACCCGTTTTTGTTCAGAATCAGAAAGTTTCATATTTGAATAATTTTAGTTAATGCTAGTAAACCGAATAAAGAAATGACTCGGATTCAGCCGAGATGCGTCTCCATATTCTGCAAATATATATATTTATTTTATAAACAGAAAATTTTTCTTCAAAACGGTATTCTTATAAAAACCGAATATTATAAGATTTATGAAAGCATTTATGGGATAATAGCCCCTTTATTCATACGTTATCCATACTTTTATTATCAATTTCTTTATAGCCGTATTTTTCGGATTTCAATGTCTAGTTTTTTAAAAGATTCCAGTACTTTAACATAATAAACTGCATGGAGAAATCAAATAAAACCATAAAATGGAATATTAATGACTCACCCGATAACTATTGGAAAAAGCATAAATCAACCTTTTCATAGAATCATGTATTGATCCATTTTAGTTCATCTACTTGTTGGCAGATAATACCTGTTATTCAGCATACGGTCCTTTGTTTGCAAACGATAGGAGTTTGTGAACAAACGACCGTACCTTTGTATTCAATCGACCGTATGTTTGTTTTCAAACGTCCTTATGTCTTTTTTCATAGCATTATTCTTTGAAATCAGCCGATTTACCTATTCAATATGTTCAATGAGATTCTGGTTCCACATCATTTGTTTCATATGATATAGAGAATTTCCCAAATAGAATAAAAAGAACAAGCTCAACAGTAGCATTAGCACACTGATAATCATAAAATTGTTTCTTTCTTCTTTCATTTCATTATTTTCCATACGTCTTTTTTTAAAGTTATCCAAAAGTAATCTACTCCCTTTAAGTTCATCTTACAAACAAATTACAAATATGTTATATTATTCATTACGGAAATATTGATTATTTTTGCACTTCATTTATACAATGACCAATGCAGGGAACCAAGAATCTAACGAAAGGTCCGATATTAAAACAACTATTTAATTTGGCAATGCCTATTATGGCTACCTCCTTCATTCAAATGGCATACAGCTTAACGGATATGGCATGGGTAGGTCGTATAGGTAGTGAGGCCGTAGCTGCTGTTGGTTCCGTTGGAATATTGACATGGATGTCTGGATCCATTTCTTTATTAAACAAAGTTGGCTCTGAAGTAAGTGTAGGTCAGGCAATCGGATCTCAAAATGAAAAAGCAGCAAAAGCATTCGCTTCTCATAACATAACGATTTCCCTGCTTATTTCCATTTGCTGGGCTGCTCTCCTATTCTCATTTGCCCGGCCGATTATCAATATCTATCAACTGAAAGCTGATATATCCGTTAACGCAGTTGAGTATCTGCGAATTATTTCCACGGCATTGCCTTTTGTCTTCCTATCCGCGACCTTTACCGGAATATACAATGCTTCGGGAAGAAGCAAAACACCTTTTGTCATCAGTGGTATCGGATTGATTATGAACATGATATTCGATCCTTTATTTATCTTTGTTTTCCACTGGGGGACCATAGGGGCAGCTGTTGCAACATGGGTATCCCAAGCCTGCGTTTTTGTTTTATTTCTCTATCAATTAAAATATAGGAAAACGTTATTGGGAGGATTCCCATTTATAACCCGGTTACAAAAGAAATATTCCAAACAGATTTTTAAGATCGGACTTCCCGTTGCCATACTTAATACACTATTTGCTTTTGTCAATATGTTCATGGGACGCCTGGCCTCTGAACAAGGAGGACATATCGGATTAATGACGCTCACTACCGGAGGACAAATTGAAGCTATTACTTGGAATACGTCGCAAGGATTCTCTACTGCTCTTGGTGCTTTTATTGCCCAAAACTATGCGGCACGACAGAATATACGTATTATAAAAGCATATAAGACAACGCTTTGGATGACTTCTATTTTCGGAACATTATGTACTCTCCTTTTTGTATTTTACGGGAAAGAAGTTTTTTCCATATTTGTTCCGGAAACGGAAGCCTATCTTGCCGGAGGAGTATATATGAGAATTTCCGGGTATTCTCAACTGTTCATGATGCTGGAGATTACGACTCAAGGTATGTTTTACGGAACGGGCCGTACGATACCACCTGCCATTATCAGTATTTCGTGCAACTATTTGAGAATTCCGTTAGCCCTTTTGTTTGTATCAATAGGTATGGGAATATCCGGAATATGGTGGTCTATCAGCATCACAAGTATCATGAAGGGAATTATAGCCTCTTTATGGTTTACTATTATTAAGCGCAAGATACTGACAACACCACTCAGTCAAGTCGTAGATTAGTCATTTTTTCCGTAGTCTTAAAATCAAAAGGAGGATATTCATAGACTTTAAAACGAGGTTCCGTCACTCCCTTAGAATAATCCCAAATGGAAGTATATTCCTCTACATCCTCTCCCATAGATGCCAACTGTGATAAATAAGCTGCAATAGACTTATTTTCAACAATATATACTTCTCCCATCCGGTCTATAATCGGACTATGCTTCCTTCCTCTGTCATGTTCAAATTTTAATATGCGTTTTCCTTCTTCAGTAATCCCTACTGTAGTAAAAGTCATACTTTTACCTATTGCCGGTAAATTAAGGACATTTCTGTCCGTCGCAACAAAAGGCAATTGATTCTCCTTCAAAAAACGATTCATACTTTCAGATAATAACCTTTTGCCCTGTACTGCCGTCAAAAGTTCTTCTTCTTTTTCCGAGGGAACAAGACCAAATATTTTCTCTTCTTTAGCCTCTTGCATCGAACGACTATTGGGAGCAAACATGGCATAATTCTCCTCAAAGCCTTTTACGGAAAAAGTATAATATCCAATAACTCCTACTGAATTCAAAACTTGTCTCAGTTTGGCCGTATGTCCTCTACGGGAAGCAGCTACCGTATAAACCAATTGATTAGTAATAATCCAACCTGCGGAAAGAATACTTTTTATTGCTCTTTTAGCTTCGGGAGTAACTTCTAACGGAGATTGAAAATGGGTCTGAATAATAAAAGATTTCACTCCTATGGCAGAGGCTTTTTCCTTAAATTCTTTCAAGATAGAAACTAATTCTTCATTGACACGCAATGGCAAATAAGCTAATAATCTTGTACCTAAACGCACTCTTTGCAATTCTGCAAACTTTTCTCCATCGGGACGTCCTTCATTAGCTTTCTTCTTACGCAATGCCATTTTATAAACAGCTTCAAGTATATTACGTAATGTCTTATTTTGGCTCATCAACGCATCACCACCTGTTATCAAGATGTCTCTCAACTGCGTGTCTTCCTCAAAATAATGCATCAACCTTCTCAGTTTCTTATCCCATGTTTCTTTGGGCTTCAAAGATTCGAAATCAAAATTCAGGCGTTCGCTTTGAAAGTCATACATACGCTGACAAGAAGCGCATAATCCACCACAAGCCCGTCCCATCGAATCCGGAATTAAAATGGCCACATCCGGATAACGACGATGAATATTATGTCCTTCCGGTAATAACCAACCAGCGGCATTCGGTTCTCCCCCAACAACTATATCCTCTTTTTCCCAAGCACGAATCTGACCATACGTCTCAACCAGATTGCGGGAATAGACGATATAGGTACGTATAGTGGAGTCATCAAACCCTTCATTCTCAATATTTAATAATGACAAATAATACGGAGTTACAAAAAACGGTATTCCTTTTTTACGTGCAGAAATCAATATAGACATTGTTTCAGCGGACAAAGATTCACCTAAAAACCAATTTAATTCCGTAGGGCTTTTTATCGCCATAGCCAAATGAAAACGTGCTTCATTCCACCATTTCAACACGATGGAATACTTCTCTTCATAACAAATCCCCTCCGGGAAAAGATATTTGGAGTGTGGGCTTGTTCTACGTTCTATTTTCTTTATAAGACAACAAATAATCCGATCTTTACTTTTTTCTCTTATTCCCATCACTTCTCCATCCAATCCGGTTTCCCATCGTCTCATCCATCGCTTTAATAATTTCTTATCCGGAACTATATAAAAAGGATTTTCCATTTGTGAGAACAAATGATAGAAATCAAGTAATATATCTGTAGTAATACTGTCTGATAAGTTACCTTTCAAGAAGTTCCATAAATGGGCAAATGAATTGATATCTAATTGCTTACCCATAGAAAGTTCATAAACAGATTTTCCTTCATAATCAAGCATAATTAAAATCTGCTCCGCCGCCGGATTATCTTTATTCTTTATATAGCTACGTAATTCCTCCGTAAATTGCGTTATATCAGTACATCCTGTAGCTAATGCTACCAACCAGGGAAAATTCCTATTATACACTTTTCTCAATTGAGATGTGGTATAATTCAATAAATTGCTCTCATTCATAAGCTCAATCTTGAATCTAAATTAATACTATGTCTATATCAAAAACTAACCAGAATAAGGAAAGTTTAAAAAGAATCTCTCACAAGAGATTTACAATAAAAGTCGTCTTACACGCGTGAATTTTAAAAATATGCTTGAGTAGCATATTTGCAAATATAAAAAATAAATCGCGAATAGACAATACTTTATAACTACTTATTAAAATTATTCATTGAAATATCAACCCTTTTATAATAAAATGCCATATATAATATTAAGTATTGTAACAACTATGAACAATCTATATAAAATAAAATTATATCAAGCTATACAAGGAGTTATTAACATCACTATCTTTGTGCTGTTTTTACTCTGAAATACTAATTATCACAATTTAAACGTATGATAATATGAAAAAGATTAAAACATTATCGATTATTTTAAGCGCAGCTATACTATTAGCCAGCTGCGGAATGACCAATACTGCCAAAGGCGGTATGATTGGTGGAGGAGGCGGTGCAGCAGTGGGAGCCGGCATCGGAGCACTTTTTGGAAAAGGTAAAGGGGCAGCGATAGGAGCAGCAATCGGCACAGCAATCGGTGCTACAACAGGAGTACTCATAGGTAAAAAGATGGATAAAGCTGCCGCACAGGCAAAAGCCATAGAAGGTGCTCAAGTGCAGGAGATTACCGATTCCAACGGCCTTCAAGCCGTAAAAGTAACTTTTGATTCGGGTATTCTGTTCGGATTTAACTCCAGTACATTGAGTACCAACGCAAAGAACTCATTATCCCGTTTTGCCAATATTCTAAAAGAAAACCCGACCATGGACATTGCTATATACGGATATACAGATAATGTCGGTACTTTTGAAGCCAATCAAACTGTTTCTACCAGACGTGCACAAGCCGTTGAAAACTATTTAAGAAGTATGGGAGTATCCGGCAGTCAATTCAAATATGTTGAAGGGAAAGGCTGGAGTGATCCTGTTGCAAGTAATGAAACCGAGGTTGGACGCGCGCAAAACAGACGGGTAGAAATATACATGTATGCCAGCGAACAAATGATCAAAGATGCCGAAGCTGAAGCCAATGGATAAAACAGAACTTCATTCAAATATTTAATTTAATAAATCGTTTTGCCAAGGAGTTAGCAATATCCTCCGTGATAAAACGATTTATAATTGTAAAAGCACATTCAAGATATATAGAACAATGTTCAAAAAGATTCTACGATTTATAAGAAACCTATTACTATTTTTTTTCCTTTCAACGATATTAGCAGTTATAGCCTATCGCTTTATTCCTGTCTATATCACTCCACTTATGGCAATTCGTTGCACCGAGCAGATTATACACGGAGAAAAACCTAGTCTAAAACACGCGTGGGTTCCTCTCAATGAGATATCAAAACAGTTACCAATGGCAGTCATCGCATCAGAAGATAACCGCTTTGCCACTCACAATGGATTTGATTTCGTTGAAATACAAAAAGCAGTAAAAGAAAACGAGAATCGAAAAAAGAAACGAGGGGCCAGTACAATCAGCCAGCAAACTGCCAAGAATGTTTTCCTATGGCCCAAATCATCATGGGTGCGAAAAGGATTTGAGGTTTACTTCACAGTATTAATCGAATTATGCTGGTCTAAAGAACGCATCATGGAAGTATACCTCAATTCCATTGAAATGGGAAAAGGTATTTATGGTGCACAAGCCGTTGCCAAATACCACTTCAATACAACAGCCCAAAAACTAACAGCAGGACAATGCGCTTTAATTGCCGCTTCGTTACCCAATCCGATCCGTTTCAATTCCGGTAAACCTACACCTTATTTACTAAAACGACAACAACAAATATTAAGACTGATGAAACTAATCGAACCATTCCCACCGATGGAACAAAAGCCGAAAAACAAATCAAAGAGACATCATTAAAACTCGTATTCCTGATACCTGCTTTTGTCTTCGTAGATATTCTTCCAAAGAAAGCGGATCTATCAGAACTTTCTTATACACAGATGAAGCATGTAATAAATGTATCTTACCCTTATAACGAACGGCAAATCCCAAATGAGAGACATCAAGTCCTTCAATCGCCGTTGTCAATGCAACGATACTTCCATCTGCTATCTTATCCAATATTTTCGAGAATTCCGATAATTCTTTTGGTATGGACACCACCGCCAAACGAGATAAACGCCGCTCCTGTTCCTTTATTTTCTGCAAATTTGCAGGATTATCTTTTAAACGTGGATAGTCAGAGCAATGTGAAGACATGTAATTTAGATTTGGAGTTTCTATACAAAGCTTTTCGCTCAACTCATCGGAAACATCCAAAATCAGCTCTTTATTCTGATTATCCTGGGCCCAATCCGTAAAATAATGGAGACGTGAACAATAGCCGTCTACTACTCCATCACGATACCTGATTTTACGTAATGCGGACACAAAACCATTAAAATCGGCATTCACTTCCTTACTTGCCAAAGTCAATGCCAAGACTGTTTCTACAAACGTTGTACAATCCAGTTCTCTCAAATTTATAGTTAACCGTTCCTCTTTCTCCTGCTCTAAAGTTCCCGCTTTATAAGGGACGTCTATAAAATGTTTTGCAAAAAAAAGGACACGACTTTCTGTAGGTTCCAAGTTCTTTCCTTTATCTAAAAGGCTGACAATCTCAAGACTATCTCTTTTCAGATAATTTATTTCATCAGCCCACGACAAAACAGGCAGACATAAACAAACCCATAAGAAGAATCTTCTCTGCATATACAATTCCTAATCCTTTTATCTGTAAATATACTATATTTATTGAATAAATTGAGGCTTTTCACATAATATACATAATCTTTTTGCCTACATTTGTGTTTTAATAAACAAAAAGCTTATGAGAACCTATATCACGATATTCTTATTATCTTTTACCCTTTTTATGGCAAAAGCCCAGCGTAATGAGATTCTGGTACCGGACGTAAAAACAATACAGGTCATTGCCAACGGAGACTGGATGGCCCCTCCCATTGTGAGTTTAAATCCGGAAGATTACCTCGAAATATCTTTTGATGAGCTAACCCATCAATATCACCGCTATATTTATAAAATAACACATTGCAATGCAGACTGGAGTCCCTCAGGTCTTTCGGAAATCGAATACCTGAACGGATTTAACAACAATACGATAGATGACTATAAGAATTCATTCAATACTACCATGCAATATACGCATTACAAGCTTTTTCTGCCCAATGACGACGTTCAGATTACAGCTTCAGGCAATTATATATTGACCGTTTATGACGACAATGAAAATGACAAGCCAATTCTTAACGCCTGTTTTTCTGTTATCGAAAAACAAGTAGGTGTCTCAGCAACAGTAAGCAGTAACACAGATATTGACACAAATGCATCGCATCAACAGGTAAGTTTCAACATAAACTATAGCGGATACAGTATCAGTAATCCTTTCAACGAATTAAAAGTACAAGTATTCCAAAATCAGCGATGGGACAATATGGTAACGAATATTACTCCGACCTACCAATCTCCCGGATTATTACAGTATGTCCACAACCAAAACCTTATATTTGATGCAGGCAATGAATACCGCCGTTTTGAAATAACAAACGTGCACTATGCCACACAAGGTGTAGACTATATTCGTTTCTTTGATCCTTACTACCATGCTGTTCTGTTTCCTGATGAAGCTAGAAGAAATTACAGTTTTGATGTAGATCAGAATGGAAGATTTTATATCCGTTATAACCTTGCCGAAGACAATGAAACCGAAGCTGATTACCTATTTGTGCATTTTACATTGGATTGGGAAGAACCTCTGACGGGAGGTAATTTCTATCTACAAGGAGAATTTACCAATGACAGATTTATTCCTTCCTACAAGCTGACTTACAATCCTGAAGCACATGCTTACGAAAGTGTACAATTGCTAAAACAGGGAGCATATAATTATATGTATTTATTTGTTCCGGACGGAAGCACAAAAGGCGAGACAGGACCGGCTGCAGGAAACTTTTATGAGACGGAAAACGAATATATGATATTAGTATATCATCGCCCCTTCGGTGGGAGATACGATAAGCTTGTAGGAATGCAAACGGTCAAATTTCAACAATAAATAATATAATAAAGGGAAGATTCCAATTACCAATGAAATCCTCCCCTTCTATATTTTAAGCAAATATTTCGCTCCGCTCAATATATGCAATCACATCGCCCTTATTAAGGATAGCGCCCTGTTTGGCACAAACTTCAACGATACGTCCGGTGAATCCTGTTATCACTTTCTCATATTCACCCCATGGAGTAGAAAGATAACAGAACACTTCGTCATGCTGGTATTTACGTCCGATGAACGGTTCTGTAGAAGGACCTTCAACTGCAACTTCCCAAAGTACCTGACCTTTGGAAGGAGCAACAATAGGATCGGCCTTAGCACGCTTAACTTTCTTTATTTCTTCTTCAGAGAATCCATTCTTCGCCATTGCCGCATCTTTGGCATGTTGCAAATCATCCTCAAAACGTTTTTTAGCTACACCAGATTTATAGTCGCGGTATTGACGGTCATGCATAGCCAATTCAAACAATTCTTCATTGTCCGGGCCATATTCCCAACCGTTTTCATCCATTTCCTTCTTGTAAGTATCAAGTTCATCCGGATAATTCAATTGCGGGTCTGTATCCGTAAATTCATATCCTTTAGATTTTGCCAGCTCTACAATCTCAGGAGCAAGTTCTCCCGGTAAACGTCCGCTCTTTCCCAAAATCATATCCCAAGTATGATTATCAATCATTGTCCAACGTTCTTCTCCTTTTATTAATTGCATCACATTCATCAACGATACATTCTTCACGTATTGGCTGAAAGGAGTAACTAATGGAGGATAACCCAACTTCGGCCATACATAGGCAACTTCATCAAACAACATCACCAATAAGTCATCAAGACTCATAGGCGGTTTGTTTTGACCTTTCAATATCAAATTTATACCGGAATGAACGCCTTTCAAGTCTGCCATCATCGACCCCATCATACCTCCCGGAAGTCCGCATCCAAGTAATAAGGAAGACATATGTTTATTAGTCGGGTCCATAAAGTAACCTAAGAAGTCATCTATAAATTCTTGAGTCAAGCTACGGGCTTTCATATATGCTTTCATATTAATCTCCGGCACTTGGAAACCTGCATCTTTCAACATCGCTTGAACGGAGATCACGTCCGGATGGACTTTTCCCCATGACATAGGCTCCATTGCCACATCTATAATATCCGCACCGTTCTCACAAACTTCAAGAATAGAAGCCATCGACAATCCGGGACCGGAGTGTCCGTGATACTGGATGATTACCTCCGGATGTTTCTCTTTGATAGACTTTGTTAGCCTACCCAACATTGCCGGACGACCGATTCCTGCCATATCCTTTAAGCAGATTTCCGGTGCTCCCGCCTCAATCAACTTATCGGCAACCGCTGAATAATATTCTACTGTGTGCACCGGTGAGAACGTAATACACAGAGTAGCCTGCGGAATCATTCCGGCTTCCAATGCATATTTTATGGAAGGTATGATGTTTCTTACTTCATTTAATCCACAAAATATACGTGTAATATCCACTCCCTGTGCTTTTTTAACCTTATACATAAGTTTACGCACATCTGCGGGAACAGGATACATACGAAGTGCATTCAAACCACGATCAAGCATATGCGTCTGTATCCCCGCTTCATTAAACGGTTTGGTAAAAGTACGCACGGCTTTATTGGGGTTTTCTCCATAAAGCAGATTCACTTGCTCAAATGCTCCACCGTTTGTTTCCACCCGGGCAAAACATCCCATTTCAATAATTACAGGTGCTATACGTGCCAATTGGTCAGCTCTAGGCTGGTACTTTCCTGAAGATTGCCACATGTCTCGGTAAACAAGACTGAATTTGATTTCCTTTTTCATAATCGTATAAAGGTCTAAAAGGTAACAAAGAACAAGGTTAAAAACATTCTTCTACAAATATAGCAAAACACAAACAACAATTCATCTAAAAATGCTATATTTTTCACCGTAATATTAATGTTTTATATCATATTGTCAAAAAAGAATCTTTTGCACTAGGATTTTTGATTAATATTTATAACTTTGTAACTTGAAGAAATATGGTTGGCATCTTCCCCTTATTACAATAAAAAAAGAGCAAATCGAAATCACTTCGACTTACTCCTTATCACAACAAAATACTACTATTATTATATGAAACTATTCTACAAAATCTCTTAGTTGTTCTTGTAAGCGTTGACGGGTAAAGAAGATACGACTTTTAACCGTACCCAAAGGTAAATTCAGCTTATCGGCAATCTCACGGTATTTAAATCCGGAAACATGCATGGCAAACGGGATTTTATATCCTTTTGGAAGTGCATTCATTATCCGGTGAATTTCTTTGATATCATACGCACCTTCCGTACTGTCAAAACCCGAGTCTTGCGGAAGGCTCAAATGATATAGATTATCTGTTTGGTCTACAAATGTCTGGTCGCGTACTACTTTTCTATAATTATTGATGAATATATTACGCATAATGGTATACATCCAACCTTTAAAGTTTGTGTCTGGTATATATTTGTCTTCATTATCCAACGCCTTCAATGAAGTTTCCTGTAACAGGTCATTTGCTTCTTCTCTGTCTGCTGTCAATTTATAGGCAAATCTCAGTAGCTCTTCTTGTATACTTAACAAGTCTTTTCTAAAACTAACACTTTTCATACCGTCCCTCCTTTTAATCAATAATATTTTTTAATTCTCTCGATGCAATGTTACGAATAGTTATACATTACGATAACCTTATTTTCGTCAATAAAAGGGGGGATAATTGACAATTCTCACTTTTTGAACATTTTTACACCCTAAAAAAACAGTTTTTAGGTGTAGAAACCACTAATGCAAGTCACACTAAAGTTATAGAAATGAACTTTATCTAAACTATTTTCACCACACAGATTCTATTTTTGACAAAATTATCGCCCAACTTTTGGGGTGCAGTTCAAAAAAGTAGTGCCTTCACTCTAGTTAAATAGTAATCAATGACATAAGAGTAAATAGTGATAAGGTGAAGGCAAGTATAAGTAAAAGTTAAAACAGCTGAATCAGCAAAATAAGCAAGCTAAAACGCCTAAG
>ERZ791808.1926-NODE-1926-length-13751-cov-2.160412_pt1 | contig 13751 bp, 14 predicted proteins | sample MGYA00510305_ERZ791808 | MGnify/ENA primary metagenome ERZ791808 (study PRJEB30046, sample SAMN00792024) | human gut metagenome | study: EMG produced TPA metagenomics assembly of the A metagenome-wide association study of gut microbiota in type 2... | reverse complement strand
TATTATCTTCCAAAATGGTTTTCAGACCTTTAGTAGTGTATAATAGAAATAGGAACCTTCTTTTGACTTATTCAATTACAAATTATCAAATAATTAATAAAGAAAACATTCTATGATACATCTACGTTTTTTTACCCTATAATAGGCTTTATTGGTGTTACTATCCTAAAAATAATAATTGATTGATTAAAATATATCATATTATTTTTAATCAAAATTCCTATGTTAATTTATGAAAGATGAATGATTTAGAGATAGTGTCAGAAAAACGTTGTATATTTGCACTAAAGTTAAGCAAAAAAGGAGTTATTAATTGATTTTGAAGGAGAATATACCATGCAAACAGTTTCCAATCAACAAAACCGTGAGCCAGATTCTGTATATCCGGATGCAGTACTGAACATTGCCCGAGATTCTGCTTCTGTGTTCCAACTGAAACGGAAATGGGAAAAGACTCCTCCTATGCTGAATCTGGCCCCAGACTTCCAACGAGGTTTAGTATGGAATCTTAAACAGAAAAGCGCACTGATAGAATCCATTCTTATGGGTATCCCCTTGCCTCTGATTTATGTGAAAGAGGATGAAAAAGGCGTTTATATCATTGTAGATGGGAAACAGCGCTTGAGCACATTGTTTAGTTTTATCAATAATGAGTTTGCATTAGGAAAATTAAATATTCTAAAAAATAAGAGAGGCTGCCGATTTAATGATCTTACTCCACTGGAACAAAATAAGATAGAAGATTGTTCCCTGACCTTACATGTGATTAAGGCCCCTACTAGCGACCGTGTTACTTTTGATTTGTTCGACAGAGTGAACCGTGGAGGAACACGTCTTAATAATCAGGAGATGCGAAATGCACTTTATCAGGGAAATGCAACAGAACTAATTAACAAGCTGGCTAAAAAGAAGGTTTTTGTTGAAGCGACAGAGCATACCATTCCTGACAATCATATGAAAGACAGGTATATGGTACTTCGGTTTGTAGCATTTTACTTGTGGCAGGAACATATTACTATAGATCCTGATACTAACGAGCTTTTGGAATATAGGAGTAATTTGGAAGATTTTTTAGGGAAAACAATGAGATTTCTCAACCGTTTGAATCCAGAAGACAATGTATTTAAAGAATTGGATTTCCGATTTACTCATGCAATGGAGCTATCCATGCAATTGCTTTCGTTCGGTGGATTCAGATTACCTTCATCCCCAGGTAAAAAAAGGCCTATAAACATGGCATTTTTTGAAAGCTTTAGTTATCTTTTATCAAAGTTAAATGGAGATGGAGAATACTTTTACAATCAGATTCACGAAATTTACAGGCAATTAATGTGTAATAGAGCTTATTTGGATACACTAACTCGTTCTGTGGATAGTGGAAAACAGACCGTAAGGCGTTATGAAATTATCAACAAACTTATTAATGAATTGAATTTATGCTAAACAAATTGATTATAAATGATTATAAGTGTTTGACAGGCTGTTCATTGGAGTTGAAGCCTCTGAACCTGTTTGCAGGTCCAAATTCATCAGGAAAATCTACTGCATTGCAAGCTTTATTGATTGCTTCAGACAACATAACGGAAAAAAAAGGAAAACATGGCTTGAAAGATCGACGGGGGAAAGCATTGAATTTCAATGACGTGAGGAATTTTATAACTAATGCCAAGTCATACCAAATAAATATTTCAAGTAATGAAGAAGAACTAGTTAAGCTTTCCTTTACTCCTGGGGATGACTTGTTCCAGTCAACAGAAGTCGAACAATTAGAGGATGCTCCTGCGAATTTATTGAAGCTTTTTGAAAGTGGAAATCTGCTATACTTACCAGCCACACGTCCTGGTGGCGAATATATACATCCCATTAATCCCGATACAGAAAACAAACTGGGAAGTAATGGTGAATATGTTATTGATTATTATGCTAAGCATCGTCTGGACTCATTGGAAGACTCTCTGCTTTTGACTCCTGGCATCCAGACTCTTGAAGGACAGGTTAATCAGCAATTGGAGAAATTAACTGGTTATCGGCTTATGGTAGAGACATCTGGGAATAACCATTTTGTGAAATATGAAACCCGTAGCGGTAAACAACTCTATCCTTACAATGTCGGAACGGGAGTAAGTTTTATTACTGAAGTAATTATTGCTTGTTTTGCCACTCCCAAAGGCGGCTTAGTGATTATTGAAAACCCGGAAATCCATCTGCACCCAAAAGCACAAGCCGACCTGATTGACTTAATGGCACAAATAGCAAAAGCGGGTGTGCAAATTATCATAGAGAGTCATAGCGACCACCTGTTTAACGGTATTCGCCGTCTGATCAGCCAAGAGAAACTGGCCTTATCTGATGTTGCGGTATATAATTTTAAGCAAGATGGAAATGGACTGACACATGCCGAATCTGTTGAATTTACTTCTCAGGGAGGAATCAAATCATATATTCCCGGTATGTTCGAACAATTTGATATCGATTTAGATGCCATTTTGAAACTATAGAATTATGGAGGGTATCATTATTAATGAACTATCATTAAATGGACAATTTAGTGATAGTCTGGATTTCTGGAAAAACGGGATGCCATCTTTTCACAAGGCATTTCAGGACACTCTGTCATTTGGTATCAAGTACTTATTTAAGAGAGGAGATTTTTATGGGGCAAAAGCCACTCCTAATAAAACTCTACATGAACTACTGATTGCACCAGAAACCCGTATCATAGATGAAGCTAGACGTTATAAAAGCACATTGGCACGTGCTATTAATGACCCATTTTGGGATGATGAATCCCAGCAAGACTCAAATGCGCATTATCTGGTCGATAAAAAAGATGTTTCTGGCAGTTCCGTTGCAGAAGCTGCCACCCGTTCTGATTGTCTCTTATCATTTATAAAGTCTCAGTATGAGAAACATCCTATAGTTGTAACCAAAGGTAATGAAACGATTGAGGTTGGAAATATCTGGAAAGAGAAGCAATTGTACTCTATCCTTTTTGAAAGAGGTGAACTTTCGCTTGAAAAGTATATAACTATTCGTTTCACTGAAGGTAAACTTAATTTCAAATATATTGATAGTTCTAATGGATTTTCACTTATTGATAATGAAAATCAGAATGAATTTATAGATTCATTCCGCAAGTTTGAAGAACTGGACTGGAGTAAGATTGCAACGGACAAAGGATTGGATTATAAATCATATAAGAAAAATAATAAGAGTAAAGATTATTTTTCTCAAGAACTGTGGAAAAAAGGTATTATGAAATTCAGAATCACTAAGCGTAACAGGTGTTTTGGTTATGTAGAGGACGGTACATTCTATGTGTTAAGATTTGATTTGGATCACGAATTAAGTGATGTAGGATAAATACTTTAAAGCAGTAACAGAAAAAAGCATTAAAAGCATAAATATATTAATTCCAACTCAGCTTAAGGAGACTAATTACACTCTCCTTATAAGCTAAGTTGGAATTTTTTTAAACTATATATAGTAAAAATGTGATGTGATTGATATAAAAATTTTGAAATCTATTATTATGTTTTCCAATCCAAGTTTTATTGTAGATACCTAAGGAACATAAATGATGAGTATAAATCTTCAGTCACACGATTTCCCAATTTTAAGCTGTCAAAAGTTCTTCCCTATTATAGAGCAAGAATGCTCTCTTGTAACATATACATTCGGAGTTGACATTAAAATTCTGACACAAAGATACATATCATGGTTTCTATTTTAACAAGACCAGAGCCCATAGGTTCGTATCAAAATCTCCACACTCTACAAGTGTAGTATTTTGTCACGAAGTCTTGCAAAATATAACATGATAACTCTTGTTGCGACATAATTTTATCTGTACCCGAATGTTGAAAAGCAACAAAAGGGAAAAGTACTAACTGAAAATAAAAAATCAATTATGGAAAAATTTCATTTTTATCAAGACACTAAAGTTATAACTTGGGAACGTGACCATTTTACAGTAAAAGCAAAAAGCTATGAAGAAGCAGTTTCAATTATACGTTCTTGGGCTTGCAGAGACGTGACCGGCATTACCGATAACCGTCTTACACTTGGAGATAGTGAGTCCTTACCTGAATACTCCGAGCCTGTGAGCCTTAATGATAATGACGGATACGCTACGAGGGAGATATTTAACGATAACGACGATTCTATCATTAATAACTCAATCAATGGTTTATAATTATAGGAGATTGTAAAACAATCTCCTTGTTCCAACACAATTGCCGTTCGATTCTGAAGAATGTCGTAACAGTATGATTTACATGTATATATCATTTTTCATATAATCCCGACCACTTATATCTCTATCACTCTCCCCCTTTGTTATATTATCCCAGCCCCATTTGTATTTTTCATGTATTTCATTGTTCCTTGCCTGCCACCGCTATAGGTTTATAGGTGCAAATTTAGGCCGTCACGCCTTTTCATCCGCTTTAAAATGCATTTTTGTGGAAAATCTTCCTTGCTGAGCAAGAGTATTTTGCACAAAAAAAGCGTCGAATAGGCTGTACCGACAGCCATGTAAGGCACCATAAACCCCAAAGCGGTTAGACAGAAAGTAACCGATAAAAGGGAAATAAAGTTTATAAACAATTTTAAAACAATGAATTATGGAAACTACAGGTAATCAAGCAGCAAGTGTCACAATGGTAGCATTGGCAAACATCCAACAGAGCAGTTACAATCCACGTAAGAACTTTGACGAGGAGAAACTCAACGAATTGGCAGAAAGCATACGGCAACAAGGAGTCATCCAACCTATTGGCATAAGACCAATTGACGGAAACGAGAAATTTGAGATTATTTTCGGAGAACGTAGATATAGAGCCTCGGTCATAGCCGGACTTTCAGAGATACCGGCACTTGTAATGAATGTATCGACTGAAACGGCAAAAGAAATGGCTATTACAGAGAACCTTCAACGCAAGGATATTTCCCCAATCGAAGAAGCACATGCATATCAGCAGCTTTTGGAAAGCGGACACCATGATACGAAATCTCTGGCTGTTCAGTTCGGCAAGAATGAAACATACATCCGTACACGATTAAAGTTCAATAACCTCATTACCGAATTCGCATTGCTGTTAGAGAATGATGAACTGACAATCAGTGCGGCAAGCGAAATATGCCGATATAGCGAAAGCATACAGCAGGACTTGTACGAGAAGCATTTCAAAAACACCGCTGGTTACGGCACATGGCGAGGAATGAAAGCATCAGAACTGGCAAAGAACATAGAACAACACTATACAACAGATCTGAAGCGTTTCCATTTCGACAAATCGAAGTGTCTTTCATGCCCTCATAACACCAATAATATGGAACTTTTCTGTGACGGCAGCTGTGGCAGTTGTGCCAATCGAAGTTGTCTTGCAGAGAGGAACACTGATTTTATAGTAAAGAAAACTGTTCAGATATTGGAGACACACCCGACATTTTCTCTTGGGTACAACGAGTTCAATTGCGATGAGACAGCAGTCAACCGACTTGCAGAGTTGGGCTATGAGTTAGATAAACTGTCATTCACTCAAAAACAGTACCCACAAACTCCGCAGCAGCCACAACGAGAGGAGTACGAAACAGAAGAAGAGTTTCAGCAGGATATTGCCAGGTATAACAAGGCTGTAGAACAGTATGCGGAACAATGCAAGGAACTTGTCCGAAAAAGCGAGGAAGGCGAAATCTCACTATATGCCCAGATAGGACACTACGACATCACATTGTGCTATATTGATGTAGCCAAGCAAGGCAACACTAAGAATAGCGAACAGCTGACTGAAATTCAGAAGTTAGAGAAAAAGGACATCCGTAACAAGGAGATTGCCCATGAGAAAACGGTAGCAAATTCTCAATGCCGATATTACCGAGAGCAAATTCGGAGCAGACGAAGACAAGATGATGTATTTCTTCCTGTTATCTTCACTCCGCAAGGAACACTTCCCAATCGTAGGCATTGAAGAAGACCACACCCCATATCTAACCGGAGAAGAAAAGATACAGATTATTGCCAACCTTACTCCAAAAGCTAAGGCAGTAATTCGTCGGGACTTTTTGATTGAGAATTTCAAGACCGGATACAGCGATGATGCAGTAGCGCAACTTCTCATTGAGTTCGCCCAAAAACACATGCCGGAAGAACTTGCCGAAATTAAGAACGCATACGACACAGAGTACGAGAAACGACACCAGCGTATAGAAGAGAAGAAAGCAGTCATCAAAGAGCATAAAGAAGGAAAAAACGCAAAATCCAAAGCGGACAAAGTTTCCAAACCAAAGCAGCCTAAAGAACAAGAGGCTGCAGCCTGACCATAATTCACAATTCAATTTCATGTGCAGGACGGAGCAATTCGCCCTGTACATTTATTTTCTCTCTCCTTTTATACATCCGGCTTCAAGAAATAGTCCATCCCCTACTGCCTCTGTTAGACGTTTAAGTCTTTCTTTTCACAAAGAAGAAAGCAGCCGGAACAATATCCAACAGACAAAATCGAAGATTGTAGCGAAAAACTGCCATGCTCTTGCTAAGCAAGCGAAGTACTCCTGAGCGGCACAAAAGGAAATGATCACAGCTTCAGGAAGCTATTTTCTCCGAATTCAAATTACCGGTTTTCTTATTCTCAATCAATAAGCAGTTTGCACGAGTCTATGGCCGAGAAGCATATATTGATTATTCCGGCTACGAACAATACAACCGCCACCGCTGCCGTAGGATAACCTACAGCTATCAGCATAAAGATAAATACTGATGATACTATGGCATAGAGCAGCAATCCGCACTGAGCAGCAATTTTCAGTATCCGATTGCTGCTTTCTCTAAGAAGTGTACAGGCTATGACAGATATGCCGGCCGTCACAAATTCAACTATTCCCGTCCTATCTACAGACATTATAACAAAGATACTCCACCCTATCAAGAATAAAGCCTGTATCATCCACCATAAGAAAGAACAGCTATGAAATATTCCTTTGTTTAGACATTTTATCATTTCAAACGTAGTTCAACTGACAACATTAGTTAAAGTTAGCAACAGACTGATTGATACACATTGAAACCGTAAAACCATTTCTTTTACACTGTAGATATTTCCTGATTTAAGAGCTGCTTCTAATTCATTATCTTCTCTCCAGTACGGTCAGACGGACCTTTCAGTTCTCTTACATTTTCTAGCCTGTCCCTATATTCTTTATCACCAGGTGAAAATTTTTGCTTTATTGCTGCCATGAAAGCCACCTGGCTTCCAACTATATAGAACCAGAAGAGCCACTGCCCGATTATTCTTCTCATTCTTCCCATCTTCTCGCACCGTTCTCTTATCATCTTGAATTTTTCAGGACTGTAAAACAGTCTCCAGTTTATCCAAAGTAATGGTGCCATCAAAAACGCTGCATATACCCAGGCCATAATGTTCGACTTGCTCCATTTCACTGAACCAGAGAAATAGTTCCACCAGTCGGTCAGCTCATGCCATCCGGCTAATTCAACCAAAGTAATTATCGTCAAAATATTGACAAACATGACTATCGACAACAGGAACAGCGAATCGAAAATTCCTGTTTTCTCCTTTCTCACACGAACCAACTTCACCAGATAATAATGCATCCAATAGGCAAGTTCTCCTAACATACATTTCACTTTTATCAGTTTTCAATCCCTATACCCTATTCTTCATCTTATTGCTGAAAAGTCATAAACATAGGTCCGGATATATTTTAACAGACCTATGCAGAGACCTTACAGCACCCGACATACTTTACTTAGAATGACAGATATATCTTCATTCTATATCTATTTTTTTCCAGCCATTACTACTGACACTCTATTGTTTGAATACATTAAGGAACTAGGACTACATATCATCCATAGACAACCCTTTATAGGAGATTTTATACCCCTTGAACTCACCAGTAGCACGCATAAATGCTGCTGCCTTATGTTCCAGGACATCCATGTCGATATTATCTGCCTTACGTTTCACCTCGTAAAACGTGGCTTCTTCGTTCAGTTCATTCTCGGCCACAATGTCGATTTCATTCTCACCCTTACGGTCCCACCATCCTCCTATGCGTGTGTAGGCATGAGATCCTATCAGCATACGCCTGAAATAGCGTTCAAGCATCAGGCCGCTGAATGTCTCATAATCCCGGTTGATTATTGTCTTCAGGCTGTCATAGTTCTCAATTTCCAGCATATAGCTGTACTTGTAGATGAAACGGAACCAGAACGTGAAGAAGTTATCCTCAATCGTATAGCGGACATTCTTTGTGGAACTCTTCTCAAAGAGGGGCTGCTTCTTGGCAATGACCTCATACTCGTTTTCCAGCTTGGTCAAGTATCCGCCGATTTCCCTGCCCACAATATTCTCTATTTCCGAACGGGAGGTCTTGCCTCTCGCTATAGCTGACAGAATCGAGAAATATACACCATAGTCCTTACCGAACTCCTCGATAAGGATAGCTTTACCTTCTCCCAGAAAAATGGAATCAGCCTTTATAATGTTGTCAAGCATGGCTGACTTGGTTGTCGCCCCTGCATCCACAAGCAGCTGCACATACTTGGCCACACCACCGGTGAAGGAATACAGTGCCAGCAGGTCCTCCGAAGTGTGGCCCGGATGATATTCCGCGAGGATTTCCTTCAACACTGTCGGAGTGAATGGGCGCACAGTCATAAAACGTGTCTGTCTGTTATACAGAGGCTCCTTCTTGTCCTTGAATATCTTTGTCATCATAGAGTATATCGAGCCGCACACGACGAGATTCATGTGAGCTTTCGTACTATATATGTCCCAGATCCGCTGCATGTCGCTATACACCGACTTGTTCACGCGGAAGAACTCCTGGAACTCGTCAATGAACAATGTGATCGGACGCTCCATGGAAAGTTTCATCAGGAACTCAAACACATCAGAGAAATGTTCGGCCCGTCCCATTGTCGGGACCCCAAGCTTGCTTTCTATTTCAACCCGATAATCCTCACACAAATCTCCTTCAGCCTTGCGAGCAACAAAGAAATATAGAATAGGTTCATCCTCGTATGCCTTCCACACGAGAGATGTTTTACCTATACGGCGCCGTCCGGTCACTACCGTGAACTGGGCGTTGTCTCTCGATATCCTGCGAATCTCACGCAGAGATGCTATTTCATCTGTTCTGTCAAAAAATCTCATATCATTAGTCCTTTCTTCAATTATTTCCGAAACACTCATTTCGGAAATGGCTGTTTCGCTACTGCAAAGATAATGTGTTTTTCCATTAAAACAGATAATAGAGCTTATTTTATTCCTGGAAAGAACAGTCCTTTTATAAGATCATCCTAACGTTCCTTGCTATTTTACTTGCAGGCATAACCCCATTTTTATCTTGAATAGTTCTCCAGTATAGTCCGACACTTTACATGCCACAGGCCAGCTGATTTTTTATGTGTAAAGTTACGGCCCCTATCGTCTGTGCAAGTGCCGCTCCGCAACATTGATGAAATTTTACAACAGCTTTCCGAAATCGGAGATTACGGTATTTCATAAAATTTCAACTTCTGTCACTTGCCTGAACTCATTGTTTCCGCCGTTTGGATTACACACAAAAATCAACCCTATGGCAGTATGAAAGCCGGATAACAATAGGGAAAAAACTTTAAAAGCATTACTGGTATGAAAACAAAAAGATTATCAAAGGAAGAAGGTAAGAGAGTCAACATCAGTCGTTTTCCAAACTTCCACAAGAGTGGGAGCATAACAGGAATGAAAAAAATGTATTATGGCAAGGATGCCCTACTTGTCCGTTGTGGCAACTGGATATACAATGTGTCAAGCGAGCCCGAAATATACGACATGGCGCATTAAATCACATAGTAGTGAAATGCCTTACCCAAATCATTTAATGTATAATTCAATACCATATATCCTAAGTTATGAAACAAGACTTTTTTTCAAAATGGCAGTCTGCTATCCTTGCAGATGCCGGTTCTACAGTATCAAAGCAGTACAGAAGTTTTCAAACTGCCCTGATTAAGGAAATTTCTAGACTTGCAGCTTCCATCGGAGCCAGAATGATTTCTCATTCAAAAGGACACTATTACACATCCTGCTTCATAGAACGTAACGGTCAATTTGTGTACATCAACCATTCATCAGGACTTTCACGCATTGCTTCAGGAGTACAGATAGAACTCAACTCTATTCTGATTCGAACTGCTATCGACGACAAGGATTTTACTGGAGGCAATAATAATTATTGTGATATTAACGGACTTCAATCGATTATGGATAGACTATTGAAATAGCCGTTCTAAAAAAAATGAAGTGGAGTGAACTAAGAAGCACTCTACTTCATTTCTTTTGTCTTATGTATATAGGATTGATATTGACAATACAATTGGTTCAACATTATGTAAAGGATATAATATTTCTTTTTCGTGTTCAGGATTTGCTCTGTCTGTAATTTCTTCCCGATAACTTTTCAGTGTAAAATTATCATGTCTTCTAAAGTACAAAAATTCCACATTACCTCTTATATAATCATAACCTGAGAAAACCACAAACTGATCAGGAAGCCGTCATTTTTGACACACACCTCCACTTGTTCCTCCAAAGGACAGTTCCCCGTTAATGGCAATCTATTCCCTATGTACATACATCCTTCCTTTTTTAGTCCTATCCATAGACTTTTATCCCAGCCATTTATATGTTCCGTACTATCAACAGATACAGACAACTCATAGTTATGTCCTTTAATACATAACACTATTCAGTTCCCAGAGCCACATTTGCCTGACATTTGCAGCGGTACAATCAGCAATATCGTCATATACACCACTCTCACAACCGTCTTCTTTATCAACATTGACATCCCTGTATTCTTAAAAACGACTTTCAGTTAGATTACACAATTTAGGGACACCCCGATATTATCATTAGTATTTATACCGACTTATGATTAAAGCAAATACCAGATAGGCAAACAACACAATCCCCATATATGCCAACGACCTGTAGGGAAAATATGTCATTGCATCACACCAGTAAAAAGCAGGCAGTATAGCCGGAACAGCAATCCACAGCTTCCTTTTGATTGTCAGTCCGACTATCGTTCCAATCATCATAGATATCGCTAATACCACGGTACTGTACATTATCGCTATTCCCATAGATATATCCCAATGCGCTATCGGCCAAATATAGTTTATCACACCTATCCCACAATAATAGCATAGGCACAGAACAATAATCATTATGCCCCAGACAAGAAATTTCATACCTACAATCTTTTACGCAAAACGAATACAGTTTATAGTCATTAATCTGGATATTTATGCATGACGACATATATTTGCAAAAACTGGCAGTATCATCTATCAATGATATAAGATTTAATAACCCCTTACATCTGATTAACTTCCTCCACTTCATGTAATTCTCGTTCAGGGGCTATCCAGTATCTTAAGTTCTCATTTCTCAAACTGAAAAGGACTGATATACCCAATATACTATTCCCTTTAATACTATTCAGTGACTTACTACAGCTAAAGCGAGAGTATTTATAATTATCTGACTTGTGGCTCTACATTCATCAAGACTTCACAATCACAATAACCTCCATTCGACTTAAGCCAATCAACGACTTCATCCAGATTCTCCACTCCATTTTCCTTTAAATAAGCGACAGATAATCTCAAATCGTTTTTGCATCCCTCTGTACCAAGCTTTTTCTTGAGATACCCGAACAGGCCGTATAATAGCTTGATGTCAATTGGTGCAGAAATTTTCGGTTCATCACAAACTTCCTCTTCATCGTTTGCTACATATTCAATTCCGAGTTTCTCAAAGAAATCAGCAATTGAGATTTCCATTACGGGAAATTCACCCATGTATGAAACAAAAACAGATTTAATATTACCAACTCCTAAGATTGGGAATATTTTGGAGATAAAATCATCAAACGATAATGCTGTCGGAGTTGTATCTTTCCATTCATCCCTACAATTATATCTTGCATGGTTATCATCCCCCCATACACACAACATCATACAGCCGCAGTCATCATAAGATACAGTATATCTACCATCATGGTTCTTCAGTAGCCAGATAGTCTTTGTGTCCTTCATTACTTGTATAGACTGTTCAAAACGCTCAACCAAATCTAATTTTAGAAATTCTTCTGTAGTCATAACTTCAAAGTTTATTATGCTTTAAATAATAATTCAAAATAACCGCAACAAACTGAGTAACACTATAATATACAAGTCTTAAATACTGATATTTAAAGAGTTATCTTTCAGAATTAGAGTATAAAGATACGAATTTTTATTGAAATTCAGAATTTTCTGTACAAGTTTATTTTCATAAACTATAGATTTTACACTAGAAAAATATATCCCTTAATAGTTGGGTCATTAACACTATTATATGCAAAATTTCCAATTGATTATTTATTTTCATATGGAAACCTTTCTCCCACAACTATCAGATTCCAAACCATACAAATAGAATTATTGATAATAGATAAGTCAATATCAAGACTATAAAAAAGAAGGGAAGAGCAATGACACTCTCCCCTACCCTGTCTGCTTTCTTTGCAAGCAGTTGAATTTCCACAAGCAAAGTTATGAAAAATCAATGAAATAACAACTTTGGCATTAGAAATTAAATGCCTTGTATTACGATTGTGTATTATACTTGTCAATTGTACAATTAATCAATTCTATAGCATCTGCATCAAGACCACGTTCTCTATCAAAATGCTTCTCCAAAAAAGAAACAAGCGAAGTGAAAATTACATCTTGTAGATCAATTTTATTGAACGCCTTAATCAGCATAAGATTTGTAGCTGTTTCAGGATCTAATTTAAACACCTGCTTCTGGTCTCTCTTTGTTGATTTCTGCGGCCTGCCTACCCCTCTTTTCTGTTGTACAGGAGAAGGGTTCTGAAATTGGACTTCCTCATTGTTTTGCATTATTGGAACATTACCTGGTGCTGGCTTTTGATTTCCATTATCATTGTCTGAAGCATCAGCTTCTGCAGTTTTATTCTTGAGTTCATCCGGAGTTCTTTCTGAATTGATTTCTGGCTTTATTTCATTAAAATTATCCTGAAGGGCAGCATCTCCTTCACCGGATTCACCTTGGGCTAATTGAATGTTTTTTTTCTCTGTGGGCTGGTTATCTTTAACGCCTTGCATATACCCACTCACGTTCAATGGTTTATTCTTTGCCATATTATTCGTCCTCCTTAATTTCATTTGATTCCTCAGCTTGATTTTCCTCCCATGCCTTCACTGCTCTATCTCGCCAGTCTGAAGGGCGTTTCGCTCCTGTAATTTCTTCGGCAAGAGACATATAATCTTCAGCTCCGTTGGACTCTGGAGCATACTCAAATATTCCCTGGTTGACAAGTGGGCTTTCATCAAACTTGATATTTTTGCGTATTCTGGTCTTGAACATTTTATCACTGAAATGATCTGAAAAATATTCAGTGACCTGCTTGCTAATACGGGTTTGCCTATCATATTTAACCATGAGAAATCCCAATATATCAAGTTTATCATTGATATTATCATGAATATCCTGAATAGAGAAAAGCAGGTTCTGCATACCTTGTAATGAAAATCCACTACACTCAGTCGGAATCAGGACATAATCGCTGGCACTCATTGCATTGTCATTTACAACACCATCTTTTGGAGCGCAATCAATCAATATATAATCAAAACAAGCTTCAAAATCTTCCATTTGATTCAGTTC
>ERZ791808.1922-NODE-1922-length-13767-cov-3.320012_pt1 | contig 13767 bp, 9 predicted proteins | sample MGYA00510305_ERZ791808 | MGnify/ENA primary metagenome ERZ791808 (study PRJEB30046, sample SAMN00792024) | human gut metagenome | study: EMG produced TPA metagenomics assembly of the A metagenome-wide association study of gut microbiota in type 2... | reverse complement strand
AACTTTAAATTATCCGAAGCGAACGGCTGAGTTAGCCAAGATTGCTGGGTATATGCACGATATTGGTAATATCGTGAACCGGATTGACCATGCACAGAGCGGTGCGGTAATGGCTTTCCGATTGCTGGACCGGATGGGGATGGACCCGGTGGAGATAGCCATGGTCATCAGTGCTATCGGTAATCATGACGAGAGTACGGCTGCTGCCGTAAATCCGATTGCCGCTGCCTTGATTTTGGCTGACAAAACTGACGTGCGGAGAAGTCGGGTGCGTAATCAAGACTTCGCAAGTTTTGATATTCATGATCGGGTGAATTATGCCGTGGAGGAATCCAAGATTTATTTTAATGAGGATCATTCGGCTATTATTTTGGATTTGAAGATTGATACGTCCATTTCGGCGGTGATGGATTATTTCGAAATCTTTTTAGGACGGACGATGTTGAGCCGGAAGGCTGCCGAGTTTTTGAATATTAGTTTTGAACTGGTGATTAATGGTCAAAGGTTGTTGTAAATAAACCTTGTGATATTTTTCAAAACTTTTTGCGAGCGAAGTAACGGAATAAGCAATTGTGGTCGTGTGGAATATTATTATAAAATTGTTATATTTGATGTAGTCTGAAGGTATTTAATTGACTACAAATAGATTAAAAGAAACTCGCATGAGAATGGGCAACGGATAAGAAATTGGTAAAGTGCTTTGATACACTATATTTCTCATGCTGTCAAACAACTCTTATTTGTTTGCAAATATAATATTATTGCAGGTAATAATCAAAAATAACGAGGTTTATTTTCATTTTTACCTGCTGATATTTGTTCCGGATTATCAGATGCGATATATTTGTAATTAGGATTCGTACCGTGTTCCAAGCGGTTCATAAGTAACGACTTGCGGAGTTTTGGCAACAAGGGGATGCGGCTCCGTTTTATAGAAATGACTTATGCAAACCGACTTATCCATTTACAACAGTCTTCGCCCTTCCTTTATAGAAGGCGTTCACGCCGTGAAGTTCAATGCTTTGTCGGCGGTCATATCGCGTTACCGGGATTATGCCCGCAGTTCCGAACAAATAAAAGCGTACTCGGGAGATTCTCTGCTGATGCGGGACATCGCCTCCTTGCTTGACGAAGCACCCCGTCCCATAACGAGGGAATACCAGGATTTCACCCCGTTCCTGCTTCTTCTGATGCTTTCGGAGGAATTTCATGTCGTCCATTACGTCGAGCGTCTTGTAACGTGGTATTTCGGCTACTGTTGTGTCGATGAACTGCGGACGGTTTGCACCATTCTGTCCGAGTGTTCCTACCCGCATCACGACACGCTGCGGCTGCGGTTCAAGAATTACCTGCGTGAAGCCCGTAAGACATTGGGTATGCCCGTTGAATGTAACGCTGCTGTCATGCTGAAAATGCTCGACGCCTCTTATGAACATCTCACTCCCGCCGATGTCGGGGAGTTCGAGGAGCTGTTGCACCTGGGGGACGATTACGAGTTCATCTCCCGTGTCAAATCGAATTATCTTGCCTCGGATAACGTCACGGAACTCGCCGGGGTTTGCGGGTATTCCAGCACGATTACCTTCCGCCGGCGTTTCCAGCGGGTTTTCGGCTGCTCGGCCTCCTCGTGGTTACGTCAGCGCCGTATCGAACGTATCGGGGAGTTGTTGCGGACGACACACTACACGTTGCAGGAAATAGCCTACATGTGCGGTTTCTCCGCCCAATCCCACTTTACGGACTTTTGCAAGCGGAATATGGGGAGCAATCCCACTTCCATCCGCCAGGAAGGTCGGATCTGACATTAAAATCGGCTCCGTGATAAAAAAACGAAGAGAAAGATAAAAATCGTAATCCGCCGGTTTTTCGATTCGCTAACTTTATACGCGAAAGTAACAAGACGGATTATGATTGCATTTATAGAAAAATTAAACAGCGAAGTCCTGCGGAGTATCGAACGTATCGAATCGCGGGATACCGACGTGTTGAAAAAGTCGCTTGAAGCGTCACGTGTCCTGGGAGAAGCGTTCGACCGTTTGAAACAATATATCATCGGCTACCGTTTTCAAAACGATGACGAGGAAATAAAGTTCTTCAAAGAAATCAAACCTCGTCTTTTTTGCCGTCTGATCTATTACCGCAAGCTCTACAATATCGAGATGAACCGTCCGGTAGGAAGTATCGAGGCACAACGGGAGTACCTGGACGCCCATGTTCGGGCCATCAACGCGTACACGCAGAAACGCCTCGACTTTATCCGCTATTTCCGCAGCGGCGCTACACACCTGGACAGCCTCTATTTCCTGCGCGGGCAGACCGACACGGAGCAATACCTGGAAACCTTCTACTATGAACTCGACCCGCAGTTTTCGACAAACGCGGATTTCAAGGTGGCGAAAATCCTGGCCAACGATATGTTGTCGGTTTATCTTATGGGCGAATTGGAATCACTGGAGAGCACGAACCTCCGGAACATGGTTCTGCCATTGTCTGACGTGCGTCCGACATGGCAGGACTCGAAGACGGATCTGACGGAACTTATTTACCTGCTCGACAGTAAAGGCTGTTTCGGCAATGTGCCACTCACGCAACTTGCCAGCTACATTTCCAACGCTTTCAACGTACACCTCGACATGAACCTTTCGAGGACATTCTGCGATATGAAAATCCGAAACAACCCGACACCGTGGCTTGACAAGGCGAAAGAGGCCCTGCTTAAACGTATGCAGACGTGGAAGCGAAACAAGAAAAACGGCAATTCCGAGTAGAACATGAACCGGTAAAGCACTCTATTCCTTATAGAAACACTGATAATCAGCGTTGTATATAACAAAAGAACCGAGGTCGGTTTTCCCCCGTAACTCTCGAAAGGAACTTTCCCGAACGCCCGTATTTGCACCCGTATAAGGAGCCGATACGGGTGTTCCGTTGTAGCCCCGTCCGGATTAGAACACCGTTAAGCGTTGAATCACAGTATGCTATCGCATTTCTGCCAATAAAAATACCGAGTACGGGCCGCGGATTTCGGTAAAAAACACTGCCTTCTTCACCGCATGAACCATTGAGAATCAGTTCACTGCAAATTATCAAAAAAAAGTCGTACCGACCTCGTTTTAAGCTGTCCATATAAGCCCGACCTTTGTAACAGACTAAAAAACAAAGAAGTATGAAAATCATAGTGATCGGTTCGGGAGCCTATAACGAGCTTGTCGGGCGTATAGAGAAAATAGAGGCTGCAATCGCCTCTCTCCCTGAAAAGGGGCGTGCATGGAATAAGGAGTATATAAACGACGAATGGATGGACGGCGAGCAGGTCTGCCGTTACCTGGGCATCAGCGGGCGTACCCTTCAACGCCTCCGCTCGGATCACGTGATCACCTATTCGGCCATCAACCGGAAGCTGTATTATTCCCTCACGGAAATCCGCCGTGTGCTGAAGGAGCGTTCCGTGCGGCGCAAAAACCGACCAAAGGAGTAGGCCATGTTTCTGGATAAGGAATATTTCGACGGATGGATGCAGCGGCTCTCGGAACGGCTGGAACGTATCGAGAAGCTGTGCGCGGGGGACGTGGAGCAACCGCTTTCCATCCTGCCTGACGGGGAGCGTCTTCTGGACAATTACGACCTGTGCCGTATGCTCAATATCAGCAAGCGCACACTCCAGCGTTACCGCACCTCGGGAGAGCTGCCTTACGAGATGATCTATCACAAGACCTTCTACCGGGAATCGGACGTCCTGCGGTTCATCGAGCGTAACTTCAGTAATTTCCGCAAGCTGAAAAAGGATCGTCCTGCCGGTTCCGGTTAGGCCCTGTCCCGAGAGTCCGGCGTCATGGAAAAACGCGGAGATACATGGAATAAGGCACGACAAGGCGGTACAACCGCTCGATATTTGCCGTAAAATCAGTATGTTTGCACTTGGAAGCCTATATAATAATGAACAATGAAAGAAACAGATAAAATACATCCTGCCGACAAAGGGGAGGAAGAGCTGCTGCATAACGTGCGCCATATCTTGCAGGAAGCGCGCGCGAAGGTGATACATCATGTCAATTCGACCCTCGTGAGGGCTTACTGGCAGGTAGGGAAATATATAGTGGAGTACGAGCAGCAGGGAACCGGCCGTGCCGGATATGGCAAGGCTGTCATCAACACCCTTTCCAGGCGGCTCGTGGCGGAGTTCGGAAACGGGTTCACGGCCACCAACCTGCGGTACATGAGGCAGTTTTACCAGTGCTACCCGAAATATCACACGCTGTGTGATAAATTGAGCTGGTCGCATTGCCGCACGCTTCTCAAGGTGTCGGGCGATGCCGCCCGTGATTTTTACCTGCACGAGTGCGTCAAGGAAAACTGGAGTGTCCGGCAGCTCGACCGCCAAATCAACACGCTTTTCTATGACCGCCTGCTGGCCAGCCGAGACAAGAAAGCCGTGAAAGAGGAGATTTCCCGTACCGAACCCGGACGTGTCGAACCCAAAGAGATCATCCGCGACCCGTATATCCTGGAGTTTCTCGGTATCCCGCAGGGAGAGCATTTTCTGGAAACCGATCTGGAGCAACTGCTCATCAGCCGCTTGCAGCGCTTGATGCTCGAACTCGGGAAAGGCTTCGCCTTCGTCGCGCGACAGAAGCGTATCTCCTTCGATGACAAGCATTTCTACATCGACCTGGTCTTTTACAATTACCTGGCCCGTTGTTTCGTTTTAATAGACCTTAAATCCGGGGAGCTGACCCATCAGGATTTGGGGCAGATGCAGATGTATGTCAATTACTACACCCGTGAGTTGATGAATCCCGGGGATAACCCTCCGGTGGGTATCGTCCTCTGCGCGGAGAAAAACGACGCGGTCGTCCGTTATACGCTGCCCGAAGATGAAAAGCAGGTCTTCGCCGCCCAGTACATGACCTATCTTCCCACGCAGGAGGAGCTGCAAGCACTCTTGCAGGAAGTGTGACAACAACGCTCATGGGCATATGAAAAAAGCCGACGGAAATCTGTACTTCCGTCGGCTTTTCGTTTACATCTTGATCCCTTTCTTCGCGGGGCCGTTCTCCGGCGGGCTGCCCACGCCCGCGATCACGATGCGCCCCCCGGAGGCGTCGGCAATCTGCCGCAGCCGGGAAGGAATACGGGCCGCCGTGTTGTCTTCCTTCGGGAGCTCTTCCGCCGTGTCATGCCGCTCCCGGCACACGTCGTTATCCTCCTCCGCCTCCTTTCCCTCGCTCTCTTCTATCGGTTTGAGGCTTTGCTGTATCCTGCGGTCTATTTCCGTCAGGTCAGCTTTCAGGGCCGTCAGTTCGGGCTCCTTGCGCCAGGAACTTTCCACCACTTCCCGCAGGACGGGAATATCTTTCTCCAGTTCCTCATTCTTTTTCCGGAATTTTTCCAGTGTCGGCTCGATGGTTGCGAGCGCGTGGATGAAGTTCATCGCCGCCAGTCGCGGGTCGGAGGCGATATTTCCGTAGTTGTACTGGTATAGATAATCCCCTTCACCCCGGACATAAAAACGGTTCTGCACCAGGTCGAGCCCGTCTTTCCCGGTCGTTTCGCTCTGGACGAGCAGCTCGAACCCGTAGAGGCTCCCGATAGGTTCGAGCCTGTCGAGCGTGCGTGCCGTTTCGGCGATACGGTTGAGCTGTTTCCCGATGAGCTTGGGGTCGGAGGTTTCCAGCCCGTTCAGTTTCACGGGATTGCGGTACGAGCCGTCCTCATTGAACTCGACGCGGGCCTTGAAGTGTTCCAGATCCTTGCCGATACGCCGTATCAGGTCGTTGTTCTTCTCTATCTTTTCCGTGATCTGCTCCAGCTTGTAGCGGCTCGATGATTTGCCGCGCACGAATGCCTGGCGTTCGCTTTCGAGCGTGGCGATCTTCTTCTCCAGGCGGGCCTTGTCCAGCAGGTCTGTATTTCCCGAGAGGACGGCGACATACTCGGAAAAATTCATGCCGCTCTTCTCGTCGATGGCCCCCTCGTCGATGGTACGGCTTCCCATGTTGTTGGTCTTGAGCTGGCGGATGAACAGTTGCTTGTTGTGCAACAGCCCGAACTTGTAGGCGTCGAGCGACTTCTCGACGGCGTATAATATCACGTCCACCTTGTTGTCGGCATGGAGTTTGGCGATCTCGTTCCCGGTGCGTATTCCCCGCCCGTCGCGCTGTTCCAGGTCGCTGGGACGCCAGGGGCAGTCCAGGTGGTGTATCGCCACGCCGCGTTCACTCCCGTCCCGAGCATCTCGGTCGATCCGAAGAGTACGCGGATTTTCCCGGCGTTCATACCGGCGATCATCTCCTTGCGCGCTTTTTCCGAGGTCGCCTCCTGGATGAACCGCACCTCGCTTTGGGGTATGCCGTAATCCTCCGCGAGTTTACGCCGTATCTCGGAATAGACGTTCCACCCCGCTCCGGGTTTGTAGGTTCCCAGGTCGGAGAATACGAACTGCGTACCTTTGTACGCCTCGAAACGGCGGTAGTAACCGGCAATCATACGGGCGCAGTGGCTCGCCTTGTTGTCCACGTGGTCGCTGTATAGTTCGGGGTCTATCATACGCATATCGAGCGACATCTTGCGGGCGTAGTCTGTGGCAATGAGCATTTTCGCCTTTTCCTCCCGCTCCGAGAGCGGCAGGCGGCCCAGGAGCGTGGCATCGCCCGATTTGGCGAACTGCACCAGCCGTTCTATGAACTCCGTCTGCTGGGGTGTCGGCGGGATATTGTGCAATATCTCGTTCTTTTGCGGTCGGTCGATCCCTATATCCTCCGCCGAGCGGTAATCTGTAATCTCGGAGTAGAACATGGCCAGTTCGGGAACCTTGATGAAATATCGGAACCGTTCTTTCTGCACGACCTCGTTGGTCACGGAAAACTCGTAGTCGATGGTTTTCTTGGCAAAAATGGCCGCCCAGGCATCGAAGGTGCGGATATTCTGACGCTCCAGTTCCTTCGGGCGCAGGTACTTGAAAAGCAGGTACAGTTCCGTGAGCGAGTTGGAGATGGTCGTTCCCGAGAGGAACGTCGCCCCCAGGTCGCGGCCCGTGCGCTGCTGTATGGTACGCAGCGCGAAAAGCATGTTGAGCGCCCGCTGCGACCCCTCGGGATTTCCGAGGCCCGCCACCCGGTCATGCCGGGTCGTGAAAGTCAGGTTCTTGAATTTGTGGCTCTCGTCCACGTAGAGGTGGTCGATACCCATGAGGCGGAAGTCCACGGCGTCGTCCTTGCGTGTTTCCAGCGCGTGCGCCACCTTCTGCAACTTGGCTTCCAGGTTGGCCTTGCGTTTCTGACACCCTTTCATCATGGCGCGGGAAACGTCCCTGCCTTGTGCTTTGAGCACTTCGAGGTTCTCCTCCACACAGTCCAGCTCGGCCTGCAATATCTCCTGCTGTATCTCCGGGGACTGGGGTATCATGCCGAACTGTTCGTGCGAGAGGATCACGGCGTCCCAGTCGTTGTTGCGTATCTCCCGGAAGATGCGCTCACGCTTCCGGGGCGTGAAATCCTCCTTGCCCGGGTAGAGGACTTTGGCCATCGGGTAAGCGGTGCAGAACGTCCGGGCTATTTCATGGATGTTGGCTTTCAGCCCGATAATCATGGGTTTGTTGGCCAGTCCGAGGCGTTTCTTCTCGTAGGCCCCGCAGCACATGATGAGGGTCTTTCCGCCGCCCACCTCGTGGTCGATTATCCCGCCGCCGAGCAGTTTGTCCATCCATATCGCGTCCTTCTGGCTGTCATACAGATTGTCTATCCCCAGCCCCTTGAGGTCGAGGTCGGGGAATTCCTGGTGCGTCCCGTCGTACTTCGGGCGTACGTAACAGTTGAAAGTACGGTTATAGAGGTCTGTCAGGCGGTCTTTGAAGTCGGACGACTGCTCGCGCAGCCATTCGGGGAAAGCACCCCGGATCTCGTCTATCTTGCTGTTGGCGAGCTGTATGGCCTCCCCGTCACGCACTTTGACCTCCCGCCGTTCGCCGTCCACCCATTTGAGGACGGTCTTGGTGATGTCGGGCGAAGTGTTTTGCAGGGCGTGTTTCAAAAGGTGCAGGCCGTTGTACTTACGGGTCTGCGCGCTGACGGCATACTGCTCCGTGATCTTCACGTTCGTCGCTTCCGCCTTCACGCCGTACTCGTCCAGGTTGGAGGCGAAGGTGATCTTCACCTCCGTATCGAAGAGCGAGGAGGCGAAACGCTCGTAAACACCTTTTGGAATCCACCGTTCGCCCAGGTTGAAGTCCAGGTCGTCGAAAGCGATGGGTTTGGGCGTCGCCTCGCGCAGAGCCTCCAGCGATTCCCGGGCCGGGGCGTGGTCGGGATTCTCCCGCAGGAACGCCTCGATCCGTTCGGCTTTCCCGATGACATTGCCGGCGATGAACTTGTCGGCAACCTCGTAGCCGTCCGTTTCCGGGTTGTAATAGATACGTCCTTTCAGTTCCCCGAGTATTCCCTCCACGGTAGTTCCCGTGAGCGAGGCCATGTAGTGCGGTTCCACCCGGCCGTACTTGTTCAGGCTGGCCACAAGGGCCTCCGAAGCGTCGTCGGCGTGCGTGATCTCATCGGGATTGAAGGCCACGGGACGCTCGAAGATGTCGGCTTTGCGTGCCTTGCCGTCGATGTAACGCTCCAGCGATAGAATCTCCGTTCCCCGCGCGTCCATCTTGATCAGGTCGAGGTTGCGTTTGTCATTGAGCCGTCCGAAGCGTTCGGTGAAATTGTCGTAAAGCCGGTTGAGCATCTCCCGCAGGGCGGGGTTCGCCGTCAGTGTTTCCGCCTCGTTGTTATAAAGGTGGTAATAGGCATCGCGTATCTCGATATACATGGAGGCTTTCGTCCGTTGTGCAGGCGTGAGTTCCAGCGGGGGGAACATGGGTTGCAGGGATTCAGTCTCCCGCAGGTAGCCGACCCGGTTTTGTCCGTCCGTGACGAGTGTCCCCTCGCGGAAATAGGGGGCGACCTCCCCCTCGAACGGTCGGGGTTTCATATCCGCCTCCCGTATCTGCGGCATTTCTTTACCGGGTTCTTCCTCCTCTGGATTGTCCGGCGTGTCGAACAGGCCGCCCGTTCTCGGCGTACCGGCGGCTTGTTTCCGTTTGCCTTTCGGGGCTTCCGTCGGGGGGCGTCCCGCCTGCCGTTCCCGCTGTTCCGGGGTTTCCTGCTGCCGGGCGCTTTGTCGGCGCAATTCCGCCCTCCGTTCCGGGGTAAGCGACATCATCATCTCGTAAAAGCCGTTGATCGGCGGGTTGTCCTCCCAGTTCAGGGAGGCATACAAGTCTTCGGGATCACGCTCCGGTGGCGTCGTTTTCGGCATTTCGCTCTTCTGTTCCTCCGGAGAGGAGGCCGGGGCGAATAATGAGGGTTGTCGGGGCGTCTTCCGCTTTGCTCCCCGGCGGCTGTTCCTTTTCTTGGATATACCGAGTTCTGCCTGCCGCCGCTCCTCGGCGCTGAAGCCGAACAGATCGTAGAGCGTCAGCAACGGTTCCTGCTGCACGTTTACCGGTTCGGCAGCTTGGGTGGCAGGTACGGGAGCCGCCGTTTCCACCGTGTCGAAAAGCGACCCGGCGAAGCCCTCCCGCGGTTTCGGTTCCGTTATTCCGCCCACGTGCTGCACGGGAGTATCTGCCATGCCGAAATCTTCGGGTTTCGGCGGGTGCTGCTCCCACAAGCGATTCTCCCGCTCTTTCGACCAGGCCCCGAAGTCGGCCAGATCCTCCCCGGTCGGTTCTCCAGCGGGTGTGGCGGCAGAATCCGGTAACGCTTGTCCGGGTTTGTTTTCGATTCGGGTAATCTCCCCGGTTTCGGTATCGACATGGTAGCCCTGCGCCGCCATTTCGGCGACGACGCGGCGTTTTTCCTCCTCTTCCCGCTGCTGCTGAAGGTTACGGGCATCGGCGATAATCTCCTTGACGATTTCTCCGGCAAGGCGGGGCTCGTGTCTTTCGGCACGCTGGCGTTCCGCCTGACGGGGACGGGACAATTCCCGCTCCGGTGTACCGGGTGTCTGTTCCGGAGCATGTTCCAGGCAATAACTCTCGTTGAAATGCCGGTTGAAATCCTCCGAGAGCATACGCCGCATCTCCCGGTCGATGCCGTCCACGCCCTCCGCGTGGGTGAACTCCATCGCCGGTTTGCCGTAGGGGTCTTTGCCTACTTTGGCCTCGGTATGGATCACCCTGTCGAACGACTGGAAAAGGTTGTTTATCCGGATGCCGTTCGACAGCTTGCGGGATTCGATGAAATCCCCCTGCCGTTCGGACAGTTCCCCCGTGGCGGCTTTCTTTTGCAGGATAACCAGGTCGCTGCCGACCTCCGTCCCCGCGTGTTCTGTAAAGAGGTTGTTCGGCAGCCGGATGGCCGATACGGGCTCGCAGCGGTTCATCAGCCACTCGCGCACGGGGCGTCCCTGCTCGGCGTTCAATACTCCCTGCGAGGTGATGAATGCCACCAGGCCGCCCTCGCGTACCATATCGACGGACTTCATGAAAAAATAGTTGTGCAGCGCCCGTGTGCCTTGCCGCCGCACGGGGTCGGTATGGGTGGAGAAGAACGGGTCGAAGAGCGCCACGTCCCCGAAAGGGATGTTGCTCACGGCCACGTCGTAGTAACCGGCGTATTTGGGTTCGATGCGCTCGAATCCCTGTACCCGCACCCGTTTTTCGGGGTGCAGGTGCTTCAGGATCAACCCCGTGGCGGGGTCTTTCTCGAAGCAGGTGATCTCCGCATAGGGGGCGTGGAAATCCACGGCACTGACGAAAACCCCCGTTCCCGCACTGGGGTCAAGAATACGTTTGGGGACGATCCGCGTGTCCCATATCGCCTCCACGATGGCGTCTGCCACTTTCGGGGGCGTGTAAAAAGCCGTCAGGACGGAGTTCTTGATCCCGTCCATGTAGCGCTTGTATTCCCGTTCGTCGGGGGTGTTCGCCCTGATGACCTCGTGCAACTCGGCCACGAGCGTTGCCATGCCGTCCTTGTCCGGTTTCCCGGTGGGGTTTTCCAGCACTTCCTTGATGGCGCCGAAGCCGCTGTATGCGCCGAGTGTCCTTTCTTCTTCGGGAGTCGGCGCCCGCCGTTCCCTGTCGAGCGTGAAGGCCGTCTTCAGCGCGTCGATATTCTGGCGGAGGTGGGTTTTCTTATTGAATGCCATCTTCGAGAAGTATTTGGACGGTTCCCGTCAGTTCGGTATAGAACAGTTCGTAGTCGGGCGTGTCGGCGAAGTCGTCCGTGAGGTCGTACTTCTCCAGCACCCCGCGGCAGAGGGGCAGCAGGCGTAGAGCCGCCTGCCGGGCGGTATCCTCGGGAATCTCCGCCTCGAATTCCCTCCAGAGGATGTTTACCAGCGTGTTGTAGGGTGAAAAGTGCAGTCCGCGGCAGAGTTCCTCGCGGGCAATTTCTTCGGCCTCGATGTGGTTGCAGCCCGAACGGATCGCCTCGCTGTACGCTTGGGCGGCGCTGTCGGCCCGCTCGGCGATGAACTCACTTTCGGCGATGAGTTCCGGGTGGCTGTCCTTGAGGTAGGATAGTAACGAAAGTCCGTAATAGGACAATTCCCCCGTGGGGGTATGGTGTTGCTTGTCTGGCATGATAAGAATTTTTAGTGGTCGTTGATAATCGGGGAAGAGAAAGGCGCCCCGGGTTCCCACCCGAAGCGCCGACCACTGAAAAAATCCTTATCAAACAAGCGTATCTCGTTATGACAGGTCTTTTCCAGTGGCAAAGGTAACGATTATTTCCGTTTGTTCCTCTTTCCCTGCCTGGGAGTATCGCGCGGTTCGAAAACGAACGAGGTCTTGAACTGGTCATCGAGCGTGAGGGCCGCGTCGAACGTTCCGCCGCCGTTTTTGACGAATCCCCGGATCGTGCCGGTTTTGCCTTTGGTCAGCAGTTCCGCGAGCTGCTTGTCGGTCAGCTCCTTGCGGCCCACGGTTCTCCATACGGTCAGGCCGCAATCGGGATTCTGACACTTGGCGAGTTTGGGATAGAACACCACGGGCCTGCCGCAACGCGGGCAGGCTGTGTCACTCTCCGCGCCGTCGATTCTTGCTTCCAGCAGTTCTTTGGCGATTTGCGAGGTGAAGACCTCGATACCGCGATGGAACGTCGGGGCGTCCATCTCCCCGGTGGCGATCTTCGAGAGGGCCAGTTCCCAGCCGCCCGTCATGGCGACATCGGCAATCTTCTTGTCCCTGACCACGGCATACACGGCCAGTCCCTTGTCCGTGGGTACAAGCGACTTTTTCTCTCGCCTGACATACTCGCGGGCAAAGAGCGTTTCGATGATGGCGGCACGGGTGGCGGGCGTGCCGATGCCGGCATCTTTCATCGCCTCGCGTTCGGCCTCGTCGGACAGTTCGCGTCCGGCGGTTTCCATCGCCGCCAGCAGGCTCGATTCCGTGTGAAGGGGGCGCGGCCGGGTCTGTTTCTGTTCCGTGCCGCATCCTTTGACGGGCAGCTCGTCGCCTTGCACGATGTCGGGAAGGAGGGTCATGTCCTCCTCTTTCTCCTCGACAGGTTCATTCAGGACGGCCCGCCAGCCCGTCTCGACCATGATACTGCCGCGGGCCGTGAAATCATGTCCCGCGCTTTGCAGGGTAAGGAAAGTGTTTTCTTTCACGCAGGCCCCGGAAAAGGTTTCGAGCATCCGCCCCGCGACCATCTCATAGACGATGCGGTGGTCGGCATCCAGTTCGGAGGGGAGGTTCTCGGTGGGAAGCAGCGCGTGGTGGTCGGCGATCTTTTCGTTGTCCACGCTTCGGCGGGAGAGAGATGCGGTATCCATCCTGCCCGCGTATTCCGCGAAACGGGGATAGCGTGTCATGTTCCCGATGAGTGCCGGAATCTCCTCGGCCACATCTTCCGATATATAGCGTGAGCCGGTACGGGGATAAGTGATGAACTTCTTCTCGTAAAGCGACTGGGCGATGTCGAGCGTTTTTTCTGCCGAAAAACCATACCGGCTGTTGGCCTCTTTCTGGAGTGTCGTCAGGTCGTACAAGAGAGGCGGCTGTTCCCTGGCCTCCTTGCGCTCCACGTTCACGACGCGTACCGTTCGGGCGCCGATAACCTCGGCGCGGGCTGCTTCCGCCTTCTCCCTGCCGTCGAATTTCTCCGTGGAGAGGACGGTGAACTCCGTGCCCTCCTTTGCCGTGGAGAGCTTCAGCCGGAAATAGGTGGCGGGCTTGAACGCCTTGTTCTCCAGGTAACGGGAGCAGATGATCGCCAGCGTGGGGGTCTGCACCCGTCCGAGCGACCAGACGCCCCGCCCGGCAGCCACGGCAAGCGCTTGTGAGGCGTTGATACCGACGATCCAGTCGGCTTCGCTGCGGGCTTTGGCCGAGAGGTAAAGGTTGTCGTATTCGTTGCCAGGGCGGAGGTGTTGTAACCCCTCGCGGATGGCCCGGTCGGTCAGGCTGCTGATCCATAACCGCACGAAAGGGGTGCGGCATTCCAGGTAAGAGTAGATGTAGCGGAAGATCAGCTCCCCTTCACGCCCCGCGTCGGTCGCGACGATGATGCGCTCGGCCATGCCGAACAATTCCCGGAGAATACCGAGCTGCTTCACGACACCCGGGTCGGCCTTATACTCTTTACCCTCCCGAACCTGCCGGGGCAGGAGGATGAACGATGATGGCAGGATAGGCAGGTTTTCCCGGCGGAAACCCGCGATGCCGTACTGTTGGGGCATTGCCAGCCCGACCAGGTGGCCGAAGGCCCAGGTTACGGCGTAGCCGTTTCCCTCGATAAAACCGTCTTTACGGTTCGTGGCTCCCACGATGGCGGC
>ERZ791808.1921-NODE-1921-length-13779-cov-3.490528_pt1 | contig 13779 bp, 11 predicted proteins | sample MGYA00510305_ERZ791808 | MGnify/ENA primary metagenome ERZ791808 (study PRJEB30046, sample SAMN00792024) | human gut metagenome | study: EMG produced TPA metagenomics assembly of the A metagenome-wide association study of gut microbiota in type 2... | reverse complement strand
TCAAAATTAATTTTCTTCTGCAAAGATATAAAAAAGTTGCAGGTTACAAGTTCACCAGTCGCAAGTTATTAAAAACAATACACCAGATCGCCTTTCATTAACAATAAATTAAGATTCTAGCATTCCCTACATTCTTTGTTATACACAAATTATTTACTACTTTTGTCACACGACAACAGAAAAGTTCAATTAAAACATTTCAAATATGAGAAAAGGATTATTTTATATATCAGGCATCTTAATATTTACATCACTTCTTTCCTCCTGTGTTTCTAAAAAGAAATACGAGGAGTTAGCCAGAGCGAAAAGGAGCATTGATCGGGAAGTGGCAACTTTGGAGAATGACAAAAAATCATTGGAATCCGAGATGCAGAAACTGAAAGATGACTTCAATGCTGTTCGTTACCAATTAACGGCTAACAATGCCGCCAAGGACAAACAGATTGATGACCTAAACACCCAATTACGTGCTTTACAAAACAAGGAATCGGCCTTAAAATCAGAATTAAAAGACGTGTCAGAACAGGTGAAATCCAAAGTACAAAGCAGCGAAGGGCAACTAGCTGAACTACAACTTCAACTTAAAAGGACAACCGAAGAACGGGATCAAATTCGGAAACAGTTGAGCGACTATAAAACCAACGCAGACTGGGACAACCGCAAATTGAGCAATGAGGTAGAACATATCAAGTCAAACCTCAAATTCAAAGACAGCGAGATTGCCCGTTTGGAAAAAGAGATTGCCGGGATAAAGAAACAGTTAGCAGACGCCAAAAGCCAGTTAACCAAGAAAAAACAAGAAGTTGAAAAACTAACAAATCAGGTAAATCTTCTGAAAAAAGAACTTAGCAGGTAATTAAAAATGATCTATATCGTCATCAGTATAATAGGGCTACTAGTAATAGTTGCCCTTTTTACATACTCTTCAAAATCAAAAACGAAAACTGAAGAGCCTCCTGTCGTAGCTCCACCAGCCGACTGCTGCGGGGCCCATGCCATCTGTGAAAAAGGGCTAAAAAAAATAGATGAAAAAATCGAATATTTCGATGACGAAGAACTCGATCAATACAAGGGTATTCCCTCCGACTGTTTCGATGACCAACAAATCGACCAGTTCCGGGAAATCCTCTACACGATTCGTCCCGAAGAGTTATCCGATTGGTTTATCAGTTTGGAGAAACGAGGAATCGAACTGCCGGATGTTCTGAAACAGGAACTCAATTAATGCCGAATCAACCTCTTCCTACCCGACGGAATATTTCCGCTCCAATTTTACAATGCAGACAACGATGTGTATCACAATATTCCCGTTTTACTTGTAACAAAGCTTGGGACTGCAAAGCGGAATTCACCTGTACCCCGTAACGGGTCCACGCCTCCGAAACATGATTACGTTCCGCCTTCAGCTCTTCCAGCCATCGTAACGCCTTATCACAATATCGTTCTTCTCCCCGCTCTTTCCCGTAAATGAACAGGAACGGTATCAAGGCATTGATAATAATTACATTCTTCATGCTATTCCCCAGTTTCTTCACCCGTTTCATAGAAAACACTCCTAATTTATAGTGAGTATCCCAATAAGAAGAGGCGGTTACGTCCAGTAAACCATAAATTTCCGACACGTCCGAGGCATCCAGCACGCTGGAAAGTAAGAAATTGAAACGCATCATCAAAGAGGCCAGCAAGGCCAAGCGAACCGTGGGAAAAGCAATCGGACGAATCCGCATGAATTTCCATTGAGAAACATTCATGGCTTTCAGTTGAAATTTGGCTGCTTGGTACTCGTACTCCTCCCGCAAACGAAGGGCATACTCGTCTGCTTCTGGTACGTCAGCCAACAAACCGGCATATCCTAAAAGCAATGCCTCCACCCGGAAAAGAGATTCGCTACTACGAATCACTTTCTTGTAAGATAAGTTTTGAGCCAACTGGGCGAAAACATCAGCATTCACGTTCCCAGACCAGTAACGTACCAACATCCGGTAAAAACATTCCTCCCAGTCATTTTTAGTCTCCCGCAACATCACCTGAATATCTTTACATTTACGTTCCAACCGCTCGATCGCATACCCCGTAAACAACATTTCCAAGCGAGTCGAATCAATCTCTTTCAAGTGTCGATGACAACGGGGTTCAACAGGTACTCCCTGCATGAAAACATACTCATCCCATAACCGATTATCATAGACTAGGGTGATCGCATCAATTTCCCGACCACGAGAATCATATACTTCCATGTCGGCCTCACCCACCACGGAGAGAATAACATTATTATAGGCAGAATCTTTTTCGTGAGCATGACGAAACCAATCACTTCCTTTCTGATGAATCTCCACGTTTCCCACTTGTACGACATCATTGATACGCACTTTAGCATTAAAGAAATCCGGTCCGGCATCTCGATTCTGAAAACCGACATTCAAAATTTCTACTCTTTTCCCCTTGGTTGACACACACGCCATACTCGTGAAAAGCGAATTCGCCCATACATACTGCAAAAACTCTTCTGTCATAAAATTCACTTGTTAATTGATAAGAATATTTTAGACCCTAAAAACGCCATTCACAATATTACGCACTTTTTAGCTAAAAAACAAGTGCTAAATTTTTATAAATTCTAATCCTTTCTCCTTTCTATAACGTTTTATACCTATATTTGTTGGAAAGAATAACCAAACTTTGACTATAACATAAAACAGGAAACGAATATGGAAAATGAGAATTTAACTAAAAGCAAGAAAGATAAGACGTTAATGATAATTATCGGGGTGTTGTCCGCAGTTTTAATCGTACTCTTCGTGTTCTTCCTCGTGGAGAAAAAGGAAAACAGGGAAAATATGATTGCCATTACGGCCGAAAAAGAGGAATTGCAGCAAGAATTGACTGATTTGAGCCATCACTACGATAATCTGAAAACAGACAACGACACGTTGAACGCCAAACTCGTACACGAGCAAGAAAAGATTGCCACGTTGATGGATAAAATGAAGAAATTCCGAAATGATTCTTACGCTGAAATTAATCGTTACAAACGCGAGATCGGAACTTTAAAAACTGTTTTAAGAAGTTACGTGGTACAAATCGATTCGCTGAACCAACTGAATCAAAAGCTCCTTGCCGAAAACAAAGAGGTGAAGAAACAGATGGACTGGGTACGCGAACGCAATAAGACCTTAGAAAAGAAGACGGAAAAAATGGAAGAGACACTCGAAAAAGCCAACACGCTGGCCGTCGAAAATTTCCATATTTACCCGATCAACAAACGAGACAAGGAAACCACGTTGAAAAAATGTTTCCAATTAAAGGCAGACTTCACTATTTCCCGTAACATCACGGCAAAACGAGGTCCTAGAATGATCTACTTGCGGATCACCCGCCCGGATGGAGAAGTACTGGCTGCATCCAGCAAGTCATTCTTTAAATTCCAGAATGCCTCCTTGACCTATTCTGCCAGAAGAGAGATCACATACGAGGGAGAAAAATTGGATGTTGCCATCTATTGGCCGAATGACGGTAGTCTGACGAAAGGAGAATATGTAGCCGATCTGTTTTCGGATAATCAACAAATTGGTTCACTTAAATTTATTTTAAAATAAAAAAATGAAACAAGTTACAAGAAAATCAGTAAACTAATTAACCTAGAATTTGTAACTTGGAATTTAAAACTAAAATTAATAAACATGAAAACAGATATTGAAATTGCAAACTCGATTGAGATAAAACCGATTTACGAGATTGCAGATAAATTAGGCATAGATAGAGATTTACTGGAACCTTATGGAAGATATAAAGCCAAATTACCGTTAAGTTTAATTGATAAATCAAAGATAGATGGTAAAAAATTGATTCTTGTATCTGCCATATCACCAACTCCTGCGGGAGAGGGTAAAACAACAATCTCCATCGGTCTTACGGAAGGATTGAACCGAATAGGAAAACAAGCAACTGTCGTACTCCGTGAACCCTCACTTGGCCCGGTATTTGGAATCAAAGGAGGAGCCACAGGTGGTGGTTACTCTCAAGTCGTTCCAATGGAAGACATCAACCTGCACTTTACAGGTGACTTCGGTGCTATCGAAAAAGCTCATAACCTGCTATCCGCCCTTATTGACAATAATATCCAAAGTAAAACACATTCTTTGAATATTGATCCTCGTACAGTAACCTGGAAACGAGTGATGGACATGAATGACCGTTCCTTACGCCATATTATCGTAGGCTTGGGTGGTACGTCTGCCGGAATCCCGCGGGAAACAGGATTCGACATTACCGCGGCCTCAGAGGTGATGGCTATCCTTTGTCTGTCGGATGATTTCGAGGATCTAAAAAACAGGCTGGGTAACATTTTTATCGGTTACACCTTTGACAAGAAACCGATTTATGCCCGGGATCTACACGCACACGGTGCAATGGCGGCCTTATTAAAGGATGCAATCAAACCGAATTTGGTACAAACTTTGGAAGGCAACCCGGCCATCATACATGGTGGTCCGTTCGCAAATATCGCCCAAGGGACCAACTCAATCATCGCAACCCGTATGGGATTAACCCTCTCCGACTACGTGGTGACAGAGGCCGGATTCGGTTTTGACCTCGGTGCGGAGAAATTCTTTGACATCAAGTGTGTGAAAGCCGGGTTAAAACCTAGTGCAGTCGTTATGGTGGCCACCGTTCGGGCATTGAAATACCACGGAGGAGCCAAGCTGGATCAATTAAAAGAACCGAACTTGGAAGCTTTGAAGAAAGGCGTTGCCAATTTGGAAAAACAGGTCGAGAATATGAAAAAATTCAACATCTGCCCTGTTGTAGCTATCAATAAATTCGTTACGGATACTGACGAAGAGATCGCATTCCTTGCCAATAAATGTAAAGAACTTGAGGTACCCATGGAAGTAGCTGAGGTATGGGCAAAAGGCGGTGAAGGTGCGGAAAACCTAGCACGTCTGGTTTCCAAAGTAGCAGAACAATGTACTTGTAGCATGAAGCCATTGTACGACTGGGAATGGAGCGTTGAAAAGAAAATTGAAACCATTGCTAAAGAATTATACGGTGCAGCCGCTATTGACTACACGACAGAGGCAAAATCCGATTTGAAGAAAGTGATGGACTTAGGCTTGGATAAACTCCCGGTTTGTATCGCCAAAACACAGAAATCATTGTCGGACAACCCGAAATTACTTGGCCGTCCGAAAGATTTCGTGGTAACGGTACGTCAGATCGAGATTGCATCCGGAGCTGGATTTATCATCCCGATCACGGGTAGCATCATGAGAATGCCCGGTTTACCGGATATTCCCGCAGCTGAGAAAATTGACATAGATAACAACGGTAAGATCACCGGATTGTTCTAAATAAATTTTAAACTGACGTGTCAGGAAAGTTCCTCCTGACACGTCTCATTTTCGTTCTAAGCCATGGATACCATTGATATTGTCAAGTTTCCCCCGTATGCAAGTAACGAAACGCTACAAGTGTTAAGTTATCACCTGGACCGGGAGTGTAATCGTATCACCTTAAAGGAAATAAACTGGCCGGATACCTATCCTTATCGCCCGGACATCCATTTCCGGATTGCTTATAACGAACAGCACATTTTCTTGAAATTTGATGTGCATGAAAATGAATTCCGAGCCACGGAAATCACGGATTGCGGACACGTGTGGGAAGATTCCTGCGTGGAACTTTTCATCCAATTGAAAGATGGGGATGGCTACTACAATATTGAAATCAATGCGATCGGTACAATCTTATGCGCTTACGGTAAGGGTAGAGAGAATCGCAGCCTAATGCCAATACAAATAAGTACCACCATTCTCAGGGATTCTACCATAAAATTCAACAACGAGAATCAAGATGAAGCTTTTTATCAATGGTCACTGATTATCAGATTCCCTCATACAGCTTTTTTCAAACACACTTTTATTCCCACTTCTGGAACCACGATCAAAGGAAATATTCATAAATGCGGGAACAAACTTCCCCACCCTCACTTCGTCACTTGGAACCCGATTCCAACGGAAAAACCGGATTTCCATCGACCGGAATTCTTCGGAACACTTATTTTTAAATAATTACCATGAAAACAGGATTATTTATACTGATAGCTGGAATTCTCTGCGTGTTGCTGAATGACTCGCTCCTATTTTTACAAATCAGACGTTATTTCAAGCGGAAAATATACTCGTATTTATTCTGGTTGCACTCCTTGTTTTTCGTGTCATGTATCGTGTGGTATCACCTGTTTATCCCCAGTCTAAAAGGTCCGGAAGCCTATTTCTGGGTAGAAAAATGCATTTCTATTATCTTGCTGTTCTATACCCCCAAGACGTTGTATATCATTGTAAATGTTTTCTCTATCTTATTGAGGAAGGCTAAATGCATTCCAGCTGCCAAAATCGTGAACAGACTGGCTCTAGGTATAGCTCTAGCCTCCTTTATTGTCATATTGAACGGGATCACGTGGTACAGGTACAGCTACAAAATTGAGCGGGAGACCGTGTGTATCAAAACTCTACCCGACGCCTTCAATGATTTTCGCATCGTACAACTAACCGATTTACACTTGGGAAGTTACGGGGAACATTATCCCGGAATCACGAAACTCGTGGATGAAGTAAACCGGTTAAATCCCGACTTGATCGTGTTTACCGGAGACATGGTAAATAGTTTTGCCTCGGAAATGGACCCTTGGATCGAAACCTTAAAAAAATTAAAAGCCAAATACGGCAAATATGCCACGACCGGGAACCATGATTATGGCACTTACGTAAAGTGGTCCTCAAAAGCAGACCAAGAGAATAACCTGAAACAGTTTTTCAAGAATATGGAACGGGCTGATTTCACGATGCTGAATAACACGAATGTCCCGCTTGTCATCGCGAATGATACGCTTTATTTGGCCGGGGTTGAAAACTGGGGACTTCCACCCTTTCCCTGTTTTGGTAAATTAACTCAAGCATTGGAAGGAACGGACGGTTATCCAGTCATTCTCCTTTCTCACGACCCGTCTCACTGGCGACAAGAGGTACTAAATTATCCCGTGGACCTCATGCTGGCAGGTCACACGCACGCCATGCAACTGGGAATCACCATCGGCAGTTTCCGGTGGAGCCCGGCAGTGTACGTCTACCCGGAGTATAACGGACTGTATACAGCAAACGGCCAGCAATTGTACGTCTCCCGGGGAGTTGGTTATCTGGGATTCGCCGGACGTATCGGCCAAAGACCGGAAATCACCTTAATCAAGTTAACCAACGATTGTAAATAATGAAATCTTCCCGGAAAAACTCTTTCAGTACCAGATTGACCATCTATATATTATCCGTTTGCACAGTCATATTTCTGGTCATCTTTATCATCCTGTATGTATTGCCGAGAATATCACAATACAAAAATGTCACGATGTACTCGGAACTAATCGCTGAACAGGCAGAAAATCAAATTAAAGAACAAGGCAGGGTGATTGAAAGAATTAATTCCATGCTGAAACTCGAGCCGATAAAAGACCTGCTTATTGCCGGAGATCGTAACACGTTTAAGTCCGTATTGAAAAACTCCCCCGAAATATGTGGTTGCGCCTTAGAATACGAACCGGGCTATAAAGATCATGATGTGTTTGTTTACCGCCATAAGGACTCCGTCCATTTCAAGAAATTGTCACACGGTAGTATCCATTTTTCCACAGAACGTTTGGACAAAGACGCCCATGCTCAAAGAAAATCTTATTGGAGCAACTACTATTACAGTTTTTCCTATATCAAGCAACGGGTTTTCTCCCGTTTCGAGCCGATGTATGATTCGAAAAGTCAATTCGTGGGGTATCTACGACTGGATATTTTCTTAGAAGAATTCACGGATTTTGTCAATCACCTGTCTCTCTATAAAACAGGTTATGCCTATCTAATGAACCGGAACGGTATTCTAATTGCCCACCCGAATCAAGAAATCCGGATGTTCAGTGATATTCGTAAATATGCGGAAACTAAAAATATTGATTACGAAAAAATCCTCAAAAGAGCCACGAAAGAAGAAAGCGGATCGGGTGAAATATCCATTGATCACGTTCGTTTCTTCGTGTATTTCAAACATATGCCCCACACGAAATGGGTATTGGTTGTTATCTGTCCGCATCACGAAGTGTTTGATTCTATCGCCCGTATTAACGATCTGATCCTGATCTGTTGCATCTCCTGCTTGATTCTTCTCTTCTGGGTGGTTATCCGGGTGATCAAACGTTTATTCTACCCGTTGAAACAATTCTCAACAGTCACACGCATGATTGCTGACGGTAATTTCAATGAACCTATACCCATGATTGGGAATAAAGACGAGATACAGGAACTACGGGAATCATTTGTCTATATGCAAAAAAGGATCGTTGAATCGATCGAGAATCTTAGGATCAGCACGATCGAAAAAGAGAAGATAGAAGGTGAAATGCGTGTAGCTCAACGCATCCAAGAAAGATTCCTTCCCTCAATCCCCCGAATCTCGAAATTCCATTTCTCCCTGTATGCCCGTTTGGAACAATCCAAGGCTGTCGGCGGAGATATGTACAGTTATTTCGTGAAAAGAAACTGCCTCTATTTTATCGTGGGTGACGTGAGAGGGAAAGGTATTCCGGCCGCCTTGTACATGGCTTCGGTCTCCACCCTCTTTAATTATATCGCTCCCCGGAAACGTACTTCCTCGGACATCTGTAATACTATTAATAATTACATGAGTGACAACGTGGAAGACGATATGTTCATCACCATGTTCGTCGGTATTCTCGATTTAAAGAACGGGATACTATCTTATGCTAACGCAGGCCATCCTTTCCCGATTCTATGTACACGGGAAGAGAAAGAGGTGAAATTCCTTGAAGATTCATTGGGTATTCCAATCGGTGTTATGCGAACCATGTATAAAGAAAGCCGCTATCAAATGGAAAGTGGCGATATGCTCTTCCTATACACGGACGGGTTGACCGAGGCCCAGAATTCTGAACGCCATTTTTACGGGAAGGAACGGGTGAAAAAGGTTATCGAATCCAACCCTTGTGACACCCCGCAACAACTGGTTCATATCGTCTTAGATGATCTGAAAGAATATACCGGGAATAGCCATGAAGAGGCGGACGATCTGACATTGTTTGCTGTGCAATATTTATAAAAAGGAGGGGGATAAAAGTCGTTTACCAAACACCCTCCCCTTTTGATTCATTTTTTAAAATCCCGATCAACAACTTGTAAATAAGCTTTCAATAACTCTCCATCTTGGGGATTGGTGTTAGGTCCTATCGGCTTTTTTGTTTTCAGATCATAGATGTATGTCCCGTTATTCGTCACCACTGCCGCCGCATTTGTGAAAGAATAAAAAGCAAAAGGTTTGACCGTCGGATTCAACAGATTCTTGCTGTAATGGAATGCCTCGGCGTTCATTCCCAACTGGGCAAACAATGTTGCCACCATATCGGTCTGAGATCCCAATGTATTGACCACGGAATCCTGCACGTTCATCGCTCCTCCCGTGAAGATCATCGGAATTCGATAAGCCTCCGGCAAATGAGGTTGCAAATTCCCCACGTGACGGGTTCCATGATCGGCTACCAGCACGAATAAGGTATTATCCCAAAGCCCCGATTTCTTACACTTTTCAAAAAATTCTCCCAGACATTGATCCGTGTACGCAATCGCATTCTTCAACTTGGAACCGCTATCATCTCCCGGAATCTTTGTCTCCATAGGAACGATAAAGGGTTCATGACTACTCATAGTAAACGCCATATACATGAACGGTACTTGGGCAATTCGTAAATCTTCGTAAAGACGATCAAGCATATACCCGTCATGTACCCCCCATTTGAAACGGTTCTCGATGGCCTCTCCCGAAAAATCATCCTCGGTAACTGTACCCTGAAAACTCATGGTCACGTAAGAACGGAAGCCGCCAAAATTGAGATCCCCTGCATAATAAAAACGAGTAGAGTACCCTTCTGTTTCGAAATTCAGCGGGAAACGAGGCTGTTCATAAGTCTTGTTCGGATATTTCAACATGGATGCATTCGGATAAGCGGGAAAACCACTGATTACCCCCAATATACCCCGGTCAGAACGATTTCCGGTTGCATATATATTAGAAAAAAATATCCCTTCCTTAGCTACGGCCTGTAGATTCGGCATGGCATCCCAAGCGTTTAGCGTGAATGTTTCCAACAAGAGTACAACCACATTAGGTTTATCAGTTTTCAATACCCGAGGAAAATCTCCCGTTTCCACATACACGCTATCCACCAACTGCTGAGCCTTTTCCTCTGACATAAAAGCATAATTTCCTTTTACCTTGTCGATATGCACTACCTCGTACAAGAAATTCCATACCGGATTGACTGCAGCCTGATTCGCATACATATTTTTGTTATTGAAAAACACGAAACTCACGTTCATTGGGGCCACGTTGAAACCGCCTCTCACGGGAATAAACGCAACACCACCTAAAATAAGATATACGACACCGTGCCATAATGCCTCTCGTCTGTCCGTACGAAAAGTCTTGGCCACCCAACGGCGGTAAATCGCGTAAAAAACAGCCACCATGACCGCATAGAGTAACAAGAGCAACAGAATCAACCCTGTCGGAGTTGAGGCCATAGCCTCTCCGGGTGTCTTCAAGTAAAACAAGGGAGTCGCATCCATGTGATACCCCCAATTCTTGAATAATTCCAGATCTCCCACAATAATCAGACTCGATACCACTAAAAGCAAAAGTGTCAGGCAGGAGAAAATACGTTTTAATATTTTTGCGGATAAAAAGACACCTATTGCCATCAGAACACAGGACAACAAAATCACGTATCCGCCAAACGAAAGATCCATACGAAACCCTTTGGCAAAGATCATCATGTAATCATGTCCGGTAAGAGTGGCCGTCTCCTTATATTGATATATCAAGAACACCACCTTGGCCACCCATGAAAATACAATCCAAAAGAGGTAGTATTTCAGCAAAAACAGTAATTTATCACGCATAAATTTATTTTAGATTTTAAATTTTAGATTCCAACCGCACGAGTCCATCACTTTAACTACCCCTTACACAAGGGGAGAATGCGCTACATTGTTACATTGAAACGCTTTCTCGCGTCCGTCTCTCCCCCTGTGCAAGGGGGAGCCGGTGGGGGTAGTCCTTTCAGTTTATTTTTCATATTCAATTCTCCATTTTCAATTATTAAAACGGTGCTTTACTACTATTCGCCGGATTCTCGAAACTCTTGCCTCCCTCTTGAAAATCGGAATCCAATTGTGGCATTTGTGGAGCCGCATCCTCGTTCATCCGGGAGCCGAAAGTAACCGTCTTCACGGTAGAACCACCCGATGCAAACGGAGAAACCTCTTCCAGATCACAAAACTGTGCCAACTCGTTACGGAATCGCAACTGAATCTCCCCTACCGCACCGTTACGATGTTTGGCTATAATAATATCGGCAATTCCTTTCAAGCTGTTTCCCATGCTGTCCTCCATGATCCCGTAACGTTCCGGACGGTGAATGAAAAGCACCATATCGGCATCTTGCTCGATGGCTCCAGATTCACGCAAGTCAGATAACATCGGTTTCTTGGCATCTCCCGTACGTTGTTCGACACCACGATTCAACTGGGACAAAGCGATCACCGGTATGTTCAATTCTTTGGCAATAATCTTCAACTGCCGCGAAATCATACTTACCTCCTGTTCCCGGTTTCCCCGCATATCCGCCCCGGCAGTCATCAACTGCAAATAGTCGATAATCAACACCTTGATCCCATATCTTTGTTGCAAACGGCGACACTTGGCCCTCAACTCGAATATAGAGAGGGCCGGGGTATCATCCACGTATATCGGGGCCTTGATCAAGGCTTTAATTTTCGAGTGTAACTGTTGCCACTCTTCCTCGCTTAACTTACCATTACGTATTTTCTCGGAACCCAACTCGGTCTCGCTGGCAATCAGACGGTTTACTAACTGCACCGAAGACATCTCCAAAGAGAATAATGCAATGGGCTGGTTATGATTCACCGCCATATTCCGAGTCATGGACAACACAAATGCCGTTTTACCCATAGAAGGACGAGCAGCAATAATCACCAGGTCGGAAGGCTGCCAACCGGAAGTCACTTCATCCAAAGCGTTGAACCCGGAAGGAACCCCACTCAATCCATCTGCGCGTTTACCGGCAATCTCGATTCCCTTGATCGCTTCATCAATCAAAGCATTAATAGCCGTTGTCTCTTTTTTTATATTTCCCTCGGCAATCTCGAACACCTGCTTTTGAGCCATATCTACCAAATCGGCCACGTCTGTTGCCTCGTCGTATGCCTTGTTCTGTATATCAGTACATACCCGGATCAATTCCCTCTGGATATATTTCTGTACCACAATACGGGCGTGGAACTCAATATGAGCCGCAGACGCCACCTTCGAAGTCAGTTGAGCCAGATAGTAATATCCCCCGATCTCTTCCAGTTCCCCCAAACGTTTCATCTCCTCGCTCACGGTAAGAATATCCACCGGTTCGTTATTCAAGGAAAGGTTTTGAATTCCCCTGTATATCTTTTGATGTGCCTCCTTATAAAAACATTCCGGTTTCAAGAAGTCACTCACGGTAATAAACGCATCCTTCTCCAACATCAGAGATCCCAAGATAGCCTCCTCCAGATCCACGGCCTGCGGTGGCATTTTTCCATATTCGGTTTGTAACGATTTGTAATTATACTCCGGTTTTTTCGCCATATTAAATCACTTTTAACTCTTTCAATTTCCAGAAACAACGAACAGTTGCCCGCACATCTGCCAAAGCATCATGAGCATTCTCGAATCCCTCCCCGAACAAAACCTGGTGTAACTCGGATAACTTCGGAGATTTGAATCCCTGTTTTCCACCCGGCAATTTACAATAATTCGTGGACATTTTCATCGTACAGTATTTCGGTTTCAGAAATAAAGAAGTCATCATCCGTTTCCGCTCGAATTCAGCCCCCACAATACATTCGTCAAAACTGATATTATGCCCGATCAAGGCATAGGCCACATCTATCTTATCCGAAAACAGCTCTAAGCTTGATAACAAATCTAGCCCTTCCTCCTGGGCTTTTATTGTGGTAATCCCGTGTACACGGGATGCCTCCACCGGAATAGAAAACCCTTCCGGTTTAATAATATCGCTACGTTCCTCGATAATATTCCCCTTATCATCACACATAATCCACGCAAGCTGCACCAACCGGGGCCAATTATCAACCTCCGTCACGGGAGCATTCCAACGCTGCGGAAGTCCCGTCGTTTCCGTGTCAAAAAATAAAAACATCTTTACTATATTACGATTTATGACTTACGATTTATGATTTTCTTTACCACGCCTACACCTAAAATTATAAATCGTAAATCCGAAATTATTTCGTTTCGCCGTTTTCAAAACTCTTGTTATACTGGTGCATAGCCCGGTAGCTCATACCCATGCTGGAGAACCCACCATCGTGGAACAAATTCTGCATGGTTACTTTACGGGTCAAGTCAGAGAACAAGGTGATACAATAATTCGCACACTCGTCAGCAGAGGCATTTCCCAACGGGGACATCCGTTCTGCAAAATCAATTAGGGAATCAAAACCTTTAATACCGCTACCGGCCGTGGTTACCGTCGGGGATTGCGAAATCGTGTTGACACGAACCCGCTTTTCCCGTCCGTAAATATACCCGAAACTACGGGCAATAGACTCCAACATCGCCTTGGCATCCGCCATATCATTATATTCGAACATG
>ERZ791808.1856-NODE-1856-length-14223-cov-12.437959_pt1 | contig 14223 bp, 18 predicted proteins | sample MGYA00510305_ERZ791808 | MGnify/ENA primary metagenome ERZ791808 (study PRJEB30046, sample SAMN00792024) | human gut metagenome | study: EMG produced TPA metagenomics assembly of the A metagenome-wide association study of gut microbiota in type 2... | reverse complement strand
AAAAGCGAATTTTGGTACTGCGGTAGAATCTTGCTCTAAGAAACTGCCGGACTGCGCTCACTTGCTACTGCCACTTTTTCGGGAAATCGCAACCAATATTTTTTCTTGACCATCAAAAATGGACATAAAAAAGCAGGAAACCTTTTGAAAAAGATTTCCTGCTGGGTGTGTGACCATCTGGTATGAATTTGAAATTTTTCTGACAATGCTATTGGAAAAAGTCTGATAATGTGTCAGCTATTTTATATTCTTCATCGTCTATTCCATTGAAAGAAGTAATTGATCCATCATTCTTTATGATGTATGGACAGCCTGCACCATCATCTGAAAATATTGTGCCTTTTATTCCATAATTTTCAGTGTAAAAAGCAGTCTGTTCCAGTATCATATCATGTGGATATACAATCCACCCAATTACTATAGGTTCTTCAGTATCTGATAGGCACATCGTTTCTAAGATACCATTGCTGATACATAGAATAGAATACAATTCTTCGGGTATATTTCCATCTTTTTTCCCTTTATAGGGGGCATGAAGCAATATGCTGCCATCGTATTGTCCTGATATTTTTTCGATATAGTCCATCAATTCGTTTCACCAACTTTTTATTTGTTTTTCTGTTATCCAATTTTATGATTGGGGGATGGAACTGTCAACGGTGGGCGTAGCCCATTTACTTGCCGTTGACTGGCTCGGCTGGATTTGCTATCTGCTCGACAAACTGGAAACGGTACTTGTGTCTATAGTCCAAATTTTTCCCAATCTTTAACCGATTCAATAACAGGTATCCAGCTATCGATTTCAAATTCTTCTTTTGTAGGCGGTTCTGCATATCCATCTACTACAAGTGTTCCACTACATTTTATGTGAGCCTTTCTCACCAGTCAGTAGAATATTCCATGCTCCACAAGATTTCCTCCAAATCATCATCTGAAATGGAATACTGCTTCTGAATCGGTTTCAGCGCAGTTATTATTTTATCAAATTCTTCGTCATCATCTATTTTGTCCGATAATTCATCATAATTCTGTAACCCACATTCTTCTTTCAACACCCTAAGAACCTCTTTTTGAGAAGCCTTTCGCAGAGAATCACAATCCCTATCATGAAGTATCTCATCAAGATATGTAAGCAGATTCTCGGAAATGAACACCATGCGCTGGTCTATTTCTTCTGGTGTCACCATGTCTTCGTCAAAATCAAACAATACTTCGTGGTCAATCTGGTAAATTCCGCATTTCTCTTCTTCCGGCATTTTTTCCAGTCGAATACAACGGATAAAGTAGCCATCTTCATCCCATGCGAAAGGCAAATAGCCACATCTAACAAGGACAGGATTCCTTGCGTTTTTCACTCCTTGAAAATGTTCAGCTACAGAATTACGTCCTATGGGATTATCAAAGCAGTGATGGGTAACAGTCAGAAATGCTTTCAAAGAAAGAGGCAGTTCAACTCCTATTTCTTTTTCCAATTTCTTGATTTCCCCATCCGAAATCATAGCCGGAACCAGCTTCCATTTCTTCCATTCATCATTAGGGTTCACATCATCGCTCCACATTTCTTTTTCCTCTTCCTCAAGAGGAAGTGTCACACGGATTTCTTCCTGTGAAAGCTTCTGATAATACTGTTCAAAAAAATTTCTCATGTATTCCTGATACTCGGCATAGGTCATTTCAGCACCATCCTTTTTATTCCGATTTGTCGATTTGTTCATAATCATATCATACCATACAGACCTTAAGAAATCTATTTATTTTACTCTTAATTTTAGGAATAGTGAGGGCTACTGTCTACAAAAATTTTGTGTTACTTTACCGCACATGAGCATTTGCACCGGGATTATCATTACCATAGCCCTCCAGAAGATTGATAACTCCCCAAACACCTACACCTGCTCCGATTGCGGTTACTACCGTCTTTAATCCTGTTACTGCTGTTGTAAAAAATGACATTTTAATAATCCTCCTTGTTTTCCGAAGGAAAATGCGAGTCCTCTGACGAACAGAGGATTTTCCCTCGTTCTTTCTTTTAATTTTTTCAAAAAGAAAGAGTTTTGAGATGTATGAAAATACACAACAAAACTTTTTTTGCTTCTGGACACAATGTCCAGAGGTTAATGGTTCCATATTCAGTTGTAAGTTCTGCACTTTAGACATTCTGTCCCAAAGTCGCTATTTCGTTGTATCGCCCTCAACTTCTCCACAATCAAAGGCATCATCTACCTCTGTGTCTGGTGTGACCTTCATGCGATGCAGATGCTTCACATAGTCCTCAATGTCAAAGGCATTTTTCGAGTCAAAATCGGACAGCTCTTTGTACCGCCTGTGCCTTGTTATATCAAACTTATCTGAGAAAAAAGGTCTCACACCCCTAAGCTGCATGATACATTTTCCGCCATCCATGACCGCTATCTCATCCTGACTCATAAGCTCTTTGCTATCTTGTCAAGTGGTAAATTCGGTTTTTTCGCATGTAAGAGGAAATACGTTGTAGATTGTTCATAGATATGTTAAACTTATTTCAACAACCCGATATGCTCCAATAAAGTAAAATCTTTGTAGGATTGAAAAACATTTGATTTCAGGAGGACGAATATGAAAGTAAATAAAGCGGTGGCAATATTGACATTATGCTCCTTGTTTTTTTGTGCGTGTTCCCAAAATACTTTAGATACAAACGCGAATGGAGAAAACACTGAATCTATTCAAGAACCAAAAGTAACTACAGAAAACATAAACAATAGCGAGACTGTTGAAATAACTGAAGATACATTGGCATCTTCGCCATTTAAAGTGCAAATCGATAAACCCACTTTAGAAATGGGAAAAGAAAAAGAAACAACTGTAATTATTACTGCGGACATAGAAAATTGGGATTATACTGTTTCTGCGGCAAATGGAACAATATCCGATTTATCCGCTATGTCTTTTACTTATACAGTTCCTAAAGATGAAAAAATAAGAGAAGATACAATTACCCTGACATTATCTGATTATGATAACGGCAAACAATATAAATACAGTATTCCTTTTATTTTTTCTAAGATTGATGAAAAAATGATTCTGGATAATTAAAAACAATCCGGGAAGAGATTATAAAAAAATCGTAACATTGAATCTTGCAAGGGAATTACACGTTACAGTGGAAGAATTATTTATACCGGAATAAAGAATCCATTACTCCCGGCTTTGAAATATTTTTTATTACAGACAGGAAAGGCAGCCGCTTCCCGCCCACGGCTGCCTTCCTCATTTCTTTTACCTGTCCTCAAGCACTTCCAATATAATCTTTGCCCCAAGCCGGAAACCGAAAATAAAGGTTTCTGCTGTCTCAAGCGGGAGTGCGTCAAGCTGCTCGTCCATAATCTCTATAAAGCGTTCGCTAAGCGGCGGGTTAAATGCTTTTAGCTGTTCGATGAAATCCTCATAGTGGCTGTAATGCTCCCGGCGCATTTTCTGGTATCCTTCCGTCCTGACATTGACCTGTTCGGCTGGGTAGATTTCCCCGTCATAAAGCTGTTCCAGTACACTTTTCATTTGTCCATCCTCCTTGTTTTGTATTATAGTTTTGTATTACATATTTGTATTCTATCATGTGATATATAAAAGTCAAGAAAAATCGTCTATAATGATTGCATATTTGTAATACGGAGGTGTAACATGGCGGATAAGTTTGTGGTAAGGCAGAAGAAGCCGGACAGAAAGGAAGATAAATCCGTAGTGATGACGCTTCGGATAGACAGGGAATTGCAGGAGGAATTTGATAAACTGTCAGCTAAAAGCGACCGCTCCCGCAATGAACTTATGTGCATGGCTCTGCGCTATGCGTTGGAACATCTGGAATTTATCCCGGAAGCCGGAGAATAAAAGCCCCGGCTTTTTCCATGCCCGAAAAAAAGACCCTTCTCCCGGAATGGAAGAAGGGCTGCTGTCATTATTGCGCCGCCGGTATTTCCCCGACAAAGTTATAGATGATTTTGACTTCCTGAACCTTTTCGCCATCAACCTTGTTTATCTCGCCTACCAGAATCCGGCTGATAAGGCGGTTCAGGACAGTTTCATCCAGTTCCTGAATCGCTGCGTACCGGCGGATTTCCCGGATAAAGCTTCGTACATCGTTTTCCTGTTCGTTGGAACGGTGCAGGAGAAGGGATAAATCCTTTATGCGGCTCTGGTTTTCCTCCTGCTCCTTTTCCATCGCCGCCGTCAGCTTTAAAAAACGCTGTTCTGACAGGATTCCTTTTGCCTTGTCGGTGTAGAGATTTAAAAACATTTCGTCAATCTCCTGATTCCGCTTTTCCAGCCGTTCCCGTTCCTTCTCCATTTCGGAAGCGTCCGACAAATACCTCCGTTCCATGCGGCTGCACAGCCGCCGGTAGAAAGCGTCTGCATCCTTCAGCGCCATTTCCGCCAATTCCTGAATATCCTTCAACACAAGGTTATACAAGTCCCTTGCTTCTATCTTGTGGCTGGTGCAGGCATCCTTCCCCAGCCGGTTATAGGTCTGGCAGATATAATACGCCTTGTCAATCGGTTCCCGTTCCTTACCGGTAAACCGGTTCTTCCCTGTCCTTCCGACCTTTTCATAGCGTGCCTGCATGGATTTGCCGCAGGTAGCGCAGTAAACCATACCGTGGAACAGGTTGTAAAAGGGGCAGGCGTTCCCCTGCATGATAGGAGGGCGGCGGTCAATCAGTTCCTGTACCTTCTCCCAATCTTCCGGGCTTACAATGGCTTCATGGCAGTCCTCTATGACCTCCCAATCCTTGCGGGGGATGGTGTCCACAGTGCCGGAGCGGATTCCTTTTTGGTGTGTCCGGCAAACCAGATGTGCGCCCTTATAAAAAGGATTCCGCAGGATATGGCTGATTCTTGCGCTCCCCCACGAATAATAATTGACATCACAAGCCGTATTGCTTTTTACCCGTGTGATAGGGATTTTTTCCTCCATGAGCTGCTTTGCAATCCGCATACAGCCCCAGCCGTTTAAAGCAAGGTCATATATCTTTCGGATTGTGGGGGCGGTCTGAGGGTCAAGCACCAGATGCCCCCGGTCAGCCGGATCACGCATCAGACCGAGGGGCGGCTGACCTCCGCAAAACTTTCCCTGACGGGAGCGGGTCATGCGTCCAGCCAGCACCTTTTTGGAAATATCCCGGCTATACATATCATTCAGGATATTTTTAAAGGGCGTGATGTCCATTTCCTGACGGGTCAGGCTGTCCACGCCGTCCGTGACGGCAATATATCTTACATTGTGTTTTGGGAAAAAGACTTCGATATAGCCGCCCGCTTCAATATAGTTTCTGCCAAGCCTTGAAAGGTCTTTGGTAATGACGCAGCCAACCTTCCCGGCTTCGATGTCGGCAATCATGCGTTTAAACGAAGGGCGGTTGAAATTACGCCCCGTGTAGCCATCGTCCACATAGTATTCATAGGGGAGCAGACCGTTCTTTTCAGCATAATCTTTGAGCAGGAGCTTTTGGTTGGAAATGCTCATGCTCTCGTTTGCGTTGCCATCGTCAAGGGAAATCCTGCAATAGAGGGCGGTTACTTTTTTGACTATTTTTTTATTCCTGTTCATAGTGTTCTCCTTCTACGAACAGGGACACGATACTATTATAGTACCATGCCCCCGCCGTCCTTTCAACTGTTTTTCGCCGGATTTTAGCCTTTTAACTGGCTTTTTGCCCCATCCATTCCTCAAACCGTTCACAGGTCTGCCGCTCAATAAGCTGCTCAAAGGCTTGCTGCATGGTTTGGCTGCCTGCAAACTCACGGGAGACGATGAACCGGACGCCCCTGCGCTTCCGTTCCGGTTCCGGCGCCTTTGCCGGATAGCTGCTCTGCTTTGTTTCTGCCATAGGCATTTACCTCCATAAAATAACCCGGAGCGTTGCCGTCCGGGTGCTGCGTGCGGTCTGCCGGTTGGGTGGGAGCCTGACAACGAAGTCTGACAACGGGCGTTTAAAAACCCCGTACACAATCCCCGGCATACCGTTTCCTTTCCTGATTTCTTTTTTTCTGATTTTTTCGTTGCTTTCGTTGTCAGCAGGGAAAAATCCTTAAAATAAGCCGTTTGCAGGCTCTCCCCCTGACAACGGGGCTGACAACGGGGGCGGCAACCGGCTGACAACCGGCTACGCCTTTTCCCCTTGCAGCCATTCCTCCGGCAGCCCAAGCTGGACGGCTTCCTGTTCCGGTAAAAACTGGAAACCGGATTTTTCCTGACCTCCGTTGTCAGGCGCTGCCCGTTCCCATCCTTTCTGCCGGTGGTAAGGGGCAGGAAAATGTCTGGGATTTTCAAAAGCTTTCCAGCCTGCCGCATAATTCTTCATCACGGAATTGATGTCCCGGATTTCATACTGTTTCGGTTCCTCATAGGACGGATGCCCCAGCCCTTCATAGTAGATTTGCAGGGAGCAGACCATCTTTCCTCCATATCCGTCAAGGAAGTTTAAAATCCGGGCGGCAAACGTGTCCTCCGGCATGAATAATTTCTGATGTTCTTTCAGATACCGTTCCATGCCTGCGCTTAGTTTCAGCTTCCCTTCTCCCCGCCGGTACACCTCCATGACCTCCGCCCACATCTGGCTGACATAAGCCCTCGAAGCCGGTTCATCCTCCAAAATGTGAACCTCTGCTGTTTCCGCCTGCACCAGAACAGGCAGAAACCGGCGGTTGCCGGTACGGTCAAGGGGCAGGAAATCCGGCGTGTTGGAAGTACCGGCAAAGACGCACTGGCGCTTATGGTCTTTCGGATGGACTTCATAAGGAGCCTTATAGGTTTCCTTCTGGCGGCTTAAAAAAGCCTTGATGTCCTCAATGCTCTTTGCGTTTGCGGTAGCAATCATTTCTGACATTTCAATAATCCAGTGTCCTTGCAGCTTGCGGTAGATATTATCATCATCGAGCCTGCGTAAATCATCGGAGAACCACTCGTCCCGGACGGCAAGGAACCGGAAAAAGGTGGATTTTCCGGCTCCCTGACCGCCCACCAGACAGAGCATGACCTCAAACTTTGTGCCGGGCTTGAATACCCGTGTGATAGCTCCCAGCATGAACAGCAGGAGAACCTCATAGTTATAATCGCTTATCTCTGCGCCGAGGAACCGGTGTAAAGCGAAGCGCACCCGCTCTGTCCCGTCCCATGAAAGGCTGTTTAAATAATCCCGGATGGGATGGTAGCGGTATTCATTGGCGGCGACCTTGATTGCCCCTTCAATCCGCTTTTCCGATGTCAGTCCATAGTGTTCTTCCAGATACAAAACCAGATACTGGATGTCCACATCCGTCAGCCGGTTCCCGTCCCGATACCAGCCGAGGGGCTTCACAATATCCACCTGATCGGTCAGTAAGTTGTTGCTGAACGCCCCTTTTAAGAGCGGGTCATGGAGGAACACTGTCCGGTAGTTCCCCGGCGTGTTTGCAGTCTGCCCCTTCTGGGTCACTTCCAGCATATCCCGGACTTCGGATACCGTTTTGTCACCGACAAGGCTGTCGGCTGCGGCTTGCAGTGCATTCCTTGTGGCTGCCGGTAAGCTCTGATATTCTTTTTCCAATCAGTTCCACCTCCTTCCCATGCCCGATGATAATATCGGCTTTTTCCTCCGCCCCGCCGGTAAGCAGCGTGTCCAGCAGATACCCTATATACTCCTGTTTCTGCAAGGCTTCTACAAACAGCGGGTGCCATGCGTCCCCCGGCGATTTGGGGGCGTGTTCCGTTCTCCATCTCCCCAGCAGATGGTAATAATCGCTAAGCACCCGGAAGCATTTCTGCTCCGCCTGCAAGAAGCGAAGCTCCGCCGGTATGCTCCGTTTTACAGGCTTTGGCGAAGGTCTGCCCCGGTTGTCATAGGGGATTCCAAAATCCGCAGCCAGCCGTTTTGCCGCTTCCACGCCGGACAGGTCAAAGAGCCTTGCCGCAAAATCAATCACATCGCCGTCTGCCTGACAGCCGAAGCAGTGGAAGCGTCTGTCCGCTTTCAGGCTGGGCGTTTTATCTTTGTGGAAGGGGCAGCACGCCATGCCGTTCCTTCCTACATGGATTCCATAATGCTCCGCAGCCTGCCTTGTGGTGACAGCCTGCTTTACCGCTTCAAATACATCCAAACGCAATCCTCCTTCCAATCTCCATAAGGGGAAAATCTCCTACCGTTCCATATCCGGCTTTTTCCGTTCCGGTCTGCGGCGCATATCTTCCCGTCTTTCCATTTCCTCCTGCGCTTTTTTTAGCTGCTCCCGGATGGATTCCCTTGCTTTTTCCTTGATTCTTTCCTTGCCTGCCCGTTTGGTTTCCGGCTGCATAAGCGCTTTTTGGATTTTGGCAAAGGCGGTCTGCATCGTATTTTTTATTTTCCCAATCACCCCATCCAGACGGGCAGCGGCGTATTCCCGCTCTTTTTGCGGGGCTTTCCGTTCCGGGGAAAGAACCCACTTTTTCGATTCCTCCACCAGCCGGATGTCCTCCTTATGGGTTTCCAGCCGGACGGCATCCGCCACGACCTCCACCGCCTTGTCATAGGCGGCATCGGAAACATCGTCCAGAAGCGTCTCCACATCCTCAATTTTCAATGTCAGTTCTTCCAGCTTCTGCTCCTGCGCCGCCAGCTTTTCCTTCTGCTTCATCAGGATATAGTCCTGCTTTTCCAGATACTCCCGTCCCCCATAGGACGGCTCCTGCTCCAGATGGACGCCATGCCGCCTGCTGATGTCAAAGAGCATGGTGCGGCAGACGGAATCAAAGGTCTGCTTGCGGTTGTTATGCTTGCCTTTTGGCTTATCCGGGTCAGGCAGGGGAATCCCCAGTTCCTCCAGCGCCTTTTCCTGCTGGGGACATAATTCGCCGTACCGGTTCTGGCAGTCGAATACATGGCGTTCGTGGATATGGGGCGTACCCTCATCCAGATGAAGCGCCCAGTTGAGGAGATGGACATGAGCGCCGAAACGCCGCTCAAACTCCCCGTAAAATTCATTTACAATCTGAAATAACACCTCTGGCGGGACGGATTCCTCCACCGTCCCAATCTGGTAGATGGTTTCCTCCGGGCAGGTCTTGCTGTTCTTTAACAAATCGCCCACAGTGCGGTTGCGCTCCGTGTGCCGGGTCTTTTCATTCCTTGCGTTCTGGGCATCCACAAAATCGGAATAATGCTCCGTGTAATACATCCGCTCAACCTGTTCAAAGCTGCAATCCGGCTGGGAGGAATCCTCCCGGCTCCCGGCTGTCGTGTAGCCCCGGTAACAGTCCCAATAGATATTTTTCTTTGCCCGTTCCGAATCAATATGCTCGCTGTTTCCCACATCGAAGCGCCGGTCATTGTGGCGGGGATTATAAGTGCCGTTCTTGCCGGAACGCCCATTGTGCCGTGTCAGTTTCAAGTTTGCATCCTCCTTCCTGTTTGAAGATTTCCCCCGTGAGGGGGAGGGCTGCGAAGCTGCCGAACCTGAGTGATTTTGCGTCAGGTAATACCCAGTACGAGTTGACGCAAGCATCAACTCTAGCTGGGCAAGGCGTTTCACCCTTGACCCGATGGGGCTTGCCGCCCTCAACCCGCCAAGGCGCTTCGCCCTTGACCCGATGGGGCTGCCGCCCTCAACCTGCCAAGGCGCTTCGCCCTTGACCCGATAAGGGCTTGCCGCCCTTAACCCGCCGCCGCATGACAGCCCGGAAAATGCCCCCGGAACGGGCATTTTCGCCGTCCGGGGCTTTCCTGATGTCTGATACCGGCTAATCATCCCGCAGGAAAAACGCCGGTTCCACACCCGCTGTTTTGACCGAAAACGCTCCCAAATCATGCTGTTTTCTTTCCTACTGTTACGGGCTGGAAGCCATGTTCCTTTGCATAAGCCCTTGCCGCCGCCCGCCGTTCTTCACTGTATGGCGGCACCAGCCGGATGGACAGACGGGATTTATCCAGAACATAGGTCACGCTTCCTTCCGGCGTGGCTCTTTCCATGCGGCACAGGAGCGGATATTTTTGGGAGAACTCCGCCAGCCGCCGCTTTAAATCCGCATTGAATGTATAAATGGTGGCTTCCTGTTCGGCTTCGTTGAAATTCACAATCGTTTCCTTCTCATACTTAGACGGCTTCCTCATACATTCCCTCCTCATAATCAGTGCTGGCTTCCACGACCCGCAGGCAGCGTTTGCAGCGGAAGTAACCGTCCATTTCCATGCGGAGGTGGCGGTAAAAATCGGGGAACCATTCTTCACCGGCTTCCTGCTCAATTTTGCGTGTAAGCCCCAAAAGCCAGTGCTTCGCTTCCGGGTCAACCGTCAGTGAAACCAGCAGCTTAAACCGTGTCACCGTGTTTTTATGGCTGGGGCAGCCAAACACATACAACGCCTTCTTTTCTTTGATATTTAATTTCATTCTGCACCTCATTCTTTCTGGGGCTTTTGCCCCGGTGTGAAAGGGCATCCGTCTCCCGGATTCCCTTTTGTGTCAACCAGTTTCATTTGCCGTTTTCCTGCAAGCCGTTCCTGCCCGGAGGTTCTCTCCCGGCGTATCGTCCCTGTTGGTGCGCTCCTGTCATGGCGGCACTTCCCCCAGAGCCATATCCGCTTGCAGCCGGTCATTCTGTTTTCAATGTTCCTTCTGACCTCTCCATCTTATCGAAAAAAAGCGGCTTTCCCCGTATGTCCAAGACGATGGAAAAATCCGCAGAAACCGGATATTTCCACGCTTATGGAAATCGTGGTATAATCCTTGTATCAGCGGATTTTAAAGAAGAAAGGGGATTGATTTTTATGTATGTGAAGCTATCCATACCGGAACGGCTAAAGGATTTAAGGGTGGTAGACAAGCACCTGACCTTAGAGCAGCTTGCAAATGAAACCGGACTGTCCCGGTCTGCCCTTGCAAAATACGAGGGAGACGGTTATAAGGACATCAGCCCGTTTGCCATTGCAACGCTGGCTGATTTTTACGGCGTGTCTGCCGATTACCTGATGGGGCTGACGGAAAACAAGGAGATCCCGAACATAGAAGTCCAGTCGCTGCACTTAAACGACAGCATGATAGAGCTTTTAAAAAGCGGAAGAATCAACAACCGGCTGCTCTGCGAGATTGCCACCCATGAGGATTTTCCACGGCTCCTGACAGACATTACTATCATCGTTGACCGCATCGCCGGTATGCGTGTCAACCAGCTCAACATGGACTTAGAAGCAGCCCGCCAGACGGTCATGGAAACCTATGCGCCGGGGGAGGATGACCTTTATATGCGTACCCTTGAAGTGGCACAGGTGGACAGTGACGATTATTTCAACCACATCGTCCACAAAGACCTTGACCGGATTGTAAAGGACATCCAGACGGCGCACACAAGCGACACCACAACCGCCGATGAACGGCAGCCCACGGTAGCGGAGATACAGAGGAAGTTTGCACAGCTTATCCAGACAGGAACCAGCGGAGAAGAAGCCTTTATTCAGGTATTCTGCGACCAGATGGAAATCCCTTATGATAAGATAACCTCTGAGGAATTTACCTCTTTTTTAGGGATTCTGGGGAAATCCAAACACGCAAGGAAGTTCCAGAGTATGCGGGGGAAGGGCAGCCCTATCCCGCCCACATGGAACGGCGGCAGGAAGCGGCGATAAAAAAGCCACCCGCCGGATTGACCGGTGAATGGCTTTCAATGTGAAGATTTTTTATTTTATGGTTAAAAGGATTTCCTGCCCCTGATATATGGCAGATATATTTCCATCACGGAATCGGTGACGCCGTTTTGGTAAACCTTGCGGATGTCCGTAACCGTCCCCGCCGGCGCCTGCTCCAAGTAGGCGAGAAGCTCCGTCCTGCCGTTTACAAAGTGGCAATGCTGACCTTCCATGCGCTCAATGCGGTATTTCATAGCGGCTCCTTTCCGTACACAAGTTCCGATAAGATAATTTCCTCCGCCCGGTTCCGTATGCTGTTCATGTGCTGCACCCATGCAAGCTGGTCACTGGCTTTTAATGCTTCCGTCACGCCCTCCGCAGCTTTCATCTGTATGATAATTAGCTCCAAGCGTTCCTGCGCCTGTTCGTTCAGGTCAGCAAGATACGTCCAAAGATTTCCCGAAAGCAAAAGGCTTAAATAGAGGGCGGGGCGGGCTTCTTCCAGATAGGCTTTGTGCAGCCGTCCCCAGCGCCCGATAGGGCGGGATTCCTCCGTCAGCCGTAAAGCGGGGATATAGTAGTCACCGGCGAGAACATAATCTATGCCGTTCTCCGTGATTCTTTTGGGTAGTTTTTCCATGTGACGACCTCCTGTATTCAATTTTCAGAATCCAGTTGATCGTGTCCCTGTCCGTGTGAAATTCAAGGCAACTGAACTCTTCACAAACAAGTATGTCATATCTTTTCCGGTCTTTTGATAATTCAGACCGTAGGACTGGCTCGTACCTCTTGTATCCGAGGTATTATAAAGGTCAATCGTTTCTTTACCCAATACTTCCGCCAACTCTTTTAACGTGGTCTTTTCCTTTCCTCCAAGGAATAAGGTGGTATCACAATTGCCCTCTATGGTATCTGCATTGTCCTTGTAAATCGCCTTGAGCTGGGATTTTGACTGCAAAATAATAGAAGCTGATATTTCACGGCTACGAATTGTAGCAATCAGCTTCTCAAACTGTGGAATCTGCCCGATGTTCGCAAACTCATCAAGGAGCATACGCACATGAACCGGGAGCCTTCCGTTATAAACATCATCTGCTTTATCACAAAGCAGGTTAAAGAGCTGTGAATACATGATTGATACCACAAAATTAAATGTAGCATCGGTATCAGAGATAATAACGAATAATGCTGTCTTTTCCTCTCCCAGAGTATCAAGCTCCAGCTCATCATATTCCATAAGATCACGCAGCTCCTTAATATCAAATGGTGCTAACCTCGCACCACAGCTAATCAAGATTGATTTCGCTGTCTTTCCGGCAGCAAGTTTGTACTTTTTGTACTGTCTTACTGCAAAATGATTGGGTTTATCCGCTTCCAGCTCCTCAAACAATAAATCTATGGCATTTTTGAAATTCTCATCGTCCTCTCTGGCTTCGCTGGCATCAATCATATCAATCAGCATTGCGAAATTCTGCTCCTCCTGCGGAGCTTCATACCAGATATAAGCGATAAGTGCCGTGTAATAGAGCTTTTCAGCCTTGACCCAAAAGTCCTCACCGGATTGCTGTCCCTCTCCTTTGGTGTTGACTATAATCGTGTTTACAAGTTTCAAGATATCCTTTTCGCTCCGAATATAGGCGAAAGGATTGTAATGCATGGATTTAGCAAAGTTTATGGTATTCAAAACTTTTATCTTGTACTTGCCCCTTTTTAACATTTTTCCGCACTCCACCAGTACCGTACCTTTCGGATCAGTGACAACATAAGATGAGTGCATCTGCATCAGGTTCGGCTTCACAAAAAAGCGAGTTTTACCGGAACCGGAGCCACCGATAACAAGAATATTTTTATTTCTTGCATACTTCGGCTCTTTCGGTCTGCCCGACATCATCAGCCGTTCTGTCTGTGTCAGAAGAACATTATTTTCAAACACAGAGTCCATATATGGCTCTATGTCCTTGGCATTTCCCCACCTTGCGGAACCGTATTCTGCACCCTGCCGGAACTTCTTGGCATTCTTGGCTTTGTAATACACCACAAGTCGGAGTGCTATGCCGCCTGCCACACCAATCAGTAAATCTCTTGGGTGGAAGCTGGGCAAAGGGTTGGCAAACAGCTTATCAAAATGGTTCATGACTGCCATCATCTTATCAGAAACATTTGTACCTTCTGATACTCTCCACAGCCATGCAACCTTATCACAGAAATATCCAACAAAGATATAGGGCAGATTCAAAAGCACCAGCTTCTTGGTATCCATACCGCCTGCTTTTGCTTTCAGATTTTTCGGGATAGCCTTCAGGTCTTTGGTTATGCCTTCAATGATGTTACTCAAAGGCTCTGCCCCCTGTCCTTATTCTTTTCCCGGCTCCGTTCTCTGTTCTTATTCTGTGATACTGCATCCCTGAAGCGTTTCAATTTCTCCCTTACGGAAGTTCTGCTCTTTCGTTTCTCATTACCATAAACAAATTCCTTGAATGCCTGTGCTACCGCATCAGCATCCCTGCCCTTGAAAAATACCACATATTTCGGCGGGTCCGTTGTCTTGTCTTTCTTGACTGAATATTACGGTGCGGCAGAGCCGCCAGTCCGGTGTGGCGAGAGCCACCTGTCC
>ERZ791808.1836-NODE-1836-length-14418-cov-3.197870_pt1 | contig 14418 bp, 10 predicted proteins | sample MGYA00510305_ERZ791808 | MGnify/ENA primary metagenome ERZ791808 (study PRJEB30046, sample SAMN00792024) | human gut metagenome | study: EMG produced TPA metagenomics assembly of the A metagenome-wide association study of gut microbiota in type 2... | reverse complement strand
TCGCCTGATAGCTGACACCCTCGTTACAATCAATTTCCAAAGTATGTTTATCTACAAATCTGCATTTGCCGCCCATTTCCTGAATGGTATGACAGATATTTCTAACGTCCTCAATACTGGGAAGATTCTCCAGTACACTCACTCCGGTTGCCATTACCGCCGCCGGAATAACAGCTACCGCCGCGTTTTTCGCACCGCTGATGGTAACCTCTCCGGTCAATCTTTTTCGGCCCCTTACAACTAATTTATCCATAAAAACATTCATCCTTCCAATCAATTCCAAAGGACAATCTATATCTCTGAACAGGCGAAAAAGCCGCCGTTCCCCAAAAAGTAGTCGTTTTTCTCTATATTTCGCCCTATAACATTAGAATTATATCACGAAAACGTTGCAGTGGAAAGTGTTTTTTTTCGAGGGCTGTATTTTTCGCCCCACTTCTTCCCCGAAAGCAGAAAACAGCGTCCATCCTTGCGGATGAACGCCATTTTGATTGTTTTCAGCTAAGATTTTCGGAAAAATTTATTTTACCGCCTGAATTGTTACAGTCTTTGTTGCATCGTCCCATGTGGTCACTGCGCCCAGCTCATCCGCTACAAAGCGAACGGGTACAAAGGTGCGACCGCCGATGATAACGGGAGCAACGCCGTATTTTTCCAGAGCTTTGCCGATAGTCATTTTGATTTCCTTGCCGTTAACAGTCAGAGTAACCTCTTTTGCGGCTTCGTTCCAAGCAACCTGACCGCCCAGTGCTTCTGTGATGACTCTGATGGGAACCAGAGTTCTGTCGTTGCGGATTACGGGTGCAACATCGTTGATGATTGCCTGATCGTCCACAATCACTGCTGTGCTGCCAATCTGCAGAAGGATTGTCTTTGTTGCTGCTGCGGGCTTGTCTGTGTTGGCTGCGCCCTCTGCCTGCTTGAAGGTTGTATCAACGGTTACGCCGCCCTTCGGCATGGTGAAGGAATATGTGCCGTCCTTTTCTGCTTTCAGCTTAACTTCCTTGCCGTCCTTGTCCTTTGCGGTAATCTTATCCAGTGCATAGCCCTCGTCAGCCTTGGGTGTCAGAATAACCTTGTCACCTGTTTCTGCCTTTGCCGCGCTTGCGGTTACAGCACCGTTTTTGCTGTCAGAGATGGTTGCACCGTATTTTGTAACACTGCTGCCGCCACCACCGCCGGAGGAGGAGCTGGAAGAAGATTTCTTGAATACTGTTACGGTGCAGCTTGCTGTCAGTGTGTTAGAAGGTGTATTGTCACCGTCTGTATCTGTGCCGTCACCTGTTGCTGTATCACCTTCTGCCTGAGTTGCAGGCGCATCTGTTGTATCAGGCGTTTCTGTTGTATCAGGCGTTTCTATTACACCGCCCAATGTTGCTGTGATGGTTGCACTACCATAGTCTACACCTGTAACAACGCCATCTTTTACAGTTGCTACTGCTTCTTTATCACTTGCCCATGTTATAGGGTCTGCTACATCGTATGTTTTGCCGTTTGCTTCTACGATTGCTTTCAGTGTGTCTGTGTAACCTCTGCGGATTCTTGTGCTTGTTTTGTCCAGAGCAATCTTGTCCGTTACAACGTATTTGTCACCTTTAACCTGAATTGCTTTATAGCCGTCTGCTACATAAGCATTGGCAGGCTTATCGGAGAAAGTGCCGCCGGAGATAGAGATTGTAGCATTAGAGTTTGTACCTTTAACAATTGCACCTTTAGCACCACTAAAGCAACCACCAGAAATATTCACAATAGCAGGCTGACTGCTGACATCAGCAATCGCATAATCCGCACCTTCAAAGATACCGCCGGTTACAGCCAATGTACCAAGGTCAATATTATCACCACAACCACAGTTATAAACACCGTAGGTTTCTTTTCCTGTACTGCTTGCATCACTTGCAGCTTTGTAGGTACCACCGTTGATTGTTGCAATATTATGATTCTGAACAGTTGCCTGATAGAAATTCTTGAATGTACCGTTGTTAATAGTCAACTCTGCACGGTCATCATTTTTAATCGTATTCAGCCCTCCTGAGAAGGTACCATTATTGATAATCAACGTAGGGTTATCCACTCCCTTGTCGTTGTCGTATGTAGTACCATTGTAGTAACCATTCGCAACAAGGCTGGAGAATCTGCCCAACTCGCCATTCCCCTCCGCTGTCAGCACGTTTACGCCTTCGTTAATGGTCATATTACCAACATTCTTGATGGTGTAATAGGAGTTACCGCCAGAAGAACTATCACTTTTACCATTTTCTTGAGTACGGTCAAAAGTACCTCCGTTTAAAGTAACCGTCCCCTTATTATAGAGAGCTGCTTTCCCGTGAGTAATATTATCAACTGTACCTTCACCCTTAATAGTCAAGGTGCCGTTATTCATAATTGTGTGCCCAACACTGTTTGTAATCTTCTTACCATTCAGGTCGATTGTAATATTTGCCTTTTCAGGTACTACAACATCCCCTGTGATATCAGCAGCAAGTTTAATAGTAGTTTCTGTTTCCCCTGCGGCAGTAATTGCGGCATTTAACTCATCAATAGTCTTAACACCTTCGTTTTCGGCAGGTGTATCAGGTGCTGTTGTGCTACCGCCTTCTGTGCCGCCATTTTCACTGCCAGTTTCACCTGTACTGCCAGTTTCACCACTGCCGCTTTCGCCTGTCTCTGCACCGCTTTCTGTACCTGTTGTTGCATCGTCAGCCAATGCTGTCACAGGTGCAGTTGCAGTTGCCATGCTCATTGCCATGAAAATCGCAAGATATTTTTTCTTTTTCATTTTTCCTTCAACCTTTCTTTATTTTTCCGTTCCTTTGAAAACCCTTTTTTCTATTTCAAACAGCCTTCTTTCTCGCTGCATCTCCCCCCTTCGCCTCTCCGCTTCTTATATTCGCACATCCTCCTTTGAGAAAAATGTGAAAGATGCCTTCCTTCCGTTGCTTCAATCGGGCTTTTCCTCCCACAGGCACCGCTTCTGTCGGCTCAGCGTCTCCGGCGACATATCTAAAAATGAAGCTAAAAAACGGTCGCTGACCACATCCTCCAGCCCCGCATATTCCTTTAAAAAGAAAAGATACCGCTCCTTCGCCGCCATCTGATACCGCGCACTTTTGAGCGACCATTGCTTGTGGTACGCCTGCATCAGCCATTCAAAAAGGATTGTTTGAAATTCCGGATAGGTTCTAAACAGCGTGATTACATCCATATTGGCAATCACAAAAGCATCTACATTCGACATCGCAACCACAGAGGTCAGCGCTTTTCTCTGCCAGTTCATAAACGGCGTAATCATCTCGCCGGATACAAAAGAAAAATCATCTGAAATCTGCTTTCCGCCCTTCGTGTAGAGAAATGCACCCGTCACGCCTTCCATCAGGAAGCAGCAGGTATCCACCGTTTCCCCTTGACTGTACAGTGTCCGTCCCTTCGGGCAGTGCCTGATGCTGGAAATACCAATAACTTCTTCGATTACATCTTTATTATGGATGTCCAGAACATCCACCAGAAACCGTCTCATTCTGTCTTTCATACACATACGATATCCCCAAACCTCTAAGCCTTGTCTTTCTGCCAATACATCTTCTTCCTTGTTTTATAAGGTTCATCATGCTTCATGAGTTTTTGCTGTTTCCTACAACATAACATAAAAATCAAACCCTTTCATTGACCTATGTCAATATCCTAGCATTTTTAAGAGCAATTTTCAAATATTTTCAAGAAAAATGAAAATTTTTTGATACATTTGTTTTCTTCTTCTATTTTCTATCTGTTTATTAGGTACAAACCGATATCTAGTCAAAAATAACTGATTATATAGAATATTTCAAGTTTTTTATTAGATATAATATGACACATGGAGGTGATACAAGCATGTGTAAAGAGGCATTTTCCAAAAGATTGGTACAGCTGCGTATGGCAAAGGGCGTTTCCGCAAGGGATATGAGTCTTTCCCTCGGGCAGAACCCCGGCTACATCAACAGCATTGAAAACAATAAGACCTTCCCTTCCATGTCCAATTTTTTTGAAATCTGTGACTATCTGAACATCACCCCAATGGAATTTTTCGATCTGGAGTCGGCGCATCCCGAAAAAATCCGCACCCTCACAGAGCAACTCAAGCGCCTTGATGCTGCCCAGCTTGATAGTATCCTTCGTATTGTAAATGGGCTGGTCTCCAATCATCCCTATTGATTTTTTCCAATTCATAAATCTGTAAAAACCTGTCGGTCGCAGGGCATAAAAAAAGATACAAGATTTTCTCTTGTATCTCAGACTGTAGACAAAGTAATTTTGAGGCAGCGGAAGGGCTTGGGAAACAAACTGTTCATTACTTTGCTACGCAAAGCAGGCTTCGCCTGCCGCCCCTTCTTGGGCGGTAAGTAGTTTCCCAAATGGAATCCGCAGTCGGAATTCACTTCCGGCGAGGAAAACAGCGAGTTTCGAGGCTTTTAAGCTGATGGAACTCGTCTGTTTATTCTTCTGTCTTAGCAAGTCGAAATCCTGATTTCGACTTAGGGTGTCGACAAAGTCGACACCCTAAAACCCCTGCCTTCGCAGGGGTTCAAAAATTCTTTATTCGTCATAGGTTGGCGTAATGTCAATAAATTTACTGATTTTTTTGATATTCTCCTCGTTCATATAGGAATCGAAATAAATCGGCAGCTCCATTCCGCCATAATTTGCCTTCATATAATAAATCATATTCTGCCACAGCAGCATCTGACAGGCATCGCTATCATAGGAAATCATCTTTTTCGCCAGTGCATTGTCTCCGTCGCACATCTTCTTGATGGAATCCGCATAATAGCTGCCGTCCTCCGCCTGTGTCCAGTCCGTCAGAATCCATTTGCCGTTCCGCTTTTCAAAATCCAGTCTGCTCGGCACCACAGAACCGCCCCGCTCAAAGAGTGCATAGCCTTCTTTTGTACGGCTCATGGTATAGCTGGAATCGAAAATCACCGCAAACACCTGCATCTTGTTTCCGTTTTCCTTCATTCCCTCAATCAGCGGCGCATAAATCGTTGTGGTATATCCGGCGTTGCTGTATTTGTTAAATCTGTCACTCAACGCCGTATAAACCGCACGCAGGCGTTCATCCTTTCCTGCCGCCACAACGCTGTATTGATCCGAGCCGCCCATAGAATATTTCTTCGCCAAATCCTCCGTATAAAGCGTTGTATCCGTATCGCCATAGGTAAAGAACGCACAATACGTCGAATCCGTTGCAGTATAATTCCGATACCATTCCGTCGGTGTCGGCAGAACATCCTTATCTCTGTGCTCACCCAGAATATCCTGACATGCACTCGTCTTGATGTAGCCCTCTAAGTCATCCCCGATACTTCCCTCCGCAAATTCGGAAAGAAACGCTCTGAGTGCAGGCTCTCCCAGCTTGACCAGCTCATCATACTGTGTGCAGTGCAGATAATCCGCATAATTCGAGGAGGTCAGCTTCTGCGCCGCAATCTCACTTGCCAGACTGTCCGCCAGAATCATCTGATAGGATAGGCTTTGATCTTCCTTCGTTTCTTCGAGAAAATCTCCGGAGGCCATCTCCTGCATCCGTTCCTGTGCCGCCGCAGCATCCATCTGAGACAGTGCAAGAATCTGTTCGGGTGTCGAAATCCCTTCATAGAAATACCGGTTGATTGTCAGCACAAAATTACGGAAGGTTCCCTCGTCGCTCGCAAAATCACGCAAATCCTGCTCCCCGAAGTATTTCTTCGCCTGCTCTCTGTCAAAGCTAAAGGACGTTACCACCTGTCCGTCCGCCGCATCCGCATGGTGCAGAGAAAGATTATAATCTCCCGCATTCTCCACCAGTACAAGGAAAATCATCCCCTGAATCTGCATCCAGCGGTCATCCGTATAGCTCTCCCCGCCAACGGTATACGCGGTTTCCTCGTTGCTTTGCCATTGCAGATGCCTTCTCACGCCGTAAGGCTCCTTGTCTGTATAAAGTTCAATTCCCTCGCTGTCATTCGTCACCCCTTCGGGCAGTGGCAGTAACCCCAGAATTTTTCCAACGCCGATATGGTCGCCGATATATTGCAGCTTCGCGCCATAAAGCTCATGCACTGTTTCCTCTGTGTAGTCTCCGTAAACCGTACCAGAAAGTGTCTTTTCCGTCGTTTCGCTTTCCGCACAGCCGACAAACGCCGTACCGCCGCAGACCACCAACGCTGCCGCAAGGAATAAAGCAATGCCGCGCTTTTTCTGCGTCATATCGAAAATATTTTCAAACCGCATCTTCAATTCCTCCTTTCCGCCCGAAAAAGCCGTACTCATCTGCATATTTTTGCTTTTCGTCTCGCGCACCGTCCGCAGAATCGCCATGCTGTATGCCTCGCGCTCCGCCATGCCGCAGTCCGCCATCACCACAAGGTCGCAGGAAAGCTCCATATCCTTTTCCGCAAGGCGTGCCATCCAATGCACAAAGGGATTGAAAAAATGCAATGCCCTTGCCAACAGCAAGATCCCCTTAAACCAAAGGTCTTTTCTCTTGCAGTGCGTCAGCTCATGCTTCAGAATCAGCCGCATTTCCGCAGGCTCTCTCTCCTCGGAATTCAGATACACCGCCGTTCTGAAAAGCCCGACACAAAGCGGACTGGGCAATGCCTCACAGAAATAAATCGCAGGTCGTTTTTGCAGTCCCATTTCTCTGCAAAGACCGTAATAGGTATCCAGAACAGACGCATCCAAAATGTTTCTCCTGCTCCGCTTCAACATTCTCCGGAAATCATAATATTTCCATCCCTGCCAAGCCAAAAACCCAAGCACGCCGCCAAGCCACAGCACATAAGGATATGCAAGAAGGAAATCAAACATATCAGTTTTTTCCTCGCTTACCGCCTGTGTCTGTTCCACAGAGGGTTGCTGTATCGGCTCATTCGGCTCCTTCTGCACGAAATAATCCGGTGTTCTCTGTGCAAGCACCTCTCTTGTGCCGCTCTGCACAGAAGGCACCTGTACCTGCATTATCTCCATTCGCCCCGGCAGGCTCAGCTGTATCGGCACGCAAAGCCGTATCGCCACCACAAGCCACACCAGATACCGCCATCTTGCCCCATAGCGTTTCCCCAGAAGATTTGAGCAAATTGCCAGAATCAGAATCACAGGAACGGCAAACAGGCTCATTTCCCAGATTGTCTGAAAAATTTTCTCCATTTTTATGCACCTCCCGTTTTCGAGCGAATGAATGCCGCCAGTTCATCTAAATCCTCCTCGGTAATGGAATGGCTGTCATATAGGCTTGCCACCAGCTTCGTCACAGAATGGTTATTCACCTTTTCCAGAAATGCCTTATTTTCCACCGCCAGATACTCCTTCTCCGCCACCAGCGGGGTATAAAATCGGTTCTTCCCTTCCTTATAGCTTTCCAGAAAGCCACGGTCAATCAAACGGTTCAGCAAGGTCTGCAAGGCAGAAACATTCCAGGGGCGTTGTTCCTCCAGACTCGCCTTTATTTCTGAGGTAGAAAGCGTTGCTCCGTTTTCCCAAATCACCTTCATAATTTCAAGCTCCGTATCCGGCAATCGCATCAGCTCCGCCATGCGTCTCCCTCCAATCTCCTACAAATGTATGATTTGCTTTTTCTATATCATACAACTGTAGGAGTTCTTTGTCAAGCCTTTTCCTATACCCCCTATCCGTTTTTCTGATGGAAACTTCCCTTGACAAAATCTGCTTCTGTGTTATCCTAAATGGTATGGATAAGCTTTTATCAATGATATTTTATGAAAAAATATGAGAAACAGCAGAAAAGAGGTGCTTGCGATGAGCAAAACATATATTCCGGAAGGCTATCATTCCGAACTAACCTTATATGAAACACAGAATGCCATCGGCGTGATCCACCACGCTTTTGAAGAACATCTGGGACAGACACTGAATCTGAAACGTGTTTCCGCCCCTCTGTTCGTTGACCCCCATACAGGTCTGAACGATAATCTCAGCGGCGTAGAACGCCCCGTAAGCTTTGAAATTCCCGCAACAGGCACAACCGCAGAGGTTGTTCATTCTCTGGCAAAGTGGAAACGCATGGCGCTGTATCGTTATGATTTCCGCCCCGGCAAGGGTCTGTATACCAATATGAACGCCATCCGCAGAGATGAAACCCTGGATAACCTGCACTCCATCTATGTAGACCAGTGGGATTGGGAAAGAGTTATCACTCCCGAAAAGAGAAATGTCGAAGAGCTGAAATTCACTGTGCAGGGCATCGTTCTTGCAATCTGTGATACACTCGAAGTCGTAAAGAAAAAATACCCCCGCATCACAACCGAGCTGTGCCGCGAGGTAACCTTTATCACCTCTCAGGAGCTGGAGGATAAATATCCCGACCTGACCCCCAAGGAAAGAGAAAATGCCATCGTCAAGGAGCATAAAACCGTATTCATCATGCAGATTGGCGATAAGCTGCGTTCCGGCGAGCCCCATGACAGCCGTTCTCCGGATTATGATGACTGGCAGTTAAACGGCGACCTGCTGTTCTATAACGCTGTTCTGGATAACGCTCTGGAAATTTCCTCCATGGGTATCCGTGTTGATGCAGCCGCTCTGGATGAACAGCTGAGAAAGGCAGACTGCGATAACCGCAGAAACCTGCCCTACCATAGAATGTTGCTCGAAGGCAAGCTGCCCTGCACCATCGGCGGCGGTATCGGTCAATCCAGACTGTGCATGCTGCTTCTTGGCAAGGCGCATATCGGCGAGGTGCAGTCCTCCATCTGGGATCAGGAAACCATTGATACCTGTAAGGCAGCAGGTGTTGCACTGCTGTAAATTTAAGTCGAAATCTATAAACGACCGCGAAACCGCGGTCGTTTTTTATGCCTGTTTTTTTCCAATCTTCCTCTGATTTTAATTTACATCCAAAAATTTTTGTGCTATCATAAAACCAATTTTGAAGGAGCCTCACATACGAAAGAGAAAGAGGGATTTTTATGGAAGTACGAAATTTAATCACATTTCTGAAAATCATCGAAACAGGCAGTTTTTCCAAGGCGGCGGAGCAGCTGACCTATTCCCAGTCCACAGTTACCGTACAGATTCAGCAGCTGGAAGAAGAAATCGGCGTGCAGCTGTTCGACCGCATCGGTAAAAAAATCTACGTCACGGAAAAAGGGCATGAGCTGGAAGCCTATGCACAGCAGATTATCGCTCTGACCCAGCAGGCGGCTGCCATCGGCGGCGAGGAGCAGGAGCTGCAGGGAACACTGCGCCTTGCCTGTCTCGATTCCCCCTTTACCGCTGTCCTCCCCGATATCCTGCGGGAATATCACTGCGCGCACCCCAAGGTAGATATCATCGTAAAAACAGCCGATAATGTTTTTTTCGCGGAGCGCATGCTTTCCCAGAATGAGGTCGATCTTGCCTTCGTTGTCCATGATCAGCGAAGGACAAAAAATTTCATCAAAACCATCCTGAAAGAAGCGCATTATGTCTTTGTGGCTGCCCCCACTCGCCCTCTGACGAAAAAGCCCGTAGTCACTCTGGCGGAAATCGCGGAAAATGATGTGATTATCACAAATCAGCAGTTCTATTTCTCCGATATGTCCAATGAGTACACCAAAAACACCCTTGCCTATCTCATCAAGCCGCGGTTTGATCTCTGGAATCCCATCGCCGCCATGGAACTGGCAAAGCTGGATTGCGGCATTGCCCTGCTCGCCTCTTATCTCGTTGAGGATGCCGTTAAAAAAGGTGAGTTGTGTACCCTTAATGTGCCGGAACTGGATTTCACCGTATGGCTGCAGGTGCTCCGTCATGAGCAGAAGGCAGTCACCCCACAGATGTCCGCCTTTTATAAGCTCCTGCGGGAATACTACAAAAAGTGAAATTTTCCGGGTTGAAAGTAAGCCCCCTTATTACTTTTTTTAATAGAAATCTTTAAATCTATCAATTTCACATTTCTTTTTGGATGTGTTACAATGACCTTGTACCCTAAAAGAGAAAACTTCCATCATATACAAATCTCACCATACGGCTCATGATGAGATTTCCTTCCTTCTTCCTCCGGGTACTTTCACATGCTTGCAGTCGTAATCTTCCTTGCGGCTGCTTTTTTTATGCCCTTTTCGCAAGATACTCCCGATTCTGCCGCACCGATGCATCCTCCGGTCGGAATACCCCTGCCATTTCATTATACATCTTCGCCATCTCCCATTCCCCCAGCCTGCCATAGCAGACACAAAGCCGAATACAGGGCAGAAATCCATAGCATTCCTCCTGCACAAACGCCCCCTGCTCCGTGCATCTTTCTGCATGCAGCGCATTTTCATACCAGAAAATTGCCTGCTCCCACTGCCCTTTTTCATAAAAATATTCCCCGATTTCACAGCAATGCTCCCCTGTCGGCGGTGCAAATTGCAAACCCTCCAAAAGCAACGAAATTCCTTCCTCTTCTTTTCCCGCCATCTGCAAGCAATGCGCCAGCATCTGCACCGCCTCTGCTTTATTTTCCGCCCCTCCCTCCGGATTTTCCAGAAACTTGCGAAGCACCTCTGCCGCCTGCTCCTGTTTTTCATGTGCAAATAATTCCCGTCCGTAATAAAACCATTCCTGCGCGCTCAGCTTCTCCCCCTCCGCAAGCATTTTTTCATAAATCCGCAGATTGCAGTCAGAATATTTCTGCTTTTCCTTCCGCCGCACAAAATGAATTTCCTCATACCGCACGCTTCCGAAGGGCGGAATCCTCTCATTTGCACGCCCCTGCCACCGCGCCTGCGGACAACGGCGCACCAGTCGCTCTCTGTAGCAGAAAAATTTCGTCCGTCCGCCCTCATCAACGCCCCTATCAAAAAGCATCATTACCATATCACAGGGATTTTCCCGCAAATCCGCCTTCAAAGCAAGCAGCTTTTCCTTCTCCCCTGATGGCAGAATATCCTCCGCATCCATCCACAGCAGATACTCTCCCGTCCCCTTGGAAAACGCAAAATTTCTTGCCGCCGCAAAATCATCCCCCCAAGGGAAATCATAAATTTTATCCGTAAATTGCCGTGCAATCTCCTTTGTTCCGTCCGTAGAACCCATATCCACAATGATGATTTCCTCTACCGCATCCGCTATGCCTTCCAAGCACCGCGCCAGTGCTTTCTCCTCCTGCCGCACAATCATGCAAAGACTCATTCTCATCCTGCCACGCTCCTTTCCCTTCTGCCAGCTTATGCAAAAAAGAAAAAAGCGTGCAAATCCGCATATAAAAAGGATATCCCAAAATACTTTTGGGATATCCCTTCTTTTATTCACCGAAGACTGCTGCCTCCTGCTTTCTTTTGGTTTCGATTGCCTTTTTCGCAACCATATCCTTTACCTTCATCAGCCGCGTTGTGTTTGCACGTTCGTTTTCTTCCAATTTCATTGTGATATATTTAATCGTTTCCTGATAATTGGGAATCATAACATTTTCCAGTGCATTTACACGGCGGCGGGTACGTTCAATTTCCTGTGCCAGAAGCTGTGCCGTTTTTTCGCTTTCCGCCAGACGGAGCAAAGGCTCCATCGCATCGGAGAAGGAAAGCATCGCACTATCCAGCTCACCCGAGGTAAACGCCATGCCGTAAGGGAAAATATTCCCGTCACCGCCGCCCTCCTTCTGGAAGTCAAACACAGGTACGTTTACACTCATAATATTTTTTTTCGTAACCTTTACGGATACAGACTGCTGAGGAATCATCAGTGCTTCCCCTAAGCTTGCCTCACTGAGAACTGCTCTGGCAATGATGAAGTTTTTATAAGCATTTTCCAGTGCAGTCTCTGCTTCCTCTCTCAAACGCTTATTTTCCCGCACAATTTCCATGAACTGCTTCATCAGCTCATCTAGCTTATCCTTCAGCAGCTTATGCCCTCTGGTTGCAGTTTTCAGCTGTCCCTTCAGACGGGTCATTTCCATACGGGTGGGGTTGACATTCAATCTAGCCACACTTCATCACTCCCCGCTGTTCAAATATTTTTCCAGATATTCGTCACGAATACGCTTCAATTCACTTCTCGGCAGCATACGCAGCAAATCCCATCCTGTTTCCAGTGTCTGCTCAATGGTTCTGTCTGTCTGGAAGCCCTGAGAAACATATCTCTTCTCAAATTCATCCGCAAATTTTGCATAAATCAGGTCAACCTCGGACAAAGCGGATTCGCCCAGAATTGCCATCAGCTCCTTCGCATCTTTACCACGAGAATATGCCGCAAACAGCTGGTTCATCGTATCCGCATGATCCTCTCTCGTCTTGCCCTTACCGATACCTTTATCCTTCAGACGGGACAGGGAAGGCAGTACATTGATGGGAGGCTGAACCCCCTTCTTATCCAGCTCACGGCTCAGAATAATCTGTCCCTCTGTGATGTAGCCTGTCAAGTCGGGGATGGGGTGTGTCTTATCCTCCTCCGGCATGGTCAGAATGGGAATCATTGTGATAGAACCGGGGTGTCCCTTCATTCTGCCTGCACGTTCATACATCGTCGCAAGGTCTGTATACAGATAGCCGGGATACCCACGACGACCAGGAACCTCCTTCTTCGCCGCAGAAACCTCACGCAGCGCCTCTGCATAGTTTGTAATATCCGTCAGAATAACCAGAACGTGCATATCCTGCTCAAATGCCAGATATTCCGCTGCGGTCAGTGCCATTTTAGGCGTACAGATACGCTCTACTGCAGGGTCATTTGCAAGGTTTACAAAGACAACAGAACGGTCAATCGCACCTGTCTGCTTGAAGTCATTGATAAAAAACTCCGCATCCTCAAAGGTGATACCGATTGCCGCGAAAACTACCGCAAATTTAGAATCCGTACCACGAACCTTTGCCTGTCTTGCAATCTGAACCGCCAAATTTGCGTGCGGCAAACCGGATGCAGAGAAGATAGGCAGCTTCTGCCCACGAACCAGTGTATTCAGCCCGTCAATCGCGGACACACCGGTCTGGATAAATTCCGCAGGATATTCACGCGCCGCAGGGTTGATGGGTGCGCCGTTGATGTCCAGTCTTTTTTCGGGAATGATAGCCGGGCCGCCGTCAATGGGGTTGCCCATACCATCAAATACACGTCCCAGAATATCAGGGGAAACACCAAAGTCCAAGCTTTTGCCAAGGAAACGAACCTTGCTTTCCGCCAGGTTGATACCTGTTGCACTTTCAAACAGCTGTACCAGAGCCGTGTCGCCGTTTACCTCCAGAACCTTGCATTTTCTGATCTCGCCGTTTGCCAGCTCGATTTCGCCCAGCTCATCATAGGTAACGCCTTCTACACCGGAAACCACCATCAGAGGGCCGGCTACTTCCTGAATCGAACGATATTCCTTTATCATAATTCATCTGCCCCCTTTCTGATCAGCTCTGCTACCTCTGTTTTGATTTCTCTTTCAATTTCATCGTAGCTCTTATCTACGTTCATTTCTTCCACATATTTTGCACGGCCGATACGCTCGATCACATCCATTTTTGTCAGCTTCTGAATCGTAACGCCCTGCTTAATTGCTTCATTTGCCTCTTTATAGAAGGTCAGAATCAGCTTCATCATACGATACTGCTTATGCAGGGAGGTGTAGGTATCCACCTCATGGAAGGAGTTCTGATGCAAGAAGTCCTCACGAATGGAGCGTGCCGTTTCCAGAATCAATCTGTCCCCGTGGCTCAGTGCATCCACGCCGACCAGCTGTACGATTTCGTTCAGCTCTGCCTCTGTCTGCAACAGACGCATTGCCTCTGTTCTCTGCGCAGAGAAGTTCGGCTCTACGTTTTCATCCGCCCATGCGTCAACCTTTGCCTGATACAGAGAGTAGCTTGTCAGCCAGTTAATCGCAGGGAAGTGACGCTTATATGCCAGAGAGGAATCCAATCCCCAGAATACCTTTACAATACGCAGTGTTGCCTGTGATACAGGCTCGGAAATATCACCGCCGGGAGGAGATACCGCACCGATAGCCGTCAGTGTGCCGATTCTGTCATCATTGCCCAGGCAGACTACGCGCCCTGCACGTTCATAGAACTGCGCCAGACGGGAACCCAGATAAGCGGGGTAGCCTTCTTCACCGGGCATTTCCTCCAGACGGCCGGACATTTCACGCAGCGCCTCTGCCCAACGAGAGGTGGAGTCTGCCATCAGCGCAACGCTGTAGCCCATATCACGGAAGAATTCCGCAATCGTAATCCCTGTATAAATAGATGCTTCACGCGCCGCAACGGGCATATCGGAGGTATTTGCAATCAGAACGGTTCTCTGCATCAGAGATTCTCCTGTACGGGGGTCCTTCAGCTCAGGGAACTCGTTCAGTACGTCTGTCATTTCATTCCCACGCTCGCCGCAGCCGATGTAAACAACGATATCCGCATCCGCCCATTTTGCAAGCTGATGCTGTGTTAATGTTTTACCGGAACCAAAGGGGCCGGGGATTGCCGCAACGCCGCCCTTTGTAAT
>ERZ791808.1827-NODE-1827-length-14518-cov-3.733043_pt1 | contig 14518 bp, 17 predicted proteins | sample MGYA00510305_ERZ791808 | MGnify/ENA primary metagenome ERZ791808 (study PRJEB30046, sample SAMN00792024) | human gut metagenome | study: EMG produced TPA metagenomics assembly of the A metagenome-wide association study of gut microbiota in type 2... | reverse complement strand
AAAGCCATCAAGGAACTGAAGAAGAAATGAAAAGAACTCGAGTTCGGGAAAGCCATCAAGGAACTGAAGAAGAAATGAAAAGAACTCGAGTTCGAGAAAGCCATTGAGCCTATACAAGAAGCATACAGTCGCCTCAGCCCAAGCGGGAGGAGTACGTTTGCTGCTCAAATGGTTTACCTTATCACTAAGCAGACAATTCCCACAAAAAAAACTTGAAAAAATTTTTTTATGTGAAAAAGATTGGTTACATTTGTGAAACAAACAAAAGGATAAGACAATGACTATCAATCTCAAAGAACTAATCGAACAAAGGGGTCTAAAAACTCAAGAAGTGGCAGAATTTCTGTTCCCCGGTAACAAATTCCCCCGAGTATCCATCCAACGGGTCTTCGACGGAAAAGCCCGGTTAAACTCGGAGCAAGTCTCCCGTTTAGCAGCTTGGCTTGGGGTATCAGTCGACAGCCTCTACAAAGGAGGATGGAACTCCGAGTTTAAAGGAGAGACCTGTATTCTGACAAACGGGAACTACAGAGCAGAGTTATCAGTTGAAACAGGAGAGACGAAGTTGTTTCATCTCGGGTCCCTGTTTCATGAAATTGTTCTTCATGACCCAGCTATACCCCTCAGCCAGTACATTGATCTTCTGAACGCCATAATCAAAAATCATCAAGCCAATGAAAGTAGAAATTAAATTCGAGGCAAACCTCGAAGAGACTCAGGATCTCGAAATGGTCCGCAAAATCTGTCAGGCCATGGGATCAAATCCTGTAACAGTCAAGACGACTGACGTCAAGAAATCCGTCCCTGCACAGGACGTGAAGAAGCCAGCTCTGGCTCCGGCTCCCGAGAAGACGGGGGAACCTGAACCCCTGCCGATGGATGCGAACTCCTCTTTGGGTTCCGCCCCCGCTGTCTCCATTCAGGACATCCGGACGCTTCTTGCAAGTAAGGTGGACAACAACCGCGAAGCCATCCGGGCAAAGCTCACTGAACTGGGAGCGAAGAATGTGACGGGATTGGATGCCCGAAACTACGACTCGTTCTACGAATTCCTCAAAGACCTTGCGTAATGGGAACCCCGAACCACTCATCTCGTAAGCACGCCATGCTTTCGGCATCAAAGGCAGCCAGGTGGATCAACTGCACCCCCAGTGCCAGACTGGAGGAAAAGGTTGAGGAGACCGGTAAGCCTTCCAAGTATGCCGAAGAGGGTACTCTGGCTCACGAGATGGCAGAATGTTACCTCCGAGCGAGATTCCTCATAACGCCTGTTGACGTTACGTCTGCTGAACTCCGGAAGCTGAAGAATAACAACCTCTACACTGAGGCCATGGATGAGCCCGTAATGGCTTATTGCCAGTACGTAACGGACCAATATACGGAAGCTCTGCGAAAAACCAAAGACGCTCTCGTTCTCCTGGAGGAGAGACTGGATTTCTCGGCTTGGGTCGAGCAGGGATTCGGCACCGGAGACGCCTGCATTATCGCTGACGGGGTCATGGAGATCATTGACCTCAAGTTTGGCACTGGAGTGCCGGTTTTCGCTGAGAACAATCCCCAGTTGATGCTGTATGCTCTTGGGGCCTTGTCCAAATTTGAAATGGTCTACGACATCAACATGGTGAAGTTGACTATTGTCCAGCCCAGACAGGAGCGGATCTCGTCATGGGAGATTACTCCCGAGGACCTCTACAAATGGGGCGAGGAAGTAGTGAAGCCCAAAGCAGCTCTCGCTTACTCCGGGGAGGGGGAACTCCAAGTCGGGCACTGGTGCAGGTGGTGTAAAGTCAAAGCTTTGTGCCGCAAAATGGCAGACCACAATCTCGACTTGGCCAAACACGAGTTCAAAGAACCTGAACTCCTGACAACCGATGAGCTCGCTCAGATTTTCGAGCAAGCACCCATGCTTCAAGATTGGGTAAATGCTGTATCTGAGCATCTGCTCTCCAAAGCCATCTCGGGGGAGAAGATCCCCGGGTATAAGGTAGTCGAAGGAAGGTCAATACGGAAATGGACTGATGAGAATGCAGTTCAGGAAGTTCTTACCGCATGCGACTACACCCCGGATCAGTTCCAAGTTGTCAAACTGGCCGGAATCCCGGCAATCGAGAAGCTCCTCAAAAAGGACTTCGATTCACTGGTCGGGGACCTCGTCATCAAAGCTCCTGGCAAACCCACTCTCGTCCCTGAGTCCGACAAACGTCCGGCAATGGGCATAGAACAAGCAAAACTCGATTTTTCAAATAACTAAATTCCAACAATCATGAGTGCAACAACCAAAGTAGTAACCGGCAAAGTCCGGTTCAGTTACGCCAACGTATTTGAACCCCGTGCAATGGAGGGTTCCGACCGAGCAAAATACTCGGTGTCCATTCTCATCCCGAAGACTGACTCGGCAACTCTGGCTCGGGTCAAGGAAGCCATCGACACGGCTCTCAAAGAAGGCATCGCCAAATTGGGCGGCAAGATTCCTCCCACGTGGAAGAACCCCCTCCGTGATGGGGACGTCGAAAGACCTGACAATCCAGAGTATGCGGGGCATGTGTTCATCAATGCCAACTCGGACAACCGCCCTGGCATCGTGGACATCAACCTCAACCCCATCATCGAAAGAGATGATTTCTACTCCGGATGCTATGGCCGGGCGTCGATCAACTTCTACGTCTTCAACACGAACGGCAATAAAGGCGTTGCTTGCGGGTTGAACAACCTCCAGAAGTTGGCTGACGGCGAACGCCTCTCCGGGGGATCTTCGGCAGAGGAGGACTTCGGCCAGACCCCGTGGGTCGACGACCTTATGTAGGTTGGTATGCTGGGTCTTACTCGGGATTAGGGGTTCGAATCCCCGCCCAGCAACAAATTTAACAATAGTCAACATGCCGAGACGCTTATATTTCGATACAGAAACATATAGCCCGGAGGACATTAAATCCACGGGCGCCTATAAATACATAGAATCGGGGGACTTTCAACTCCTTATGGTGTCCTTCGCCTTTGACACCTCTCCCGTTCAGGTGATTGATCTGGTCAAAGGAGAGGAGCTCCCCGACTACTTCATCTCCGCTCTAACTGACCCGGGGGTTGAGAAATGGGCGCACAACGCCGTATTTGAGAGACTCGTATTTAATCGCATAGGGCTACCCATCCCGATTGACCAACTGCATTGCTCAATGACCAAAGCAGCCTATTGCGGACTGCCTTTGGCTCTGGACGAACTCTCCAAGGCGTTGGTCCTCGGGGAGCACGGGAAGAAATCAACAGGTAAAGCTTTAATCCGGTTTTTCTGTTCCCCGTGCAAGCCAACTAAGTCCAACGGGATGAGGACTCGGAACATGCCGGACGACGACCCGGACAAGTGGAACGAGTTCAAGACATATGCCGAATATGACGTGATTGCCGAACGCGACATCGTGGAACAGCTGGACCAATTCCCGTTCCCGGAGTTCGAACGTCGGAACTACCTCGTAGACCAAAGCATCAACGACCGGGGGATCCTGATAGATCTCGACATGGCCGGAAACGCCATCTCTTTCGATGAGGTATACACGGAGGAGATGACCGACCGAATGAAGGAACTGACGGGCTTGGATAACCCTAACAGTTTAGCTCAGCTCAAGACATGGCTCAAAACCAACTTCGGGCTCGAGTTCCCAGCACTTGGCAAACCTGAGATTCTAGAATATTTTAAAAATACCCCGGATGCTCCCGACTTGGTCAAAGAGGTTCTCGGGGGACGACTTGCCTTGTCGAAGACTTCTACTAAGAAGTATATTGCTATGCTCAACTGCGCTGCCAAAGACCGGAGAGCCCATGGCCTATTCCAGTTTTACGGAGCCAACAGAACCGGACGTTGGTCGAGCCGAATGGTTCAGCTCCAGAACCTCCCTCAGAACCACATGAAGGATTTGGACCTCGCCAGAAGCATGGTGGAGAAAGGAGACTACGGCCTTTTCGAAATGTGTTACGGCGATACCCCGAATGTCCTTTCGGAGCTCATTCGGACAGCATTCATAGCCCCGGAGGGTAAAATGTTTGCAGTAGCCGACTATAGTGCTATTGAGGCCCGGGTCCTGTCTTGGTTAGCCCAAGAGAAATGGCGACTTGACGTCTTCAATACTCATGGCAAGATATACGAGGCATCAGCATCACTAATGTTCGGGGTCCCTATTGAACAGGTTACGAAAGGATCGGACCTCAGACAGCGCGGTAAGACGGCGGAATTGTCACTCGGGTATGAAGGATCGGTCAACGCAATGGAGAAGATGGACAAAGAGAAGAAGCTGTCCAAAAAGGAAATGTACTCCATCGTAGCTCTTTGGCGAAGAGCCAATCCTAAAATTGTTGAGCTTTGGGCGGAGGTGAACGAGAAGGCCATCGAGTGCGTCCAGACCAGGAAAACCAAGAAAGTAAGTTGTCTCGTCTTTGAACATGACGGAACCAATTTGACAATAGCTCTCCCCGCTGGGAGAAAATTATACTACAGAAATCCCCGGGTGAGACCCAACAGGTTCGGGCAGACTGGCATTGTCTACGACGGCATGGTCCAGTCAGTAGGATGGACCGAGGTAGAGACATACGGGGGCAAACTGGTGGAGAACATAGTACAGGCAATCTCCCGGGACCTTCTCGCCGAAGCAATGTACAGACTAAGCATTATGAAAGACTTCAAAATAGTAATGCACGTCCATGATGAAGTCATTGCAGAGGTAGATGAAGATCGAGCCGGGGATTGTCTGGAAACTATGTGTAAAGTTATGGGGGAGGATCTTCCTTGGCTGAACTGCTTGCCAATGGGATTACCTCTCAACGCAGACGGATATGTTACTAAATTTTATAAAAAAGACTAATGATACACGACGGGGAACTTGATATTGCAATCGGACTGAGCGCAAGATCAAAAGTGTGGAGCAACAAGAAACTGAAATGGTCTGAATTGGTCAGTCGACTCGGGGAGGAGAACAAGACCACTGAAACATTTAAGGAGTTTGTTTCTGCAAGCAAGGAAGACCAGCTCAAAATAAAGGACGTAGGCGGATACGTTGGAGGTTACCTGAGAGGAGGCAAAAGAAGCCCGGCCAATGTGGTCCACAGACAGTTGATGACACTCGACTTGGACTTTGCCCACAAAGACCTCTGGGATGACTTTACTCTCCAGTTTGACAATGCAGCTGTTCTGCATGGGACTCACAAACACTCGGATGCGTCTCCCCGGTACCGACTAATAATGCCACTGAGCAGAGAAGTCACGGCTGATGAGTATGTGGCCATAAGCCGAAAAATTGCCGGGATAATCGGAATAGACCTTTTTGACAATTCAACTTTCGAGACCAACCGACTCATGTTCTGGCCTTCTACGCCGAAGGACATGGACTACTACTTTAAGGTTCAGGACGGTCCATGGATTGATGCTGACGAGGTTCTCAACTCCTATGCCGACTGGAAGGACTCGTCACTTTGGCCCACAGCTTCGTCCCGTTTCGAAGCTGTCGACAGAGCCGTTAAGAAGCAGGAGGACCCAACAGTAAAGAGGGGTCTCATAGGAGCGTTTTGTAGGACTTACTCCATCCCCGAAGCAATAGAGACTTTCCTCTCCGACACCTATGTCCCGTCAGCATTGGAGGGCCGATACACTTACACAAAAGGAAGCGCTTCGGCTGGTCTGATCGTGTATGAGGACAAGTTCGCTTATTCCCATCATGGAACTGACCCGTGTGGGGGTAAACTTTGCAATGCGTTTGACTTGGTCCGCATACACAAATTCGGCCACCTTGACGACAAGGTAAAGGATCCTTCGTCGAAGTTGCCAAGTGTGTCAGCAATGGAAGAATTCGTACGCAACGATCCGGACACCAAGACGACCATTGCCAACGACCACATCAACAGTGCCAAGTACGAGTTTGCCGATCCGGAGCCCGATTGGATTCAGGAGGAAGCCGTCGAGGAGGAGGAGGTTGACCCGGAGGCTGAGAGCGTCGAGTGGATGAAGGAGCTGGAGGTTGATACTCGGGGAGCGTACCTCTCGTCGGATGCCAACCTCAATCTCATATTTGCAAACGACCCGCGATTCAAAAGACTGTTCAGACAGAATGACTTTGACGGTAAGAGGTACGTTTTTGGGAATCTCCCATGGCGTCGGGTTGTTAAGCCGGAGCCCGTCAAGAACGTAGACTATTCCGGGGTCAGGAACTATTTGGGTTGCGTATACGGAATAACGTCCTCGCTAAAGATCGACGATGCCATGGCTCTGGAATTTGAACGCAACCACTTCCACCCGATTTTGGACTACCTCAATGGCCTCAAATGGGACGGGGTCCAACGGGTAGACAAACTCCTGATTGACTACATGGGGACTGACGACAACATCTACTCTCGCGAAGCCATCCGCAAGATGCTGGTTGGAGCAGTTGCCAGAGTTATGAATCCGGGGGTCAAATTCGACCTTGTGCTTATGCTCGTAGGACCTCAGGGATCCGGCAAAAGTACGTTCATCAAAAAATTGGGAAAATCCTGGTTTAGCGATACGTTCCTTACAGTCCAGGGGAAAGATGCTCTCGAGCAGATCCAGGGGGCATGGCTTATTGAAATAGCTGAGCTCTCCGGTCTCCGCAAAGCGGAGGTCGAGTCAGTGAAGCATTTCATATCTAAGTCCGAAGATTCATTTAGACCAGCTTATGCCAGAACTTCTGAGATATATCCCCGGCAATGTGTCTTCTTCGGCACCACAAACGACAGCGAATTCCTGAGGGACCCCACTGGCAACCGACGTTTCATGCCTGTAGACGTGATACCCAACAACACTAAAAAAGACGTATTCAGGGAACTGGACGACGAGGTAGACCAGATATGGGCTGAGGCAGTTGTCCTGTACAAATCCAAGGAGAAGCTCTATTTGAGCCCTGAAGCAGAAAAAATAGCCAAAAATGAGCAAAGCTCGCACAGCGAGTCGGATGAACGGAAAGGCATCATTGAGGCGTACTTGGAACGTCAACTCCCGGACAACTGGGACTCAATGGACCTCTACCAGAGGAGAGACTTCCTGGCCGATGAACTGAATCCCAAAGGCACCACCCCCCGAGACTACGTGTGTGTTGCTGAGATATGGTGTGAGTGTCTCGGGCGGAACAGGGAGGACATGGACCGGTATAAGACTAAAGAAATAAATGACTTGTTGAAGAGCATGCCGGAATGGGAGCCGCGCAAGTCTAATAAAAGATTCCCCATATATGGAACGCAAAAGTATTATGTGCGAAAACTCGATTGAGAAACGATTCGTCACTGAGGTGGAGAGAGTTGGTGGCTGGTGTTTGAAACTCCCCGCAATTCACAATGCTGGCCTCCCCGACCGACTCTGTCTGTTCCCCGGTGGCGAAGTCGTTTTTGTTGAGTTGAAAGCATTCGGCAAAAAGCCCAGAAAAATTCAGATACTAATGCACCAGAAACTGAAAGCAATGGGCTTTCGAGTCGAGGTGATAGACACGACCGTAGGTTGTAAAATGTTAGCATTGGAATATGACAGAAAATGATCTTCATCAATACCAGCTACAAGCTGTTGACCACATAGTAAGCCACACGCACTGTGCTCTGTTCCTGGATATGGGATTGGGCAAAACAGTGTCTACTCTGACTGCCATCAACGAGCTCATGTTTAAAGAGATCGAGGTCAGACGAGTATTAGTCATAGCTCCCAAAAGAGTAGCCGAATCAGTCTGGACTCAGGAGGTCGAGAAATGGGACCACTTGAAGCACATCAAAGTTTCCCGCATCATTGGGACAGAACGTCAACGTCGGGAGGCTCTTGCCAGGAAGGCAGACGTATACACCATCGGAAGAGACAACGTGGCTTGGCTATGTGGGCTCTACGGTGGATCTTGTTTACCATTCGACATGGTGGTCATCGACGAGCTCAGCAGCTTCAAGAACCCAAAGTCTATCCGGTTCAAAGCTCTCAAGCACGTCCAAGCTTCACTCTCCAGGGTAGTAGGTTTGACTGGTACCCCAGCACCTAACGGTCTCATGGACCTTTGGTCTCAAATGTACCTCCTGGACCGAGGAGAGCGCTTGGGCAAGTACATATCCCACTACCGGGACAACTACTTTAAGCCCGGCCGTCGAAACGGGCACATTGTGTACTCGTACGACATCTCCAAAGAAAATCAGGAGCGCATATATTCAAAGATAGGGGACATCTGCATGAGCATGAAAGCTAAGGACTACCTCGATCTCCCCGAGCGCATCGACAACATAGTGGAGATCCAGATGCCCCCGGAAATCCAAAAAGCTTATGACTCCTTCGAGGAGGAACAAGTTCTCAGCATGATTGATCAGCTCGGGGACGCCGTAGAGATACCAGCTGTCAATGCAGCAGCTTTGTCCACGAAGCTCCTCCAGTTTGCCAATGGAGCAGTGTACGATGGACAGAGAGTGGCCCATGAGGTGCACACGTTGAAGATCGAAGCCACGAAGGAACTCATTGAGGACGCCGGGGGACAGTCAGTCCTTATAGGTTGGACCTTCCAGCATGACAGAGACCGGCTCATGAAGGCTCTCGCCAAGTATAAGCCCAGGGAACTCAAAACGGAGAAGGACATCGTTGACTGGAATGCTGGCAGAATCCAGGTTCTTTTGATGCACCCGGCTTCGGGGGGTCACGGGCTCAACCTCCAAGCCGGGGGACACCGCATCATCTGGTTTGGGCAGACCTATTCTCTCGAGCTTGAGCAACAGTTCAATGCTCGGCTTGACAGACAAGGACAGAAAGATGTCGTGATAGTCAATAAACTGGTATGCTCGAAGACCGTGGACCAGGACGTCATAAGAGCCCAGAAAGCGAAGACCCGGGGACAGGATGCTCTCATGGAAGCTGTAAAAGCGAGGGTGGAAAAATATCTGAAAAAATATCGCAAAACATCGTAGTAATAGAAATAATTTTCGTATATTTGTACTACAAACAAAACGATATTACTATGGAAAAGTTTATCGAATTCCTGGAGGAAAACAACGCACGGGAAAACTTCGAAAGAACATTTAGAAACTACAACAGAGACGTAAAAGGGTACAAAAAACTATGCGAAAGAGACATTACTGCAGCATTAGTAGGAGCATTCCCGTGGGTATACATGAAAGAGGGGTACGATTACTGGTCTGACCTAAATCGGAAATGGAAACAGGTATGGACCCGACCCTCTGAAAGGAGGAATTAATTTCAATTTTTCTGGTGAAAAATTTTTTTAATTGGATATTTTTTCTTACTTTTGTCCTACACTTAACAACTAAACACTATGGAAAAGTTTATCGAAAAGTACAAGAGCTACAGCACGAAGGTTCTTCAAAAGTTGGCCAAGGTCAAGACCGGGGACGAGCTCGACGTCATCAACTCTATCCTCGCATCGAGGGGAGCACTCCAGGAGCATCCAGCAGAGGCAGGCGCTATCTACAACGCCACCGAAACGGAAGAGTACAAAGCCGAGAACGACATCAAGGACGACGAAGTCGACGAGGAGAAGCCGAAAAAGGCTCGCAAGGCCAGGACCCCGAAGGAGCCCAAGGAACCTCGCCCGTTGAAGAAGGAGATCTCGGACGAGGATGCAAAGGCTAAATTCGAGAAGGCCAAAGCCAACATCGGTCGCTTCTGCAAGTTCATCTGCACGAAGACCAAGGAGCAGACCGACGGCATCATCATAGGAGTTCGTCTCGATCCCCGCAACAACTTCATCCAGTACCGCATCAAGACCAACGGCGGTAACGTCTGGGGAGAGAGCGCCCAGTACCTCATCAAGTCCAACGGTCCCGTCTATGGGAAGGGCATCAACTCGAAGGACCTGGAGATCGGCGAGATGGCCCCGGTTCTCGAAGAGACTGGGAAGCCGAAGCGCGGCCGGAAGAAGGCAGCTCCCGAGGCAGCTCCCGAAGCAGAACAGAGCGAGCCGGAAAACGCACCGGCTGAGGAGTAAGTCAGAACTCCTCGCCAAGTGGAGCCGTCACTCCCCTTGGCACCCCGGAGTGGTACAGGAGGGTTCGAGTCCCTCCCCGGGGTCTAACCTATATACTAAAAATCATGAGTAACATACTTAAACACGCTGACCAAATCATCAATGAGCGGGCGGAGGAGAAGGAGAGACAATACGGACCATTCATGGAATGCAACCAGAAGGCCGCAGAGATCGCCTCGGTCATTACCGGTAAGCCTCTGACCGCTCTTGACGTGTCTTGGGTCCAAGTGGCAGTGAAAATGGCCCGTGAATCCAATGCACACAAGGAGGACAATCTCCTTGACATGGTAGCTACAATCGGGGCCATCAACAACGAACTCGAGGACCCCAAGCCGTTAAAAGCTCCGGGAGTAGTACCTACGTACTTCTCAACCATTTCGGAGGCTGTAGAATTCATCCGGATCAGTCCCATCGAGGTGCGTGAGATCAAACATGTTCTCACCGAAGAGGGACGCAGAATAGCTGTATATTACTCTCACAGAGAAGATCTGGAACAGTACAATCCATTCCGAAACATCAAGCCATGAATACACAAGACTTTAAGCCATTCATTAAGAGCTGGGAAGAGATTTATGCCCTCCAAGGGGAACTCCAGCTCATGTACAGACCGTACTTCAAAGAGCGCATCGCGAACTTTGACATCAACACCTTGGAGGATCAGGAGCTTTTCAAAAAACTCTGTTGGCAGATTGTCGAGGAGCTCGCTGAGGCAAAGGATGCTATCGAGGAGGAACTCGATGACGAGCACTTTGATGAAGAGCTTATCGACGCATTCAACTTCATGCTGGAGCTTTACCAGCTTTATGGCATGACTCCCCCTTTCGACTGGACGCTGCCTAAATGGGCACAGGTTCTGGGAGACGGAGATTTTGCGGGAGATCTGCTTACCTTAATCGGAAACATCGGCATGACAGCAAACTGTCTCAAGAATCGGGAGTGGCGACAGTCTCAATATCTGGTAGACCTGGTAGTTTTCGAGGACCGGCTCAAAGGGATATGGACTTCTTTCGTCATAATGTTCGAGCATTTGCGTCTCCACGAGAACCGAGTCAAAGAGCTCTGGTCGTTGAAGTATCAAGTAAATCTGTTTCGCATTAAATCCAAATACTGACATGGGAAGAATTTTCAAAGACTGTTTCGAAATGATCCGGGAGATGGATCGGGAGCTCAAGGTTTCCGGCATCACGGTCCCGGTCAACCACTACCAAAACCGAGAACTCAGCGGGGACGACCGGCTCACCAAGGAACTCATCGGAGTGAGCTTTGTCATCTCGAAGCCGTATCTCGGCAAACGTGAGATGCTCGACTTCATGTTCAAAGACGAGGCCGAGCTCATCGAGAAGTATTGCCGAGCAGAGCTCTCCGACCGGCTTGACCGAAACGGGGTCAATCCGGGTAAGAGCTGGGAGATCCGCCGGGACTTGTGGCAGAAGTTGGTGAGCAAGACTCGTCAGGAGGGTCGCTTCGACTACACCTATTCAGAGCGTCTGCACATTTTTCACAAGGGACCCGAAATACACCAGTTGGACAATGTCATCATGACTCTCCGGGACGACCCGCACTCCAGACGAGCAATGGTCATGATCTTCGAGCCGGAGGACACCCGGGCAACAGCCGGGGCTCTTACCCGAGTACCTTGCTCCGTCAGCTACCAGTTCCTCATCCGAAACAATCGGCTCCACGTGATATATTACATTCGGAGCAATGACTTCTTCAAGCACTTCGCAATTGACATCTGGTTGACGGAGGCCATGATGGACTACGTGTTCAACATCCTCGCAGCCACCTATCCCTCTCTCAAGAAGGGCTCTCTGCACTACTTCGCTGGGTCCCTTCATGCATACAACGGGGATCTTTCCAAATGGGTAATATACTAAGCTATGACTATAGACGAAGCAAGAGCTAAAGCTCATCAGCAATTTGACGATTGCATATTCTGCCCGGGATGCTCGAAGCTCCTTACTGGGCTCCACCTGGATAGCAAGTGCTACTACGACTGGATCGAGAAAAAGGCACAACAGATCCTCGAAAATTCGAAGAAGAGACATGACAGGAGGAAGTGAGGAGCCTATCATCATCGGGCTGGCAATAGCAGTAGTAATTGGAATAGGGATCGTATGTCTCATGGACGCTCTCAGAAACAAACTAAAGTGATATGTGTGGAATAAGTATAACAAGAAGGGCTAACGCCATTGACCAGATACAGCATAGGGGCATTGAGTTCACCCAGATTGCCGAAGGAGGATGGTTCCTCGGTCATGTCCGTTTGCCCATTCAGACTGAACCAGGCGATGGTCTGGCTCAGCCTATAGAGTTAGCCGGAAACAATGGGTGGCTTCTTTACGTGGGGGAGATCTACAACTATCCTACGAGGTATTCCAGCGACGTCGAGTATCTTCGCGACCTGTTTGGATCCTCGTGTCTCGAAGACATCATCTGTGAAGCCAACCGCTGGGATGGCATGTGGGCGATATGCTGGTATCGTAAGGGTCAAATAATTGCCTTCACTGACCCCCTCGGTAAGAAACAGCTATACTACAACCAGTTCGGTGAGATCTGCTCGGAGATAACCCCGCTGGTGTCGAACTTCAAGGACTTCGACCGGTATTACCAGTCGGAAGTGTTCAAATGGGGTTATAACTGGGATGACCGGACTCCGTGGAACACCGTTAAGCGTATCATGCCGAACACGGTCTACTCCTTCGACAACATGCGGGTAACTCCGACTGTCATCCGTAGGGACTACTTCCATTGGGAACTGCGGAGTAAGACATACCACGGGGGTAGGATGCGATTGGCTCGGGAACTCCGGGAACGAGTTTCCGAGTCCATACGCCGTAGAGCTATGTATTCCAAAATCCCGGTCGGAGCTTTGGTTTCTGGAGGACTGGATTCATCCATAGTTGCCTCTATTCTTCATCGAATGGGTCTGGGGGTTAATCTCTATATGGTGGAGAATAATGAATCAAAATTTGGCATGCTATTGTCCGAATTTTTAGGGGTTTCTATCACCTCTCTTGGCCCCATCCCTGATGATGACTGTCTGGAGAGGTGTCTCCGCTACAACGAGACCCCCATCGACTTGGGCTCCATGATCCCCCAGTTCAGGTTGATGGAGAAGGTCCGGGAGAAGGTTATTCTGACCGGGGATGGAGCTGACGAACTATTCGGGGGCTATCGCCGAGTAGATGACTACGACTCCCAGCTCTCAGACGTGTTCCAGGAGCTTCCGTTCTACCACATGCCTCGGCTTGACCGGGCTTCCATGCGGAGCACAGTTGAACTTCGGTCACCATTCCTGGGACATGACGTTGTCAGGTTCGCTCTTCTCTTGCCACGGGAGGACAGAACTCACAAGCGCATTCTCAAAGATGCTTTCAGCGACGTCCTGCCTCAGGAGATTCTCGACCGACCCAAAGAGCCTCTCAAGTGCCAAAGTATCCGACAGGACCCGATGGCGTACCGCAAGAAGTGTCACGAAATATTCTACAACTTATGGCAATAGCTATTGGATATTACCGGGTATGGTTTAAAGAAGACGACTCCAATACGGAGGCTCAGTGGTTCAAAATGACGCTCAGGAAGGGATCTGTTAGACCTTCCATCCGTTCTATAAATCGGGAAGAGGCTTTGTGGGAGATCAAGTTCCGAAAAATGAAAGACGTTACCCCAGGCAATGCCTGGGGCAAGATCTTCGAATCGGATGGCCAACCGTTCAGGAAGGCATTTCAAGAGCTGCCTCTCCACACACGATACAATTTTATAGAGGGAGCGGCTCTCTCATCGGGTACAACCCACCGAGCTCGTCTCGAAAAATATTTTAAAAAATGAAAATCGTAAAAGTAAGAAACGTCAAGACCCCAACCAGAGGAACGGGTCTGTCCGCCGGGCTGGACTTCTACATCCCGGAAGACTTCGAAACCAAACAGGTCTGGCCGGGCGAAAGCGCCAACATCCCGTCAGGTATTCGAGCTCGAATCCCCGGGGGGTGTGCCCTCATCATGTTCAACAAGAGTGGCATTGCTGCCAAGCACCAGCTACAGGTTGGAGCCTGCGTAGTTGACGAAGACTATCAAGGAGAGATCCATCTGCATGTCATGAACGTCGGCAAGGAAGTCGTCATCCTCAAGCCGGGCATGAAACTGGTTCAGGGTTTGGTGATGCCGGTCTTATACGTCGGGGTGGAAGTTCTCGAGTCGGGGGACGAGCTTTTCCCGCAATCAACCGAAAGAGGACATGGGGGCTTCGGATCCACGGGTGAATAGAACCCCCGGTCCCAAATCACGGGGACCCCCGGCCCAAAAAGGTGATAAAACCCCTGTTTTGGCAAAAATCTCGACAGGCCCCCATAAAAAAGTTGGTGAAATCATTGTTCACATTGTTCACGTTTCCAGTGGAAAGTACCCAAACCATTGATAACCAATCACTTAAGTCGAAAACACTCGTGAACAATCGTGAACAATTGTGAACAATAAAAATTTCATTGTTCACAAATCGTTTTACTATGGAAAAAACTGAGAAATTGGGGC
>ERZ791808.1821-NODE-1821-length-14571-cov-5.915679_pt1 | contig 14571 bp, 22 predicted proteins | sample MGYA00510305_ERZ791808 | MGnify/ENA primary metagenome ERZ791808 (study PRJEB30046, sample SAMN00792024) | human gut metagenome | study: EMG produced TPA metagenomics assembly of the A metagenome-wide association study of gut microbiota in type 2... | reverse complement strand
AAAGAAAGAGAGTTTTATGTTGCTTTTCTGGAAAAATTAGAAAAACTAAAAGTAAGTTGGTAGCAGTTAGAGAGGATAATGTATGAGAGACAGTACACTTTACATCGGAGCGCTTGCTTCAAACAACGTAAATAATATTGTAAATGATGCAGGCAAATATGATGAATACAAAGAAAAGGTAAAGGATTTGACAAAAGAAATCCAAACCAGAAAAGACACTTTTGAGAAAATGGCAGAACCACTGGTATATGTATGTGACTGTTATCAAAAATTTAATGTAGTGACAGGGATGCCCAAGAGTACCTTCGGAGATTCCTTTGGTTATGATATGCAGAAAGATATATCCAGTCATATGACCGATTTTTATGCCGGAAAGGTGAGCAGAGAGGAACTTAATTCCTATTTTGAGGAATGTTGTACTTCCATGCGTACCTATTGGACAAGTCAGCACCAGACATCTGGAACCAATGAAGCAGATAATACACAGATGTAAATGTCAATAAGTTTTTGTGATTTTCTCCAAAAAACCGTAAATTCATCATGTTGCATATATTTATATATGATTACGACTGATGAAATTGTGAAAGATGCACAAAAACAGACAGCAAAACAAGACGGTTGCCACGGGGTAGCCGTCTTTTGTATTACCGTTCGACCGTTCGAACTTTTTACATTGCTTTCATTTCATTGGATGACTTACCATCAAACATACGCCGGGGATAATTATTCAACCAGTCTTGCGCCTGTGCGACTTGTTCCGGGGTAACATCCGCAAAATCACAGCCTTTAGGAAACCAACGGCGGATCATACGATTCTGATTTTCATTGCTTCCACGCTCTCCGGGGTTGTGAGGGTGACAGTAGTATATTGTCGTTCGAGGTTTACCACCGTTTATAGACTTTTCGAGTGCTTGCTGATTGAGAAATTCCGTGCCGTTGTCGCACGTGATCGTCTGAAAGATTTCACGGAAGCGGTCAGCACCATAAGAGCGTTCCAGATCATCAAGTGCACTTGCAACAGCTTTCTGCGACTTGTCCGGCATTTTCACAACTATTTCATTCCGGGTCTTGCGTTCTGTAAGAACTAATAAACAATCCGGGCTTTTACCTTGTCCGCCTACTACGGTGTCAAGTTCCCAGTGTCCGGCAGTCTTGCGTTTCTTGATCTCATGCGGACGTTCTTCTATGGATCTTCCTTTTTGATTTTTGTAAGACGGTCGTACGTGCTTGTATTCCTGTTTTGGCGTATCTCTGCGCCACGGTAAGTCTTTGTTGGTCACGTTCATAAATAAACCACGGTCAATGTAATGATACAGAGTAGTTACGCAAACTTCTGTGCGGCATTTGCCTTTAGCAGACTGTAAAACGGCGTATGGACTGTATTTCAGATCAATAATACAATGCTCAACGTGTTTCACAAAATCGTAATCATTGCCGATCTTTAATTCACGCCCTTTATTTTCTGCATGATAATCATGTTTCTGCTGTCCGATCTCTGCGCTGTAATAGTCATATTCAAGCCACGTTTGACCGTCACGCAGTTTTGTGCGCCCTCTCTTTATTTCGTAGTTGATTGTGTTGTAGTGCCGGTTCATCAACCGGGCAATTTCTCTCTGAGTTTTGCCGTCATTCAGATACATTTCTATCTTAAGACGATCAGCATAAGTCATGTTTTTTGACATGGTTTCCTCCCTCTCTGGCGGTAGTCTGCCTATATTCAACCGTACCAGAGCAAGCCCCGGAGCGTCAAGGAGGGCGGCATCTATGGGGCTGTGCCTTGACCCTCTGTGGCTTCTCTGGTGGGGCTTCTGGCGGCGGTAGTGAGGGATAGCTTGTATTATAGCTATCCGGGGCATATGGCTCTATATGGGGCTTATGGGGGGCTTCCAAAGAACAGACAGTTTTCTGAACTCTCGTGTTTAATTTTTATAGGGAGTAGGCGGAAAAATTAACAGAGGTGGAATGAAATCACCCCTAACCCCTCAAGGGGTGTAAAGCTTCCTTGTGGGTGTCCGGGGTGATCTTTTCAATACTTTAATTCGTAGTAGGTTATTTGTTGATTTGCCTGCGGTATGTCTACGGTTTTAACATACACTATGCGGTCTGCATAAATTTTGCGAAAGTCCTCTTCATCAAGAAGAAAGTACTCTTCTTTTGCAATGTGGCAGTTACGGCTGTAATAATAACGGCGTTTTTCTTTCAAGTGTTCATCAACGCTTTTCGTGATATATTTTGTGATATAACTGCTTACTCTGCCAGTATCCAGAACTTTGGTGGCTGTGGTGAAGCCATAAGACCAGTCTGTTATATTGTATATGATCTGCTTTTTCTTGCGGTCAATTTTCCACGCCTTGAATGTGAGGTTGTCAACGTTTGCAAGTAGTCCGTGAAAATGATAATGTTCCTTGTCTTTGTGTAATTCTGGAACTATGATGTATTTCATATCCGGGCACTTGCGCTCTTTAATATGCCACAGAAAGTCGTTAAGCCGTTGAACAACTAAATCATAATCGGAAGCGTCTACTTTTTTACGGTCAAATGTCAGAGTGATGAACCAATCCCATTTATTAGATCGTGCAATTCTGTAAACGTTGTTTTTGGCTCTGGATGCAGAAACCGCAATAGCGTGTTTTTCGGCTTCCGGGGTGCGATCACTTATATCATGGGTTTTATTTAACTGACTGTCCTCTGGCTTTTCTTTCCCGGCGTTAATAGCATGGTGGTAAAATGTCACATGTTCCCCGGTCTCATACTGGTAACGCCGACAATTATAAACCGTTTCCATATTTCAACACTCCTAGAAAATTTTTTACAAGGTGGCGTTAAAGTGTTGCTATTGTCAAGTAGGTGACCCGGTGAACGGGTCACAGTCTGCCTTTGTCCATGTGCTTTCTTCTTTTTGTAATAGAAATAATCTGTCCATTTCTTTCTGAATGGGTTTAAATGATTCTCTGGAGAAGCCCAGATTTTGAAGTTGTAGAAATAGTTCGTCTGGAAATAGTTTATACTTTTTATAGAATCTGATCTCTGTTTCGTTAAACAGATAATGCATATATTGAAACATTGTTTTTTCTCCTTGTGTGTGATGTGTGAAAGTTCGAACGTTCGAACGGTGCGCCGTGCGCAACGCTTACCACGGCGCACCGTTTCCCCCCCCCCCCCTTACTTCTGCGCTTTCTTCTGCGCTCTGGTGTACTTCTTTGACGGTGTAGTTACGGCTTCCATGTCAGAGGGTGTATTGTTCTGCAACATGATAATTTCTGATTCTGGGATCATGTTCCCGGCTTTACAGTCTTTTGCAAGATTGTCCACGCAAGCCAGAGTATCATAAGCATGATAATCTTTATCTTTTACGAACCAACCGAACCGGCGCAAGGGGCGTACAAGTGTAGGGTCTGTAGCGTATTCCAACTGATAAGCGTCGTATTCTCTATGCACCAAAAACCGCCACTGTTTGTCGCAAGATATAACCCGGCTTGTAACTTGCCGCAATAATGCGTCTACGTGGTTAAACCGCTGTGAAGTGTAATACAAGCTGATGTGATGATGACGGCACGTAAGCAGAGCATTGAGAAACAAGGGGTCAATGTTTGTTTTGAAAGTACGGCTGTTAAGCTGTACCGAAAACTCATCACCCAAGACAAGAGTGCAAGTCAATGTGTCGTGTTGCTCATCATATGCCCGGACAGTTTCGGCAACGTCTACAATCTGGCGCAAGGAAACAAAAGGCGTGTAGGGCGTACCGATCAAATCAACGTTTGAAATGATGTTAATTCTTTGTGTTACCCATTTCCCCCGGAGATCATCATATACAACCTTGTTGTTATACTTCTTGTACAGACTTGTTACCTTATGCACAGCGGAGAGGGTTTTTCCCTTACCAAACAATGCCACGTAACAGATCAGCTTTCCGGTTTTCAGATTGCGCCATTTCTTGTGAATAATGTAATCCGGGATATCCTTTATAAAATTAAAGACCGTTGCAAATGGATGTAATACGGCAATGCGGAAGCATACACTAAAATACATCATTACAATAAATGCTAACAATACCAGATATATCAAATTAATCACCTCCCGGCTTTCATGATGTTATAAGCAAGTGAACCGATACATTCAAGGATCGCACAAAAGACGATCAGACCGACCATACAAGCCGGAGTAAACGTTGTAGCATCACCTATAATAAATTGAATAAGACTATCCATGTTTTTACCTCCTATTTAAGACCTACGCCATTAAAAGACCGAACGGCGTTCTTGATACGTTCATAGCACCATGCGAACACAATGAAGAATAACAAGGCCAAAATGTTGTAATTCAAATCGTCAATTTTTTCTTCAATGCTTCCCAGAGAAGAGGAGTAATCAATCTGATTTTCCACAGTATCCGCTTGATAGACTTGCAAGTCTGATAAACTAATATACATGTTGTCAGCATTAACCACGTCACCAGAAGAGACTGAAAGGGCGTCAGGGCTTGCTGTAAGTTCGTCACTTGTTGCAAGGTTTCCGGGTTCGCTGTCTGCTGTAATTTCTGCGTCAGATGTTCCGGGGTCATTATCGAAAGATATGACATAACCAGAAGTATCACTATCGGTACAAACTGGGTTATCAGATACGCCAGTATTGAAAGAATCATTCTGTAAATCTGTCTGCAAAGTGTCTTGAATTTCAATGTTTTCATTCATTTTTTGTCCTTTCTTGTGAAAATCATTACCATGTGTTAAAATTGTAAAAAACACAGGGGGTTGATTTTATGAATACTTTTATGCAAATGTCGAGCGAAACACTTACAATGATAATATTTTTTGGAATTATGTTTTTTGTTGTCAAATGGCTATTCATATATCTGATAATAAAATCAGCTACAAAGAACGCAATTCTTGAAGCGTATACTTTCATAAAGCGAACTAACGGGGGTAACATAAAAACCCCGGAAGAGGAAATGAAAGAGGAACTTGAGGGATGGAACTAGGAAAAAATTTTCCATATAATCACAAGTAGCAAACCGCCAATGAATGTATAAAAGATCACATTTGCAAGAGATATAGAGTAACCGAAAAGATTTATATTCTCTTGCAAAATTGTCGTACATAAATAGATATAGGCTCTTAAGATTTCCATTTTTACCTCCCTATAATACGCAAGATTATAATTACTACTAGAGATGTACCGATCATAGCAGAAGCCCACGAGGGCAGAAAACCGAAAATTGCATTAATTAAAGACGGCAACTGGCCCATACCAGAATAGAGACTTTTCAAGATGTTTATAAATTGATTAAAAAGCCCCGTAATATCACTGATCTCTACAGAAAAATCATTTGATGGTTTAGCATCCACATCATTTCGTGAATTTCCGCTGTTTTCTACGTTGTCCATATCACTATCAGTCAAACCCTTATCGGATTGATTACCGTTATTCATATTGCTTGCATCGTCTACAATAGATCCTGTAGAACCGTCAGCATCCGCAAGATTGTTAAAATAATGCGTCCATTTACTATATTTTATAGAGCCATCATCACATACAACATAATATCTAACATAAACTTCGTAACCGTTGAAAAGTGAATAAGGGGTGCTTAACAAAGTCTTTAATGTTGTAATAGCGTCGTTATATCCGGTAATGTTCGCCCATGAAAACCACCCTTGCTGTTCGCCAGTAATGATGTTACGGTTTTCTATAGGATATGTATTAAGTAAGTCATTCCATGATTCCTTACCCAGATCACCGAAAGAATATGTTGAAAGAGTAGACATATTATCGCCGACAGAAACCCATGTTGTAAGAGAGTTTTTCAGTAGCGTTAAATATTTATATTGCCAGACAAGACTAGGCATTTTTCTAAAGACGTAAAAATCATCAGTAGACCAGAAACGCCCTTTTAATTCAAACTTGTAGTTATTTTGTGCATTTGCAAAAAGAAATGTACCTTTATCATTGTTGACAGATAAAACTGGGATAGGGATAGAATCATCTAATACTCCGGGTGTGTTGGGGTTAGATATTTTATCTATTGACCCGTCAGTGTTGTAATAAATCGTTACCGGTTGCCCTATGTAATATGCCAAGTGCGGCACACGGTAGCAAGGGAAAATCTTTATTTGCCGGATGAATTGAAAGTCCGTTTTTCCATTTTCCATTTCAGACCATGGCAACGTTAAACGCATGTCACTTGTAGGGAATTCTCCGTCATACGATTGTAATTCTCCGAGATTATCCGGCTCTGTGGTTGTAGCCCACGCATAGGAGACTTTTACATAATCTTCAACGTCTGCTTCTTTTGCAAAAGAACGTTCCGTTGTACCAGTCCACCGGGCTGTTTTACCGTTCATGGTAAAGCCGGTAAAAGTGTATTTTTCATCTGTAGTACTGGGAATGACTGGATCAACTTTAGTACTAATTTCTCCATTCAAAACACTTTCAACGTATGCTTTCCATTCATCATCGGAAGAGTATCGAAAAACCTTATGGTTAATAGAAAAATCTGTAATAATTTCTTGGTTAGCATTACTACCGTCAAGTTGTCCAACGTCTCCGTATGTATATTTCATATAGGGAAACAACCAATAATACCCATTGTTACTATTGTAAGATGATTTATATTCAGTAATAATACCGTCAGAATCGTGATACATTTTAAATTCACTACGGGAATAAAAAAGAACGGAAATAGGTCGCTCTCTTATAAATAGCCCTTCGTAATCATCCTTTTGTGAAACGATACAGTATACACCATCCGGTATGTAATTTAATGTATTTTCGGAATATGTTCTGGGAAAATCATTAACATTATTAAAACCCTTATATTTATCCTTTGTCATTGATGCGGATATAACATAAGCGTTATAACCCTCCGGTACTTCACTAACAGTAGCAGCCGCATGAACCGGCGGCATACTGAACAGCACAGCAGACACCAGAAAGCCAAGGGTGAGGGCGACAGCGCAGAGGATTGTTATAAGCTTGTTTTTGTTGATTGTTTTTTGTTCCAATTTTTTTTCCCTCCTTATGAAAAGTATTTTTGAATGATTTCAACCAAAAAGGTAATGGCGGCAATGTCACCTAAATAACAACCGATTTTTACGGCTTTTTGTCGGTCTGTTTCTTGTGGATAGAACAAGACACAAGTTGATGCCATAAAACCGATAATTATAACTAATATGGTAAGAAATTCTTTTATCAAAATTCCTCCTTATTGAAATAATAGTGAAATACGGTCAAAAGCATGTGACCATGAACATGAAAGCATCATAATAAAAGAACATATTGTTGTAAGAAAACCGACAACAAAGCCTATGTCAAACATAGGTGAGGGGTTATCTGTAGAAACGCACCCAAGGGAAACAGATAAACCAATAGAAAAAATAAAAGTGTATAATAAAACTTCCATTGAGTTCTCCTTTCGTGAAAAAGGAGGTACGGTGCTTTTGTTCCGTACCTCCTTTATGTGCGATCTTGATTAGTGAGCGGAACGCTTCGCTACGGCAAATACACCGAAACACATACAAGCAATGGAAATAGCAAGCATAATGTTTAACGGATACTCTCCGAACAGACCCATGATCTTTTTACAAACATCAAGAATGGTAGCTACCAGTCCTGTGTCGAAAGTGGGAGCGGCTTCTGCGGCCGCAATGATTGCAATACCGGGCATAATTTTTCTCCTTTCTTATAGATAATGCAGAAAACGTACGTCTACGCAACCGTCTTAGTTATCTATAAATGTTTTTGTTTATAAAATCAGCTTGCTGAAATTACCGGGGTAAAGTTCGAACGTTCGAACTTTAGGGGGAAGTGTGGGGATCGAACCCACTCCGGCTCTCGTTGTTGTTTTCCGTGCGCACGCCACTCACACCATGAGATACTTCCCCATATTATTTTTTTTGGTTGTTGGGTTATGTGTTGCTGTTGCATGGGTGAGGGGTGATACTTTGTGTACCATTCCGAACCCCTCCCATGAAAAACTACGAAAGCAAAATGCGCTTTTCTTGTTTTTCTATGGTGTCCCCTTGCCCCCTCCCAAGGGGACAAAAGACTAAGGGCGAAAGCTTGCTCTGGGGACTGGTAAAGATATAATTGTTCATAGTCGGGCTGAACCCCTCCGGGGCTTCACCCTTGCCACAGATAGCAAAGTGATGCAGTTTTTAAGGGCAAGGGCATCACCAACAAAGAAAGGCGAGTGGCGGCAGACGGTAGTTGTTTGGCTATGGTCTGCGCTGTGGCTGTCCGGGGACTTCGTAAGGGCTGTTAACATCTTTTTGCGCCGGGAGGTGGGATAGTGCGCCCACATCCCGGCAAGATGCAAAAAAGATCAAGGGCGGATTTGTTAGTGATTAGTCGTTCCAAAAGTCACTGAATGCCACAAGAGACAAAAAAGAGGCAAGAAACGCAAGTATTACCATCCACCAATCAATAGGATCGCCAAGTAAAAAATCAACCACTACAACCGCCACGCCGATCAAAAAAAAATAAGTCCCACAGTGTTTACCTCCTATATAGAAAAAGCCGGGAATGTATCCACGTTCGTTTCTTCTGGGTACTAGCGCACATACAAGGTAAAGGGGGTAAGTTCGAACGTTCGAACACTCCCGGCGTTTTTCACTTCACACTTGCCCGGCAGTCCGTAGGGAGACTAACCGGGCATCACACCGGAGAACGTACCGGGGAGAAGATCGCAAGGGGCACACCATGGAAATGAGATGTGATCACTTCTCTTTACTCCCTAGACCCGGATGTTCTGGGCGGCTTACTTCTTGTCCTTATCCTTGCCGGGATCAGCGGCGGCAGTACCGGGGGCGGTGGCAGTACCAGGGAGATCGTAGATACCAGTCACACGGAGAGACTTTTTACCCTCGTACTCACTGATCTGCATACCGAACACGTACTCCTTGAAAAGTTCCTTGTTCTGCTTATAGACTTCCTCTGTGCATGACATGCTTGTTGCTTCCGATCCCTGCAATACAGCAAGCTGATAATACTTGTTGTTGCTTCCGGTCATGCTCTTTTCTTCAATCGCTACTAAAGTACCTCTGAACTGTGTTGCTAATTTCATAATGTTTTACCTCTTCTTTCTTTACACACGGGGCGGTCTGCCCCATGGATGCAATGTTATTTGTTTATATCAACCGTCAATCTTCTTGAATACGATAAAAACGGTTAATTGCGTATGTACCTACAGACAAAAAAGTCTGGTTAATCAACGGGAATTCATCACATGAAATAATGCCATCATTCCGTAACTGCTGTAGCTTGTCCGTCTGGAAAAGTAAATGTTCAAGAATCGCCTTTACTTCCGGATAGGTGGTGGCATGGGATATGTCTGGAATCAAAGCCATAGCATCATCCCACAGCGCACCACCGACAACGGAAAGCTGGCTCAACCTTACCATTTCACTACGATCTCAATACGCTTGTGATCAGCTTCAAAGTTCTTACTTTTCAAAGCCTTTTCAATCAGATCGTTGAGACCGTCAAGATACTTGTTGTATTCCTCCATATTGTGGAACGTTACAAGCGTTTGGAAATTTACCTCCTGTGCCATGGTGTCGATGATTGCTTTACCATTGGAAGTGTCAGCTTCTACTGTTTTGTCCTGTGGTTCGCCCTGTGTTTTGTCCTGTGCTTCTCCGTGAAGTTCTTTTACCTTTTTCTTAATATCACGGACGGACATATCGACAGAAAATTCCGTCAACTGTGCATCCGTCACACCCAACAGGGCTATAAGCTTACTACTCTGATAATCTTTCAGTTCCGGGCGAATCTCTTCCAGAACGTTCCCGGAATCGTCACGTTTTGCGAAACGTTCTACAATGTGGATAAAATCGCTACACGTTCCACGAGCGATGCCGTGTTCTTTAGCGGCGCAATCGTAAATATTCTTATAGCCCAACAGACCGAAAGCGGACGTTGAATACATCCAGTAGAGGTCAAAAGCAATCCGGGCAAAGGAACTCTGAACATTGCACAATGACTTACTAATAGATGCATTACGCTTTCTGGCTTCTTTTAAGGTCTCAATGTCTTTCAGTTCCTGTGCCTTTTTTGCTTCTACCTCTGTTTTGTTGGTGTCCTCCACCGCCGGGGCGGTGGGGGGATTCATGGGAGCGGCAACGGCTTTCTTTCTGGTGGTCTTTGCTTTTGCCGGGATCTGGGTTGCGGTTTTCTTCTCTATGGTTGCTGTACTCATTTATTTATCCTCCTTATTATCATTATCTATAATAGCTCGTAATCGTTCGATACAATCCGTTCTAAAATCATCAACGATTTTCAATACGTCTCCGATACTCATATCGGGATAATAGCCACCAATGACAAAAAATATAGATGTGCTAAACGGATCAACTACCCCGTCAGAAACTTGCTTGCTGTAACGTTGCTTACATTCTGCAATCTGCTTGTTTCTATCTGCCGGGTTAGAATCATCAATCCAGATATTCACGGTATTATCTTCTAAAACTACCTCAAGACGGATACCAAGATCACAGATTCTGGGTTCAAAATCTTTGAATTTTTCATCATCGTTTCCGGACGATAACTCTTCTATGTCGCAAGGACTATAAATAGAATACCCGGCACGTAAGCTTGCCGCTGTGTCCAGTCTGAAATCACCGGGGAAAATCAGTTCTGCAATTCTCCATGCGTCTCTTTTGCTCTTTACTATCATGTTTTTGCCCTCCTAGTGTGTGGGGTTCGAACGTTCGAACCGATATAAAAAATAGCCTTGTGATCGGAATTTCGTGTCATTTCCTTATCACAAGACTATTGTATAATTTTCAGCAGATAATACACAGATCGTAAGTGAGATGTATGAGATATTTGCAAAAGAAAATGCAAGGGCAGCAAGTCTGGCGAACTATCAGGAAGGAAAATCATTGAATGAGAAATACTATTCTGATAGCCACAGTGACTGGACTTATTATAATTCAGATTATTACTATCAATGCAATGAAACCAATGCGGCATTGAGGGAATCTGTCCAGCAGATGACTGATAAATGGAAATTAGGTGAAATTGACTGTGATAAAATCGAAGCAAATTCCAGCCTTACATTAGACGGTGGTTTTGATTTTAACAGCACATGGAATTTTGAATTTAGAAATCAGGCTGGCAGGAGCAGTCTGGCAAAGGAATCAGCGATACCGCCTGAGAATTTTAAGATGTTTTTCAAGGAACAGGTAACGTCTTTTACAGAGGACAATAAATTTAGTGGAAATCTGAAAATAACAATCGGAGAGAATAATTACGATTTAAAGGTTCCGTTTCAGACGTTACGCACCGAATCGGAAGGGGAAATTCGCAATGTCTGGGATTTAATGGAAGATTATTATCCGAAGTCAGAAGACACTTTTAAAGTTAAAAATTTCCTGGGGAATATGTCTGTATTTACACGATGGTACGCATATGAAACAAGAATTAACGACATATTTGGTGATTATGAAGTGTCAAATAAGGAGTTGAGTTAATGAGTGTATTGTTGTCAGGTATAGGAGCTATTAGAAAAGAACAATTAATTTCCTCATGCAGTAACGGAGAACCGAATTGGTCTTTTATTCCAACAAAAGGGAAAAGCTCAAAAACGCAGACGGAATTTGTTAGTGAAATTAGAGAACTGGCACGACGAGCAGCTACGACAACAAATAAGACAGAGTCAGAATATATTTCCAGACAGGTTCTTGGTTTACGGGCAGAATATCTATCAGATGTTGCACCTGATAGAAAGCAATTATATGAACAGGCTAAAAATACTATAAAAAAACAAACTGGCAATCCGAAATGTAAAGGATGTGGAGAATTATCACTATTGGATTTTTTGGAGAAGGCAGAAGGAAAAAGCAGTAATTTTGCTGAAAAACAGTTTGCACTGGCAGGAGGAGGAACATTGAATTGCCCAATTCTAACTACTGGTGGTTATGGTGCTGAAATTCAGTATCAGGGAGTAACGGTATTATCTAATCTTGGAAATGGCTGGGGCTATGAGATGACACCAGCGGAACTTGCAAAAAAAGATGAATTTTATTCTATTTATTGGAGCGAATATAATTTCGTAAAAGAGAATGGAAGTTCAGAATTGAGAGAGATGCCGGATTATTTGGATCAGGATAGACCTTCTTTTGAAGCCAGAGCATAAAATAAATATTGTGCGCAAGGAAAAAATGAGCATAGGAGCAGTGCCAGGTGGCACTTTTGATTTTTCACGTGAAGTCCAGAACTTTATGATAAGATTCATAATCGAAACAATTATGCCGATATATAGAAAAGAACAGGTAAACGGATTTACGATGTGATATGTACAAGGAGGACAACGGATATGTCAATGAATGTAAGCACAACCACGGCTGCTTATGCAAGTTACCAGAACAACTACAAGACTGGTACGGCAAATAAGAAAAAGAAACAGCACAAACAACAGAAAATACGAAATTAAAGAAAAATACGACTGAAAGCATCGCTGAAAAAAATCTCAGTAAAGCGGCACAAAAAATGCTGGAGAATTTGCGTGGATCAAGAAACGACATGGATTTTATGGTTGCCGATTTTGAAAATGGTGATAATGCCAAAGATATTTTAGCCCAAAGTGATAAGGAGTATACGGTTATTTTCTCAAAGGAAGAAATGGAGAAGATGGCGTCTGATCCGAAATATTATGCAGAAAAAATGCATAGCATTGAGGGAGCTTTGCGTATGTCAGATGAAATCAATGCCCAGTTCGGATTTGAAAGAACATTCGGTAAGACTAACGGCAATGCAGATGCTAATACAAAAATAACAAAATTTGGCATCTCTTTTAATAGTGACGGAACTACAACCTTCTTTGCACAATTGGAAAAATCATCAGCCAGTCAGAAAGAATATCTTGAAAAGATTCAGGAAAAGAAAGCTGAGGAGAAAAAAGAGGCAAAGAAAAAGGAACAGTCCAAGCAAATCGAAGTACGAAAAACTACAGTTCAGGAAAATTCAAAAGAAGAACTTTTGGATAAGATCAAAAATATTGACAGGGATTCTATCAAACCGGAGGAGAATAAAATCGGCGGAAGGGTTGATTTTTTGATTTAGTGAATTTGGAACAGATGAAATATATGCCAATATGGAGGAATAATATTATGCAGATAACAAGAGATAATTATTCGCAATATGCTCAAATGGTTCAGCAGATGTTCGGGAAAAAAGCAAGTTCAAATGATCCGTTAGCACAATGTGATTATGGTAATTTCTCATTAAGATTTAAGCCTGTGGACATTAATTTTACCAAACCAAACTGGGATACTATCATGACAAAACGAGATAAACCAGCGATGTCAGAGGAAGAATTTGACGAAGCAATAAAAGAACTTGCAAGAAAAGAGTTTGCTACTGGAAAAAGGGATGATGATGCTTATCGAAAATTGTGTATGCAGCATGGAGAAACAGTATCTCCTGATAGAAAGGCTATATATGAATCAAGCATGAAAAAAACTGGTGGCAAAATGAATGCTGCATGTATGTTTTGGGATTCAAAAGGTAATAAAACGCTTTCTTATAATCCAGAGTCAAGAAACTGGAAAGCTATAAGTACAGATGAAGAATTTGCAAGAGCAAGAGTGTTTACATCAATTTATAATGATGAGTTAGCCCGTTTGAAGGAAGAGTATGGCGAAAAAGCGAAAGGAAATGTTTCTTATAGCAAAATAAAGGCAGATATATCCGCAGAGGAATCAAAGGAAAAGAACAATAATGAAGGAAATACTATTGATTTGCAGATTTAGATTGTTGATTGCGTTTTAGTAAATAGTAGATAAAAAACGGAAAGATATTCATCGCTGGTAGCGGCATTGAGTTCATAAATTACTACTACTCTAGATAAAAGTAGTATTCCGATAAGTTAAAAGATAAAGCAGATGCAAATAGACACGAATCCCAGCGTATACCAATGAAGGAGTTTATTTCATTTCTTTAATAGTGCAGACATGACTAAAAGACAGGGCAGTGAACCAATAATGGTTTACTGCTCTTTTCACAACAAAAAAAGGTCATTTCACAACAACTGTGGCAGATATAATCTGTTCGTCCGATATAATAAATATATTTATCAGACAAAAAGGAAGTGGCAAAATGCAAATAGCTATCTGTGATGATGAAGTATCTATGGTTCAGATACTGGAAGAAAAGATAAAAAAGTTATTGCCGGATGCGGTTATAGATAAATATTTATCGGGTGATGAACTGATCGCAAGTGGCAGTAAGCCGGATATTCTTTTTCTGGATATTCAGATGCCGGGAATGGATGGGATGGAAACGGCAAAGATGCTTCGTCAGGACAATGAGAATATGATACTCATTTTTGTGACAGCAGCAGAGGAGTATGTTTTTCAGGCATTTGATGTCGGAGCATTTCATTATCTGGTTAAGCCATTTTCCGATGAGAAATTGAAAGAGGTTGTGACAAAGGCAGTCCATAACATAAAAAGGAGTTCCAGACTTGAAAAAGACGAAAAGTATATTATGGTACAGACCGCCGGAAGTCATATAAAGATTTTTCTGCGTGATATTGTGTATGCCGAGGTGTATAACCGGAAAGTTATTATCC
>ERZ791808.1800-NODE-1800-length-14698-cov-5.523322_pt1 | contig 14698 bp, 12 predicted proteins | sample MGYA00510305_ERZ791808 | MGnify/ENA primary metagenome ERZ791808 (study PRJEB30046, sample SAMN00792024) | human gut metagenome | study: EMG produced TPA metagenomics assembly of the A metagenome-wide association study of gut microbiota in type 2... | reverse complement strand
CAAAGCGGAGAATGGCGTACTGCGCTTTCATCGGCGATCCCCTCGCTTTACCCACACGATGTTGCAGTCCAGCACGTCGGCCAGCTCCATAACCTCCTTATAGCGGATGCTCTCCGCTGCAATTTTGCGGACAGATTGGAAACGCTGTCACTCCAATCGTATTCGTCAGCCAGCCGGTCAACGACCTCCTGCATCGTAAAACCGGCACGAATAATCTGCGATTTGATCTCATTTCTGATGCTCATAAAATTCTCCTGTTTTTTCGTGATGAAAACAGCGAAGCGGGTTTCTGTTTCCGAAAACCTGCTTCGCTGTTTGGCGTAATATTCTGTCTTTCTGAAATCCGCTGGAAAAGCGGCGGTCAATGCCTTCTTCGTAAGTGAGGGGTATCGACTTTCCGAATCCGTGTGACTTCGCTCTAAACCGTGCAGCACCACGCGCATCCGTGAAGCCGATGCGCGGTTCCGAGCAGCGCGGTTTCGTAAAATCCTTTCGCCGCCGCGCAAATTTCTTTCCGGTTTTCACCTGTCTTGCAGATACCCCTTCCGTTTCAGCTCTGCCAGATCGGCGGACACGTCCTCCTTCACAGCTGAACTTGAAAACATCCATCCCATCCATCCGGGGTTTTTGGGGATGCTTGGGATGGATGGGATGGAGAATTTCGTGTCTGAGCTCATAAAACCGGCGGCGCGACCAGCGCCTCGATGCCCCAGAAGCCGTTGACCCGCTTGCCGAGGGCGTTCTGGATGTGATTGTCGTGCTCCAGGCCGAACTCATCGGCGTGCTTTTTGAGCGTCATGCTCACCGTCCGCGCGGCGAGCGGCTTGTAGGCGTTGTCATTGCACCACATGGTATAGATAGCGTACAGATTGGCCGATGTAATGGTGCTGTCGGCCTTCAGCCGGATATACCCCTCCGAGCGCAGGAACAGCAGCACATTGTCGGCCTCCCGCCGGGCATCCTCGCGGTTTGCTTTCGTCTGACTGCTCTCTGTGAAGCGGAAGTTATTGGCCTGCAAGCGGCGCAGGCCTTCGAGACACCAGAGGAAGATGCCCTCGATCTCTCCGCAGAGCTTGTCCGCGAGAAAGGGGTCGTCCTCGCGGTTCGGCGGCCTTTTCTTCACCGACAAAATGAGCTGGCGGCGGTAAAAGCCGTTCGAGTGGTCGTAGAGCGATTCCAGATCGCCGTTGGAAAAGGCAAGAAACCGGACGTACATCTTGCCCTGATAGCTCTGCTCGCCCTTGCGCTCCAAGTCCATCGGCATTTCGGCGGTGATGAGGGACTTGAGATAGTGGGTGGATTTCAGCGCTTCCAGCTTCATGTCGTCATCCACCATCAGCAGCTCGTGCTCCAGATCGGCGCGGGCGAAGGGACTGCGCTCCACCTTGGCGATGCTGCCGTTTTTCAGATTGCTGCCCAAAAGCTTCTGCATCACCACGCCGATGCGGCTCTTGCCCTCGCCGCCGTTGCCCTTCAGCAGCATCATAACTTGCCCGCGATTTGTTGGAATCAGGCAGTAGCCCAGGTATTCCTGCAGGGTCAGGATGTCCGTCTCCTCCAACAGCTCCGATAAAAAACGCAGCCATGTTACAGGCTGCGGCGCGTTGGGATTGAACCTGACCGGCAGGCGGTTGCGGCAGAACTCTTTTTCAGGGCAGAACTCTCCGCTGAGAAACAGCGTGCCGTTGGCCACGTGAATCCGATCCTCGTGTAGGGGCAGATCTGGCGCATAGGCCTCCAGTTTCAGCATTTCCACAAGGCCAGTGGCCCGTTTTGCAAGGCCGCAGCTGAAATGCGGGCGGAGCATTTCGTAAATTTGCTTGCGGATGCTCTCCTCATCAGTGATGCGGCCATCCGCAGTGAAAAAGCTGCCGCTGACGCATACCATCGGGTGCACCGCCAGAAAATCCTCACAGAACAGCACCTCGTTGAAGTGCTTGTCCTGCATCCAGCGCGGCGTTTCAACTTTGTTCATATGCGACCTCCCTGATTTGGCGGTTCCTCTCTTCCATGAGCCCAAGGCGGTCGTCCTTCTGTAAGTCGGCCACTACCTCAGCACGGTCATTCGGTGTGCCGGAGATCAGAATATCCAGCATATTCCCGATGCGATCCAGCATGTGGCACGCTTCCACATAGCGCGGGTCAATGGGGTCTTCCGGTGACTGCGGCGCACAGTGATCCTTCCAGTCCTGTAAGATACCGAAGTAATCCCTCAGCACTCGGAAACAGCGGCGTTTGGATTCCACTTGCGTCTTTCCACACTTCAGCTTCGCCAGAACGGACGGCTTCTGCTCGGCAATTCCAAAATCCGCTGCCAGCTTCCTGGCGGCGTCTGCTGGCGACAAGCGAAAAAGCTGCGCGGTCAAATCGATCACGTCGCCGCTTGCCCCGCAGCCGAAGCAGTAGAAGTAGTCCTCGTTCAGCTTCATGCTGGGCGCGCGGTCGGCGTGGAAGGGGCAGCAGACCATACTGCCACGGTTTACTTCCAATCCGTAGTATTCGGCAGCCTCCTTCACGGGAACTGCCATCTTGATCTGTGCAAATAGATTGATACTCGTTTCCTCCTTTGAAAAATATTTTGAGTGCTGCCGTTCTGCCCGATGTCGTTCCTGCCTGAGAATCTCACTCCGGCGTTTCGTTCTCCTTGGCACGCGGAATGCGGTGCTTCACCGGAAAACATATCCCCATCGGACGGTCATGAAATTTTCAAGGTGCTGCGTGGTTTATGTCTAAATTTTAGTAAGAAAACGCCCACTTCCCCGTATATCCAAGAGGAAGGAAAAGTGGGATAGAAGTTGAAATTTTCCACGCTTTGAGACACAAAATGAAAAAGCATGATATAATACAGGAAAATGGAAACAGAGGCTGCTGTATGCCTGCTCCGAAAATGCAAAAGGAAGTCCGTACCGATGAGTGGCGGACTTCCTTTTTTGCTGACAATCTGAAATCGTTACGATACAGCTTTCGATTGTCAGCGCCTGCGAGGGGACATGATGCGTAGCAGACGACAGCCAAATTCTAATTTTATCATTAATGCAAAAATGAGAAAATTGATATTGACAGCGATGTAATTCAAGGATATACTATAATTGCATCATTCAATAAGATTTGATGAAATTGAAATTAAAATGAGGGCAGTGCATGAGAGCGTTCGACTTCAAAACAGAATACAACAAATTGCTGACGCCGGAGGTCGTGGCGTATCTGACGCAGATTCACGAATACAAGGGGCAGCAAAATCTCTTTATCGAGGCTAAAGCGGATGCGTTGTCTGAACTTCTGGAAGTTGCGAAAATTCAGAGCACAGAGGCATCTAACCGCATCGAGGGAATTATCACCACGGATGACAGACTGAAGAAAATCGTGCGTGATAAAACAATGCCAAAAACTCGCAGTGAAAAAGAGATTGCTGGATACCGCGATATGCTTGCAACGATCCATGAAAGCCACGATTTCATTCCTCCAAAGCCATCTATCATTTTGCAGCTTCACCGCGACTTATTTAAATTCAGCGGAAAAACTATCGGAGGAAACTACAAAAACTCCGACAATGTCATTGCAGAAGAACTGGCGAATGGTGAGCAGATTACCCGCTTTCAACCGATCCCTGCATGGGAAACGCCGGAGGCCATCAACGCACTGTGCGACGCGTTTCAGACGGCCATGCAAGACACCGACCTTGACCCGCTGCTGCTGATTCCCATCTTCATTCTGGATTTTCTCTGCATCCACCCCTTCAATGACGGGAATGGCCGCATGAGCAGGCTCCTGACACTGCTGCTCCTGTACCGCTCCGGCTATATCGTGGGCAAGTATATCAGCATTGAGAAATTGATTTCCGACACCAAGGAAACATATTACGAAGCTTTGCAGCAGAGTTCATACAACTGGCATGAGGGAACCAACGACTATGCCCCCTTTGTCACCTATATGCTGGGTGTTCTGGTGGCGGCGTACCGGGATTTCGAGAGCCGGATCGAGCTGCTGACCACCAAGGGCCTGTCCAAGCCCGACCGTGTGCGGGAGATCATCAAGAACCACCTCGGCAAGATCACCAAGAGTGAAATCATGGCCAAATGCCCGGATATCAGCCAGATCACCGTCCAGCGCGCACTGGCAGATTTGATAAAGTCTGGAGAAATCTTGAAAATCGGCGGCGGACGCTACACTTCTTATACTTGGAACAGGGAGAGAGAATAAATGATTACAGGTGAACTGAAAAACAAAATCGACAGCCTCTGGGATGTTTTTGCGGCGGGCGGACTGGTGAACCCGCTGGATGTTATTGAGCAGATCACCTATCTGATGTTCATCCATGATCTGGATGGCACCGACAATCTCCGGGCCAAGGAAGCTGCCATGCTGGGGCTGCCGTATCAGAGCATTTTTGCGGATGAGGTGCAGGTCGGTGACCGTACCATCGACGGCCAGCAGCTTAAGTGGAGTGTATTTCACGATTTCCCCGCCGGAAAGATGTACAGCGTGATGCAGGAGTGGGTGTTTCCGTTCATCAAGAACCTCCACGGAGATAAGAACAGCGCCTACTCCAAGTATATGGACGACGCCATTTTCAAGCTGCCCACGCCGCTACTGCTGTCCAAAGTAGTGGATGCACTGGACGAGATTTACCGCCTGATGAGTGAATCGCAGGCGGTGGATGTGCGGGGCGATACCTATGAATATCTGCTGAGCAAAATTGCCCAGTCTGGCCTCAACGGCCAGTTCCGTACCCCGCGCCATATTATCCGCATGATGGTGGAGCTGATGGACCCAAAAGCGGACGATGTGATCTGCGACCCGGCCTGCGGCACTTCCGGCTTCCTTGTTTCTGCGGGTGAATACCTGAAGGAGCACCGCAAAGAAGAAATCTTCTTCAACCGCCAAAAGAAGGACCACTACATGAATCACATGTTCTTCGGCTATGATATGGACCGCACCATGCTCCGCATCGGCGCGATGAACATGATGACCCACGGCATTGACAATCCCTTTATCGAATACCGGGACAGCTTGTCCGATCAGAACCCGGACAAGGAAAAGTATTCTCTGATTCTTGCCAATCCACCGTTCAAGGGCAGTCTGGATGCCGACACCGTTTCGGCAGATCTGCTGAAAGTCTGCAAGACCAAGAAAACGGAACTGCTGTTTCTGGCTCTGTTCCTGCGGATGCTGCGCATCGGCGGGCGCTGCGCCTGCATCGTGCCGGACGGTGTGCTGTTCGGCTCGTCCACCGCTCACAAGGCCATCCGCAAGGAACTGGTAGACGGCAACCGACTGGAGGCCGTGATCTCCATGCCCAGCGGCGTATTCAAGCCCTATGCAGGGGTGTCTACCGCGGTGCTGATCTTCACCAAGACCGGCCACGGCGGCACGGACAATGTGTGGTTCTATGACATGACCGCCGACGGCTTCTCGCTGGACGATAAGCGCAGCCCGGTGGCAGACAACGATATCCCTGATATCATTGCACGGTTCCGCAATCTGGATGCCGAAAAAGACCGCCAGCGCACGAAAAAATCTTTCTTCGTGCCCAAGGCGGAGATCGTGGACAACGGCTATGACCTGTCCATCAACAAGTACAAGAAAACCGAGTACAAGCCCGTGGAGTACCCGCCTACCAACGAGATTTTGGCGGAGCTGCGGCGACTGGAGAAGGAAATCGGTACTGCGATGGATGAACTGGAGGAAATGCTGAAAGGAGACAGAGCATGACAGAGAATGATAAGCTGCAAATGTTTGAAGATCAAATGATCCGTACTGCATGGGATGAGACTAAAGAAGAATGGTACTTTTCAATTGTAGATGTTGTCAAAGCCCTGACAGAACAATCGACACCAAGAGGCGCCAGCAATTATTGGGCAAAACTAAAAGAAAGACTAAAGTCAGAAGGGGCATCAGAACTGCTGACAAATTGTCAGCAGTTGAAATTGAAGGCGGCTGACGGCAAGCGCCGTCTGACTGATGTAGCCACCACGGAGCAACTTCTTCGCATCATCCAATCCATTCCTTCCAAGAAAGCAGAACCATTTAAGCTGTGGCTGGCTATGGTCGGTCGTGAGCGCATTGAGGAAATCATCGATCCAGAGCTGACCATCGAGCGCGCGCTGGATACCTACGCAAAGAAAGGTTATTCTCCCGAATGGATTAACCAGCGGCTGCAGACCATTCGCGCCCGCAAGGAATTGACAGACGCATGGGATGCCCATGGGGTCAAAAAAGGAACAGAATACGGAATTCTAACGGACGAGGTCACAAAAGCGTGGTCAGGCATGACCACCAGGCAGTATAAAAACTACAAGGGCCTGAAAAAAGAAAATCTGCGGGATAACATGAGCACGCTGGAGCTGGCGCTGAACATGCTGGCCGAGGCCACCACGACGGAACTTACCAACGCGCAGAATCCACACGGATTGGAGGAGAACCGTGCCGTTGCCAAACAGGGTGGTAAAGTTGCAGGAAACGCCCGGAAGGAGATTGAATCCCAAACCGGGCGGTCTGTTGTTACTTCCGGAAATGCGCAGACGATGCTGCTTGGAAATGCTGTGGTCGGAATGATTGAGAGCGTTACCGAAGAAAATGAGAAGGAATGACAATTCGGATTTGTGGGTGAAAAACAATGGCTAAATACAAACTTGGCGAGATATGTGAAATCGTATCAGGTAGCACTCCCAAGACGGGTATTGCAGAATACTGGGATGGAAATTTGAAATGGATTACCCCGGCCGAAATAGATGATGAATCATATATTATCACTGATAGCGCACGAAAATTAACTGAGCTTGGAGTCAAGAAAACAGGTCTTTCATCTTTCCCCTCTGGAACTGTTATCCTTTCATCGAGAGCGCCAATTGGAAAAGTTGCTATTGCGGGTTGTGAGATGTATTGTAACCAAGGATTCAAAAATCTTATCTGTTCGGACAGGATAAACAATCGATATTTATATTGGTTTCTAAAAGGGAACACCGCATATCTCAATTCACTTGGTCGTGGTGCGACTTTCAAAGAAATATCTAAAAAGATTGTATCCGACATCGAAATCAATGTGCCAGAAATTAGTCAACAGTTAGCTGCTGTTGATGCTTTAGAACGTGTATCGGAAATTATTCGATTGCGCAAAAATCAACTCCAAAAGCTGGACGAGCTTATCAAAGCCCGATTTATCGAATTGTTTGGTGACCCGATTTCTAATCCGCATGGGTTTGAAAAGGTAGACTTATCTGAATTGGCAGATATCAAAATCGGCCCATTTGGTTCATTATTGCATAAGGAAGACTACATTGAGGGCGGATATGCCTTGCTGAACCCGTCACATATTATTGACGGAAAGATTGCACCAGATAGCAAACTGACTGTGTCTCGTGAAAAATATGAGGAATTATCAGCATATCACCTAAAAGCGGGCGATGTTGTAATGGGTAGACGAGGCGAAATGGGTAGATGTGCAGTTGTTCCCTGCGATGGCTATTTATGCGGTACTGGTAGCTTGCTGATAAGAACAAAGGGAGATGTTACAGCTGATTACATTCAAAAGATAATATCTTTTCCGTCATTCAAGAAGGCCATTGAAGACATGGCGGTTGGCCAGACAATGCCCAACTTGAATGTTCCTATTGTATCAAGATTCCAAATCATTAAGCCGCCTATTGAAGTTCAGCATAGTTATTATGCCTTCGTCGAACAGACCGACAAATCAAAAGTTGCCGTACAGAAAGCGTTGGACGAAGCACAACTGTTGTTTGATAGTTTGATGCAGAAATATTTCCAATAAATTAAAATAGGATTTCGTAAACATCAGACAATATTCATTACTAGAAACGAGGTAAGCGTATGCCAAATTCTGTGTGTAATGAGCCACATATCATTTGGATGGCGATCATAACATTATTCCAATTTGCGCAAAAATATGCAGCCGCACTGAAAGCATATGGCAACGTCTATAAAGACGATGGCGCACAAAATGCTTACATTGACGTTGCTCAAGAGGCTCTCTGGCGTCAGCTTATGTCAGAAATGTCGAAAATCTATGACCGCGAATCGACTTGCGGATCAGATAATTGCAGCATCCGGCAACTGCGTCAATGTTGCCTGAATCACGCCACTGCCATGCACGGCAAAAGCAGCGAACTGACAGCACAGCTTGACGCTCTGTGTGAACGCTACGAATCCCTGCTTTCCAAAGAACTCCGAAACAAAAAGTTAGCACATTACGATTTGGCGGCTGTTTTTTTGCAAGAACCACCTCCGATTGCATTTGATGACGTTGAACAGTTCATCAACGAAACTGCGCATACACTTCAACAAATTGGAGATTGCCTGCTTGGGGTGGAGGTAAACTTTGGCTACGATGAACTTGTAAAAAATTTTCAAGCAAGTTTACTTAAGCTTACCATAGGGGATGAATCACATGACCAACTTTGACATTTTCTCATCCACCCCGCAGTTTGAGCCTTTCGCCTCCGTCGCCGTCTCCGCCGAGCGGATTCTACATATCGATCCTTCCGCCTGTGTGCTGAACTGCCGCAGGGCGATGGAGTTTGCGGTGAAGTGGATGTACTCTGTGGACAAGGCGCTGGTCATGCCCTATCAGGATACACTGGTCAGCCTGATGAACACCGAGGACTTCCGGGATATCGTTGGCACTGACCTCTGGCGGCGTATGGATTTTATTCGCCGCACGGGCAATAACGCCGCACACAGCGGTAAAAAGATTACCGAGGAGCAGGCGGCGCTATGTCTGGAGAACCTCTATGTATTCTTGGACTTCGTGGCCTATTGCTATGGTGAGAACTACACAGAGGGGCATTTTGACCGTTCCTTGCTGATGCAGCCCGCCGAAGCGCCCGCAGTTCCTTCGCAGACGATACCCGATGTGGATTTTGCAGCCCTCATGGCGGAGAATGCCGCCTTGAAGGAAGAACTGACTGCCCGCCGAACTGAGCAGCAGCAGACCTATGTGCCGAAGCCGCTGGATTTGTCCGAATACAAGACCCGGAAACTTTACATCGACACCATGCTCACCGACGCCGGATGGATAGAGGGGAAGAACTGGCTGAATGAGGTAGAACTGCCCGGTATGCCAAACAAGTCCGAGGTGGGTTATGCGGACTATGTGCTCTACGGCGATGATGGCCGCCCGCTGGCAGTGGTGGAGGCTAAGCGCACATGCGTGGATGTGGCCAAGGGACGCCAGCAGGCAAAGCTCTATGCAGACCTGCTGGAAAAGAAGTATCACCGCCGCCCGGTCATTTTCCTGACCAATGGCTTTGAGACCCGCATTACGGACAATATCTATCCCGAACGCAAGTGTGCCGCTATCTACTCCAAGCGGGATCTGGAAAAACTGTTCAATCTCCAGACCATGCGGACAAGCCTGAAAAATGTCATGGTGGATCGGAAGATAGCCGGACGCTATTATCAGGAGGGTGCGATCAAGGCAGTCTGCGATGCCTTTGCCCGGAACCGCCGCAAGGCGCTGCTGGTCATGGCCACCGGCTCTGGCAAGACGCGGACGGTCATTGCCTTGTGCGACGTGCTGCTTCAGCACGGCTGGGTGAAGAACATCCTGTTTCTTGCTGACCGCAACAGTCTGGTCACCCAGGCAAAGCGCAGCTTTGTGAATCTGTTGCCCGATCTCTCCGTTACCAATCTCTGCGAGGAGAAGGATAACTACACAGCGCACTGCGTATTTTCCACCTATCAGACCATGTACAACGTCATCGACAGTGTACAGGACGAGGAGGGGAAACTCTTCACCTGCGGGCATTTCGATCTGGTCATCTGCGACGAGGCGCACCGCTCCGTTTACAACAAATACAGGGATATTTTCAACTACTTTGATGCCTCGCTGGTGGGGCTGACAGCCACCCCGAAAGACGAAATTGACAAGAATACCTATGAGATTTTTGAGTTGGAAAATGGCGTGCCCACCTATGGCTATGAGCTGTCACAGGCGGTCAAGGACGGGTATCTGGTGGATTTCCTGTCTGTAGAAACGAAACTGAAATTCATTGAACAGGGCATTGTCTACGATGAACTTTCCGACGCGGACAAGCGGGCCTATGAGGACACCTTCGAAGATGAAAACGGAGAATTACCGGAGCGCATTGCGTCCTCGGCGCTGAACGAATGGATTTTCAATGAAGATACCATCCGGCAGGTGTTGAATACGCTGATGACCAATGGCCTGACCATCGACTATGGCAGCAAATTGGGCAAAACCATCATCTTTGCAAAGAACCACATCCACGCCGAGAAAATCCTTGAGGTGTTCAACAAGGAATATCCGCACTTGCCCGGTTTCGCCAAAGTCATCGACAACTATATGACCTATGCGCAAAGCGCCATCGATGAGTTTTCTGATCCGAAAAAGCTGCCGCAGATTGCCATTTCTGTAGATATGCTGGACACCGGCATCGACGTGCCGGAGGTGCTGAATCTGGTGTTTTTCAAGAAGGTCATGAGCAAGGCGAAGTTCTGGCAGATGATCGGGCGAGGCACCCGTCTGTGCCCGAGGCTGCTGGACGGTAAGGATAAGGACAAGTTCTACATCTTTGACTTTTGCGGCAACTTTGAGTTCTTTCGCATGAACAAGGGACGGCCCACTGCCAATATGATTGCCTTACAAGGAGCGATCTTCCATCTGAAGGCCCAAATTGCGTTCAAATTGCAAGACTTGGCGTATCAGACGACGGACTTGATTTCCTTCCGCAAGGCGTTGGTAGAGGATATGGTAGGCAAGGTGCAGGAGCTGAACAGGGAGAACTTCGCTGTCCGGCAGCACCTCAAATATGTAGAGCTTTACTCAAATGCGGACAACTACAATGCGCTGACCTATGAGGACACCCTGCTCATGGGGCAGGAGTTGGCACCGCTCATCACGCCGGAGGAAGACGATGCTAAGGCGATGCGGTTCGATGCGCTGATATATGGCATTGAGCTTGCCTATCTCGCCGGAAAAAAATACGGCAAAGCCCGCAGCGACCTGTTTAAGAAAGTTTCCGCTGTTGCATCTGTGGCGAACATCCCAGAAATCATGGCTCAAGCCGAATTGATCGACAAAATTCTGCATACGGACTATGTAGAGAATGCCGGAATCAACGAATTTGAGCATATCCGGGAAAATCTGCGAGACCTTATGAAGTATATCCCGCACACCAGCGTGCGCTATGATACGAATTTTGATGATGAGATTCTCTCTGTAGACTGGAATGAATCAGATTTGGAAAATGATGACCTTAAGAACTACAAGGCTAAAGCAGAATTCTATGTGCGGCAGCACATGGACAATGTGGCGATTGCCAAGCTCAAAAGCAATGTCCCCCTGACCGCGGAAGATGTACAGGCACTGGAGAAAATTCTTTGGAGTGAAGTCGGCACCAAGCAGGACTATGAGGCCGAGTATGGGCAAAAGCCGCTGGGCGAGTTCGTGCGGGAAATTGTCGGGCTTGATATGAATGCAGCAAAAGAAGCCTTTGCTCAGTATCTGAATGATGCCAGCCTCAATAGCCGACAGATTTATTTCGTAAATCAGATTGTGGAGTACATCGTCCATAACGGCATGATGAAAGACCTGTCCGTTTTGCAGGAAGCACCGTTTACTGACTATGGCAGCATCGTGGAAGTGTTCACAGACCTGTCCGTATGGGCTGGTATTCGGCAGGCGATTGAGCGGGTCAACGCCAATGCGCTGGCGGCGTAAAAAAATTCATTGATTAGGAGGGAACACAATATGGCAAAAGACTTGACAGTATCTCGTATTGATCGCCAGAATATTCTCAACAATGACTTGGCCGTACAGGAGATTCAAGAAAAATCGGGAATCCAAGGAATCTTGTGGGAGAATAAAGTCTACGTTACTAGAGAAGATGTTGCCGCATTTTTTGAAGTAGATATTCGGACAATCAGTAGATATATCGAGCAAAATAATGAGGAATTAACACAGAATGGCTATGAAGTTCTCCGGGGGCAACGCCTTAGGAGCTTTCTTGAGGCAGGGAGAGAGAAATTTGCTAAGGACATTTATGTCCCTAGCAAAATTCGTCAACTTGGTGTTTTTGACTTCAAATCATTTTTGAATTTAGCAATGCTTCTTTCCGAGAGCGATAGAGCCAAAGCACTGCGACAAATGATGCTTGATATCGTTATTGATTTAATCAATCGGAAAACTGGCGGCGGAACAAAATACATTAACCAGCGGGACAAGGACTTTGTTTTTGCATCGCTTCAAGAAGACAATTATCGCAGAAATTTTACAGACGCACTAAAAGAATGCGTTGTAGATGACAGATATAAGTATGCTCGGTTCACTGATATGATTTATGTCAGTATTTTTTGCGAAAAAGCAAAAGAATACAAGAAAATACTGGATCTAAAGGCAAATGAGAAAGTCCGTGATACATTTTATAGTGAAATCTTAGATATCATCGCTGCATACGAAAGTGGCCTGGCAGACGCTATTCGGAAAAAATATACTGATTTGAACCGCAAAATGACAATATCTGAAACAGAGACATTGTTCCATGAGTTTGAAAATATGGCACTGTGGAAACCATTCATTAAGCGAGGGCGTATTAAAATGGCTAGCCGAGATATGGCGTTACGAGATGCATTCCATTACCAGCTTTCAGAGTATATCCAGCCTCTCGAAAAAGACGAGTATCAAAAATTCCTAGGCGCAACGGGAGACGAGCTCGAAAGACTAATGGAGGAAAACAAAGATGTACTTAAACGGCTAAAAGAGCGCAATTAATATGGAGGGCTTGGTGTATCTTACGCTGGACCAAGCAAAGCGCACACACGAAAAGACGATCCAATATAGCGGTGGCGGAACTTATGAGCATTTTGATTTAGGGCGGTTGGATAGCGTTTTACATAATACACAAAATGATGATTACTATCCAACATTTGAGGAAAAACTGACACACCTCTTTTTTTGTGTATGCGAATTTCACTGCTTTGCCGATGGTAACAAACGTCTCGCCATAACACTGAGTGCGCAGTTTCTTTTGTTAAATGGTTATATGGCGGTAGCGAAAAGCTTTTTTACGGTGATGGAAAATATCAGCTATCAGGTTGCTGCTGGGAAAATCGATAAAGACCTGTTGCTTCGAATAATTACCGCCGTGATGGATGGCACATATGATACAGATGAGGAACTGAAAATTGAGATTATTCATGCGATCGAGTAGCCAATCAACAGAATACTTCCTTTAGCGTCATGGTAAAACGCCGCCCGATGGCCGTATCGACCACCGTGCGGCGTTTTCCTTCTGTTTCACCCTCTCCCGGATTCTCATGGTTAATGGCCACCATTTCGTCACTATGTACTACTTCCACCCATTCCGTTTGGCCAAATCATCCATCGCTGCGCAGAACCGCTCCCACCGAGCCAATGTTATCTGTGACGGGTCGCCCTCGCGGATACGCATGGTGCGGCGGATCTCCTTGGGGATGACCACGCGGCCGAGGTCGTCGATCCGGCGCACGATTCCGGTTGCCTTCATATTCTGAAAACTCCTTTGCTCTGTTTTGCGTTTCGGCAACCCTATTTTCTGCAAATTCCGGTAATCTATGCAGACCGTGCCGCGCAAGGGTGCATACGCGCCATTTTCCGCCGCCTTGTACGCGCAGCAGACTGCAGCCGCTTTGTCAAAAAGCATTACTTTTTGACAGTCTCAAAAAAGCCCGGCCGGTTTCCCGGTCGGGCTCTGGGACATATGGGTCTGACGGCTCAGAACTGGATCTCCTTGCCGTTTTTGCGCCACTGCTTGAACTCCGCGACGGCGGTGAACAGCGCGTCGGACGAGGAGTTGATGGCAGTTTCGAGCGAGTCCTGAATGACGCCGATGATGAAACCGACGCCGACGACCTGCATGGCAACATCGTTGGAGATGCCGAACAGGGAGCAGGCCATGGGGATGAGCAGCAGCGAACCGCCCGCAACACCGGAAGCGCCGCATGCGCCCAAAGCCGACATGATGGACAGCAGGATGGCGGCAGGCACGGAGACCTGCATGCCCAGCGTGTTGGCGGCAGCCAGCGTCATGATGGTGATGGTAATGGCAGCGCCGTCCATATTGATGGTTGCGCCCAGCGGGATGGAAACGGAGTAAATATCCTTATCCAGGCCCAGCTTTTCGCACAGAGACATGTTGACCGGGATGTTGGCGGCGGAGCTGCGGGTGAAGAAAGCGGTCAAGCCGCTTTCACGCAGGCAGCGGAACACCAGTGGGTAGGGGTTGCGGTGCAGGTAGATAAAGATGATGAACGGGTTGATCACCAGCGCCATCAGCAGCATGGTGCCCACCAGCAGCAGCAACAGGCGCCCGTACTGGGTAAAGATGGACAGGCCGTTGTCCGCCACGTTGGTAAACACCAGGCCCATAATGCCAAACGGCGCCAGGTTGATGATCCACCGCACAATGGTAGAAATTGCATCCGCCGTGTTGGCCATAAAGTTCTTAGTGGTATCGCTGCCCAGCTTTTTCATGGCAAGGCCGAACAGGCAGGCCCACATCAGGATGCCGATATAATTGCCGTTCATGATGGAAGCAACCGGGTTAGAAACAATGTTGGAAAGCAGGGTGTGCATCACATCACCCAGGCCCTGGGGCACCACATCTGCCGTGGCAGCTTCCGCCAGAACCAGCGTCTGCGGGAACAGCAGCTTTTTATCATCGGTCACTTTTGCCAGTGCCTT
>ERZ791808.1796-NODE-1796-length-14756-cov-3.175906_pt1 | contig 14756 bp, 9 predicted proteins | sample MGYA00510305_ERZ791808 | MGnify/ENA primary metagenome ERZ791808 (study PRJEB30046, sample SAMN00792024) | human gut metagenome | study: EMG produced TPA metagenomics assembly of the A metagenome-wide association study of gut microbiota in type 2... | reverse complement strand
GCTTTGCATCGGCTTTATCCGTCTTTCCACCCGGCACGATAATCTCCGTTGTGCCGCCCTTTCCATCCGCAGCATCTGCATCGGGGGGAAGGGGACTGCTCAGGTTGCAGCTGCTCATCAGGAACACGCAAACAGCCAGAAGCAGGCAAAAGATACCTTTATTCCTCACGGTAATCATCCTCTTTATCCTTGATTGCAGCAAAAACAGAACAGAGCTCTTTTTCGTGTGCCTGCAGGATTTTTGCAAGCTTTTCTTCCATGGCATCCTGATCATCAATAAAAGGGAACCCGACAATCCAGACAGGGTCGCAATGGCCCTCCTCCTCTATGATGGTATCCACCAGATCACCTACAGGTTCTGTATCGTAATAATCAAAAACCGCTTCGTATTCCCAATCCTCAAGCTCTCTGTCGCAGCTTAAGCGAAGCACAACCTCGTTGCTCTTGACATAAATGCTCCAGATCAGCTCTGCCCTTTCGGGAACGGAATAGGAGCCGAGCTCCTGATCCAGAAAGCCGGTTTCTTCATCCTTCAACATAATCACGATTGTTGTTTCTTCCATAAATGTTCTCCTTCATTCACAATGATACCCACAGTTATCTGTTCAGTATACTACAAAACCCGCTTTCTTGCAACAAATCCCACGATTTCACAGGTCTATCCCTTCTGACGAAAATTTCTCAGCTTTGTTCCCGTTTTCTTTCCGAATTTCGGGGTAGGGAATAAATTCCTTCGGGGGATTTTCGTGCGCGCCCAGCATTTTTTCCATCCAGATCATGCCGAGCCACTGCTCCAGCTTATAGGCGCAGTCAGTGAATTTCCCGACCGCACGATAGCCCATTTTTTCATGGAAGGCAATGCTCTGCGGATTCGGATAAGCAATGCAGGCATTGACATTCTGCACATTCTGCTGCTTCAGCGTTTCCTCCAGCCTTTCATACAGCAGCCTGCCGACACCGCGCCCACGCACCCCGCGTTCCAGATAAACTGTTGCTTCCGCAGACCAGAGATACGCCCTTCTGGGATGAAATGCAGAGGCATAGGCATAGCCGATGATTCTGCCGTTTTCCACTGCCGCAAAATAGGGATATGCCTGCAGGGTATTGCGGATGCGTTCCCGAAATTCCTCTACGGTCGGAACGGTATATTCATAGGTGACGAAGGTATCGGTTACATAGGGGGCATAAATGGAAAGCAGTTTCTCTGCATCTGCCTCGGTTACGGGTCTGATTGTGATTTCCTCTATATTTTTCATAGAACTTCTCCTTTGTATATGAAGCAGTATATGAAGCAGGAAAGACTGCCCCATAAAAGAGCAGGCGTTCCCGTTTTATTTCGCGATTTCCTTCCAGAAGCTTTCTGCCTCAAAATGAGCATCCAGACCCAGATAATCGGAAATGGTCTGCCCCAGATCTGCGAAGGTCTTTCTGACACCAAGGTCAACGCCTGCCCTGATGGGCTTGCCGTAAGCCAGAATGGGGACGTATTCTCTGGAATGATCGGTGCTGGGTGTGGTCGGATCGCAGCCATGGTCTGCCGTGATAAAAAGCACATCCTCCTCCTTCAGCTGTGCCAGAATTTCGGGCAGCCTGCTGTCGAAATATTCCAGTGCGCCCGCGTAGCCTTCTACGTCGTTTCTGTGCCCGTAAATCATATCGGTATCCACCAGATTGGTGAACAGCAGTCCTTCAAAATCGTCTTTCAAGAACTGAATGGTCTTTTCAATGCCGTCGTGGTTATTGGTGGTATGGTCGGTACGGGTCATGCCGCGATGCTCGAAGATATCCTCGATTTTTCCGACAGCCACAACCTCCATGCCCTTCGCCTTTGTGAGGTCGAGAATGGTCGGGCCTGTCGGCTCCAGAGAAAAATCCCTTCTGTTTTTGGTGCGGGTGAAGCCATCCTTTGCATTGCCGATGAAGGGACGCGCAATGACACGCCCAACGCCATACTTCCCTGTTAGGATTTTTCTTGCCTTTTCGCACATTTCATACAGCTTTTGGACAGGAATGACATCCTCATGTGCCGCAATCTGGAACACGCTGTCCGCAGAGGTATAGACGATGGGGTAGCCTGTTTTCATGTGCTCCACGCCTAAATCCTGAATGATGACCGTACCGGATTCGGCATAGTTGCCGAGTGTTTTTGTGCCGATTGCCGCTTCAAAGGCATCCATGACCTCCTTGGGGAAGCCTGTTTCTGTAAAGGTCGGGAAGGGTCTTTTGGTGATAATGCCTGCCATTTCCCAATGCCCTGTTGTGGTATCCTTGCCGATGGAGCGTTCTGCCATTTTGCCGTAGCAGCCCTTCGGTGCGGCAACCTCGCCAAGAAGCGAGATATCCTTGCCTTGGATATCCCCAAGACCTAAGGCGCAGAGGTTTGGCAGGCTCGTCTGCGGACGCACCTTCTTGATATTGACCAGGGTGTTACTGCCAACATCCCCAAAATCCGCCGCATCGGGCAGTTCGCCAATGCCAACGCTGTCCAGTACAATAATAATCGCTCTTTTCATGCTTAACCCTCCTGTCTGATGGTTTTCAAAATCAAAGGTGTCTGCTCTGTCAGCGGTGCAGCCTCGATTGTGATGGCCTTTTGCAGGAAATCCGCCGCACTCTGACATTTTTCTCTGCGCTTACTATATACCACCGCCAAGGTTTCACCTGTTGCAATTACATCACCTGTGCGTTTTTTCATGACAATACCTGCGCCAAAATCCAGCGTCTGTCCCTTGAACATCCGCCCTGCGCCAGTTTCCTGCGAGGCTCTGCCAATCATGGCTGTATCCATACGGGTAAGATACCCCGATTTCGTTGCTTTTACTTCCCATTTTTCCTCTGCCAGAGGGAGCAGGCTATAATCCGCAATGACGCGGACATCGCCGCCCTGCTGTATCAGCAGCTCCTTAAATTTTGCAAGCCCCTTGCCATTTCTGATATTCTCGAGCAGAAGTGCCTTGCCCTCCTCCTCACTCTGCACGCGCTCCGCCAGAAGGAGCATATTCGCGCCAAGCGTCAGAGAAACCTCAAGCAAATCGCCGCCGACATTGCCCTTCAGCACCTCGATGGCTTCCATTACCTCAAGGCTGTTGCCGATATACATGCCCAAGGGCTGTGCCATACTGCTGATAACCGCCGTTACCCTTCTGCCGACATGCCTGCCCATATCTGCCATAATGCCTGCAAGCCTTTCTGCATCCGCCGCATTTTTCATAAAGGCACCACTGCCGCACTTCACATCCAGTACGATTGCATCCGCGCCTGCGGCAATTTTTTTCGACATAATGCTTGCCGCAATCAGAGGGATGCTATCCACCGTTCCTGTGACATCGCGGAGAGCGTAAAGCTTTTTATCCGCAGGCGTAAGATTATCCGTCTGGCTCATCAGCACGATGCCGCTTTCCTTCGCAAAGCGCAGTGCTTCCTCCTCTGTCACATCCACCCGAAAGCCGGGGATGGATTCCAGCTTATCAATCGTGCCGCCGGAAAAGCCAAGCCCCCGACCGCTCATTTTTACCACAGGCACACCCACAGATGCAACCAAGGGCGCAAGAATCAGCGTTGTGGTATCCGCAACACCGCCTGTGCTGTGCTTATCCACCTTACAGCCTGCCAAAGCGGAGAGGTCAAACATACCGCCCGAATGTGCCATTTCCATGGTCAGCTGTGCCGTTTCCTCCGTATCCATGCCCTTCAGAAAAATTGCCATCAGCAAGGCGGAAATCTGATAATCGGGCAGAGTGCCATCCGTCACGCCCTTCACAAAAAAGGCAATTTCTTCTTTTGTCAGCTTGCCGCCGTCTCTTTTTTTGATGATGCTATCTACAAAATTCACGCAGGAATCCTCCCTTCGGATCGAACCTTTCTTTTTTCCTATTTTACCATAAAAAGAAGTAAATGACGATAAAATTCCTATCTGCTTTGTATAAAATAAAAAACTGCTCCGAAGTCTCCCTCAAAGCAGTCTTATTTCCAAGTAATTTCTTTCTGAATACTCTTTTTTAGCAGGTTGCGCCGCCGACAACATCCAATCCCAGAATCTCTGCCTTTTTCTGCAGCAATTCATCGCTCAGAAGGATTTTTTCCGCGTTCGCAAAGCCAATACGATTGATGGTATCCGCAAAGCGTTCGCCGCTTTCCCCTGCGGAACGGAACAGGAGGATTGCCTTTTCCACGGTATCCAGAACCTCATTCTTATCCGTAAAGATTTTATGAAGCATCTGCCCATGGGCAATCTTTTTGCCCCAGCGTCCGCCGACATAGACCTTATAGCCATCCACGCCCTCATCATTGCAATGGAAGGGACATTTGCCGATACAGCGACCGCAGTGGTTGCAAAGCTCTACATCAATTTCCAGCTTGCCGTCTGTGTTTTTCTTCGCCGCATGGATGGGACAAGCCTCCTCCAACTGGCATTTTTTGCAGGAACGGCAATCCTCGATATGATACTGCGGCACTCTTGCGCCCACGATACCCAAATCGTTCAGGGTCGGCTTGACGCAGTTATTGGGACAGCCGCCTGTTGCGATTTTGAATTTATGCGGCAGGGATACCCCACGATAGCCCTGATAGAAGCGTGTATGGATTTCATCGCTCAGCGCATAGGCATCATACAGACCATACTGACAGGTGGTTGCCTTACAGGAAACCACAGGACGCACCTTGCTGCCTGTACCACCGACGGAAAGCCCTGCCTTTGCCAGATGCGCGCAGAAGGCATCAATATCGTGATAAGCAATCCCCGAAACCTCAATCGTCAGACGGGTGGTCATCATCATGTGTCCATCACCATAAAGCCTTGCCGCTTCCGCAATGACACCTGCTTCCTCTGTGGTAATGCGTCCGTTTCTGGTGATGACGCGAGCGTTGAACAGATTCGTGCCCTTATGCTGCAAAAAGCCCATGCCCTTTACGCGCTTGATATCCTCGGGGCGCAGGGTACAGCCCTCCGCAGGAGCCTTGCCCTCCAGCTTATCAATAAATTCCTCCAGTGCCTCTGCGGTCAGCTCCACCGCATCCCGACAGCGTTTGCTCTCTGTTTTATACTTCGCCGCAAGAGGGGCACATTCCGTTGTGCCGAGTGCCAGCTTTTGTTCAAATGCGGCAACAAAATCCGCACAGATTTTCTTTAAATCCTCTCTCGTGCCATATTTGCTGCTCAGGACACCGATGGCACCGGAAAGCGCACCACAGGTGCCGCCCATGCCCATACCGGTGCGAAAGCCTGCAAACAGCTTCGTTGCTTCTTCTGTCATGCCAAGATGATATGCTTCATTTGCCGCAAGCAGAATGGCCTCTGCGCAGCTTTTATCCTGCACAAAATAATACTGCCCTGCCTTTTCCTTCAGCATCAATAATTCCTCCTTCATCTCTCCGAAAAATCAAATTCTCTCTTTTTTCTCAAAATTTTTCTCAAAATGTCGCTTGTTCTTCATTATATGCCCTTTTCTGACGGAAAGCAAGAATTTCTCCCCTGCGAAGTCAGGCTGTTTTGGGACAGAAAAAAAGGATATTCCGTTTGGAATATCCCTTCAGATCTGTTGAAAAAATTACAGGCTGTTTACCAGTCTTGTCAGAGAAGATTTCTTTCTTGCTACTGCATTTTTGTGGTAGATGCCTTTGATGTATGCTCTGTCGATTGCAGATACTGCGTTCTTCAGTGCAACTGCTGCTGTTTCCTTGTCGCCTGCATTTACAGCAACGATTACTTTCTTCATAGCTGTTTTCACCTGAGATTTAATCATTTTGTTTCTCAGTGTTTTTTTGTTAATCACTTTGATTCTTTTCTTAGCAGATTTGATATTAGCCAATGTTATTTCCTCCTAATTACTTTAATGTGGTTTTCTCTGTCGATATTTTGGGGAATATCGCTCTTTCCTCTTACTATTAACCACCTTGAGGGCATGCTCCCTCCGACACGGCTTGGGGCTTTTTTCCCACTCTCTCGAGTACCCCATGGTTAACTTAACGGATATATTTTACCTTATGGAACGAAATAAGTCAATGAATACTTTTCAAAACTACGAAAAAAATAATGAAAAACCCTAGGAAAATACAGAAAGGCAGTGAAAGCATGAACGAAAAAGACGAAAAAAAAGCGCCGCAGACGTTTTCTGTCCGCACAGACCTTGCCATTGAGGCACGGGAGCTTGCGCAGAAGGACACCACAGATACCCTTGAGGGCGTAGCGGTGGAAACGGATGAGCAGGCAGACTATTCCCTTACACATGTACACATCCTCTCTCCTGCGGGAAGCGAGCGTATGGGCAAGCCGATGGGGCATTATATTACACTGGAATCGGAAAAGCTAAAGGAAAATGATGCAGATTGTCACGAAAAGCTGATTGGGCTTCTGGCAGAGCAGATTCGCTCTCTGGCAAAGCCGAAAAGGGAGGATTGCATTCTGGTAATCGGGCTTGGTAATTGGAACATCACACCCGATGCACTCGGCCCGAAGGTAATTTCCAAAATTCTGGTGACGCGCCACCTCAGCGGCACACTTCCTGTGGAAATCGAGAAGGCTGTACGCCCTGTTGCCGCCGTTAGTCCGGGGGTAATGGGGATTACGGGGATAGAAACAGGAGAAATCGTAAAGGGGATTGTGGATAAGCTGCACCCCTCCCTGCTGATTGCGATTGATGCCCTTGCCGCACGCCGTTCCAACCGCATTAACGCCGCCATTCAGATGAGCGATACCGGCGTTGCGCCGGGCGCAGGGGTCGGCAATCGGCGGATGCTGCTGGATGAGGCACATCTGGGGATTCCCGTGATTGCGATTGGCGTACCGACTGTGGTGGATGCCGCAACGCTTGTAAATGACACAATGGACTGTATTCTGGAGGAAATGATTCGGCAGACAGAAAAGGGAACGGCGTTTTACGAGACGCTTGCCGATCTGGAGCAGGAGGAAAAATATCAGATGATTGCCGAAATCCTTGGGCCATATACAGGCAATCTGTTCGTGACACCGAAGGAGGTGGATGCCGTTGTGGATCGTCTGGCAAACATCATTGCCAACAGCATCAACATTGCACTGCACCCCGGTATTACGCTTGAGGATATCAATAAATACGCATGGTAACGCCACAGAAAACAGCGAAAAAGGAGCCGTAACGGGGGTATCCCCACTGCGGCTCCTTCTTCTATGTATTTGCACTTACCGATTACACCAAAGCCTTTTTCGCCTGCAAAGGGTCTGCTGATTATTCTATGCCAAGACAGCCGCCCCTTTGCACACCATTTTCCGATCCTTCGCTTTGGTGTATCTACCTGTACCACAAAGGTTCCGACGGATGCGTTTGCCCAACTTATCACATTCCGCCTGTCGGGATTTCTGCGCGCAGCTGTGCCCCTCTTTCATTTCCACATTTTTGTCCCGCGTGCAGAGATTCCGTTCTGATAGATTTCCCCTGAAAAATATCCCATAACAGCAATTTCTCAGCCTGTACCAAAAAAACTCCCTCCCCTCCATGCTTTTTACATTTCGCTTTTTACATTTCGCTTTTTACATTTCGCTTTTTACATTTCTGCTATGGGTACTGTTCATCTGCACCTGTTCCCTCCCGCAGGAAAAATACCCCTTTTCCTCTGCGGACAAATGCACGCAACTGAACTCTATCTTCCTTTATTTTACAAATTTTTCCGCTTTTATGGTATATCACGAAAGGGACATTTTTTATCTTTTTCTTAACGCAACCGTCCCCTTAGACTGGAACGGCGGTCGATATTCAATTTTCGGAACACAATCTTCAGATGATTCTTGACCGTACCCTCTGAAATATGCAGCATTTCGGCAATTTCTCCGTTGCGAAGTCCTCTTGCCGCAAGCTCCGCAATTTCACGCTCCCGTTTGCTGAGCGGCTCCTCCCATTCATTCTCCTGCTTGGGAGTGAACGCCTTCCATTCCGGCACAGCGGGGATATTCTGTATCGGCAGGCTGCGGATTTCCTGAATGACAGCGGCATATTTTCTGGAAACAGAGGGCAGATAAAACAACGGCTCCAGATATTCGCGGAAATAAGCCGCAAACGAAAGCACCTGATCCCGTTCTGCCAAGGAAAGCGTAAATTCCAAATGTTCCGCCGCCTTTCGGCTGCGTCCGATGGCAAAATAGCAAAGCGCCAGATTGGTATGGATAAAAAGCCGGGACGGAAGAGCAATCAGCCTTGCATCCACCTTCAATGCTACCTCCAGAATCCCAATCGCCTTATGATAATTCTTCTTCAGAATAATTCTTGGAATACGCACACCCTTGATGGCACTGTTTGTAAAATTCAAATCATACAGCCGATTGGATGCCGCCTGCAGGCGCTTTCGCAATCTGCTCTCCTTCGGCTGCAGCATGGCAAAATAGCTCTGTACCGTTTCCTTCATGCACACATCCAGAAAGGTATCCTGCAGGAAGGCATAGGTATGCGCAGGGTCCTCCAGATAGTCCAAGGTTCGCTTCCATGCCTCCAAATCTCCGCGATAGACTGCATTGGTGCCAAGAAGCAGCGCCGCACCATAGGTCACGCAGGCATTCTTTCTTTGCAGAGACGCATACAACGCCTGATAGCCATAGATTTCCGCATCGGCGAAGCGCCCCTGCGCACAGCAGACCTCGCCCCGATACAGCTCCGCCGCACCGCTGCCATGCCCTGCCGTCAGGGAATTATACAGCTTCATGACGCGTTCCAATGTTTCTGCGGTTCGTTCCAATTCGCCCGGCTTTGTATAGAACAGCCGCCACATGGAAATACTGCCGAACAAAAACGGTTCTCCCACCGTAAAGATAACAGATGGCGCTGTCATCAGGCGTTTTGCCCGCTGATAATGCTGTTCCATTTTTTCCAGATTGGGGAAATCCTGAAAGGCGGCAATCAGCTCCCATTCTCCCAGAAGATTGGGGTCATTCCCATCACAGATGATGCTCTTCGCTTCCTCCAGAAGCTGTTGATATTCCGTAAAAGCGGCATCGGCAAAAAGCGCGTAGCAAAGCCGAAGAAGGGATAAGGGATACCTCTGCTTCGTTTCCATCGGGCAATGTCTCAGAATCTCCCCTGCAATTTCCGTATAGGAAAGCTTATCGAATTTTTCGAATAGAAGCCCTGTCAAATCGCAGGAAAGAATTCCCGCATAATCCAGAACCTTGTAGAAGGCGGCAACGGCTTTTTTCGTCTCCCCATGCTCCCGATACCAGCAGCCGCAGCGATGATAGCTGTCCCACTGCGTCAGAAAGGACGCATTATGCAGGCGATAAAGCAAAAACTTCCGCAGCAGCGCACAGAGGCAGTACCTCTGCTGCTCCGCATCATAGTACAGCAGGGGCAGACTATAAAACCACTCGCCCATCTGCTGCAAATCCGCAATGTCCTCTGTCAGCGCGCGCACCATTTCTACATCTACCGTTTCAAATTGCGCAAGACGCAGCAGCGCCTTTTTAAGGATATCCTCCTGCCTTCTCCAGAATAAATCCTCCATCAGACGGCTCAGCTTTTTCCATTCCACCTCTTCGCAGCCGTTTTGCAGATACAGCGAAACAACCGCCGCCCAACCGCCTGTTTCCTTCTGAATATGTATCGCCTGCTTTTCCGTAAGGGAAATGCCCAGCTCCTCTGCAAAGCAGATAATATCCTCTTTTCGCAGGAAAAAATCCTTTTTGGAAATATAACAGACGTGCATCAAATCCTGTATCGGCAGCTGCCAAAAGCTGCGAGAAAGAAAAATAACATGCACAGCGGTACCCTTCAGGGCAGAAAGCAGCTGCAAAACGGAAAACGGGAACTGCGCCGCAATCACCTGAAAATTATCAATCATCAGATAAAGCGAGGATTCCTCCGCAGGCTTTGCATGCACCAAAGGCCCGTTTTCATGATATAAATCGAAAATCTGCTGTGCCAGAGCAGAGTCCTTCTGTGCAATCTGGCGCACGAGCCAATCGCAGCAGACTGTGGCATCCTGCGCATTATGCCAGCGCAATGCCCCATACGGCACATCTCTGAGGGCATGCTTCAGGGCGGTTGTTTTTCCATAGCCGGCAGGTGCTTCTACAAGCGTCAGCGGCACGGTATGCAGCCGTTCCAGCTGGCACAGCAATCTTTCAGAAAAATAAATCGTTTGCAAATAAATCCCCCCTCCCCTTTTCTTGGCATCAGTATACCAATTTTTCACAGATTGTGCAAGAAATCCCAGAAAAGTACAAAAAACGCCATGCGGCTTTTTCGTTTCCGCACAGCGTTTTCATTGCTTTTCTTTTTATACTTTTTAAATCATTGTTGCCGCTTCAATCAGCTTCAGCTTCATTGCGCTCAGCTTATCGGAAAGGTCAACTGGCACAATATCGGGGTTTTTCAGACGTTTCTGCTCTTCCCAAAGGGTATCCTTTTCTCTGTTGCAGTATGCCTGAATGTCCATTGCCTTGGGGCATTCATACACCAACTTACCATCCACAAAGATGGGAACAAGCAGTTCGCGAAGCGTGAAGCTGCCGGCAGGCAGCTGCATGCTTTTCCATTTTGCATTCGTATCATAGATATACAAATCGGAATCCTCTGTGAATTCTTCTTCCTCCAATGCCAGAAGGTCAGCCTTAATCTTGCCTGTCTTTTTATCATAAATACGGATAATTTTCTTGATGCCGGGATTCGTTACCTTCTCTACATTATTAGACAGCTTAATCTTAGGTTCAAAATCACCGCTTTCGGTTTCCTCTGCCGCCAGCTTATACACACCGCCAAAGGCAGGGCAATCGTCAGAGGTAATCAGCTTTGTACCAACGCCCCAGAGGGTGATGGTTGCGCCCTGCAGCTTCAGGCTTGTAATCAGATTTTCATCCAAGTCACTGGAGGCAGAAATGACTGCATTGGGATAGCCTGCCTCATCCAGCATCTGTCTTGCTCTCTTGGAAAGATATGCAAGGTCACCGCTATCCAGACGGATGCCGTAGCCCTTTTCGGGCAATGTGCCTGCCGCCTTCATTTCATCAAACACCTGAATGGCATGGGGCACGCCGCTTTTCAGTGTATTATAGGTATCCACCAACAAAATGCACGCATCGGGGAACAGGTTTGCATAGGTGCGGAAGGCTGTCAGCTCATCGGGGAAACTCATTACCCAGCTATGCGCATGGGTACCCTTTACGGGAACATCATACAGCTTGCCTGTCAGCACGTTGCTTGTTGCCACACAGCCGCCGATGACTGCCGCTCTTGCACCGACTGTACCTGCATCGGGGCCCTGTGCGCGGCGCAGACCAAATTCCAGAACGGGGTCGCCCTGTGCTGCGTGTACTACACGGGAAGCCTTTGTTGCAATCAGGCTCTGGTGGTTGATAATGTTCAGCAGTGCGGTTTCAATCAGCTGTGCCTCAATGATGGGGGCCTTGATACGCATCAGCGGCTCATGCGGGAATACGATGGTTCCTTCGGGAACGGCATAAACCTCGCCCGTAAAGCGGAAGCTTCTCAGGTAGTCAATGAAGTCCTCAGAGAAAAGATTTAAGCTTTCCAGATATGCAATATCCTCCTCTGTAAAATGCAGCCCATCCAGATATTCAATCGCCTGCTGCAGCCCTGCGGTAATTGCAAAGCCGTTGCCGCTGGGGTTCTTTCTATAGAACAGATCGAATACGACCTTTCTGTTATATGCGCCTGTTTCATAGTAGCCCTGCATCATGGTCAGCTCATATAAGTCTGTCAGCAGTGCAAAGTCTCTACCTTTCATTTTAAAATCTCCTTTTCGGTGTTACAGGATGTCCGGTTTTCTTATTTTTTCTGTTTTCTGCACCCTGTCAAGATAATATTTACAAAAGCAGAACCGTGCGTGGTTCTGATTACCAATTATACATAGTTTTTCTCGGAAAATCAAATTTTTTAACTGTCTTTACATGTAAATTTACACATTGTATGCAAAAATCACGTTTTTTTCGCGTTTTTTCCTTATTTTCTCTTGAAATTTCGGTACTTTTGTATACAGTTTTCATGAATACACCATTCTTTTGGTTTCTTTGCAAAAAATGCTTTACAAGTTTTTGTACGCATTGTATAATACACAGGTAAATACGAAAAAACACTATGAAGGAGACAGTATGTATCCTCAGCTTGCCCGCAGAGAATCGGGGCTTGGTGCGAACCCGATGACAAGGAAGATACAGAAAATCACTCCGGAGTGGCAGTCCGAACCGTTCTTTTGCTCAGTAGGCTCTGCCGTAGCCCGCGTTAAGGGAAAGCATCATGATGGTGATGCAGCTAAGCTGGGCGGCATTTTGTGCCGTCAATTCAGGTGGTACCGCGAACTCTTTCGTCCTGTAGGGATGAAAGGGTTTTTTTATATTGACAATCAGTGAAAAAGCGGAAAAACCGCACCATCATAAACCATACGGAAGATAAAACACAAAAAATACAAAAGGCAAAAATTTCAGAGGTATCAGAAAAACACAAAGGAAAAAAGAACAAGCTACGAGAGAAACACACTTTGAAAGGTAAATCATTTTTAAGGAGGAATTGAAATGTACGACAAGGTACCCAATAACATGAACTTCGTTGAAAGAGAAGTACAGGTTGAAAAGTATTGGAAGGACAATGACATCTTCGGCAAGAGCATCAAGGCAAGAGAAGGCGCACCCGTTTTCACCTTCTATGACGGCCCCCCGACAGCAAACGGCAAGCCCCATATCGGTCACATCATCACCCGTGCGGTAAAGGACTTAATCCCCCGCTACAAAACCATGAAGGGCTACAAGGTTCTGAGAAAGGCCGGCTGGGATACACACGGTTTGCCTGTTGAACTGGAGGTAGAAAAGACACTGGGTCTGGATGGCAAGGATCAGATTGAAGGCTACGGCGTAGAGCCCTTCATCGAAAAATGTAAGGAAAGCGTATGGACATACGAACAGGAATGGCGTTCCATGAGTGACCGTGTCGGCTTCTGGGCGGATATGGATCATCCCTATGTCACATACCATAATGACTATATCGAATCCGAATGGTGGGCACTGAAGCAGATCTGGGACAAGGGTCTGCTGTATAAGGGCCACAAGGTTGTTCCCTACTGCCCTCGCTGCGGCACAGCACTTTCCTCTCACGAGGTTGCACAGGGCTATAAGGATGTAAAGGAAACCTCTGCCATTGCAAAATTCAAAATGGAAGGCACAGAAAACACCTACTTCCTTGCTTGGACAACAACCCCTTGGACACTGCCCTCCAACGTAATTCTGTCCGTAAATGCAAACGAAACCTATGTTAAAGCAAAATATCAGGATTATTATGTAATCATGGCTGAGGCACTCTTGGACAGCGTTCTGGGCGAAGGCAATTATGAAGTCGTAGAATCCATGAAGGGCGGCGATCTGGAATATGTAAAATATGAACCCCTGTTCGATTTCCAGCCCAACGGTGAGGACTTCAAGGGCTACTTCGTAACCTGCGATGATTATGTAACACTGACAGATGGTACCGGTATCGTTCACACTGCGTATGCGTATGGTGAGGATGACTACCGTGTATGTAAAAAATATGATGTAACCTTCTATCAGAATGTTGACACCACAGGTCACCTGAACAGCCTGGCAGGCCCCTTTGAAGGTCTGTTCGTAAAGGATGCCGATCCTGTTATTCTGAAATATATGGAAGAAAACGGCACCTTATTTGCAGCACTGCCCTTCGAGCATAATTATCCTTTCTGCTGGAGATGTGACACACCTCTGCTGTATTATGCAAGAAGCACATGGTTCATCAAAATGACTGCACTGAGAGATAATCTGGTGCGCAACAACAGAACCATCAACTGGTATCCCGACAACATCAAGGAGGGTCGTTTCGGCAACTTCCTGGAAAACGTTATCGACTGGGGTCTGTCCCGCGAAAGATACTGGGGTACTCCACTGCCCATCTGGGAATGTGAATGTGGACACAGACACACCATCGGCAGCATTGCAGAGCTGAAGGAAATGTCTCCCGACTGCCCCGACAATATCGAACTGCACAAGCCCTTCATCGACGCGGTACACATCACCTGCCCGAAATGCGGCAAGCTGATGACAAGAGTGCCTGAGGTTATCGACTGCTGGTTCGACAGCGGCTCCATGCCCTTCGCACAGTGGCACTATCCGTTTGAAAATAAGGATATCTTCGATGAAAACTTCCCCGCCGACTTTATCTCCGAGGCAGTTGACCAGACCCGTGGCTGGTTCTATACTCTGCTGGCTGTCAGCACACTGCTGTTCGATAAGGCTCCCTATAAGAACTGCATCGTTCTGGGCCATGTGCAGGATAAGGACGGTCAGAAGATGTCCAAGCATAAAGGCAACGTTGTTAACCCTTGGGATGCACTGAATAAGCAGGGTGCAGATGCGGTTCGTTGGTACTTCTACGCAAACTCCGCGCCTTGGCTGCCCTCTCGCTATTATGATGAGGCTGTATCCGAAATGCAGAGAAAATTCATGGGTACGCTGTGGAACACCTACGCTTTCTACATCCTGTACGCAGAAATCGACCAGTTCGATCCTACAAAATACACACTGGATTATGAAAAGCTGGCTCCCATGGATAAATGGATTCTCTCCAAGCTGCAGACACTGAATAAATTCGTGGATGAATCTCTGGAGGGCTACAAGCTGACAGAGCCTGCCCGTGCAATGGTTGATTTCTTGGATGACCTGTCCAACTGGTATGTAAGAAGAAGCCGTGAGCGTTTCTGGGCAAAAGGCATGGAGCAGGATAAGATCAATGCTTACATGACACTTTACACAGCACTGGTAACAATTTCCAAAGCAGCAGCTC
>ERZ791808.1777-NODE-1777-length-14865-cov-4.273599_pt1 | contig 14865 bp, 13 predicted proteins | sample MGYA00510305_ERZ791808 | MGnify/ENA primary metagenome ERZ791808 (study PRJEB30046, sample SAMN00792024) | human gut metagenome | study: EMG produced TPA metagenomics assembly of the A metagenome-wide association study of gut microbiota in type 2... | reverse complement strand
TCATTGTTCACAAATCGTTTTACTATGGAAAAAACTGAGAAATTGGGGCTACCCCCAACTGGAAAACTTGGAGTGTTCAGGCGATGGCTTGGACTCTACTCAAAAGAGGAGCGGGAGGTCCTGGACTACGCCCGCAAATTGAAAAAGACCACCATGCAAATAGCACGTGGACAGCAGAGTCTGCTGTCCCGTCCGGACTGGATGCGGTATGAGGACTGGCGTGAAGTCCGCAAACTACAAAACAAATTAGAAAGGAGGCGAAGAAAATGATTGCAATTTATCTGTTGGCCATTATTGGCCTGTTCGCGATTTTCGGCGGGATCCGCCAATGGTGGATCAGCCCCAAACGGAAATTGAGCCGATCCATCGAGCAGATGGAGAGAGCGGAGAGACGGATTCAAAAGTTCAAAAAGAAGTAGAGTCCTTCCCTAGACCTATAGGTCCTGGATCTTCCCATTGACCTATAGGTCCTGGACGGCACTCGCGTATACGGAATTAAAACTGTTTGGTCCTCCCGAAAACCCTCTCCATTTGTGATTTAGGAGGGTGTTTAGGGAACCTTTCCCCCAAGACCCTTATAGATATATTAAAACAAAAAAAAACATGAAAACAAAACACTTTAAGCAGCTCGGGAAAAACTGGGCTTTGTACTCGGAAGTCAATACCAAGTACTGTAATTGGACCCCGTCCATCGCAACGGTCCACGAAGGAATGATTTGGCCGCAAGGTATTTCGGTCAAGTTCCTGTGGTTCGGCGTGACCCTCATTCGTGTAAGCGAATAAATTAAAGATCCCCGGGGCCATCCGCTCCGGGGATTGTCGTGCAGAAATAAATTTTTAAATTGTATAAGGTTTTATTATATTTGTGGTATGGCACGAAGTACATATAAAATGAGTCCGCTCGCCTATATGGAGGAGGGACAGAAAAGGCGAGACGCCGGAGAATTTGTAAAGCCCACCGATGCGGAGGAGCTTTATTTTGCATTCATTGAGTATTGCAAATTCATGAAGGATAACTATTTCTCCCAAGCTCACGTGAATAAGAACGGCGACGACTGCAGCGTCTACATTTCCCGCCCGATGACCATCGAGTCATTCAGGCTGTTCGCTGGACTCAACCCTATTGAGTACGGGGAGCTCACGGGAGACCCGGTAGCAGCTGCAATTGGGGGCACCATCGAGGATGCCATCAATTCCCAGCAAATTGAGGGAGCCCTGGTTGGCAAGTACGCTGCCAGCCTCATCCAGGTGCTTCAAGGACGCAAGACCAATGTCAATGTAACGGGGGGCATTACTCTCGAGCAGATAACAGGAATGGAGGTAAAATAAGATGGGACGCCGGCTTCAATTTGACACCAAAGGCAACGAGAAGCAGAAGGAAGTGGCTCGGTTATGGCTTGATGACTCAGTCACTGACATTCTGTATGCTGGCACGAAAGGTGCTGGCAAATCGTATCTTGGGTGTTCATTGATAGCCGGCGATGCCCTCACCTATCCGGAGACATTTTATTTTATTGCGCGTAAGACGGCAGCTGACTTAGTCCGATACACCATTCCCTCCCTCTACGAGGTATTCGCTCATTGGGGTATCACGGAGGACTACTACCACTTCAATGGTCAATACAATTTCTTCGAGTTGTACAACAAAAGCCGCATCTACCTCATCGATGCCAAGTACAACCCCAGCGATCCCATGTACGAGAGATTCGGATCCATGCAGATGACTCGGGGATGGATCGAGGAGGGCGGCGAGTTTATCCGCGAGGCGAAGACCAACCTCCAGGCTTCCATCGGTCGTTGGAAAAACGACGTATACAAGTTGGCCCCCAAGCTCCTTATAACCTGCAACCCGTCAAATAATTTCCTCTACACGGACTATTACAAGCCATGGAAGGAGAACAAGCTGCCTCCTTGGCGTCAGTTCGTCAAAGCTCTGCCCCAGGACAACAAGACTCTCCCGGACAGATACATCGAAGGACTTCTCCAGAACCTGACCCAATCGCAGATCGAGCGATTGGTATTTGGCAACTGGGAGTATGACGACGACCCGAATTGGCTGGTCGATTATGACGCAGTGTGCGACATGTTCAGCAATGAGTTCGTACTCCCGACAGGCGACAGGTTCATCAGCACTGACCTTGCCGGAAAAGGACGAGACAGTTGGGTGGTTGGAACCTGGGATGGCATGGTATGCCGGATCCCAGTTGCCAAAAGCTTCTCGGAAGGCAAGGAGATGGAGGAGAAGATCGCTCGATTGGCTACCGGTCTGAAAGTCCCCCGGTCCAGCATCGTCTCAGACGCTGATGGACTTGGGTTCTACTTGGAGAGCTATCTGAGAGGCATCCGGGAGTTTCACGGAGGACAGTCGGCTATTGACTCCAAGACGTACAACAACATCAAGTCGGAGTGCGCATTCAAGCTGGCGGAGCTCATCAACAAGCGCCAGATCCACATCATCTGCTCTCCCGAAGTTCAGGAGAAGATCAAGCAAGAGATGACGGTCCTCAAGTCTAAGAACACGAACTCCGCTGAGCAGAAGCGAGAGCTCATCTCCAAGGACACCATGAAACAGCTCCTTGGCAGATCCCCGGACTTCCTGGACATGCTCATCATGCGAATGATATTTGAGATAAAGCCTAAGGCGACTGGCATGAAGTCCGCCAAAATCATAATCCCCGCGAAGCGATGACCTTACCTATCATAGAACGCATACGCTTGATGCTTCAGGACCTTGCCCCTGGAGCAGTGTTTGAGTGCGACCAGGCCCGGATGCTGAATGTCAAAGTGGACACAATGCCTCGATTTGAGACTGGACTCAACGGAGAGGCCATCAAGGACTCAAAGGGGAATCCGGTCAGCACTACGTTCATCTACATCGAGGAACCGCTTCAGGGGTACTATGACATACCGTACAGAGGTCACCAGAGACAGCGATTGCCTTTGATGATCTATTTCTGTAAGTTCGAGCCGATGGGGAATGACGCCTACAAAGGTGACACCCCATTCAGTGCTGAGTCCAAGACGACATCGAGGCTCATCCTGAGAGACGAGCTGGAGAGAACGCTCGTAAGGCCCTTCCTCCGTCGGTTGAAGACTTCCAGACTTGGCATGCTTTACCCGGAGATGATGAGCACGGTACGAATAGTCTACCCATCTGCCAGATTTGATGCTAACGAGGTCAGTGTGGGCATTGAGCTGACTACATATTCCGACTGGTGTATTTGGGCCGAAGATCCCGGCATGGACCTCATAGGCAAGAGATTGATAGATTTGTCTGTTGGTACTGACCTGACCGGCAGAATGATCCGATGCGTGACCCCCGAACCTTTCTTCCCGGCCGCCCTAAACGCTCCAGGCTACGTCCCTTGGCGTCTTAACAACACGAATACATTTACTGTAGCTGCCAGGGATACGGGGGGAGCTAACGGCTACTCATACTTACAAATACACATTGGGATTACAGGATCGGATTGGACCAAGTGGTATTCCCCAATCCTAAGGTCTAACCCGGGGGACAGGAACTTGTGGTATAACTCAACTTGTACATTCAAGGCCCCCGAAGGATCGATGGTCCTTAACACGGCTCCCGAGATATTTAAGCAATATCCATTTAACACGCTCACAATAGTAGGATGATACAGCGAATCGACATACAAGGTGGTCAGATGACGTTCGGCCAACGCATAGAGCTTGGTCGGATCATCACTGAAAAGGAGCTGACCGACATCGACAAGATGAAGGAAGGAATGCAATGTCTTGGTGTCAAATGGAGTCTGAGAAACACTTCGGAAGTTGTCGAGTACTGGTATGAGGTTCTCATGGGCATTAAGTACTGGATCGAACGAGAACAGACGGAGCTAAAGTACGAGCCCAGTGCTGAGGAGAAGGCAGCCGGCATTGCTCAACTCTCTTTGGTGGTTGGCGAGATGGCCACCATCACTGCACTGGCCAAGGACTACTCGAAGGACCCGGATGAGATTCTGGAGTGGAAATACGGAAAGGTATACAACCTCCTTTTCACGAACTTGCAGAGCCACCTCTTCCGGGAGCGACTGAACAAGGAACTGGAGCGTAAGGCTCAGCAGAAAGCCAATGCTCGCAAACCTCGAAACAAATGGCGGTAGGGCTGGAACAGATATTGGCTGAGGGTCTCGCCCAGATGAGGGACGAGATCATCCGGGCATCACAGGACGCCGGGCAGGAAGCTTCGGGCAGAACCTATGCTCAGATAACGGTCCAGACGGGACGGGAAGGTGAAACAGTTTGGGGAACAATCGAAGCTCCGAACTACTTCTACACTCTCATCAGGGGACGAGGTCCTGGAAAGATCCCCGCCAATTTGGGACAGATCATCATGGAGTGGGCGAAGCTCAAAGGCATCACCTTTTCGGACCCAAAGGACCTGGTCCGATTCGGAAATGCCACTGCATGGAAGATAAAGCGAGAGGGCTCAGAGCTTTACCGCAATCACATTTACGTTGACTTGGTAGACACTCCTGCGGACAACTTCGAGGAGTATCTGTCTCAGCATTTGGACAAGATGATGAAGGTCCTCATCGAGGAGTCCTTCACTCCTGACAACAATATGGACCACGGATATATAATATAACGCGATATGGCAATCACAAATCAACCGGCTGACGACTCCCTATTCTCAGCATATTCGCAAATACCCGTTGAGACCGACAACCTAACATCCGGGCTTGAGATCAAGACTCAGAGCCCCGATAAGGCCAACATGATCTCGCTTAACATCATTGACAACGAGCGATCCGAGGTGCTTGACAACAGTGGCGGCAGCGATGAAGAACGGTTCAGAGAGTTCGTAATACCCCGGAGGATGGAACCCGGAGAATGGTATGCTTTTCGGGTTGGCTCTGTCACAGCGAACGTGGAAACTCCCCTGACGGTCGCACTATACCAAGGAGACTCAGAAGGCCATGGGGTGGTCTTGGTTGCTGTGGCCGACCTAACGATTGGCTCTCCCATGACATGGCTTGTCCAAGTCCCGCCTACCGAAAGCGTTACATACGATAACACGGTCCTGAGAATATATGCTGGGCAGGCAGGATCAACATCGGGTGTGAAGGTAACACTGAACAACATGTCTTTGGCCTACGGGAAGAACTTTATCGGCTATAGCCCCAGCTCAGTGAAAGCAGCAAACTCACTAACTGAAAGCATCGACATCTACAGAGACTCGGGATTCGGGCCGAAGAAGAAATACGATCTCAGCTTTTTAGCTAAAGCCGGATTCCGGAATCGTCCCAGAACATTCCCGTACACTAACACAAAAATCTACTTTGGCATTGACTACAACCTCATATCGGCATACGCCTACAAAGGCATTGGCGAACAGGATTTCAATGTCCGGTATGCCTCCCGAGGGGTACGACCCCGGGGGCACAACGTCAACTTCCCCTCGTCAGATATAGGACTGGCATTGACTGACAGAACTCCTGACAACAACAGGAATCTGTACGTAAAAAAATACTACGGGTACCCATACTTCGTCACCCTGTTCCCGAAAGGAGTTTCGGGAATTAGTCCCGCCATCTCGGTCGGCGTTAGTGTTAAGCCAACTGGGGAATCGACAGAAGATCAATTTGGCATTTCCAGCCGACTCAACATCCCGCTTGTGTATGAATTTGAGGACGGAGCTGACTACGTAAAACTCAGCATTTTCGGTAGAGCATTTGCTGATAAAGCATGGAATATCATATTTGTCGACACGGAGGTACCTTGCAACCCATTCTATGTTCGCTGGATAAACCGAAAAGGCGGATGGGATACGTACATGTTTGAGCAACACAAGAAGTATACTCAGAAAGTTGACAGAGGAGACCAATACGTGTTGGCTAATGCCCGGGATCCTTATGCCTCCGAGACTAGGGGGGGATTAGCTCCAGAGGTTAAGAACATAGTCCAAGCTGGAGCAGAACAGCTTGACGAGAACGACTTCAACTTGCTCGAAGGGATTGCTCTCTCGCCTTTGGTCCAGGTTTACAACTATCAAATTCGGGCATGGCAACGAGTCCTCGTAGACGATACTGATCTGACTTGGGACACCAAAGCTCCCCGGAATACTGTTAGCTACGAGTTCCAGCTTATTGACGAACAAACTCAGTGGTAATATGAACTATGAACTACTCATGAGAGGTATTGACGGAGAGGTCTGGTCATTGGACCTCCCGCTTGATGCTCCTGCGATGAATTACCAGATCAACAATCTGGCGGAGCTGAAAGACCGGAATGCCTCATACTCCCAGCGGATCAGCCTTCCCAGGACGACCCATAATGAGCAAGCATTCCAATTCAGTTTCGTAATTGGCTCGGGTTCGTATGTGCCATACATGAAGTTCCCTTGCCAGCTATTCTATGAGGGAGCACTCATATCCCCGGCTGGGGCAGTATTGAACATCGTAGACGTATCAGATACATCGATCGGGGTCCAGATCCTCGGGGCAACCGCTGACTTGTTCGACACACTAAACAACACTGACGCGAAGGACCCTGGGGATGGTATGTTCCTCCTCAAGTGGTACACGGACACAATGGGACAGACTGAGCGATACCTCACCGGTCCTGATGGGGTTGAAGTCCTGTACTTTTGGCTGTATGCAACTCTACAGAAGAATCCGAACGTGCCCCCGGTCCCGATGGAGGCAATCCGGCAAGTCCGAGAGTTGGACAAGTTCTACCCCCACCTCAACTGGTATGACCTGGTGACATGGATATTCGCCCAAGCAAGTTACAGTCTTGAGACCGACGTGGATCCCGTCGACCGAGCCGAAATGTTTTTGCCTTGCACTTACCCCGTTTTGGCAGACAATCCTCGTGCTCCGAAAGCATCCGGAACTGGCTGGATCCGGGATCCCTCGATTGGCACTACGGTCGGGGTGATTTGGCAAGGGTCCCCCGGAGTAACTCTCAGTGACCCGGTCGCCGGACGTTTGATTATGGGCACCGTACCCGGAACATTCAACTGGATGACTCTATGGGATACTACAATCACGTTTAGTTTCGCATGGTCCAATCCTTCTCCCCTCAAAAATGGTTCGGTGATAGTCAAAGTTACCCACTACAAGAACGACGGAACCAGTGCTATAGTGTTGGACAGAACTTGGATGTCGGGATCTTCCGGCAGGGTTTCGGTCGACATCCCGATGGAGGCAGGAGAGCACATACTGGTGTACGGGGCTCTCGACACAGGCAATTACTCTCCCACTAGGTATGACATGAGATTTCCGGTCAGCATTACTGCTCCTCCCGCGCCGGAAACTTCCCCGGGGGATAAGCCTCAACCCGGATTAACCTATGACCTCCTGGCTTCGACTGGGTTTAAGAGCTTGGGGGACATAGTCAAAGCTTTCCTCCAGCTGTTCGGTCTGACTATAGACGTGGATCCAGCCACCAAAGTAGCAAGAGCATACTCGGTTCAGGAGTTCTACAACAGACGAAGCTCGTCCGGGAAAAATTGGTCTGACAAGCTGATAAAAGGCAAGGACACTAAACTTACGTTCCAGTTGTCCAACTATGCCCAGTCCAACGAGATAAAGCTGGGGGATAACAAGGACAACAATGTTACTGACTCGTACAAGTTCAGCATCCCGGACGTCAATCTCCAGCCCACCAAACTCCTGTTCCAAATTGGGTTCTTGGCAGGGCTCAACCAAGCCCTTTTTGATGAGGACACTACAAACAAGGTTCATATACTTGCTAACTACCCGATTTGGACTATCAATAGAGGCCGGATGGAGAACGGTGAACCGACCGAGACAACTTGGGAGTACAATGCTCTCAGTAAGCCTATGGTCGTCCATATCGGTAAGTCTGACTATATGTGGCCACAGGTAAGCGTCGGCTATAGCCTTACCCGAGTCCGACTATATCCGGCGTATTTCAAAAATTTGAATTACTACGTTCCTAAGTACTACGACAAGCTCATCAACAATATACTCAAAAGACCGAAGATCCTACAGACCCAGGTCCTTTTGGATTCGCTCGACATCCAAAGTCTGGACTTGTTCAACCCGATATGGCTGGAAGAGCATGGGTTCTGGTTCTACGTTTCCAAGATCAACAACTTCCAAGCTGGAAAGATAACCAAAGTGGACCTAATACGAATGTAATATGGCCGAAGAACAGAAAAGTACAATTTACAATGTCAAGGTAACAGCTGAGGATGCCCTCAAAACGTTAGCCGAACTGAAACTCCGGTCTCAGGAGTTGAGGGATCAGCAGAAGGCTCTGGGCAAAGTGACCGAGGAGAATGCTCAAGAGTACTACGCACTTGACAACCAGATCAAGGCGATCAACAGCGAGGCGAACAAGTACCAGAAGCAAATCCAGAACAGCATTAAGCTACAGAACCAACAGGAGGCCAGTCTGAACAAGCTGAGGACCCAGTTGGCTTTGGACAATGCCGAGTTTGCAGAGTTGGGCAATTCGATGCAGGACGCAGCCCGTAAAGCCGAACTCGGCAAGCGTATTGCAGAGACAACTGAGGAGCTCAAAGCTCAGGAGGAGGCACTCGGAGACTACCGCCGATCTGTCGGTAACTATGAGAAGGCAACTGATAACCTGAAACAGGAGCTCAACGACTTGACCGACACTCTGATTCGGATGGCTCAAGCCGGGGATACGAGTTCAGCGTCCTTCAAGGAGATGGTCAAGCGAGCTGGTGAGCTCAAGGCGGCAGAGGACACGGTCAATACAGCCATCGACCGGACTGGACGAGGAATCGACACACTGGTCGCTGTCACGGATGCAACTTCGGCAATCACTTCTGTCTACGGTTTATGGACCACAGCCACTCAGGTATTGGGGAGCGAGAACGAGGAGCTCAATGCTACCATGACGAAGATGATAACCATCATCACGGCTCTCTCCTCTTTGTCTTCCCTCCAAGCAGCTCTCTCCAAGACAGAAGCCACGTATCGTGCTGCATCCAACTTGGTTCAGCTGGTTGGCATCAACCAGACTCTCGCCGAGACGAAAGCGATAGCTGCTAAGAACGCTGTCCAGGGAGCTGGCAACATCCTCACCAAAGCAGCAGCAGCTGCCACATGGCTTTGGAACGCGGCTTTGGCTGCCAATCCCGTTGTGTTAGTGGCAGCGGCAGTGGGCGGATTGGTGGCTGGAGTGGTTGCTCTTACGAGCGCATTTAACAGTAATACGGAAGCTCAGGAGAGAGCAACCCGGGCAATGGAGGCATACAATCGAGCTGCCGAAGCCTCCACATACGTACTGGACCAGATCGAGACTAAACGAAATACTCTGTCCAAAGCCGAGGAGATACGGGGCAAACGGGAAATAGAGAACCTAAAAGCCAACCATGCCACGTCGGAACAGATAGCCGAAGCTCAGCTCAAAACAGCCAACAAGCTCCGAGAGATCGAGATGAATGCAGCTCGTCAGAGACAGATGGCTGCAATGGACGAGTTCGACTCCTTGAAGAGGGTAATTGCAGCCAAGGAAGAGGAACTCAACACGTGGTCAGGAAGCTTGAAGAAGTACAAGGAAGCCAAAAAGGAGCTCGATGACTTGAAAGGTCGATACCAAGAACTGTTCCGGACAATCGAGAATGAAGGAGCCGCAGTTGCCAATTTGGCTCTCGAGACTGCAATAGCCAATCGGGAGGCTCAGCAGTCCATCGCCGATAAGGCTCTGGAAATTGCTTTGAAGAACTCGGAAGCCATGCAGAAGATCCGGGAAGACGATCTCAGGTTCCAAACAACATTCCAGTCCACGAGCATCGCCATACGGATGGAGTATGAAAGAAAGCTCTACAAGGCAGCTCAGGACGGAGCCCGGGAGCGTCTGGCTCTCCAGAAAGCTCACGGCAAAATTACTAACAAGGAGTATCAGACGGCTCTGAATGCCATGGCTCGGTCTGACAAGCAGTTCTACGAGAACCAAGCCAAACAGCTCAATGACTACCTTGCGGGGGTGAGAGCAAACATATTGGCTGTAGCTTCCGGAGGCACAGTCGATATGCAGATTGCCCAGGTGACTCAGAAGTACCAGGACGCCATGAAGGAACTGGCCAACATTCAGCCTCCCCAGTTTGTGAGAGGTATGAGCGAGGAGGAGTACCAGAAAGAGTATGCAGCTTATGAGCAGTTCCTGGTCAATAGAGCCGAACTCGAGAAACAGATTCAGCAGAACCTCCAGGATGAAATCAAAAAGATCCGAGAGACCGCTACCAAACAGCAACTTGACCGATTCAACCAAGCTCTCGACGAACAGTATGCCGAGGACCTCTCAAAGGCAGCAGACAACGAGAGGAAGAAGCTGGAGCTCGAGAATGAGATGCTCGAGAAACAAATCGAAGCCAGGAAAGCTGCCGGGGAGAAAACCTATGAGCAGGAGGCCCAGCTCCGAGCCAACAATCTTCGTCTCCAGCAGATGGACCTCGACAAGGAGCTCGCTCAAGCCGAGTTGAATCACAAGTCCAAGTATGAGATCCGGAAAAGGTATCTGGAGGCAGAGTTGGCAGCAGCTCAAGGAAACGAGGACGCCATTGCTCAGATCCAACTTGAGATGGCCGAGAATGAAGAGGCTTTATGGGAAGAACGGATCGAGAAGCTCCGGGAGTATGCCGAAATGGCATCCGGCTTTGCTAATGCTTTCAACGACTTGGCCAGTGCTCTCGGGGAGCGCCGGGTCCAGGAGGTAGAAGAACAATACAGCCGGGAGGAACAGGCATTGGCAAACATGTACGCTAATGGCCAAATCACGGAGGCCCAGTACAACGAGAAGAAAATCAAGATGGAGAAGCAGAAGGAGAAAGAACTGGCCAAAATCGAACGGGAGCAAGCTATCCGGGAGAGGGCAATGGGATCCTTCGAGATTGGCATCAATACTGCCATCTCCATCATGGCATCGGCTAAAAGGGGATTCCCTTTGGCTATCCCGTTCATTGCAGCAGCTGCGGCTTTGGGAGCAGTCCAGATGGCAGCTCTTTGGGCAGCTCCTCTGCCGAAAGCCGCAAGAGGTAAATACATTGAGGGGCCCAGTCATGCCGCTGGAGGAGTGCACATTGAGGCGGAAGGAGGCGAGACCATCATTAACAAGAAGTCGAGCCGCATGTTCCTGCCTCTTCTGTCAGCCATAAACGAACTCGGTGGCGGAGTACCGTTCACTAAAGTTGGATCGGACGGGGGATATGCTATCCGATCATTCGCTGAGGCGTCGGAGCCCATGAATCGGCTTGACATGGAGAGGGCAATTCAAAAAGCATTCGGCCAGGTGAGAGTGGTTGCTACAATCGAAGACATCCGGAGGGAAGATGCTAACTACGTACAGATTCAGGACCGGGCTAATTTTTAATTAATCCAGCACGAATAGGATTTCAATATCTATCAGGAATAATTATATTTGTATAGAAATAATTTGGCACATGATATTCATCAACTTAAAAGGCGCAATTGACTCTGAAGAGAATCGGGTCATGATGGAGCTTTGGGAGGGGCCCTCAGAAATTTGCTCTGTGGAGACTTTCCGGCGGGTACTTGATGAACACCCCGACGAACAGGAGGTGTGCATCAACATTGACTGTGACGGTGGCTCTGTTGAGGAGGGCTTCAAGATTTACGATTTTCTTCGCATGAGCGGGAGGACGATATATACAAATATTGTCGGGGGATGCCACTCGATGGCAGTGTGCATCCTGTTGGCAGCTCCGTCAGAGAACCGGTCGGCAAACAGGAATTGCCGGGCACTCATCCATCGGGTATACATGCCTGTCGGGGATTGGCTCACTTCCGACGATGCTCGCAGCATTGCCGAGGAGCTTGCTCTGGAGGAGGAGGCTATTCTCGACGTGTATGTCGAGAGGACAGGTCAGGACCGGGAACGGCTCCGCAATGTCATGCATGAGGAGCGCATCCACGATGCCAAATCACTTCTTGACTTGGGATTCATTTCCAAAATCAATTCATACAACACAAACCAAATTTTTAATGCTATGGCAAAAAACGAAAAAAGCGCTTATGAAAAATTCATGAGCAAAGTCAAGGCATTCCGGAATGGCAAGAAAGGCTCTCCCGCCAACTTCGACTATCTGGATGCTGAGGGTCAGGTCGTTCTCCAGACCGTAGGTGAAGAGGACAATCTGGCCGAAGGTGTAGAGGCAACTCTCGCCAACGGCGAGACGTCGGGCACTGTCGTTCTGGAAGACGGCCGGGTGGTTACTGTCGAGGACAACGTCGTCACCAGCATCGAGATGGAGGACACCGAGTCTCTCGAGGACCGCGTTGCAGCACTGGAGGCGATGCTCGACGAGGCAACGAACCTCATCGAGGAGCAGGAGAACGAACTCCGCAACCTCCGTGGTAGCAACTACCGCCCGAAGAACCGCAAGACGGTTCTGCCCGGGAGCAAGAAGGCCGATCCCTCGGCAGCTGACCTCAAGAACGAAGCTCGCGAAAAGCTCCAGAAGGTCAACGCTGCCAAAAAGATTCTCAAGTAGTCAAACTCAAAAACTTTAAGAACTATGTCAACTAAAAATGGCGGATTTCTGGACATGGACAAGTTCACTTTTTGTGGACGTGTCATTCAGGCAATCTCGGAGATGATTATGGAGGACACCATTCAGGGTCCCGACATCAACTCCATTCACACAGTCTTCCCCGACATCGTCACTAACACTGAGGTGGGTTACATCGGCGAGGGTGGCATGGTCGGCGTGGTCAACACCGGGTGTAACCCGACTCCTCAGCCGTGGAACATCAACACCCGCAAGCTGAAATGGGAGCCCGGTCTCTGGGAGATCCTTCTGTCCCAGTGTTACACTGACCTCCAACAGTCGGCAACTATTTACTCTCTCCGCACCGGCGTCGACATTCCGGACTTCACGGACACGGACTACATGAACATTGTCATTGAGGTTCTGGAGCGTTCAATTATGGACTTCTGGTACCGCCTGTTCTGGTTCAACGACAAGGGCGCCAAGAACGTTACCGACAGCGGTACCATTACGGATGGGCTCGACCTGAAATTCTTCACCATCATCGACGGTTTCTGGAAACAGATTACCGCCCAGGTTACAGCCAATCCGTCCCAGCGCGGAGCCACCATTACGGAAAATGCTGGGGCATCTTATGCAGCTCAGAAGCTTACTCCGGCCAAGGCAAAGGAATATATCCAGTCGGTCGTGTTTAGTGCCCCGCTTCTGCTCCGTCAGCAGTCTGACAAGTTTATCCTCGTTACCCAGTCGGTCTACGATGCCTATCAGCAGTCTCTCATGGACGCTTGCTGTCTCGAGTCGGCTCGCTTGGCTCTGCTGAATGGCATGGAGGCTCTCAGCTTCAATGGCATCCCTGTCATCGCAATGCCCATCTGGGACAAGATCATCGCTACGTCGGAAGACACTGGCAAGAAGCTCAACAATCCCCATCGAATTCTCTTCACCTCGAAGAGCGTGCTCGGCATAGGTGTTGATGCAATCGACAGCTTCGAGAAGATGCGGATCTGGTACGAGTACAAAGACCGCGTGGTCTACGTAGAACTGATGGGTCGGGCAGACGCCAAGCTCACCAACCCGGATATGTTCTCGGTAGGTATCTAACCCTCAAAAATCTAAGAAAATGGCAGGACTTGATTGTTCTAAAATCAAAACGGGATTCACCAACCAGGTGTGTGGTAAGCCGGCAATCGCCGGCACCACCGCCAGGGTGATCCTCATCAGCTACTCGGACGTCGACAAATCGAAGTCTGTTGTAACTGACAACGTTATCTCTTCGCTCATCCTTAAGACCGGTGCCACTGGTTACGAAGTCGACTCGCTGCCCAACGCAACAGTTGGCTCGGACACCATCAATGCTGGCACGTATCTCAAGACCCACCAGCACAACGTGGTCGTCCGAATCTTCAAGAAGTCGGAAGCAGCCAAGAAGTTCGTAAACGGCCTGACCAATGCCCGCGTCATCGCTATCGTCGAGAACAACGACACCGGCGACAACGGGGACACCAAGTACGAGGTGTATGGCTGGGACTCGGGTCTGGAGCTCACCGAAATCACTGTCACTACCGAAATGACCGACGGCGTCGCTTACCAGGTAACTCTGGCCAACGGTACCATCGCTCAGGAGGGTTCGCTCCCGGTGAGCCTCTTCGACACGGACGAAGCCACCACTGACCTCATGGTAAACGGGCTTCTGACCGCAGGATCTAAACAGTAGCACTCATGACTGACATGCTCGAAAGACTGAGAGCTTACCAATCCAAGTATGGGTCCCTGAAAGGCGAAGCCTATCGGGCCCATACATTGGAATTGGAAAAGAATCCCGCTCTCCATCGAGAAGTAGATGAACTTTCTCGATACTTTTTGAATAAGTCAGTTTCCCGATGCGGCTTCTGCCTGATCGAAGCCGACTTAGCACTAAGACGAATAACAGAACAACAGATGAAAAACGTAGCACACCCAGATTACGAACTCCGAGCAGGTACTCTGCTCCACGACCCAATCAACAAAGAGTTCAGCAAGATCCTCACTCCGAGAAACATCACGGAGGAGCTTTGCTTGTACCACATCGCATTCAACAAGGATGCTCTTTCGTACTTCACCCGGGTCCCCGAAGACCTGAACGACCGACTGGAGAAATTCATGTCTCGTTATGGCAAGGAGATACCGGACAAGGACGTGGAAATCAAGAAGCGCCAGGCTCAGGTCCTGAGCAAGCAGATCGAGTCCGTGAAAGCCGAACTCGAAGAGCTGAACAAGAAACAGACCGAGCTGAACGCCAAGCTCGACGAGTACTCCAAAGCCATGGGAGCAATCCACGCTATTCTCGATTCTGCGAGGGCCGAGGAGAAGACCGAGGAGAAGACCGAGGAGAAGACCGAGGAGAAGACCGAGGA
>ERZ791808.1775-NODE-1775-length-14915-cov-2.572948_pt1 | contig 14915 bp, 18 predicted proteins | sample MGYA00510305_ERZ791808 | MGnify/ENA primary metagenome ERZ791808 (study PRJEB30046, sample SAMN00792024) | human gut metagenome | study: EMG produced TPA metagenomics assembly of the A metagenome-wide association study of gut microbiota in type 2... | reverse complement strand
GGGATGACGGGGAGACATTATGGGTCGACCGGGAATACCGATGGGACAGCCGGTCGGAGGAAGCGAGACGCAGCGCAAATCCGCAGAAAACGGATGCCGAATATGCAGACGACATGGAAGAATTTATGGGAACAGCCCCGGAAGATCAGTGCATGACGGTGGTGGATCCGTCTGCAGCATCCTATATCGCGGAGCTCCGTAGCCGCGGGATCTATGTGAAGCCGGCGAATAATGAGGTGTCGGATGGGATCCGTGTGGTCGGTTCTCTCATTGGCCGGCGTGCGATCCGGATCAACAAGGAGAACTGTAAAGGTCTGATCGGAGAGATGAAGTCCTACGTATGGGATGACAAGGCAGCTGAGCGGGGAGAAGAAAAGCCGGTCAAACAGAAAGACCACGGACCGGACGCCCTACGCTATTATTGTTACACGGTCCTGCCGAAATGGAGGATCGGTGCATAGGAGGAAAGACAGATGGCAAAGAGAAAAGCATCCCGCCAGACGAGGGCGGCTTCCAAACAGAATATGAATTCGCAGGCGCCCGTCATGACGATGGACGCCTTTTCTAATCCTGCCGCAAGGATCGGATTCGGGACCATGGATCTGCTGCAGGCGACCGAATACCCGATGACACGCATGACACAGAACTATCGGCTGCTGACAAGCCTGTACCGGGAAAACTGGATCGTCCAGAACATCATTTCCACGGTGCCCAACGATATGATCCGGAAATGGTATGACATCAAAACGAGCATTGCTCCGGAGTATCTGAAGCAGATGGCACAGCTGGAAAGAAAGACCCAGCTCCGGAAGAAACTGCTCCTTGGGATGTGCTGGGGGCGGCTGTACGGCGGTGCGGTCGGCGTGATCCTGATCAAGGGACAGAATGATATGAGCGTTCCGTTAGATCTGGACGCTGTCATGCCGGGAAGCTTCCTGGGACTTCACATCCTGGACCGATGGAATGGAGTATATCCGGAAGGGGAACTGGTGATAGATCCGGAAGATCCGGACTATGGGCTTCCGGAATACTATACAGTCCGGAATGATGAGACGGGGATGATGGTTGCAAGGGTCCATCACAGTCGTGTGATCCGGTTTGTCGGCAGAGAGCTGCCGTGGATGGAGCTGGTAACGGAACAGTACTGGGGCGAGTCGGAGATCGAAGCAATCTATGAGGAGCTGATCCGAAGAGATAACGTGGCCGGAAACATCGCAGCGCTCACCTTCCGGGCCAATATCAACTATCAGGAGACGGATGGACTGGATCAGCTGCTTGGATCTGCGAACGCTGAGATCCAGCGGCGCTTCTGGAACACACTGGCGGCGCAGTCCGTGATGGAGAGCAACTTCGGAACCCGGATGATTAACAAAGGGGATGCGATCCACAACACCCAGTACACCTTTACCGGACTTCCGGATGTCTACGACCGTGTCATGATGGATGTGGCCGGAGCGGCAAGGACACCGGTGACAAAGTTATTTGGGCGGTCTCCTGCCGGCATGAACGCCACCGGTGAGTCTGATCTGAAGAACTATTACGATTACATCGATGGACTGCGGGAGGCGGAGCTTCGGGGAATCATTGAACGGCTGCTTCCAATCATGGCATTATCGGCGTGGGGTAGGATCCCGGACGATATGGACATTGACTTTCCGCCGATGCAGACGCCGGATGCAAAGGACGTGGCGGAGATCACAGAGCGTAAGAGCAATGCGATCCTTGCGGCATATCAGAATGATCTGATCGATGCGGCGACCGCCATGCAGGAATTAAAGAGTCTGTCTGATGAGACGGGGCTTTACAGCAAGATCACGGATGAAGCAATCGAAGCCGGGAAAGGAAAATTCTATTCGGAATCCCGCAGTATGCAGGATCCGATGGCAGGCTTTTCCTTACCGGATCATGCAGGAGGAGATGAGATAGACAATGGCAACGAAGATCCGACCGCCGCAGACAGCTGATGTCACGATCCTTCTTCGGAATTTATTTCTTCGCACGGAGCAGGAACTGATCAGAGAGATCACCAGGAAGCGGAATGTGGGGCATGTAGAGTATGCGGAGGTTGCCGCCCTGGAACGGGTTCAGAAGATCCTTCAGAGTATGGTGGACACCTCCTGGAGCTATGTTCCGGCGATGATCGAAAAGATCTTTTATCATTCCGATAAGGATGCCGCCGGATATGCCAATGCGAGAAGCATGACAGGGACGTACTCAGTGACACAGATCGCGCTCATGGAGCATCTTGCGAACAATCTTCAGGGTGAACTCGTGGAGATGGCGGGAACGGCGAAGAGGAGCGTTGAGAGCGTGTTTACGATCGCAAGGCTTGAGAATGATCCATACCGGAGGCTTGCACTGGAACAGATCCTCAGACAGGAGGCAGCAGGAAAGCCGTGGATCAAGACCAGTGAGGACCTGATCAAAGAGATGGAGATAAACGGGATCACAGGCTTTACCGATAAGGCAGGGCGAAGATGGAGTATGCAGGCATATGGAAACATGGCAGTTCGGACAACGGCCAGACAGGCGGAAGTGGCTGCACTCTTAAGTTCCGATGAGTATGATCTCTGGCAGATCACGAAGGTCGGGACAACCTGTCCTGTGTGTGCACCGCTGGAAGGACGTGTCTATTCGAAGAGCGGAACGAATCCGGACTATCCTCCACTTACGGTTGCGTTCGGGAAAGTGGATCCGGCCGGAGCGGATGACCTGTCAAACACTTATCTGAACATCCATCCGAACTGCCTGCATGCCCTTGTCAAGTACACCACGATCGGCAAGAGCGCGGAGCGGATCCAGAAGGACAAGGATTTTTCGAGTATCGAGAAGAACCCTCTGAACCGGGATCCAAGAACGAAGAAGCAGATCGCGGCGTATCGGGAGAAGGAGCGGAACCGGCAGAAGCTCTTGAGGGATATGAAGCAGCATAAAGAGTATCGGTCCATTCTGGGGAATGATGTGCCGAAAGACTTTGCGAAGTTCAGGGAATTGAAGTATAATAATTCTGAGAAATGGGATAAGTTCCATAGCCTGTATCAGGATGATAAACTGAAAAAGAAGATACGTTCTCCTGAAGTCAATAAGACGATAGAAGAAGGAAAGCAGGGTAAGCATATCCTCGGACACAAAAATTACAAAGATGGCCGTAGTTATTTGAAGGTATCTGCGGAAGAAGCACAGCGATTAGTTGATCAATATGCCGGAACAGGTCAAATAAAACGTGACAGCAAGGGACATTGGACGAATAAAGAATTTGTATCGGCGGACCATATAATTGGCGTTGTCGTGGATGCAAATACGGGAGAAACCATAGAAACTTCAAGATTTTCGATTCATTATTCGAAAAATGGTGTCCATATAGTGCCGAGAAAGGAGTAAGCTATGTTGGTAGGCAAGGAGCTTGAAATGTATCAGGTTCAAGGGAAAAAGGTGCAGATTTATTTAAATGACGGATCAGAATTGGTTGGAATGTGTACGGAATTTTCTTCGGCATACGATAATGATCCAGAAGAGGCAAGTATTACTCTGCACAGACCGTTAAAGGATGGAAAAGAACTTCCGTGGGAAACAGAAGTGATGGAGCATGAAATTAAAGAAATCAAAATAACAGATTAGTACCACCAGTCAGAAATGGCCGGTGGTATTTTTATAAAAGATACTTGACTTTTTGCACGCGCTATAATATATTTAGTGCAAGGGCAGAAAGTGAGGTGAGAAAATGAGCCCAAGAACAGGAAGACCGCCGAAAGAAAATCCCAGAAAAGTCAATTTGAATATTCGCCTTACAGAACAGGAAGCAAAGGATATTCAAGAGTGTGCAGATATTTTGGGTGTTTCCAGAACAGATGCGATTTTGAAGGGGATAGAACTCATAAAGGCAGAAATAAAAGAAAAATAGAAGTTGCGCCCCGACCAAAGTTTGCAACTTCTATTTCACATCAGAAGTTTCCTTCTGTAAATATTATAATGCAGCAGGAGACTTCTTTCAAGAACCAAAATTTGAAAGGAGTTTTATTATGCAGTTACCGCAGACAGTAGAAGTAAAAGACATTAGAGTTTTAACCAGCAAGCAAATTGCTGAAGAATATGGAACTACCCCTTGTGTGATAAAAAAGAACTTCTCTAATAATAGAGAACATTTTGTTGAGGGAAAGCATTACATAGCACTTACAGGTAGTGAGCTGAGAGCCTTCAAGAACCAGGTGAATAATGTTCACCTGGTTGCGAATAGGACATCCCACCTCTACCTTTGGACCGAAAAAGGCGCATTGCTCCACGCTAAGTCATTGAATACAGACAAGGCATGGCAGGTATATGATTACCTGGTTGATTTTTATTTCCGGGTTAAAGAAAAGCAGCCAGAGAAGAAGAAAACAGTACCGGTTCCAACAAAAACGGTAAACCAGGTTAAGAAAGGGGATGATATAGCCCCCTTGTTCCGAGAGGTTTTGGAAATGCTTCCTTTGGAGGCTTTAGATGAAATGGAAAAAGTACTTAGGACAGGTCAAAGTAAAGCCATAAAAAAGGCAGCAACAAGTGTGTTAGCTGAAAAAATGAAAAGACAATTAATGTAAGTTTAGGAACGTCCTTCAATCGAGGGGCGTTCTTTTTATACAGTTTGTTGCGACATCGCAACAGGAAATGGAGGTGGAAATAGATGCTTGCATATTACGGATACACGATAAGCCCGAACCAGATCGAGACTGGCGAGGGCTTTTTGATTTGCAAAAATGTGCCGATCGCCCGCACCGGATCGCAGGACTATCTCGGAAGGGAGCTGGGACTTACCGATGGGAATGCCGATAAGATCATCGCGGTGATCCGCTCTCCGGATGAGGTGTTTTCTGAGGCGGCACTCGCTTCTTTTGAGGGCAAGCCGGTGACGAATGACCATCCGCCGACACTGATCGGTCCGGATGACGTGAAAACATACGAGATGGGTCATGCACAGAACATCCGGCGAGGAGTCGGAGAATGGGCGGATTACATGATCGCGGATCTTCATATCCACGACAGAGATCTGATCGATGCGATCCAGAATGGAAAGCGGGAGATCAGCTGTGGGTATGAATGTGATTATGTGAAGAATACAGATGGCACATACAGCCAGAAAAACATCAGAGGGAATCATGTAGCAGTTGTGGACCGGGGAAGAGCCGGGAAGCGGGCTGCTATTTTAGATTCAGATAAAAACAAGGCAGAGAAGCCGGAAAGGAAAGCAATGAGCAAAAAGGGATTATTTTTCAAGATCTTCGGGCAGGCGGTAAAGGACAAGAGTCCGGAAGAGATCGAGCGTCTGGCCATGGACGCTGCGGCCGCGATGGATGCGGAGGAACCGGAGGCAGAAAAGACAGGTCCGAAGGAGGAACACGAAGAGAAAGAGGAGAAAAAGACTCCGACAAAGGATGCGGCTTTCCTGGATGCGCTTGACAAGAAAGTTGATAAGCTCCTGGCAATCTTCGATGAAGCGGCAAAGGAAGAGGAAAAGGATCCGATGGATGAGGCAATCGCATCCTTAGAGGGCACCAAAGACGAAGATCCGGAAAAAGAAGAGGAAAAGAAAGGCGATGCGAAAGTCGTTCCGGCCGAGGAGATGGATGAGAAGTCTTCGGAAGGCATGGACAAGGCGGTTGCTCTTGGAATCTTAAAGGCAATGCGCCCGACGGTTGCCGCTATCCAGGATCCGGCACAGAGAAAATCCGTTTCTGACGCGCTGATCAAACTGGTGACCGCAAACGATGCAAAGAACGACATCAGCGTGATCTTAAATGCATCCAGGGCGAATGCAAAGAAGGCAGCTGATAAGGCACCGGCCATGGATGTCGAGAAGTGCCAGGCGGCTTATGATGCAAGAAACCCGCACAAGAGAAAGGAGAATGAGTAATGAAAGGACAGGTAATCGGAAAGCGCATGCCGCACGGTTATGCCGGCAGCTATGCAAGACAGGCAGACATGGTGGTAGATACACATCCGTGTGAGGCGGTGATCGATTTCGGCGCTCCGGTCGTATTCGGAACTGCCGGAGCAGTAAAACCGTGGGAGGAAGCGTCCACAGCGGCGAAGTTTGTCGGAGTTGCGATCCGTGAAGTGAAATCCGCAACGGATTACATGAACCAGGATAAGAGCAACTACCGTATCGGTGAAGCGGTACCGATCATGAAACGTGGCTGTGTGAATGTCATCTGCCAGAACGGTACTCCGGCCGTTGGTGGAAAGGTTTACATCCGTACGGCCAAAAACAGCGCTTATCCGAAGGCGGTTATCGGCGGTTTTGAGGCGGCCGAGGATACGGGTAAGACCGTGGAACTTACAAACGCACAGTGGAAGGGAAGCGCAGACGCCAACGGTGTGGCAGAGATGCGGATCCTCACCATCTTAAATGCATAGGAGGGAATGAGACATGGCATTCAATAACGTAGGTACTTTTGATTTAGGAAGAGCGGCGAGCAGATCTGCGGGAAGTGCAAACGCAGCCGCATTTACAATGGACGCTGTGGGCATCGCATCCGGACAGGCGTTCTTAACTTCTGAGCTGGAAAAGCGTGACACGATCGTCCGGACACCGCTCACAAGCTTTACGTATGCGAGAGATATCCCGATCCGTGTCGGCGGCGGCTGGGCTGAGTTCGTTTCCGCGATGCAGGTCGGCTATGGCATTACTGGAGGCTCCGGAGATAACCTGATGCATTCCGGTGGCGCAAACGGAATTCCGATGGTACAGGCAGACTTTTCCAAGGGTCTGTATAAGGCGCACATGGTTGCTGCAGGTACCCGTGTCATGTGGATCGATTTACAGCGCGGCAACATGACCGGCCGCAACATCGACAGTCTCCTCAGGGACGGCCTACGTCTGACATATGATAAGCACATGGATGAGAACACCTATACCGGTTTCAAACGGTTCGGCACGACAGGTCTTCTGAACAATGAGGACGTCACCGTAACGAACGCAGCGTCCAACGGAGCAACTTCCGCAAGCACGAAGTTTAAAGATAAGACCCCGGACCAGATCTTAAAGGATATCAACGACGCGATCCTTCTGGCATGGGATGCCTGCGAGAACGATAATGCGGCGATCCCGAACCACATCCTCATGCCGTATGAGCAGTTTAACTATCTGGCAACCACGAAGGTGACTAATCTGGCGGAGAAGACAATCCTGACCTTCCTTCTCGAAAACAACGTCGCGAAGCAGAACGGATCCGATCTCGTGATCGCCGCAACAAAGTGGTGCAAGGGAGCCGGAGACGCAGGAGTCGATCGTATGGTGGTCTATCGCAATGAGGAACGTTTCCTTGCGATGGATGAGCTCGCACCGCTGACCAGAGCCATGACAAGCTCTAACACTAATGACTTCTGCTTTGACACTGCCTATGCCGGAAACCTGTCCGAGGTAGAGATGTTCTACGACCAGACCATGCTCTATGTAGACGGAATTTAAGGAGGGAACACATGTTTATTATAGCGAAAAGAAATTATCTGGTGAGACGGGCCGATGGCTCGTTTTACCGGATCGAAAAGGATTATATCGGAGAGATCCCGGAGGATGTCGCAGAGAGCGTACTGGTTCAGAGAGCGATCCAGGGCGGCAATATTGCGGTCCCTGGTGGAACAAAAGACCGGGCGCTTTATCAGGCAGATGAAGCGGCAGAGAAACTTGCGGCAGAACATGACATTCGCCCGGATGCCGAAAAGCCGGAGCTGGATCCGGAAGCCGAAGCAGAGGACACAAAGAAATCCGCCAGGAATAAAAAGAGAGAGTGATGACGATGTGGCCGTATGGAAGTACGAATCCGATGGCGCCGAAGTTTGAAGCGGCGAAGAAGCAGGCGGCGAACCTCACCCAGCCGGGAGAACAGGGAACGTATTCGAAAGAGATGTTTCTGGAAGACTTCCCGCAGTTTACGGATCTTCTTCCGGAAGGAATTTTAACGACCTTCCTGACCCAGGTCAACGACAGCGTACTTCCATCCCGCTGGGGAAGCATGTGGCGGTATGCTGCCGGGCTTTACCTGGCACATTTCGGAGCGATGTATTTAAAAACATACGCTCCGGAATCCTCATCGGCGTCGCAGGTGGCTGCGGCGGCACAGCCGGCCGGAGTCATTAAGAGCGCCACGCTGGGCGATACCCAGATCAGCTATGATAATTCCGCTGTAACGATCGGAACCGAGAAGTGGGGCAGCTGGAACGCCACACAGTACGGACAGCAGCTTGCAACGCTCGCCCGGTTGGTGGGGATGGGAGGCATGTGGATTGGATAAGGAGGAAACAGCATGTTATTTGATAATCCGATTTTCAAAAACTGGTATACCGATCTCATGGACGTCTGCAGGGTCGTTCCGGTAAAGGATGGGAATGTTACCAGGCAGGAACGGAAAAAGGTTGCGGAGAAGGTCCCATGCCGCGTGTATCACACAGGAACCGGAAGTCCGAGCATTACCGACAATGCCGCCAGGATCAGAGGAGAGGATAAGCTCTCCTGTGATCTTTCTGTGGACATCCAGGTCGGAGACGAGTTGTATGTGATCCGCGGGGGAAATACCGGTCATGCAAACAAGCCGGAACGGTATCTCGCCGGACCTCCGCAGGACTTTTATGATCCGATCGGCGGTGCGCTCACAGGTCTGGAACATAAAGAGGTGACACTCTTGAGAGAGAACCTGATCGGATCCGGGAGGTGAGCAGATGTCAAGCTTTGGAAGCCAGATGAGAAAACGTCTGGATGAACTGAGGAGAGCCGGGGAGAATGTCCCGAAGATCATGGCAGAAGTTGCGGAAGGTGCCACGATCGAGGCGGTCCGTGTTGCCGCAGAGAAGACACCGCCGAATGATGGGACATTGGCCGGTACCAACATGCGAAGTGGTCAGATGGCACAGCACTGGGCGACGGACAGCGTGACAACGCCGGTCGTGACAGGCGGCAGTGTCCGGACGGAACTCAATAACAACATGCAGTACGCATCCTATGTGAATGACGGACACCGGGTCGATAAACATTTCGTTCCGGGTCTGATTATCAATGGGAATCTCTTGGAGCGGAGTCCGGATGGATCCGGCGGTATCATGGTCGGAACCAAAACGAGCTATGTGCAGGGGAAATACATGAAAGAGGCAGGAATCGGAAGGTACCGGGATGTGGTCCGGACGGAACTGGAAAAACGGGTAGAGGAGGCATTCAAATGATCTTTTCCTTACATCATGTGATCGACAGCCTGGCCGGTATGCTTACCGGAGCATATCCGGACTATCCGGTATATGACAGCCCAAACCAGCAGGGAGCGAGTTTTCCCTGCTTCTTTCTTTTCTTCATGCCGTCCACGATCGAGGAGCATGTGGGAAACCACTATTTCCGTGATCTCGGCGTGGACCTTGCCTTTGTACAGCAGCGGAACCTGGTAAACGGAAACCGGAAGATCCATGAGATCGCGGAGTTTCTGGACCGGAATCTGGATCCGTTCCCATACACAGACGGAAGCGGAAAGAGCGTTCCGGTTCCGGTGCAGGATCGGCAGTGGAGCATTGAAGATGAAGAGCTGCATTACCAGTTCCATATCCGGACGCGGATCCTGGTGGAAGAAACGGAAAACTTGATGCAGGAGATGGAGGAGAACAATGTCGGTATCAAAGAAAACGACTAAGAAAACGGAGGAAAAGAAGTACTCCACAGAGAAACTTTTAAAAAGCCGCCGTCTTGCGGCATATCAGCCGGATTTCGCCAGGGTGATCCTGAAGGAACCGGAATACACGATCTCTGAGGCGGTTGACGCCCTGGAGATAGCTTTGAAAGGAGGCAGATAACATGGCAGGTGGTACATGGATGAGCCAGAATAAGGTCCAGCCGGGCGTGTATATCAATACAAAATCGAGCGGGAATCTTTCCGCAAGTGTGGGAGAAAAGGGCGTTGTGGCGATCGCTGAGCCGCTCTCCTGGGGACCTTGTGAGGTCATTCAGACGATCATTCCGGGAGAAGACCTGACTCCGTATATCGGCTATGATGTCACAAATGAGAAAGCGTTATTCCTTAAGGAAATGATGAAGGGCAGCGATACCACACCGGGGCCGATCAAGATCCTGTTATATCGTCCGAAGGGAACCGGCGGCGTCAAGGCGTCCGGAACGATCGGCGCCTTATCGGTGACAGCACTGTATGAAGGCATCCGCGGAAATGATATCACGATGATCGTCCAGGAAGATCCGGACACAGGCGGAACCTATGTGGTATCTACGGTCGTGGATGGAAGAACCGTGGATGAACAGACAGTAACTGCACTTTCTGAACTTTCTGCGAATGCCTGGGTAACATTCTCGGGAACCGGAAACACGTTCACGGAGACAGCCGGGACTGCTCTGAGCGGTGGTGTGGATCCGACGGCCGCCAATGCGGATTACTCCGCGTTCCTGACAGCACTGGAAAAATACACGTTCGATATCGTGGTGTACGACGGGACAGAGTCGGTTGTGATCGAAGCATATGCGTCTTTTGTAAAGAGGATTTCTGAGCGTGTCGGCCGGAAATGCCAGGCGGTCATGGCAGGAGCAGAGGACAGCAATACCGAGTGGGTGATCTCGGCCGGAAATGGCGTTAAGCTCTCTGACGGTACGGTGCTGACTCCGCAACAGGTAACCTGGTGGCTTGGCGGAGCGGAGGCAGGTGCTCCGTATAATCAGTCCCTGACATATTCCAGATATCCGAACGCAGTGGAGGCGAGTCCGAAGCTAACCGATACGGAGATCGAGGAAGCCATTCAGAAGGGCAAGCTCGTGTTCATTGATACCTTTGATGCCGTCAAGGTTTGCACGGATATCAACACACTGACCAGCTTCACCGTGGATAAACAGAAATGTTTTGCGAAGAACCGCGTGATGCGTGTTTTAAATCAGTTCTGCAACGATGTATATAAGCAGTTTTCCCTGTACTACATCGGGAAGACCAACAACAACGACGATGGAAGAAACCTTTTAAAGGGCTGGATCGTCGGATATCTGAATGAGATGCAGGCAAACGGAGGCGTGCAGAACTTTGTCCCGGATGATGTGGAAGTCCTGGCCGGAAACGAGATCGATGCCGTTGTTGTAAACGTGGCGATCCAGCCGGTGGACAGCATCGAGAAGATCTACATGACCGTCAATGTATCCGTCAATTCTGACAGCGAATAAGGAGGTGTAAAGAATGGCAAATGAAGGATATTTACTTGCACAGGATTCCTACCGCGGCGCGGCCGGAAAAGCGTTTACTGTGATCAATGGAAGCAATGAGCTTCTGTTTGGACTGAAGAAATTTAACTCCAGCGCTGAGATCCAGACGGGTGAGTTTAAGGTTGTCGGAGCGCTGACAGAACAGGAAAAGGTCAAAGGATTAAAGTATTCCGGATCGGCTACGATCTATTATGGAACCCCGACGTTTTTAACGTTGTTATCGGAGTTTAAGCGGACCGGAAAGTTCCCGACGATCAACTTCCAGATCACGAACGATGATCCATCCTCTTCGCTGGGGACCCAGACCGTTGTGCTCTATAACGTCATCTTAAAGAAGATCCCGATCGCGGTCCTGGATGATTCTGCGGAGAGTCTTCAGATCGATATCGAGTTCACATTCAGCGATTTCGAGGTACTGAAATCATTTAACAGCCAGCCATCTCAGTTAGGAAAATAGGAGGAAAGATCATGGGAAATTTAGGTGCATATTTAAGACCGGTTCCGGCCGGAAAGACGAAAGAGTTTTATCTGGAAAACTTTAAGGATGAGAAAGGGGAGAAGATCCCGTTCATTGTAAAGGCGATCACACCGAAGGAAAATGAGAGGATCGTAAAAAGGAATACTGTGAAAGGCGTCTTTAACAATGCGACTTATATCAATGAGATGATCGTGGCCTGCATGGAGACGCCGAATCTCAAGGATGCAGAACTTTGCAGCTTCTACGGCGTTATGGACCCGACAGAGGTGCCGGGCGTTATGTTCACGATCGGGGAAAAGAATCTTGTCATGGATGCGGTTTCTGAGATCAACGATGTCAAGATGGCAAATGAACTGAGAAATGCCGCAAAAAACTTTTAGAGGGAGGAGACTGGGAGACAGAAACGAGTTACTTTGCTTTTGTCTCCCTTGGAATCTTCCCGGAAGACTTCGAGAAACGGCCATTGAGGGAAAAGATTCTTATGTTCACAATGATGGACCGGCTGTCGAAAGAGATGAAAAACAAGTGAGGAGGCGGTGTGAATGGGTAAAATACAGGAAAATCTTGTTTTGACGGATGAATTTACGGCTGCATTCACACGGTTCTTAACGCTTGGTGAGTCAGCAGTGGGAGCAACTGAAAGGATCAACAACTCCATCAATATGATGGGGCAGTCTTCCAATACGATCGCGGCAGCCGGGTTTAATACCCTGGATCAAAAGATCACGGAACTCAGCGGAAAAATCCAGGAACAGGGAGCTGCCCTTCGGGCATTGGGAGACACGGCCAACAGTATTAGTGGAAAAGGTTTTGACCAGATGACGGCAGCGATCAAGGAAAGCAATTCTGCGCTGATCGATACAATCGAAAATCAGTCGCGCCTGGGACGAGAGACACAGAAGACAAATGACCAAGCGGGCAAACTCCTGAGTACGATCAAGAGGATTGCCGCGGCCGCCGGTGTGACAACACTGGTTCGTAGTTTCCTGGATTTCTCTGACACCCAGGCTCAGATCAACGCCCGTTTAAACCTCATGAACGACGGCTTTCAGACAACGAATGAACTGAGTGAGATGATCTATCAGTCGGCATTGCGTTCCAAGGCGGCTTATTCCGATACGGCAGACGCAGTCGGCAAGATGGGACTGAATGCCGGAAATGCATTCTCCTCGAACCAGGAGCTGATCGCGTTCACGGAGCAGGTGAATAAGCAGTTCAAGATCGGTGGCGCATCGGCTCAGGAGCAGAGCAATGCGATGGTTCAGCTCACCCAGGCGATGGCGGCTGGTGCCCTGCGAGGTCAGGACTTAAACTCCATCCTGGCGGCGGCTCCGGGAATTGCCAGGACCATCGAGGAGAGTATGGGATGGGCGTCCGGATCCATCAAGCAGTATGCAGAAGACGGAAAGGTTACAGCTTCGGTCGTAAAAAATGCGCTGCTTGATATGGCGGATCAGACGAATCAGAAGTTTGCATCGATCCCGATGACGCTGTCGGATGCGATGACGCAGGCGCAGAATATCGTCCAGCATGAAGTAAAGCAGATGGCACAGTCCTGGAACGACTTTATTCAGACGGATCAGGGACAGGAGATCCTCGGGGAAGCGATCTCGCTGCTGTCCGTTATGGCGCAGGTCGGAACAGATGCACTGGCGGCTGTGGGATCCGGAGCGCTTTGGGCGCATGAGAACATGGACATGGTTATTCCGATACTTGCCGCGGTAGGAGTTGGTTTTTTGCTTTTAAAGGCACAAGCTGTTGGCGCTGCATTGGCGAGTGCTGCAGCCTGGACGATGGCGAACTGGCCGATCCTTTTGTTAGCATCTTTATTCGCAGTGGCGTTGGTTGCGGCACAGCAGTTCGGATTTGGCATGCAGGAAGCCGGTGCGGTTACTGGCTATGTATTTGGAATGGCCTATGCGACCGGATACAATGTCTTTGCTACACTTTGGAATGTAATTGCATCGTTTGCGGAGTTTTTTGCGAATGTGTGGAATGATCCACTCGGGGCAACTGTACACCTGTTTTCCAGTGTGCTTGATACGATCCTCAGCATGGTAGAGACTGTGGCCGGAGCCATCGATGCGTTGACAGGATCCCATCTTCAGGGCGCAGTCAGCGGGTTCAGAGGAAAGATATCTGACTGGGTGGATAGCACCTTCGGAGAGAATTCAGTCCAGATCAAGCGTATGGCAAACCTTGATGTCAGTGCCACGGCGAGGCAGTTCGGCGACTACGGTGCGAATCTAGGTTCTAAGATTGAAAATCTGGATCTTGATATCGGAAAACTTGCGGGGAGCTTTGGTGATCTGGACCTTTCGGGACTCGGAAATGGAAATATTGACAATGTTGCAAAGGTCGGAAAAGTCGGAAAGGTGGATGATATCAAATTGTCGGATGAAGACCTGAAGATCTACCGGGATCTTGCGGAACGCCGGTATATGAACAAGATCGAATTAAAGACTCTGGCACCGGAGATCCATGTGACGGTTCCGGAATCCGCCGGAGGAAATCTGACGGCTGATGATGTCACGGATTATATCCGGAAGATGCTCATTGAGCAGATGAACTCCCAGACATCGGTATCGCACGGATGATGAAAGGAGTGTGTTCATGGCAAAATTAAAAATCGGATGTTCGATCTATCTGGTATTTGCCGGAAAAAAGGTAAAACTCCCGGTAAATCCGGAGGAGATTGAAATAAAAAATCCGACAGACCATAAAACGTATGACGTCATCGGTGTTGGTGAGATCGTGGTTCCCAGGAAGCCTTCTTTAAAAGAAGTCTCCTGGGAATCCTTTTTCCCGGGAGATCGCCAGGCCGTGTATGTGAACAGCGGGGCGAAAGCGCCATCCTATTATCTGAAATATTTTGAAAATGCATTGAAGAAAAAGCAGATCTGCCGGCTGATCATTACAAGGTCCGGAGGATCTGACACCAATATGAAATGCATTGTTTCAAGCTTTGAGACGAAGGATAAAGGCGGGGAACCCAAAGATATCTATTACAGCCTGGAATTACAGGAGTATCGTTCCTATGCACCGAAGGTCGTCTCGATCTTAAAGACTCCGGCCGCAGGGCAGGCGAGTGCCGAGGCGTCCACAGAGACTCCGAGGGCGGTGGAATCCCCGGTTCTTCGTGTCGGTGCCACGGTGATCGTAAACGGGGAATACTGCTATGACAGCTACGGCGGGAGACCTCATGGAACGGCCAACAACCTGAACACTACGGTG
>ERZ791808.1774-NODE-1774-length-14915-cov-3.545222_pt1 | contig 14915 bp, 7 predicted proteins | sample MGYA00510305_ERZ791808 | MGnify/ENA primary metagenome ERZ791808 (study PRJEB30046, sample SAMN00792024) | human gut metagenome | study: EMG produced TPA metagenomics assembly of the A metagenome-wide association study of gut microbiota in type 2... | reverse complement strand
AGCCCCGTTTCCGGTGGATATTACTTTATATTGTAATCCACTTTTCAAGGTAACTACGCCTTCTTTGCTCTTGTTATCCTTTAAGAATTGTTCTCCGGCTTCCTTGGCAGCCTTGCCTCTTTCGTTTTGCAGTTTGTTAAAATAGTCCTGCAAAATCTGGTTTGCCTCTTCCGGTTTGATTTCCGGCATTTGGCCTGCGTAGACTGTTCTGATAGCGTCAACAAAAGCTTCTGTATTAATGGTATTCACACCTGAAGAAAGGAGATTACTTGCAATACTTAGACCGAAACAATAACTCACTTTGTCTAACTCTTCTGTATATTTCATTGAAAGGTTTAATTAATAAATAAATATTTTGTTCATTAAGATGCAAATGTAAGAACATTGTGCGAAAACACAAACAGGTTTTCGTGTTTTATTTGCGATACGAGAAAATCGTGCCGGAAGGTTCATTTTATTCATTCATTAGCATTCCGTCATTTAATTTTATTTGTCTGTCTGACATACGGGCTAGCTCCGTGTCATGCGTGACGATTACAAATGTTTGTCCGAGTTCTTCCCGTAAAGTGAAAAATAACTGGTGTAATTCATTTTTGGTACGGGTATCTAGGTTTCCGGAAGGTTCATCGGCTAAAACAACTCGAGGATGATTAACGAGAGCCCTTGCCACGGAAATTCGTTGTTGTTCCCCACCGGATAGTTGATTGGGTTTGTGGCTCATCCGGTCTGCCAGACCAAGAAGAGTCAGTAGTTCCATAGCCCGTAGCTCTGCTTCTTTTTTTCCAGTTCCCTTGATCCATGCCGGGATACAAACATTTTCCAACGCTGTGAATTCTGGTAATAAGTGATGGAATTGGAATACAAACCCGATATTGTTATTTCGGAATTCTGATAGTTTATTGGAGGATAACCGGGCGATATTCACGGAATCATACAATAGTTCCCCCTCGTCCGGGGTATCGAGTGTTCCCAGAATATGCAATAACGTACTTTTCCCGGCACCACTAGCCCCGACGATCGTTACGATCTCTTTTTCTTTTATCGTGAGATCAATTCCTTTCAGCACTTTTAGTTCGCCGTAGCTTTTGACTATATTTTTAATTTCTATCACCTGATTAATTTCTTGATTTATGATTTAGTGATTCTTATCTACTAACTCATATTTATTATTTTGATGGTAAAGATAATAATTTTCAATTTCGAGTAATCCTGTTGATTATTTTTATTTTTAATGTTAGCTGTATATATGCTTGTTGGCACAATAAAATTATGCCGTTATAATAAATCCAAGGCAAGAAGGTGATTTTAAATTGATGATAAAAGATTTTCTTTTGCACTGGGGTTATGTTGGAAAATAAGACCGACGGTCGGGCAATGATCCATTTCTTTACAATCGCCACAGGTGTTGAATCCTTTTGCTTGAACACATTTCCGGATTTCACAATAATTGCTGCAATAGGCGAATTTAGAACCATCGACACGGCAACCCGTGCAATTAATAGTTTCCGGTGTGATCTCCGACGTGTTGTTCATGACGCTCCATTTTTGAGCGGTTTCTTCTCTTAACTTGTCATCGTTATTGATCGTGGCGATACGGGCATCGCAGTTTTCGCAATCTAATCCACAACAGGCGATTAATTGTTTCATAATAGGGTATGTTTGATTTAAGCTTTAGACAAAGATAAGAAATATTAGATTGCTACCTAGGATTACTTCATGAGATTTGATTAATTTATTTACTGAATGGAGATAGCGATTAAATAAAGAGTGTGTATCTTAGCAATCTAAAATCAATTACGTATGGAATATTATATAGATCCGATTTCTTTCGTGACGCAAAAGAGTGGTTTTGAGAGTAGATATATTAAAAATTTATTGGGCTTGTTGGATGAAGGGGCCACGATTCCTTTCATTTCCCGTTATCGTAAAGAGATGACCGGGAGTATGGACGAGGTGCAGGTGGGACAGGTGCGAGAGATTTACGAGCAGTTCAAGGAACTGGAAAAACGGAAAAAGACGGTGTTGGAGAGCATCGAGCAGCAGGAGAAACTGACCCCGGAATTACGGAAACAGATAGAACATTGTACCGATTTACGAGAACTGGAAGATATTTACCTGCCTTATAAACCGAAAAAACAAACTCGGGCATCAAAGGCAAAAGCGAAGGGATTGGAACCTTTGGCAGCCATGTTGATGAAACAGGATAACGGGGATGTGTGGGACAAAGCGGCCCGTTTCGTGAAGAATGACGTGGAGAATGAAGAAGAGGCTTTGCAGGGTGCTAGGGATATTATTGCTGAGTGGGTCAGCGAGAATGACCGGGCGAGAAACACCGTGCGTCGCTCTTTTGACCGGATGGCCGTGGTAAAAGCGAAAGTCGTGAAGGGGAAAGAGGAAGAAGGGGAGAAGTTCACGGATTATTTCGATTATTCCGAGCCTTTGCGGAGGATTCCTTCCCACCGGATGTTAGCCATTCGTCGGGGGGAGGCTGAAGGTATTCTGAAAGTGGCGATTGAAATCCCGGAAGAGGAAACGATCGAGTCTTTGGAAAGAATATTCGTGAAAGGTCATAACGAGAGTGCCGAGCAGGTGACCATGGCGGTGAAAGACGGGTATAAACGTTTGTTGCTTTCGTCTATCGAGACCGAATACCTGCAAAGCGGTAAGCAGAAAGCGGATGAAGAAGCGATTAAGGTGTTTGCCGAAAATCTGCGTCAATTACTTTTGGCACCACCTCTTGGGAATAGGCGGGTGTTGGGTATAGACCCGGGATTCCGCACTGGATGTAAGGTTGTTTGTCTGGATGAAACGGGAAATCTGGTGCATAATGAAACCATTTATCCTCATCCGCCACAAAACGAGGTGAAACAAGCGGCTAATAAGATTACCAATCTGGTCAACTCGTACCGGATCGAGGCGATTGCTATCGGTAACGGTACGGCAGGACGTGAAACCGAACGATTTATCCAGAGTTTACGTTATGACCGGGATATACAAGTGTTTGTCGTGAGTGAAAGCGGGGCATCGATTTATTCGGCCTCTAAGATAGCCCGGGACGAGTTCCCGCAGTATGATGTAACGGTTCGCGGAGCCGTGTCGATAGGGCGTCGGCTGATGGACCCGTTGGCCGAGTTGGTTAAGATTGACCCGAAGTCTATCGGGGTAGGGCAATACCAGCATGATGTCGATCAATCCAAATTGAAAGAGAGTTTGGATCGGGTGGTCGAGTCATGTGTGAACCGGGTTGGGGTGAACGTGAACACGGCAAGCAAGTACTTGTTGACTTACGTCTCCGGATTGGGGCCGACTTTGGCAGAAAATGTGGTTACTTATATCAAGGAGAACGGGGCATTCCGTAGTCGCGGCGAATTGAAAAAAGTGAAACGTATGGGAGAGAAGGCATTCGAACAGTGTGCCGGGTTCCTCCGGATCGAGGGTGCCGAAAATCCCTTGGATAATTCATCCGTGCATCCGGAATCATACGCAGTGGCAGAACGGATGGCAGAAGACTTGGGCATTCCGTTGAAGTTGTTGATAGGTAACGAGGAAGCTTGTAACAAGATTGAACTATCCCGTTATGTGAATGACCGGATTGGGCTACCCACGTTGAAAGACATCGTGGATGAACTCAAGAAACCGGGGCGTGATCCCCGTTCCGTGGCTAAAGTATTCAGTTTCGCTGACAACATTCATACGATCGACGATTTGGAGATCGGGATGGTTGTTCCGGGTATCGTGACTAATCTGACGAACTTCGGAGCCTTCGTGGATATTGGCGTGAAACAGGACGGACTGGTGCACATATCCGAGATCGCTGATAAATATATTTCGAACCCGGCGGATGTACTTTCTTTGAATCAGCATGTTTCAGTGAAAATCGTGCAGGTTGATAAGGCTCGGAAACGTATCGGGCTTTCGATCAAGCAAGCGTGATATTCGAACTTTTGTCCGGGCCTTGGGTACAGAACCGGACGAAAATGATTTGGATAGGGGAAAGTCAAGTGTTTTTTCCCCTATTTTATAGTATCTACCGGATTCATTCGGGAGGCTTTAAACGCCTGCCAGGCAACGGTCAGCGTGCCAATAAAGACTGCCGCTATACCGATAAAGATAAATGATACCGGAGAAATCTCGTTTTTATAAACGAATTGCGTGAGCCACTGTGCCGAGCAGTAATAGGCAATCGGCGCCCCGATACAAAAAGCGATCAGAATCCATTTGATAAACCGGGCGCACAGTAACACGGCGATCTGGTTTTCACTGGCCCCGTTAATTTTACGGAGGCTGATCTCTTTCCGCCTGTTTTCTACGGAGAACCATGCCAACCCGAATAATCCTAAGCCGGCTAGCAAAATGCTGATATAGGAAAATATTGAAAGAATTTTCATGACTTGTAACTCTTCTTCGTGAAACTCCATGTAGCGTTCAGACAGACTACAAGTTTTTATTTCGATTGCTCCGGGAGCAACTTGTTCCCAAAGTGCATTAATCTTTTCTTCAACTATTTTTCGGGTACCGGGTTGAATACGGATAATATGACGCTCGGATCCGGTATCACTGAATCGAATAAATAATGGAGTGATCTCTCGGGTGAGTTTATCTCTTGGATAATCGGCAACGACCCCGATGATCGTGTAGGTTTCATCCCCTAGTTGGAATGTTTTACCTAAAGGCTCTGTTATCCCTTGTTTTTTTAGAAAAGTCTCGTTCACGATAGCTTCATGTAATCCCAGTTTCCCCGGGGAGAAAAGTCTTCCTTCCAAAAGTTGTATATCATAAAAATCAAAGAACGAGAGATCGGCATCCGTACAAGCCACGTGCATATTATCTAATCCGTAAGTGCAATTTTGAGTGATAGCACTCATTGTTCGGTGTGTGATCTCCGGGATGGAAACGAGTTGATCATAGAAAGCTTTCGTTGTTTCATCTTCTACCGTGTAAAGCCCCCATCCTAATATCAAAATTTCATTGGCGTGTGGACGGCAATGTGTCGCAAAGTCCATCTGGTGGTGAATGTTTACCACGGTTGTCGTCAGGATGATAGATATGGTAAACTGGGTAATTACAATATTGCGAATGAGAATAGTTTTTTGTTTGTTTTCATTTTTTAGAATCTCGGATAGAGAATTTTTGTTGATTTTTAGGATCACGTATAAAGGAGGTATGATAATAATTGTACCGAGTAAAAGAATCAGCACCAGCGGGGTGTATCCGGCATACAAATCCGATAGACTTAGGTCGGAAGTAATGAATGTATTGAAATAAGGAATAAGTACATGGATAATACCGATGGACACGATAAAGGAAAACATGACGAGTAATCCGGTTTCCATGATTAACTGTTTACGTATTCCTTGTTTTGATTCTCCTGAAATAAGTTGAATTCCGGTTGTTTTTAATTGTTGTATGGTGCGGGTCAGGCAAATGTTGATGTGGTTGAAACAAGCGATGATAAATATGAGTATGGCAACCCCCATGCCTAAATAAACGAAAGAAGGATCACGTTTAAAGATTAATCCGTCCTCGTATAAATGTTTTGCTTTTGAAAAATAGAGTTGTTCGACAGGTTTTAGATAGATTGTTCTATCCTTGAATACTTCTTCGTTCCGATCATTTATTTTTGTTAGGAAATTTGGAGCTGTAACTTTAGACGAAAGTTCGATAAAAATGTAAAAAGCGAATCCGGTGACTTGTGATATTTCTTCGTCCGGTAATCCTCGCAATATCCCAAAATGGAGAAAATTCTTTTGTGAATCGTCAATAACAGTTGTGATCGTGCAAGGTTCGAATATCTTTTTGTAGATATTTTTCTCCCCGTCAAAATGAACAATATAGCGCCCTAGCGTGAGAGATTTCCCGATCGGGTTAGCGATTCCGAATTGTTGGCGGGCAAAAGACCGGGTAACGGCAATCTCATTGGGGGATGAGAGCGTTTTGCGTAAATCTCCCGATAAAAGGAGAAGTTTAAAAAAATCTGTAAAGTTGGGTGTAACAGAATATGCGTCCATGTAGTCCGGTTCTTCCGCTTTTTCACTGAAAAGAAGATGTTCATTCCGGAATACACAATAGGCTTTCACTTCTGGATAAATGTTTTTCAGTTGAACTCCGCTTTCCCCGGAAATGAAAGCATCATTGGGATGGACGTCTTGTTTCCTTTGCTCCTGAACAAGATAACAGTTTTTACTATTCAAGATAGAATGAGCGATATTATACTCGTGTATCACGAAAGTAACGAGCAGCGTGCAACACGTGATCCCCGTGATCAAGCTGATGAGAGAAATCAAGGTGTAGGTTTTATTTTTAATCCAACCTCGAAATATGATTTTGAATTGAACGTTTTGCATGGCTATTCGGTTTTAAGAGTGTCTATCGGGTTTTTTCGTGATGCTTGCCGGATTTGCCAGTTGGTCACGAGCAGAACAATACAAAGGGATATAACGATGGTAAGTACGAATATCCAAGGTTGTATTTCAATTCTGTAAGCGTAATTTTCCAGCCATTTCCGGGAGGCGTAGTACGCTATCGGCAGACCGATCACGCAGGCCACGAGAACTTTTGTCATGAATTGTCGGTTAAACAGTAACATGATTTGTCGCTCCGATGCCCCATTTACTTTTCGAAGGGCGATCTCCCTCGTTTTGCTTTCCACCATGAATATGGCAAAAGCGAATATCCCCATACCACCGATTAGAATGGCGATCAGTGAAAACAGGATCACGAGTTCCATAAAGGCCATGTCTTTTTGGTATAGGTCTGAGTAATTATATTCTTGATATTCAAAAATACCTTCCGGGTTTCGGGATCGATGCAGTTCTTGCAGGTATTCCAGTACCTCTTGTCGTTTTCCTGGCTGGTAACGAATCAATAACCAGTAAGTCGAGGGCGGTAGAATCATCGTGGGGCGTATCGGGTAATGGAGTGATTGCGTGTGATAATCTTCCGTAATCCCTGTAATACGGTAGTGAACAGAACGTTGCTGGTTTAGGATCGTTCCTAGTGGGTGATCCAGTTTAAACGTTTCCACGAATTTTTTATTTACCCACACGTCAGTTGTCGATGAGTAATTATTTTCAGGTGTGGGATTAAATTCAATGGGAGTAAACTCTTGATTTTTAATAATCGGTATGTTATAAATATTTGTGAAATCTTCATCACCGTACATACATACGACATCGACATATTTTTCCGATTCCGATGGGAAATGGATTCTTTCTGTTAATGGTGTGCCAGGGTCTGGGATATTGATTCCATTACATACATACAAAATATCAGGGTGTTTTAGTAATTCTTCTTTTAGTGCTTGATAATTGGAAGAATTATCAAGCCAACTGATGCGTAACACCTGATCTGTTATGATTCCTAGCGGTTTATCTTTGATGAAATGAATCTGTGATATAATAATCGAACAATAAAAGAGTAATGTCGTGAAAATACCGATTTGTAAGATGGTCAGGATTTGTGAAAGATTTATCTGTCGGGGGCTCGGTTGAAGTATATTTTTCACACCCAATCGATTTATTCGTTGTTTGAAATGAAAATAGAGGAAATAACAAATACTCCCCATGATACAGCAGGTAAACACGACAAACAATAAATTGGAAAAACTAAAAAACAGGAATGGGTACACGTGATCCGGTGATAAAACTTGAATAATGTAAGGGTGTAACAAGCTGGTTAGGATGAACGCAAGCACAAGAGTAACTCCCGTCAGTAATCCGATCTCGCTAATCAGTTGATAAAGTAGATGTGTATTACTCGCCCCGTAGCACTTGTGAATGGCAAAACGAGAAGAATCCCGGTTTTGTTGGGCTATCCGGATTAACAGGAAGTTCCCGGCCGCAAGGAGTAATATTAAAAGAGTGATTCCCCACAACAGATAAGTCAGGGAGCCACGCAGCAATTCGTCTTGTTCGATATGGTCCGAGTGAAAATAAGTATCTTTCAATGGTTGAAGTCTGTACGAACAATGAGTTGCCGTTTCCGTTCTTTGTAGGGTAATTTCCTGTAAAGCTTTTTCCACTCTTTCTAGATCGGTTCTCGGAGAAAGTCGGAAATAAGTATATACTGAACGAGAATAGCGTTCATTACTGAAATATGGGTGCCCTAGACGGCAATCGATAAAAATATCGGTTTGGAGAGTAGAGTTTGCCGGAAAATCTTTTATGATTGCAATTACTTGACATTTAACCTCTTTCTTCCTGTTATAGATGGGATCTTTGATCGTTATTGTTTTCCCGATCGGGTTTTCCTTATCGAAAAATCGTTTGGCACTTGTCTCTGTGAGTACAATCCACGAAAAATCGGAGGAATCGATATTACCTTGAATGACGGGTCGCTCAAATAAATCAAAAAAAGAAAGGTCAACAAGAGCGCATCGAGATTCGATCATAAAATCAGTATTGTCATCTGTTTTTATTTGATAGTCTTTTAAGAAAAAACGGGCAATCCGGTCTATTTCCGGTAATGCTTGTTGTGCGTCTAATCCGAAAAATGAATTATTCCTACAATTCCAATTTGGTTCATTGAAGTTTCGATTAATCACCCGGTAAATATGATCACCATTTTTCAAGTATCCGTCCATATTCCATTCGTTTGACGTGTGACTGTATATCAACCAAGCGGCAGAAAAGGCAATGGACAACCCGACAATATTGATCACCGTGTAAACCCTGTTGCGGGAAAGTTTGCGTATTATGAATTTAAAATATTGCTGAAACATGGCTATTCGGTTTTAAGAGTGTCTATTGGATTTTGACGGGCGGCCTTTCTGGTCTGCCAAGTTGTGATGGCGAGGACTACAAAGACGGAAGTGAGGAAAACAAATATGAATAATCCCGCATGGATTTCTACTTTGTAAGCGAATCCTTTTAACCATTCTTTCGAGGCATAGTAAGCAACGGGCAGACCTATAAAACAGGCGAGAAGAACTCTTGCGAAGAATTGTTGATTAAAGAGTTGCATGATCTGCCATTCGGTAGCTCCGTTTACTTTACGTAGGGCGACTTCCCGAGTTTTACTTTCAACCATGAAAGTAGAGAATGCGAAAATACCCATGCCACCAATGAGGATAGTTATGAGGGCGAACAAGATGATGAGTTTTACAACGGCAATATCTTTGCCATATAATTCTGAAAAATTATATTCTTCACATTTAAAAAGGGTATTGGGGAATTTCTCTTGGAACATTGTCCGGATGTAACGATATACGTTTTGGAATTCTCCCGTTTGGTAGTGAATGATCATCGTGGAGGATATTTGAGGGAATTCGTACATGATGATTGCAGGTTCCGTGTATTTGTATAGTGGGAAATACTGGAAATCGTCCACGACCCCCACTATTTTGAGAGGGTACTCATGATCCCATAAGTTGAGAATGGTTTCCAACGGGTGTTCTAGTTGAAGAGCTTTCACGAGAGACTGGTTAACGATAGCTTCTCGGATATGATTGGGACGGATTCTTGCAAATTCTTTCAGATCAATAGGATAGTTATACTTTTTTAGGCATCGGCCTTCTTGAAGTTGAATTTGGTATGTATCGATATAGTCAGCATCGCCGAGAATGATACGAGCTTTAATGGTTTTCTCCGGTTGGTTAGGTATTGAGATCGACTCGGCTCTTTCGTAGCATGGGAGGGGGTACCCATTACTGGCGTTGAGTATGGCAGGGGAATGTTGCAGTTTTTGTTTTAGGGTTTCGTATCGAAATTCATTGTCCGGCCAGTAAAAATATAAGATATTTTCCTGATTGAATCCCAAATCCATGTGTTGCATGTAGTTCATTTGCCTTGATACTGCGGTGGCACAGAAAAGGAGGGCGCTGAAAATTGTAATTTGTACAATTGTGAGTATTTTTTTTATATCCTTATACCTGGGAGCAGGTTGGATGGCCTGTTTGAGTCCGTTATGGTTTAATCTTCTATGAGTGTATAAGTGTAATACAAATCCGGTTAAGAACATGGCGAAGAATACAAGTAAGAGGAATCCCGCAAATTTTTGAAAGGATAGGTGGAACCTATACGGGTGTTCGGGAGAGAGAATTTCTATGATGTACGGGTGCAACACGTAAGCGAGTGCGAAAGATAAAAGTAAGGCACATAGAGTGTGAATACCAATTTCCAGCGATAACTGGAGTCGTATTGTCCGGTTGTCAGCCCCGAAACATTTTTGTATGCCCATTCGGGTAATATTTTTATTTATTTGGGCCGTTTTGATCATGATGTAGTTGCCTAGTGCCAAAAATAGGATCAGTAAAATAATTCCATAGAGAAGGAGAGACAAGGATATTTGGCCTCGTAAAATGGCCTCGGGATGAAGGTGGTTTGAATGAAAATAGATGTCTGTTAGGGGTTGTAATTGGCATCTGTATTCATTGGCTTTCAAGTAAGAGTTGTTTTTTTCGATCATTTGAGGTATCATTCGTTCGATGACGGAGATGTCTGCCGTTGATGCAAGTTGAAGATAGGTATAGGAGGAACAACATCCCCAATAGAGTATATCCCTATTTTTTGAGATGACTCGACTGTCAATAAAAATGTCGGATTGGATGGAAGAATTTGCCGGTAAATCTTCGATCACAGCTACAATCCGGGCTACACATCCGTGGTCTTTTTCGGAATCCAAGTCTTTGATGAATACAGTTTTATCGATAGGATTTTGATCACCGAAGTGCTGTTTTGCGTAGTTTTGGGTGACGATGATCCAATTTAATACAGTGCTGTCGATTTTCCCTTGTATAATTGGGAAATCAAACATTTGGAAGAAATTTTCATCTATAAAAAGACTTTTGGGAATGGGGATATACTCTTCCGTCTCGTTGTTTTTTATTCCGTAAGAGTTACTGGGCATGATTCTGGTGTAATTGACAATGCCGGGGATTTCCTGTTTGGCATAAGGACCGATTAGGTAGGCCGTGAGACTTTCCCACTCCTTGGATTCTAGGTATTGGTTAGTAATCCGGTAGATGTTTCCTGCATTGGAATGAAACTTGTCCATTGTCCATTCCGTGATCACGTGATTCGAGATCAATAACGTGATGGAGAAGGCTATGGCCAACCCCACGATATTGATGACGGTGTATATCTTGTTCTTTTTCCAGTTACGGAGGATAATTTTGAAATATTGCTTGAACATGGCTATTCGGTTTTAAGGGTATCTATTGGGTTTAACGTTGCGGCATACCAAGATTGGCGAATCACGGTAATAATGCCTATCATAATTACGAGCAATATACTCGTGATAAAAATCCACGGGGATAACTCGGCCCTGTACACGAATTGCGAAATCCATGCGTTAGCCAAATACCAAGCGATTGGAATACCGAGAAGTGAGGCCCAGATTATCCATTTCACAAAACGTCCGCACACGAGCAGTACGATTTGCTTTTCAGTTGCCCCGTTGACTTTCCGCAGGCAAATTTCTTTTGTCCGACATTCAACCGAGTACCACGCTAACCCGAACAATCCCATGCAAGAGAGTAGCATACTGATCCATGTGAATACGGAAACGATTCGTGCCGTCCGGAACTCTTCCTTGTGTATATCCCTGTAAATCTCGGCCAAAGAGGTAAAAACCAACGGTGATTCATCAGGAGCGATCGTTTTCCACAAGCTCTGCATCCGGGCAATCGTGGCCTCAACCTCTCCCGGTCGGGTTTTAATCACCGAGCCTCTGGCGTTTACCCAGTCATCCGTCTCCCGGATGATAATTAACGGTTCGACCTCGTTCGTGACTTGATCAATAGCGTAATCCTTGATGACTCCGCAAATCACGAAGTCCATCCCGTCATGTGAAAAAGATTGCCCGACTGGGTTTTCGATCTGTTTCTTTCTGATCAGCGATTCATTCACCAGCACCTTGTGGATCGAAACATCGGTAGCATGACACAAGGAATCCCCTGCCACGAGTTCGGCGTGATAAAAATGAAAAAAGCGTTGATCCATCTTTAACGTGTTGGCATTAAATTCCCGGTTAGCGATGGCTCCATTCATGAGCGGGAGGGTAGAGGTGTAGTCAACAACTTCCGATAGCGTGATCACTTGCTCTTTGAATGTCTTCCACGAATGTTCGTTGGGTGTATATTCGTGTTCTATGGAAATAATCGATTCCGCGTCCGGGCGAATGTGCGTGATGTATTCGGTCTGCCCTTTTATCGTGAGGAAAAGGGCTAGCAAAATGATCGAAATCGTGAATTGGACAACAATAATTCCGGCAATCAGCGAACGATGAAACGTGTAATTTTTCCTTAGAATATCGGCCAATGCTACCCGTTCTGCTTTGTACAGGATATAAATTGACGGGAACAAGATCACGGCGACAAGGGTATAGGAAATGATGGATAGCGTTTCTCCCCGGAACAAATCGGAAAAAGTCAGCCGAGAATCCATAAAGGCATTAAACTTCGGTAACACCATGTAAATCAATGCTAGTGAAATAAGGAAAGCAAAGCCCACTTGGAGAGCTGTTTCCTGAATCACCTGCCACCGGATTTCGTTCCGGGAGGCCCCGTGTATCAGTTGCTGACCGGAATAAAGTAAACGTTGGAACGAACGGGTCATGTTAATGTTCACGTGATTAAAACAAGCGATAATCAGAATAAGTAGTGCGATATACAGGCTGGTTTGCAGTTGTTTATAATCCCGGTACCTGAAAAGTCGGTTCTCGGAATAATCTTTCGTGTAGTACGCCTGTTCGATGGGGAGCAGGAAAAGCGGAGTGGCGTTTTCATCCTTTTCTTGCAGGGCGGATAGATCACTTCCCGCTTGTACTTGCACCACGTTATGATACCACGAGGTGCTGAAAGGTTGTCGGGCAATCTCTTCCGGGGATAACCCGAAAAGTAGCTCGTAATATAGGACACTTGGTGGGCGATCGTCAATGACAGAGGTGATCGTGTAGTCTTGATTGACTTGTTGTTGGGAGACCCCGTAACCCTCTCCGTCCTTCACGAATACATCTTTGTAGGTTTCGAGTGTGAGTACCTCTCCCAACGGGTTTTCCTTCCCGAACGTGCGGAGGGCAAAACTCCGGGTTATCGCGATCTCCAAGGGATGCGATAGAGTTTGTTTTAAATTCCCGCTGATCATTTTCGGTTGGAAAAGCGTGTCGAAACCGGGAGTGACTTTATATGCGTTATCAATCTCCTGCTTGTGCTTTCCCCGGTGCATGACGACGAATTCTTGTCGGAAAGTGCAGAACCCTGTCACCTGAGGGTATTTCTCGTGTAGCTTTTGGGCAGCCCCGACCGGGGTATCGTATGTTTTCAGTTCCGAGTTGTGGTAAAAATTATCTTTCGTTTGCACCACGTAAAGTTGATCCTCTCCGGGCGTGGAGTGTGCCGTGTGCTGTTCGTGCATGGCAAACCCGATCAGTAATGTGCTACACGTGAGACCGATAACCAGACTGAATGTCGAGATACAGGGATATATTTTGTTTTTACCCCAATGCCGGAATAATATTTTATATTGAAACATCCGCATGGTCATTCGGTTTTAAGTGAATCAATCGGGTTGCGGCGTGTGGCCCGGCGTATTTGCCAGCCGGTGATGAGAACCACCAGTAACAAGGAAACCCCGATCACGCAAATGGTAATCCAAGGGCTTATCGTGACTTTGTACGCGAAACCTTGCAACCATTGTCGGCAAATCAAATAGGAACAGGGAATCCCCACGATACAGGCGATTGCCAACTGTCCTGCGAAAATGCGATTTAGATAAATCATGATTTGTCCTTCCGAGGCTCCGTTCACCTTGCGGAGAGCGATCTCTTTGGTCTTGCTCTCGGCGATGAAAACAGAAAAGGCAAGTACTCCCATACCTCCGATCAATAGGGCGATGCCTGTGAATATATACACGAGATGTCCCAGCATGATTTCCCGCTCGTATAGTTCGGAATAGGGATATTCTTGGTAATGCATCAGCGTTTCCGGGTGACGGCTTTCGTGTAATTGTTGCAGGTACTGGATCATCTCGCTTCGTTTCCTTTCTCGGTACCGGACGATGAGGGTGAACGACACCCCCGGAAGGTCACTGCCGATCATGACGGGTTGTATCGGTTCATAGAGTGAGCGGTAGTGAAAGTCCTGCACGATCCCCACGATTTGCATTTTGGCGGTTCCGTCACTCAGTAGCGTTCCGATCGGGTGATTCAATCCCATTTGCCGCACGAACTTTTGGTTCACGACGATCTCTACGATGTCCACGGGTTTGCGGGAATAGATTCCCGGTGTCGTGACTTTCGTTTTGGCATCCCGTCCTTCCACGAGTTTTAACTGGTAGGTACGGAGAAAATCTTCGTCACACAAGAGCGAGTAGGATCGTATGCTTTTTTCCGGTTGCTCTACCAGATGAATATCCCGATGCGCCCAGTTCCCGATCGGGAGCAAGGCTCCGCAACTCACGGCCAACACGTCCGGGTGTCGCGACAACTCTTCCTTCAGAGACGTGATCTCGTAGGGATTCGGCCAATCGAAAGAAATCGTGTTCCGGTTATTGTAACCCAGCGGTTTATTTTGGAGATAATCGATTTGTCGGAGAAACACGATGGAGAAAAAAAGCAACCCGCAGAAGATTGTCAGTTGGGCAACCATCAGAATTTTCTTCAAATCCAGCGACGAGCGGGAAGAGGCAATCGTGTTTTTTAGTCCGGAAGAGTTGAGTTTTCGGCTGATATGTCCGTAAATAATTCCCCCGACGCATCCGGCAAACAACAGGAAAATGAGCAGGAAGACGATAACTTCCGTTCCGCTCAAATAAAATGGGAAGGGATGCTTGGGCGAAATGATTTGTGCGAAATAGGGATAAAAAATAGAGGTCAGCACGACCGTCAAGGCGAAGGCCGTCACGGTATATATGCCTATTTCTAACAACACCTGCACGAAAATATTTCGATTACTACTCCCGAAATATTTTTGTATGGCA
>ERZ791808.1754-NODE-1754-length-15030-cov-6.014491_pt1 | contig 15030 bp, 18 predicted proteins | sample MGYA00510305_ERZ791808 | MGnify/ENA primary metagenome ERZ791808 (study PRJEB30046, sample SAMN00792024) | human gut metagenome | study: EMG produced TPA metagenomics assembly of the A metagenome-wide association study of gut microbiota in type 2... | reverse complement strand
ATGCGGATGTTTATGCTTCAACGGGACAGGGATTCGTTGGAACCAACATGTTTGCATATTGTAATAATAAGCCTATTATCAATAGTGATCCTAGCGGCCATGCCTTGCGTTCTAATCTAACGGCGATCTGTGATGGTGGTAGCGGATATCTTGACAGAACAAAAGATGTAAAACGTGTGCTGCGGGAGAATTACGAACAGGCAAAGCGGTGGGGATGGGAACTTGATGGCCCATTTGAATTCTATAATGCGGTAAAGGATAGGGGCAAATGGGACTACAAGCGACGTCCAAAAGGAAGTGAGTGGATACCGCGGAACGGTGTTTTTTCCGTAAACGGCAAAAAAATGACGGCAGAGCAACTTGGAAACATTAATTACGGATTTACGGGTTCCGTATTGGGTTTCCCGGCTCCAGTTCTCCGTATGGCTGGCGGATTTGTGGCAATTAAGAACAGCGGAATTAACTGGGAAGATTGGTGGTATGATTTTGATTCTAAAGAGGATGCTGAAATGATTCAATTGGGTATTGATATGGAGTACCTCATGACAATCACTGGTTATTCTACTGATGAGGTGGTGGATTTCTTTTGGAAATGACGAATAACTATGTAGGAAAAACTGTAAAACTGTCCATATTATGCGTAATTATGGCAGCAACGATAGCATTTAGCATCTGGCATTCCTGTGGCTATTGCGCTTCGGCTGATGACGTCGCACAAATATTCCGGCAAAATGAGCAGCTGTTTGAACGTTGTCAAAGTGCGTTGGAGCGGGAACCTGCCATAAGCCACATTGTGTTTCGAGAGGGAGAGTGTATTTCAAATGTATCCTATTACTGTATAGATGGCATTTATTATGCAGGGGCAATTCCTGGTAAAGAGCTGGCAAATATCGTTTCAGAATTGGAAAATGCAGTTCCCCTTCGCTACATTCAGATTCGGGATGGCGGGAAGATTGTCGATTTTATCCTGCAAGTGTCTAACCTTTTGAATGCCGCCGGCATTTGGTATTTGGAAGACGGTGACTTGGATACGATGTATATAAAGACGTATATAAAAGAGAGTGTCGAGTGCGTTCCCAACTGGTTCTGCTACATAACTTGAGAATAATTGAACCGGATCGATTGGACTTGCTAAAGACGAAACTATCATCTTTAGCAAGTTCTCCCAATAACCTACAGAAAGGAAGTGACCCCTTGAACCAGACAAAACTCCTGTTCCCACTGCTCTTTATTTCTCTGGAGGACGACAGCAGCATCGTCATCCCGCTGCAGCCGACCAGCCCCGGCGAGATCATGTCCGGCGGCGAGGGCGAGCCGGTAGAAGAAGAAGCCGCTGCACCGCAGTGGATGCACGTTACCGGAACGCAAACGGTCACGCACGAATATCTCACCCTGAGCGGCAAGGTAGCCAGAGAGACGATTAAAACAAATGATAGCTTGACAGCCGTGCTGGATTTCATCTATGATGAATCCGGGAAGCCGTTTGCGGTGAAATATTCCACCGATGGCGCTACCTTTGATACCTATTACTATGTCCTGAACCTGCAGGGCGACGTTGTCAAGCTGATTCAGGCAAATGGACATGTTGTTGCGCAGTATACTTACGATGCGTGGGGCAATATTCTGGACAGCGGCGGCGACCTCGCGGCAGTCAATCCACTGCGGTATCGCGGGTACTATTATGATAATGAGACGGGGTTTTACTACTTGCAATCTCGTTATTATGATCCCGCAAACCGGAGATTCATTAATGCGGATTTGCTTGCAAGCACAGGTCAGGGGTTCACTGGCACCAATATGTTTGCGTATTGCGTAAATAGTCCTGTCGTCTTGGGCGACTACGAGGGCACAGATGCAATTCTAATAATAGACGAGGATGCCGTTCACGGCAATGGCCACGTCTGCTTTATGGTTCAGAACAACGAAGGTGCGTGGAATTACTATTCTTTTGGCCCTGGAAGGCCTGCTTGGTTTACGGGAGCCGCGTGCCTTTTCGGCGGGTATGTTAAGGGCGTAATATATCGAAGCAAATTAGGAACAGCAGATGGTTTCGATTTGACGACATTCTCTGGCTGTGCAGATTTTATGAAGACAGATGCAACTGCAAACGGCTTTGCAAATAGCGCCTCGAAGAAAATGGATGATGTAATATACCTTACTGGTGACTTCTCAAAGAGTTTCGAGGCTGCAGATAGCCTATATACCAGGCAAGAGGAAACTTTACTTGGTAAAATATTCCCAATTCAGTATAATCTGCTTGATTATAACTGTATGCATTTTGCCTTGGATATGTTGTCTAAAAGTAGCAATGCCTTTACACGAGAGCAGAACAAGACGCTAAAACGATTAAAAAGATGGAGCGTTGTGCCAAACAACAACATTAAGGATATGGCCGGTTTGGGGGTGTATCTCAATTGAAAGCCCTACCGAATTATCGCGAACACCCCCGCCGCAAGCGTATCCTTGCCATTATCGCTGGCGCGGTAGCCGGTGTTCTGCTTGTCGCATTTCTGGTGTTCTGGCTGCTTGGGACACCCACCAATAAGATCGTGCCGCAATATGACCCTGCCCTTGCCATACCTGCGCAGGAGGCCGGAGCCTGCTTCACCGCTGCGGATGGGACGGTCTACTCCCTTTCCAAATTGTGGACGCTGAAAAGCAGCGGCGCAGACGGAAACCATATCATCAGTCTGTTTGTATTCCGGATGATCCCTGTCAACAACGGCGTTGCATATATAGTTATAGATAAGCTATATTATTATGAGAAAGGGGAACGTACGAAGATAGCCGAAAATGTGCAGACAATCGCGCAGTATCAGTCCCAATTGATCTATGCTACGGCTGATGGGAATCTGTATTGCTGGAACGGTGCAGAGAGCTCACTTCTAGTTTCTTCGCGGGACAAGTCGCCGCATACGTTCTATATGCTTGGAAATGCAGATTATCTGCTAATTCAAACAAACGACGCCAGTTATGTTTACCATCAGGGAGAGCTGCGCGACATGGATATCGGGCATAGTTCGTCACGGTCCGACTTTCTCTATGGGGAATATCTGATTACACTCGGAGCCGGAGCATACGGCGGGGTAGTCTATCACCTTCCGGATATGGAATATCAACCGCTGGTTTTGGGATGGCCGACACACGAGAGCGATAATCAGATCTCGATCGCAGCGGATGGAGACGCGATATATCTGTCCCTCAGCACGACACTTTGGCCGTTTTTGGGGGATGAGAAACACACCGGAACCTTCCGTCTGGACCCGCAGGACTGGCACGCAGAAAAACTGGACGAGGAATATCACCCCGATATGATCCTTGGCCAAAATGGATTGTATTTCTTTTCCCCGTTGACGCAGCGAGGATACGAGATCATGATGCTGGAGTAGTTTTTAGGGATGTGCCTGCTAAAGATGAAACTTCCGCCTTTAGCAGTTCCGCCCCATCCCGCAGAAAGGAAGTGACATCTTGAACCAGACAAAACTCCTGTTCCCGCTGATCTTTATTTCTCTGGAGGATGAGCCGTGGGAGCCGATCGAGCCAAATCCGAACGCGGCCCCGGCGGAAGAGCCGGTTGCCGCGGAGCCGGGCTTGTCCGAATCCGACTGGACGCTTGCCTCGACTGAGACCGTGACGCATGACTATCTCACGCAGAACGGCAAGGTCGCGAGAGAAACGATCCGGCAGGACGTCGGCGGGACGGTTTTGAGCACAAAAACGCTGGACTTTTTCTACGATGATTCCGGCCGCCCGTTCGCCTTTAATTATTCCGTTGACGGGGGTATTGCGAGCACCTATTATTACATCCTCAATCTGCAGGGCGATGTTGTTCAGATCATTGACGCAAATGGCGTCATGCAAGCAGAATACGTCTACTCCCCGTGGGGCGAGATAATCTCCGCGGAGGGTGATCTGGCCGAGATCAACCCGCTCAGGTATCGCGGATATTATTATGATAGTGAAACGGGATTCTATTACCTGCAAAGCAGATACTATGACCCGGAGAACCATCGTTTCATCAATGCGGATAGTTATGCGAGTACGGGGCAAGGATTTCTTGGCGTAAATATGTTTGCATATTGTAGTAATAATCCCGTTAACAATTTTGATAACGACGGGAAACGGCAAGGCCATGCAAGTGCGATAGCGAAGGCGAAACGTAAAAATGCTCAAGAAAAGTATAATGAAGATACAATTAATATTTACATGGAGGGAAATGGCGTTGATGATGCTAGTAAATTGAATGTGCGCTTTTACATTGCTGACGCAGAAAAGGGATACGTTAATATTAACATTGATAAATCACTGGAAATTACCGATGTATATGATATGTACGCTGTTCTAACGGTAATCGTTAATAGCGAATATTATAGCGAAGAAATGTTTGGAAGCGTTGATTATATGATTGGGCAATGGATTGCACATAATGAGTGCTACAACATAGCGTCTGCGAGCGATTCTGGCTATACAATTATGCAACGAATATCTGGCGCGACAAATCCCATTGAAAGCGCAAGATCGCTGGATTTAAGATGCAAAAATAATGTCTCTAATAGAGCTAAGGTAATTTATAAAATAATTCCATTCATTTATGCCCTACTTAATTAAATTTGAGAGGTGATAACAAATGAACTGGTGGAAGCGAAAGCAGATCACGCATGTTTTACTCCTCCTTTTGTGTATTGGCCTTTTTTCCTGTACAGCGGACCCTCCTGTCGGCGGGGCCGAAATCACCGCGCCGGAAGAGTACCTGAATGTCAACCATTATGTCGAAACGGCCCTGCACAGCGACTTTCCAGACTTTTTGCCTGACCGAGAGGCGCTCGACCCTTCCGCCGATATTCTCCGTTACCATTATGAATATTGCTGTGGCGTGTTGGGAGATCCGCAGTTCGCCATCTCTATGCAGGTAGAATTCCGTGACGATGCGGCCTATCAGGCAGAGTCCGGCCGGATCATGCGGTTCACAGGGGAACCTGCCGATGAAGTCACCGTCATATGGCTGAAGGGAAGCCTCGAAGAGCTTGCTGCCTATCTGGACGGCGAGCCGCAGGATGGGACGCGCTATGTTCTTGCATGTGTGCAGCTCGACCCGGTGCAGAAAACGGTCTCCTACTTTGCGGCGCAGCTATATGATGGGCAGAAGCCGCTTTCTGCTGTTTCGGATATCCTGCATGACCTTCGCTTGAATACCTAATGTAGCGGTACTTCCTGCTAAAGATGAAACTTTCACCTTTAGCAGGTCTGACCTACAGATAATGAATATGAAGTGACACCTTGAACCAAACAAAAATCTATTTCCCGCTGATCTTTATTTCTCTGGAGGACGAGCCGTGGGAGCCGATCGAGCCGAACGCGGCCCCGGCGGAAGAGCCGGATATCGAGGAGCAGGATTTGTCCCAGTCCGACTGGACGCTTGCCTCGACCGAGACTGTGACGCATGAGTACCTGACCCAGAGCGGCAAGGCCGTCCGGGAGACCATCACGACCTCGATGGATACCACGACCCTCGACTTCTTCTATGACGAATCCGGCCGCCCGTTCGCGTTCAACTACACGCCGGAGGGAAGTACCCCCAATACCTATTATTATATTCTCAATCTGCAGGGCGACGTGGTCCAGATCATTGACGAAGGCGGTGTCCTGCAGGCAGAGTATGTCTATTCCCCGTGGGGCGAAGTGATTTCTGCCGAGGGTGATCTGGCGGAAGTGAATCCGCTCAGGTATCGCGGATATTATTATGATTCCGAGACTGGTTTCTACTATTTGCAGAGCAGATACTATGACCCGGAGAACCATAGGTTCATTAATGCGGATAGTTATGCGAGCACAGACTCGAGCGATGCGATTGCCTGCAATATGTTTGCATACTGCGGGAACAATCCTGTTCTAAACCTTGATCCAACTGGCGAGTGGAGTTGGAAGGGCTTTTTAGCGGGTATGGAAACGACCTGCTAAAGATGAAAGTTTCATCTTTAGCAGGTCTGCCCCACAGACTACAGAAAGGAAGTGACCCCTTGCGCCGAACAAAGCTCATTTTCCCGCTGATCATTCTTTCCCTAGAGGATGGCTTTGACGCGGTCGATTCCGAGCCGACGAATGTGTTTAATAACCACCCGGTATATAGGTTTAGTGATCCATATAAGTTTCTCCGTAACAATTACGGTGTTGTTGCTGTCAGTATTTTTATCTATCAAGGAGGTTAACCATGAGCGCATCAGGAAAACGTCTTTTGGCCGCCTGCATTTTTGCGCTGTGCTCGATCCCGGTCCTGATCGTGTATACCTGGGTGTTCACGCCGGATCTGATCCCACATGAAGGCATCTGGTACTGTGAAGAGCTGGACGCGACATGGGACCTCAATACATCATCCGGAACGATTCAGGTGAACGGAAAACAGGAAGCATTTGTTTCGCTGCACCAGTTCTATTGCAATCTGTTCTTTTTCGAGACCGAGGATGGGAGCAGAGTGTTCGATGGCACGGTCGTTCGCGCTGCACGCAGCAGGATCGTTGTGAAGGACGAGAACAGCGGAAAATCCTATATTTTCCTCCGACAGGATACGAAAGGAGAACAGCCATGAATCCGAGATACCGCAGCCGGGTCGGGGCACCGCAGCAGCTGGCGGCGGACGCGGCAGCATCGGCCATTTATTGTGCAATGCCGTTTCTGGTGGTACATTATCTGGGAGACTGGCGGCTCACGCCCCCGTGGCTGGTCCTCCCGGCAGGGATGCTGGCCGTTACCCTGTATTGCCTGATCCGGGAGTTGTCCACGGTGATAATCGCGGACGGGAACATTTGCCTGCGTTGTCTTGGCTTCAAGGTCACGGAGTTCCCTCTGGAAGAGTTGCGCACCGCAAAACTCATATTCAAAAACGGACAGTGCAGTCGGGTCTATCTCTCTGTGCACGAGGAAACTGACCTTCGGCGGGCGCTCAGAACCGCCAATCGCCGTGGAGGGAAAAGCATTCAGTTCGCAGCAACGACGAAACGATTGGAGCAGCTGACGAAACTGGTCTTGCTGCAGCCGTGTGATTATCCGGGAAAAAGGAGAGCGGAATAAACGCCTGCCGATGCAAGTCAATGCAATCGTTCATCTATTGCAGGTTCATCCTGAGAAAGCGATAAGGAGCAACAACATATGGGCGGACATTTGTGCAATGATTGGCGCATTACAAATCAAATAAATTATTTATTTCGGGCAAGACTGATAAAAACAACATTTTCTGAATCCTCTCACAGCGACCATGAACACTGCGAATTCTGCTTTGCCAAGTTCGGAAATGCCGAGGGATTATTGCAGTCCGGCTATTGTACACTGGATAAATACCATTGGGTCTGCGACGAGTGTTATCGTGACTTCCATGCACAATTTGAATGGACTGTCCTTGATGAAAGCCACGATTCTCCGAGTGAGTTGCGCTAAAGATGAAACTTCCGCCTTTAGCAGGTCCGCCCCACCCCACAGAAAGGAAGTGACCCCTTGAACCAGACAAAACTCCTGTTCCCGCTGATCTTTATTTCTCTGGAGGACGATAGCAGCATTGTCATCCCGCCGCAGCCGACCGACCCGGGAGAGATCATGTCCGGCGGCGAGGGAGAACCGGTCGAGGCGGACGCTCCTGCTAAAGATGAAACCGTCTCCCCGCAGGGGATGCACGTCACCGGAACACAGACTGTAACACATGAGTATCTGACCCTGAACGGCAAGGTTGCAAGAGAGACGATTAAGACAAATGATAGCTTGACAGCCGTGCTGGATGGACCAATGGTGAAAAGGCGCCCACCGGTACATATCCTACCGTGCAGCGGCAGCGGCAGTTGGATGCACATTGGTATGCGATCACAGCCTCGGATTAAAATAAGGAGCTCCCGTGAACCTGCTAAAGGCGAAACTTTCATCTTTAGCAGGTTCCGTATCTATCAGTACATAGTCGTATCTGTCCTTCACTTGGCTGAGATAGTTTTTCATCACGCTCTCTCTGCTCATTGCAGTCACAAGGCTCATCTCCAACGCTGAAAGGTCAAGGTTTGACGGAACAAGGTCAACCTTTTCTTCGTGGCTGAGAATGCCGGAGAACGGGTCTTGCTGTTCTTCCCGCATTACCGCTGATAGCTTATTGGAAAGGGTCTGCGGCAAGCTGTCCGTGTCCTGCCAACCGAGGCAGGTAGTAAGGTCGCCCTGCGGGTCAGCATCCACGAGAAGTACCTTTTTGCCCTGCATAGCCATTCCAATGCCGAGGTTTACTGCCGTGGTGGTTTTCCCCACGCCGCCTTTTTGGTTGCATATCGCTATGGTTTTACAGTTTGGCATTTCGCTTTTCCTCCTTCTTGTTAGATTTGGATCGCTCGATCCACCAAAACACAGGAATCGAGTCCTGTGCTTTGGTGGTCGCATTTAACTCGATCTCATCCCCCAAATGCGTAAAAGGAAATCAACAGGCGTTCGGCTGCTGACCGAACTCATAGGAATCTCACCTCTGCCGGGTACTCCGCCAGCCCCATAGGGAAGTATCATTGTCCCTGAATCGTTTCATCGCCTTATCCGCAGCAAGCGGATATTTCAGAATGGTTCGGAATCGCTACCAACCTTGCTTTCCGTGATAACCCTTGTGGGCAGGAAGTTCGTGGCGCACCTTCATTCGGCTGGGGCTTTCGCCCCCGATCAGGAATGTACCTGTTGAATGTGTATTCGATTTTCAAGGTTCGTGAGGGCGTTTGTTTTGTCCCTCAATAGGTAGCCAGCGAGAAGGCCCATTTTTTAACCCCCTGAGCGAAAAAATTTCAAAATTTTTTTGGAGCACGAAAAAAGCCGCTGATTTCATAGTGAAACCGGCGGCTTGATTTGCGGTGTATTCAGCTGAAAATGGTCAAAAAACTTCATGCCTGAGCACCGCGCCACGGAAATGCGCAAATGCCGGCGCATGAAGTTTTTGTGCATCATTTCCGATTGCCCCACAGGGGCGAGGAAATGGCACATTTCTTATTTTTGCCATGCTTTTGCATGGCAAAAATAACGGTCACACAATCCAAACGGACTGTGTGACCGTATTTATATCAGTTGTTTTGCCTACGCTACAAGCGTCAACTTTTTATTGGCGCTGTTCGCGGATGGCAGCCTGTGCTGCCATCGGTACATAGCGCCAACCATTTCATATCCACACGCTCACATTCAAGTCCGCCCACTTGTAGACTCTCCTGCGGGTCGAAAAGCTGTAGATATACTTCTTTGCATCGTCGATCGTCAGCGTAAAGGCGCCGATTTTGATGTGGTCATCAGGGTCAAATTCGCCATCTGCATTGTTTCCGGTTCTCAGATACCAACGGAACTCATCCTTTGACACCCAAATGCGCTCAATGAATGCCTCCACAATGCTTTCTGGGATAACCGAGTAATCAAATCCGGTGTACTCCTTCAAACGCTCTCGCAGTTCCAAGAGCTTGACGGAATAGTCCTCGTTGCTTGTCTGCTCCTTCTCAGGCTGCAAGCCTTTGATTTCTTCCGTGAGCTTTGCAACACGATCCTCGATCTCCTGCTTCTTTGAGCGAAACATTTCCTTATCAATGTCGCCCTCGGCTCTCATCTCGATCAGGTTTGTCCGCTTATTCATCAGCTTCTCGATTTCGCCTTGCTTGCGCCGGATAACATCTGTGTTGTCCGGCAATTCCTCCTGATCCGCAATATGCTTTTCGAGCATCGCATAGGACAAGTCCATTACTTTGTCTGCGTTTTCGATGTACCGGTCAAAGACTTGTTCCGCCATCATTTCCAGCTTCCAGCCCTGAATATAGGGTGATTCACACGAATGCTCAATGGAGATGCCTTTGTTCAAGCGTTTGGCGACGCTCCCCCGGTTTACCGATGTGTAGCATTGGTAATCAACGCCGTCTGTCCGTCCGTCACGGGAATGAAACCGCAAGTTGAATTTGTTTCCGCACTGGCAAATCATCAACCGTCCGTAGACCGTGGTATGTTGCATTCTTCCTGTTCTGCGTTTTCCTTTGTTATGGTTTTTCAGAACCGCCGACTTGGCATCCATCAGTTTTTGTACTTGCTCATACTCCTCGACGGTTACGATTGGCTCGTGTGTGCCTTGAACCTGAACATACTCCAAATCACCGTAATTCTTGATTTTCTTCTGCTTCAGGAAATCAGGCGTATATTCCTTGTGGTAGGTTATGATGCCGCAGTAAAAGGAATTCCGAAGCATTTTCGAAATGTACGATGCAAACCACTGTTCCTTTCCCAGCGCCGTCAGCCGTCCAGCTTTCTCAAGCTCGTACTGGATGGTCGTTACTCCCATTCCACTCAGGTACATATCATAAATCATTCGCACCGTCTTTGCCTGTTCGGGGTTGATGACCATCTCCTTGCCGACACGGTCGTATCCGAGGATATTCCCATTGCCGTAGAACACACCGTTTTGCATAGAGGTCTCCTGTCCGGCTTTTACACGGATGGATGTCTTGCGGCTCTCGTCCTGTGCAAGCGTTGCCATGATCGTAAGCCGCAGTTCACCGTCGCCGTCAAAGGTTTTGATGTTATCGTTGAGGAAAAACACCTCCACACCGTATTCCTTCAACAGACGAGTGTACTGAAGGGTATCCACCGTGTTTCTCGCAAAACGGGAAACCTCACGGGTAATAATCATATTGAACTTCTTCTGCCGTGCATCCTCAACCATTTTCATAAACTGCGGACGCTTCTCAGCCGATGTTCCCGTAATACCTTCATCAATATACTGTGCGGTCAGAGTCCAGTCAGGTCTTGCCGCCAAAATTGGCTTATACCAGTCAAGCTGGTTACCGAGAGCTGAAAGCTGTGCTTCGTGCTCCGTCGATACACGAGCGTATATAGCAACATCTCTCTTTTGAAAATCGGAATTTAATCCATACATTACTTACCCTCACCTTCCTGCTTTTCCTTTTTGTAACAGGTGAAATCGGCAATGCAGACATCATCCTTGTATTCCTGAAGGATGTTCCTAAATACATAGCCGGGGATTTCGCCGTCAAGATAAAGCTGCTCAATGAGTTTCAGTGCACCGAAAATATTGTTTTCTTTATCTGCCTTAATCATATTCACTTTCGGACACCTCCTCAACGATGCGATTTTGGCAATCGCACATTCGAGGGCTTCTTCCAAATCGAATAGTCAAAGCCACGGTATTGACTGCACACATCGCAAAGCTCCCGCACCATTTGAACGGGATTAGAGCGTTTGACCCAGTAAGCAGGGTCGTTGAAGTAGACATCCGCACATCTGCGGCACAGGCAAAGCTCCATATAAGGAGAGCGCTTTTTGAAATCAGTCATTTCTCAGCCCTCCATTCTCCGCAACAAATTGGCGGATTCGCTTTTGTATGCGGGAGAGTCTGAGCGAAACAGCCGCAACAGAGGTGTGATATATCCGGTCTGCGACTTCTGAAAGTGTGTATCTATCCCGATACAGCAGAGTCAGAAGCTCCTTCTGATTTGTGTTGAGCTTGCAAATCGCACAATATAGAGCATTGTTTTCGATTTCGTCGATCCAGCCGTAGCGACCGCACTCGCTCATATCCATCGTGCAGGTCATCGAAAGCAGGAACTTTTTGTGCAGTGCATTTCTACTTTCCTCGCCGTTACCTTCGAGCTCCTCAATGGACGGAATGTGAATTGCGTAAACGCGGTTATTTCGATATTCCTGCAAATCCTGCAGATACATCGCCTGTATTTGTTCCTCGTTCATCCCGCATTTGCGGTATTCCTTTGCCTGCGCTTTTTGCTCCTGCTCAAACTTTTTCCTTTCGTAGCCGTTATTCCAGCTCATAGTAAAATCTCCTTTGAATTTTGAATTTGGTGTTCGGATTCAAAATTCAGAGATCACGGGTAGCGGGAAACGGCGCTTTGCCACCAGAACAGGGACACAACGCGCTCCTTTCCGCTCGGGAGAAAGCGAAAAGGATACAAAAAACCGCTGTAGCTATCAGGCACTGACTTGAAAAGCTACAGCGGCGTCTTCTTTCTGCTTGTTCTATTCCATTCGCTTTGCCTAAGCTGCCTATAACTTGGTGAAAATGCAATCTCGTTTCAAGAAAGCGCCTTTCACAGCCGCCGTCGGCAAGCAGGCAACAAAAAGCAGCTACAACCCCATGAGGCTGTAACTGCTTTGTGTAACCTGTTCATTTTACTGCTGCATCCCAAGAGTGGATGCAATCCGGCAGCATAGCCAGTATAGCAGAGGCAAAGTCGGACATTCCGTAGGAAATCGGTCGGATTTTCATCGGACCTATGTCGGACAAAGGTCGGACTTTTCTGTATTGGCAAAGAATTCGGGTATCTCGCTCTCATCTCCTTCCACATCAAAAATGCCACGAAATGCGGGGATGGCATAGCCCCATAGCGCTATTCCGAGCAGCATAACAGCCTCCTTCTTTCGATCATAAAAAGTGCTGCGCTCTAAATTAAGTATCTCCAGCAGTTCGCTTTCGGTGTAGCGGAAAGCGGTCAAATAGCTCTTGGAGAGGATTTCGTGGTAAAGCCGCCCGTTATTGTAGTAGTCATAGACCTTGCGCATAGCCTTGTCGATGAGATCGATCATCCACTTGTTTTCAAACAGATTGCACACACGGTGTTCGAACTCGCTGCGCCCAATATCAGGGGCAAATTCCTCTAAATAAATCAGGGCATCGTTCAGATCGTCGCCATAATAATTGATTTCCGCATTTACGCAGCGGCAGTCCGAAAGTGTTGCCCACACCACATCGCGGTAGATGCTCAACAGCAGTTTCGTTTTATGGAATATATCGTCCTGCGATAAGCCCAACTGCTCATACATTTTTGCGATGTTTTTTGCTGCTCTTGTATTGTTCCTTCCCATTGCCGCTCCTTTTCCGTATGAACGGGCATATTAATCACGATTGCGTATCTTCAACATCTGAAAATTGCGGTATCTTTCCGAAACCTCTTGACAGGATACGCAAGTTCGAGTAAGATAAACACGTAGTCTAATTGCGCATCCCTATTATACGCAGTTTATATGCGCTTGTCAACGGAAAATAGCAATTTAATTTCCGGAATACTTTGAACGCTACGGAGGACGGTACAATGCGGTTTTGCGAGAAATTAAAAGATGCCCGCACAAAGGCAGGCATGAAGCAGGAGAAACTGGCGAAGGCACTTGGGGTATCCCTCAGGACGATCACCAACTATGAGTCCGGCGAGTGCTATCCAAGAAAGCGGGACATCTATCACAAGCTGGCCGAACTGTTTCACACCGAAGAAAATTATTTCCTGAATGAGGACGAGGAGTTCCTCCTTTCTGCCGCAGAGAAATACGGCGCGAAGGGCGCAAAACAGGCGCAGGCACTGGTGGATGAAGTCAGCGGCCTTTTTGCGGGCGGAAATATTGCCGATGAGGATCTGGATGTGATGATGAAGGCTCTGCAGGATGCGTATTGGATCGCCAAAGAGAAGAATAAGAAGTTCACGCCCAAGAAATACCGCAAGGACTGATTTCATTGTGTCCGTTTAATGGGACACCGCTTATGTTAGAATAGAATTGCCAAAACAGGCAGAAGGGGGTGTTCGCTCTTGGATATTCAGACTTTGGAGATCGTACAGACGGCAAATAGGCTGGTCGATACGCTCGCCACGAGAGATCCGCACGGGATCGCCCGTGAGCTTGGCATCGAAGTCGTCCCCGTGGATTTCAAACGGCAGCGTGGAGCCTATAAGGTTCTGATGCGCAACCGATTTATCTTCATAAAAAACGATCTGCATCCGGTGATGGAAAGCATCGTTATGCTCCACGAGATCGGGCACGATGTTCTGCACCGAAAGGAAGCTGTGAAAGCGGGCGGCTTCAAAGAGTTCAATATCTTCAATATGCAAGAGAGCCGAATGGAATATGAAGCGAATGTGTTCGCTTCTCAGGTGTCCTTGGGCGACGAGGAAATCCTCGAATATATCCGTTACGGCTATGATATACAACAGATTGCCAGTGCAATGCACTCGGACACAAATCTTGTTGCGCTGAAAACGGATGCACTGATTGCTCAGGGTTATTGCCTGCACCATCAGGAGTATGAAAACAGATTTTTGAAATAGAACGGCAAAGGGTATCACGGCGTTGATAAACAACAATAAAATGTGAGGTTTGCAGAAACCTGTTCGGGTGAGCAATTTGTGCAGACGGCATTTGCACAAATCTCATGGGGTATACCGTTGGCCGCTTACGTGAAAGGTGGAAAGTCTTCTGCGCAGGAACAATAAGTGCTGCGAGATGGTTTACGTCCGAATAATTCAAAAATACTAACGCATCTTGGAACCAACTTGGGACTAACTTGGAACCAACTTGGAACTGGCTTGCGTCTTTCACAATGTCATTTACTACTGAACTGTTGGATCAAAATACATTATCATCAAGTGTTTTACCGGCGATTTCAGATGTGTTTTGGCGTTCAACTTGCGACTAACTTAAAACTAACTTGCGACCTGATTAGCCTGTGGAGGCCTATCTGGAGGAGCGTGCGGTTTTCCCTGGCCTTCCGCTTCATCATCAGCAAATCCAGACAATGAATGAATTCAGCAGGAAGATGAAGCGAAGGGATCTTCATAGCAAGCCTCCTGCAATTTGAGATTTATTTGCAAAGTTCGCTGTAAAAAGTGTAGCTGCGCAGCAAAAGTTCGTCGTATTCCTATTGACCGCCGGGATACTGACCGATCACCTTGTAGATAGCAGGGAGCATGCACAGGAACTCTTTCTTCGGTTGGTAGAACAATACGCAGACACCGAGGGCGTGACGGAGGCCTTGAAAGCCGATGACCCGATGGCGTGGGTGCGAAAGATGAACGGCATCCGACATCGGGCAAACGAGGCCGTGATGCAGGAAATTGTATATGGGTAACGAGCAAGCGGAGGTCGATGGCCTCCGCTTGTTTTGTACGCAGAAAAGAACAATGCTGCTTTAAAACGACATTGTTCCGAACTTCGTTGACATTGTTCTTTTATTCGGGTATAATGTACTTGTGATTTTATGCGTGGAGG
>ERZ791808.1750-NODE-1750-length-15048-cov-7.140999_pt1 | contig 15048 bp, 8 predicted proteins | sample MGYA00510305_ERZ791808 | MGnify/ENA primary metagenome ERZ791808 (study PRJEB30046, sample SAMN00792024) | human gut metagenome | study: EMG produced TPA metagenomics assembly of the A metagenome-wide association study of gut microbiota in type 2... | reverse complement strand
CATGTACGGTTCTTAGGGGGGAAAGCTCCCGAAAGGGAGCTGACCTACCCGACCAACAAATCGAGAAGGGATTTGCCATGTATATCTATGACTATAAATTTCCCGACCTTTCCGAGATCGCTTACAACCATCTGCTCAGACATCGGAAGGCGTATGAAGTGCAGCCGAAGTTTTACGTAATCAACTTCGATGATCCCAGAAGATCGCATCGCTGCAATCCGATCAATCCGGATTTTATGTCCGACATATCGGACGCTTACGAATCGGCGTATACGATCATGCTGAATCTGAACCGCACGTGGATTCAGAAGCAGGGGGATTTCTTTGTGGAGTCGCCGATCATCCTGCTGGCGGCTATTATCTGGTTCCTGAAGATATACGAGAACGGCAGGTATTGCACCTTTCCGCATGCCATCGAGTTTCTGAACAGACCTTATGCGCAGATCTTTCCGATTCTGACTTCTTACGATGAGCTGGCCAACTATCTTTCACCCTTTATGGACGCATGGGAAGGCGGCGCACAGGATCAACTTCAGGGACAGATCGCTTCGGCCAAGATTCCGCTTTCGAGGATGATTTCTCCGGCACTTTACTGGGTAATGACGGGCGATGACTTCTCGCTCGACATCAATAACCCGAAAGAACCGAAAATCCTGGTGGTGGGCAACAATCCCGACCGACAAAATATCTATTCGGCGGCACTCGGTTTATACAACAGCCGGATCGTGAAACTGATCAATAAAAAGAAACAGCTCAAAAGTTCGGTGATTATCGATGAGTTGCCCACCATCTACTTTCGAGGGCTGGATAACCTGATTGCTACGGCTCGTTCCAATAAAGTGGCAGTCTGTCTGGGCTTTCAGGATTTCAGTCAGCTTACCCGCGATTACGGAGACAAGGAGAGCAAGGTGATTCAGAATACGGTGGGAAATGTTTTCAGCGGTCAGGTCGTAGGTGAAACGGCCAAGACGTTATCGGAGCGCTTCGGGAAAGTCTTGCAGCAACGCCAATCCATGACGATTAACCGGAACGACAAATCCACCTCCATCAGTACGCAAATGGACAGCCTTATCCCGGCCAGCAAGATCAGCAACCTGACGCAAGGGATGTTTGTCGGTGCCGTTTCGGACAACTTCGATGAACGTATCGAACAGAAGATATTCCATGCGGAGATTGTCGTGGACAGTGCGAAGATTTCCGCAGAAACAAAAAGCTATAAACCGATCCCGGTGATTGCAGCGTTTACGAATGAGTCGGGACAGGACAGCCTCAAAGCATCCATTGATGCCAACTACAAGCAGATAAAGCAGGAGATTCTGGCACTGGTCGATGTAGAAATTAAACGGATTGAGAATGACCCTGAATTGAAAGTTCTGAGAAAAAAAGTTAGTTGCATATTAAAATCGAGACCAGCCAATCCAACATATTGTGCCACTCCGCCCAAAAACGACCAGTGTATGGAGCCGAAAGTACGTTCCACTTTATCTCGGTTTTCGGAAGAGTCGTATCCTTTGTCTGCATATACTGGGGTCTGCCGTAGAAGATGGGCTTTCTATAATGGGGTCTCAAGATGTTTGATGTCGCTTGTATTGACCGGTGTTGTCTCTTTGGCCCAAACAAGTCTGTTCTCATTCGTTACCGTATGACGTTTGTAACCGAAGTGCAACTTGCCCATCTTCTTAATCCAACGAAGTTTCTGAATCTACGTTGGGCTTGACAACTTCCTTTATCATCCCCTTTTCCGAGACTTCCTTGTTCGTGTTTTCATCCCTGTCCTCTACAACTCCATAAGTCTTGCGACCACGGGGTGAGGGGGCATGTTCGTGATACTCGCATCGACGATGGCAACCCACTTGATGATCCCCCCTCTTCTCTTCCAACTGACGGTTGATTTCACCTAGAACCCTATCATACAGTTCTGCCTCAACAAGGATGTTGCGGAAGCGGCAGACCGTAGTACTGTCCGGAGCTACATCTTCCATACCCAATTCCACAAAGCGACTGAAGGAAAGACAGTCATTGACTTAATCTTCCACCTCGCCATCACTCAAGCCATACCAAGTACGAAGAAGTTCTATCTTGAACAACTCCATATTGCCATAGCTCGGCCGACCTGCGTTTTACAACCTTTGGTGTAGGCTGCCTCTATGAGGCCGCGAATAGGCGGCCAATCTATGATCGTATCTATTTGAGAAAAGAATGTTTGCTTGACTTTACGCCGACCAAGGAACACGTCGGCAGAATTCGGAGTGGATGATGGTTGTTTCACAAAGTGAAGATACTAAAAATATTTGAATCAAGAAAATGTAAAAATGAAAGTTTTTGCATTTGCAAGAGTCTCAGTTTAGCATGCGATAAATGCCCATTTTTTGTTAAATGCACATAAAATATGTTTTTTCTGTTTTAGTTTACAAAAAAACATATATGTTTGAGACAAACGATGAGTGTTATCTCTTTACAAACCTCTTAAAACGTCGAAAAAGTATGAATCAAAAAAATTATTCCTCTCTTGGTTGTAATTGCTAATGTCGCTTACTTTCGCTCAGGCACATCCCATTCAAGTTACTACCACTTGCGGAGAAATTGTATGGCTTGATTCGGATAATTATGACAATGCATAGGAATTTCTCACAGATGTTATACATATAGATAGTCCACTTTGTGACCCAGAAAAATCAGAACCCCAAGAATGGGATGGATATAATTAAAATCTTTGTGATTATTGATTCGGTTTATATGAGCAAAAAGATATTTGAAAAAAAGGAGATGGATATTCCACCTCTATAATTCAAAAAAACAATTAATTATGAAACGTAAAATTGTAGCTCTTTCAGCCATTTTGCTGATGTCAGTTGGTGCAGCTATGGCGCACCCAATCCAAGTCACCACTTCTTGTGGAAAAATCATTTATGTTGAATCAGAGAACTATGACAACGTAGATGACCTTATTCACGATGTCTTGTTGATAGACTCTGTTCTTTGTCCGTAAAATTGTGTGGGGGCTACTATAGCCCCCACTATGATTCAATTATTACCATAAGGCTTATAAGTCTATATTAAAGTTTTTCGTCGTATCTTTGTGATTAAAAAAATATTTCTGATGAAAAAAAGTAATTCTTTTTTGTTTTTTGCTTTCCTGCTGACAGTTTTGGTTTCCAATAAATTAGAAGGACAAAACATCCAGATAAGGTCAGATAAAGCGATGAAATCTGACACCATCGCAAAAAAAATTTTGGATCGTACAACTTATAGAATTTTTTATTCTTATGATCATCAAAAAGATCCCCAAGATGCCAAATCCAGAGTAAGGTCATTGACCCTGCTTCAAATAGGGAATAAATATAATCGGTTTATGGATTATTTCAAATATAGAATGGATTCCGTCAACGATGTATCTGTCAAAAAGAAATTGCCTGTCGTTCAACTTATGCCAATGCTAACAAATATAGGGAGGCAGATAAAATTTAGGCCATCTGTCATACAGAATAGAGTTGAAAGAAAATGTATTACACAGCAGAATATCGTTCTTTCTGAAATATATCAATATGAAGAAGCTACTCCAAAAATTCAATGGGAAATGCTCAAAGGAGATACGATTATATCAGGTTATAAATGTAAAAAAGCAAAGGCGACTTTTCGAGGAAGAAAATATATAGCATGGTATTCACAAGATGTTGAAATGCCTTTTGGTCCATATAAATTTGGAGGTTTGCCTGGACTCATTTTCTGTCTGTATGATGTAGAAAAGCATTATATATTCACCCTCAATGGCTTAGAAAAGATTAAATATTATGACCCGATCTATTTATGGACTCGTAAAGTTATAAAGACAACTCGAGAGGATGCCCAGAAGATTCATAAAAACTTTTGTGCTGACCCAGTTAAAGCTCTTTTGAATAGTGGAAAAGATATAAATATTCCTAAAGAAACACAAGCGACAGTACAACCGTTACCTTACAATCCAATAGAACGAGAATAAAGTCTCAATTGGATAGCATCTTCTTTGACTGATTGTTTGCTCATGAATAGAATAATATACACTCTCTTCTTATTTCTTATCTCTAGTGCATTTATATATTCACAAGAGAATGAAATGAATATGCGTGTTACCATTTTGGATCAAGATAATCACGACCCTATTTCTGATGTTGTATGTCAGATCTTTGATAAATCAGATAATCTTCTTAGTTATTCAATGACAAATGGTAAAGGTGAGGTCATTTTGAATATAAAAACAAAGAGCTCGTATGTTATTTTTTCGCTATTGGGTTACGAAAAAAGCAAACTTCTTGTTTCTTCATTGAGTTTGCAAAAGAAGAACACAATCTTCTTAAAGCCAAAGAACCAGGAGTTAAAGGAAATCATTGTCAAAGCACCGCCCATTAGTCGCAAGAGTGATACGCTTGTTTATAATGTTTCTTCCTTTATAGGACAACAGGATAAATATATAGAAGATATCCTCAAGAAACTGCCGGGGGTAACAGTGGGTGAAAATGGAAGTATCAGCTATCAGGGACGTGCCATCAGTAAGTTTTATATTGAAGGACAGGATTTGTTGGGTAATAGATACAACCAAGCCACGCAAAACCTTCCGGCAGAAGCCGTATCCCAAATTCATCTGATGGAAAATAATCAGAATGTAAAAGTATTGAAAGATCGAGTTTTTGAAGAGAGAGCAGCAATTAACATTAAATTAAAGAAAGGATATCGTATACGTCCTTTTGGTGAGTTATCTGGAGGAATAGGTGTCCAACCGACTATTTGGGAGAATAGGATTTTTTTAGCTCAGATTGGTGCAAGCAACCAATTGATGATAACTGGAAAAATGAATAACCATGGGGTGGATCTCTCTCAAGAAACAGAAGAACATCTTGATTTATCGAATGCAGACATGTACGAAGATATTCCTTCTGGTTTTTTGAATGTAGGGGCTTCTTCACCTCCATTGGAAAAAGAACGTTTTCTGAATAACAAGGCATATTCCTGGGGAATGAATGACCTGGTCAAGACTGGAGAAAATTCAAGCTTCAGAGTGAACGTATTGGGGTATATAGATCGTATCCGTGAAGGCAATGATTTAGAGATTCAGTATGGTGGAGTATCTCCTGTAAATCTATATGAAAAAAACACAATAAAAAATGCCTTTCAAACATATACACCTATCTTAAAATATGAGTTAAATTCAGACAATACTTTTTTTTCCAATGAGTTTCGAGGAAGTTTTTCCAGATTTAATCAGCATAGAGGTGTCATATCAAATACCCAGGCTTTAGAACAAGAAGTGAAAATAAGACCTCAATATTTTCAAAACAGGCTTTCCTCAACTTTCCTTTTTGGAAATTCTTTGTTCAATCTGAAATCGTACGTCAGGTATTACAAAAGAGAAGAATTACTCCACTCTGCCGGATTAATGTATTCCCTTGACGAAACGTATAAAACTGGTATTTTTACTGTAAAGAACCGTTTGTCGACAACTATTCCTTTTTTAGGAAACAATTTTGACTTAGGATTTTTGGCAGACTTCAACAGAAATGATTATAAAAATGGTAATTCCTCTCTTGAAAAAAGGGCAGAAACAAAAGAAATAAATATTGGCATCTTGCCAATAATTTACTCTGTATATTCTAAAGGGCATATTTCTTTCTCTCTACCTGTAACATGGAACTCAGCCCATTTGGATTTTCAAGAAGCAAATTATCACGATGGTTCAAACTACTTCTCATTTTCTCCATCTTTAAGGATGAAACATGATTTTAATGAACACCTAGCATTCAAGTTTTCAACATTTTATTCTATGAATAACGATGTCGATGTTTATTATTCCGAATCTCCCCTATATAAAGATTATCGGATTATATATCACAGTTTGAATAAAATATACAGAAAAAAACGTCTTCAAAACTCTTTATCTTTGATATACAGTGATTTGGTAAGAATGGTATTCGCGAATCTGACACTAAGCCATTCATATACAAAAAATAGTTATTATAGAGATTATAACTATAAAGAGAAGGAGACTATCATAACTCCCGTAGACAGCATGAACCATAGGAATCTGATCTACGTTGGAGGATCCGTTGATAAAACATTTACTCATCTAGGCCTATCCATCAAAACAGGCATTGACTACACGCGAACGAATTATCTTGCATCACAATCTGGAACCCCTTTTAATAACACATCACATATATTGTCAATTTCTGCCAATTCTGTCTTCCAAAAACTCCGATGGGCGAAACTGATATATACCTTTACGGGAAATATAATGTGGCAGGACAATAAATTCAAACAGGTCAACGCCATTTCAAATTTACATAATGAGTTGAAATTTTTCTTTCTTGTAACGCCGAAAATCAATATAAATACTTACTATCAAAATACAATTAATGAAATCGGTAAATCTAAATATAAACATTCTAATTTTGTAGACATTGAAATTCAGTACAAGCCGACCAAACGAGTTGAGTTTTTAGGGAAATTAAATAATATCTTTAATAATGACAATTATATTATTACAAGTGTAATTGGGTTAAATTATCAATCCTATCAATTACCATTAAGAAGCCGAGAATTTCTTCTTTCCTGTCTCTTTCGCTTGTAAAAAGTATAGTTAGAAGATTGTTTCATTACTATTTTTCTATTTCTAAGATTTTCTTTTCAACAGAAAAATACTTGCTAGATATATGTGAGCAATGTATTTTTGAAGATATTTCCATTCTAATCCATTCTAAGGAACGCTGAGAAACCCATCGGCATCATTCCTGTTTGCCTCACGTATCTTTGCTGCGATAACCTTATAATCGCAGTAGTATATGGAAAATAATGCAGACAGCTACGTACTCGTTCTGGAGGATCGTAGCAGGGTTCAATCCCCCACCGAAGCGGGACACCTGTCCGTCGTCTCCTCCATGGATGAAGCCGGCCGGGTTAAGACCGTCGAACCGACGGAAGCCAATCAAACGGCTTTCATGAAATTCAAGAAGAACGACAGCGTACTCAAAAACTTCCTGTCGAATTTAGTCAAGCAGTTCAAAGACCCGACCCATTTCGGAGTATACCGCCTGGTTTCCGACCGTGCCGTCGAGTCGGTAGCCGAACTGAGAAACATGCTTGCCGGACGTGAGGAACCTCAGAACAAGGCTATGCTGGAAAGTATCCGGATGAATCTCGACGAGTTTGCTCCGGCACAGAAAGTACCCGCCATCGACGAGTCCAAAGTCGACTGGAAAGAGTTGGAACGTCTCGGATTGAGTCGTGACCGGCTCGAACAGTCCGGCGACCTGAACAAATTGCTCAACTGGCAGAAAACGGGTCTGGTCGGAATCTCCGTTCCTTTCGGGGAAACCTCCATCTATACCGAAGCACGCATCGCTCTGCGTCGAAGCGAAGACGGCAGCCTGGGGCTGGCCATCCACAGCATCCGCAAAGAGCCGCAGCTCGATTTTCCCTATATGGGCTATCGTTTCAGCGAGGACGAAAAAGCGACGCTGCTGCATTCGGGCAATCTGGGGAAACAGGTGGAGCTGACCCCCAAAAACGGCGAACCCTTCAAAGGCTACGTCTCAATCGATCCGTTGACCAATGAGCTGGTCGCCCTTCGTGCCGACCGCGTGATCATTCCGCAAGAGATTAAAAGCGTCTTGCTGACCGAACAGCAGCATCGGGACCTGACCGAAGGTAAGCCCGTGAAAGTAGAAGGTATGCTCTCGCGTGGCGGCAAACCGTTCGATGCCACGCTTCAGGTCAATGCCGAAAAAAGAGGCATCGAGTTTATCTTCAACGACAATCTTTCCTTCAAAGAACGCAGGCAACTCTCTCAAAAACCGCAGGCGGATTCTCCGTACGGTGTGCCGGCGACCCTCTGCAAGTATCAGCTGACCGAGAAACAGCAGAAAGCCCTTTCGGAAGGACGCACCCTGTATCTGAGAAATATGGTGGATAAGGAAGGCGAAATCTTCAGTGCCTATGTCCGTTACGACAAGGAGCAGCAGCGTCCCCGTTTTTATCGCTATAATCCGGACAAAAAGCAGGAACAGGTCGAAGCCGTGGCCGAAGGGCACAAGACGCAGGTAGCCGTCAACAATGAAGGTAAGACGAACGAAGCTACCAGGCACGTCAAGGAACCACTCAAAAGCGGTCAGGTGCGCCCTACCGAAAAACAACAGGCAAAACAGGAGAACGAGGAGCAGAAGCAGCCTCGCAAAAGAGGGCGCAGGATGTAGCCCTTTTCTCCGCTCTCATGAACCGCCGGACGGATGGGACGTCACCGTTCGTCCGGTTATTTTATCTCAACCTTAACCATCGTATCCCATGAAATGTATCATTGCCGAGAAACCCTCGGTCGCCCGCGATATAGCCCGTATCGTCGGTGCAATGCACAAAGAAGAGGGCTGTTTCTCCGGAAACGGCCATGTGGTTACCTGGGCCTTCGGACACCTCGTTACCCTTGCGATGCCCGAAGCATACGGCTTCCCGACGTACAGCCGCGAGCAACTGCCCATTATCCCCGAACCTTTCCGGTTAGTCGTCCGACAGATCCGCAAAGGAACGACCTATATGGACGACCCGTCCGCCTTGAAGCAACTCAATATCATCCGCAAGTGTTTCGACCGAAGCGATCGCATCATCGTCGCCACCGACACCGGACGCGAAGGCGAGTTGATCTTCCGCCTGATCTATGCTTATTTGGATTGCCGCAAACCTTTCGACCGTCTGTGGATCAGCTCCCTCACCGATAAGGCTATCCGTGAGGGACTGTCCCGTCCGGCTGACGGCCGGCAATACGACCGCCTTTATCTCTCGGGCAAGGCTCGCAGTGAAGCCGACTGGCTTGTCGGTATCAATGCCAGCCGCGCCCTCTCCATCGCTCGCGGAGGCGCTTATTCCCTGGGAAGAGTACAGACACCGACCCTGTCGATGATTTGCCGCCGCTATATCGAACACCGGGATTTCCGGTCCGTACCGTTTTGGAAAATCCATGCGCTGCCCACCGGCCTCTCCGTCAAGGGCATCGGAGAAACGACATACGAAAGCCGCAAAGCAGCGGACAGGGCGATGGAGGATCTGGATCCGCGCGAAGCACTCATCGTTTCGTCCGTTTCCGTACAAACGAATCCTGTGCCACCACCTTTGCTCTACGATCTGACTGCCCTTCAGAAAGAAGCCAACAAGCGATACGGATATACGGCGGAAAAGACGCTCTCGCTGGCCCAAAGCCTGTACGAGAAAAAGTGTACCACCTATCCCCGTACAGGCAGCCGGTATATCAGCGAAGACATCTTTGAAGAGATCCCTTCGCTATTAGAAAGTCTGAAAGATGATCCCGATTATGGCGATTACGTCGAAAAGCTCACTGCCGGTACACTTAACCGCCGGAGCGTGGACGATACGAAAGTAACCGACCACCATGCCATTCTCCTTACCGGAGAAAAGTCCGACAGCCTGACCCGCGACGAAGAGGTGCTCTACCGAATGGTCACCGTGCGTATGCTGGAATCCTTTTCCGAAGCGGCCATCGAAGAAACGCTGACGGCGATACTCTCTCAAAGGGAGCATCGTTTCGGGATAAAGGCGAAGAGACGGGTTAAGTCGGGCTGGAAAGCCATCCGCGGATCGATGGAAGAGCCTGTAGAAGAAGGAGAAACCGTTGTGGACAGCTTTCCCGAATGGCAGGAAGGCGACCGGCTCGATGTTTTCGGATTCGAAATAACCGAACATCAAACAAAGCCCAAGCCCCTTTATACGGAAGCCACGCTGCTGTCGGCCATGGAGCACGCCGGACGGGAAGTTGCGGACGAAGAAGCCCGCAAAGCCCTCGCCGGTTGCGGCATCGGTACGCCTGCCACACGTGCGGCCATCATCGAGACATTGATCCTGCGGGAATATATCCGCCGGGAGAAGAAGAGCCTTATCCCGACCGAAAAAGGTCTTTCCGTCTATAAACTGGTCGCCGGACGAAAGATCGCCGACGCCGAAATGACGGGAGCATGGGAAGTCGCTCTGGCTGCTATTGAAGCAGGTACCATGGACGAACGGACATTCGGGAAGAGCATCGAAGTTTATACCCGTCAAATATGCGAAGAACTGCTGACGACAGCCGTCGGAAACACGGATGCTCATTACAAAACTTACCACTGCCCGCTATGCGGAAACGATTCGGTACGGGTGTTTCCCAAAATCGCCAAATGCGTAACGGATGGTTGTGGGTTCAAAGTCTTCCGGGAGCTTTGCGGCACCCTCCTGAGCAAGGAACATATTCATGCCCTGATGACTGACGGATACACTCCGCTACTCTGTCGGCTGACCGGCAAATCGGGAAAAACCTTCAATGCCCGCCTGAAGCTCGACAAAGATGGCGGCACCTCCTTCGTCTTCGATTCCAAGCCCCGTAAACCTCAAACATAAAACGTATGGCATACCACAAGAAAGAGACGCTCCGAGGCAACATCGAAGCCATCCGCACCTTGCTTGCGGTCGAGAAGGAACACCGTCTGCCGACATCGGTTGAGCGAGACGTTCTGAGCCGTTACAACGGTTTCGGCGGCCTCGCGTGCATTCTCAAGCCGGTCGATACGCTTGCCGACCGTACCCGTTGGGTCAAATCCGAACTGGAACTCTTCCCGATGGTACAGGAATTGAAGCAACTGATCTTCGGAGAGAGCGCAAGCGAGCGCGAAGCCCGAGGCCTGTGGGATAGTCTCAAAAGCAGCGTGCTTACCTCTTTCTATACCGATGAACGGATCGTACGGGCCATCGCTTCCGCTTTGAGGGACCATCGGATTCCTGTCGGAAAACTATTGGATCCTTCGGCCGGTATGGGTGTTTTTTCCCGCATACTGGCAGGAGAGCATACCGAAGCGACAGCTTTGGAGAAAGACAAAGCTACGGGGCGCATCCTGCGCCTGTTATCGGCGGATAATCCTCAACAAACAGTCCGTATCATCGGCTTCGAAGAGATCGAAGAACGACAGATGGGAACATACGATCTGGTGGCCAGCAATATTCCATTCGGAAATTTTGTCGTCTATGACCGGTCGTATGCCAAAGGGAAAGATACGGTCAAAAACGAATCGACACGGGCTGTCCACAATTACTTTTTTGTCAAAGGACTTGATACGCTCAAGGAAGGCGGGCTGTTGGCTTTCATCACATCGCGAGGGCTGTCGGACAGTCCGAAAAACGAATCGATTCGTCGTTATTTGATGGAAAACAGCCGGCTTATTTCCGCACTTCGCCTGCCCGACGGAATGTTTTCCGAAAATGCCGGAACACAGGCCGGAAGTGATTTGATCGTATTGCAAAAGCAAACAGGCAAAGGGATACGGACAGAGAGCGAAAAGTCCTTTACCCAAAGTGCTACGGTCTCCTATCAGGGAGAAACATTCACGGAAAATCCGCTGTTTGCCGGAGAAAATGCCGAAAATGTGCTTGCAACCCGGCGCTTGCCCGGAACGGATGCTTATGGAAAACCTGCGATGGTCTATACGCATGACGGAGGAATCGACGGTATCTCAAAGGAGTTAGGTGAAAAACTGTCGGCAGACATCAGGCAACATCTCGACCGGAAATTCTATCTGACGGGAGCAGAGACCGTACAACCAGCTACAGCCCCCGAAAGCGAAACACCCGACCGAACCACAGCGGAATCCATTCGTTTGGAAATCGACCGGCCGGATCGGGCCACCACACAACAGGAAACGCCCCCTGTCGAAGAGGCGGGCCGTCTTTCTTTACCCGAACTTCCCGCTCATCTGACAACAGCTCACCGGCTCATCACCAACGAATGGCTGCTCGATGAACTGGCCCGTACGCAGTTTGCGACTCCCCGTGAGGATCTCCGGCATGTGCAGGAGGGCGATATGATGCATATTCGTTTTTTGGGAACGGAAACGCTGGCCGTCTATACCGAAGGTCCGTATAAACGGGAAGATGGTAAAGTCTGGGCAGTTATCCTTGCCGATCCGGACGGAGAGAACAGAGGGCTCATTACCGTCCCTCATACAGATATAACGGCTATCTATCCCGTACGGATGTCACTCCGTGTGATGCAGATCAACCAGGCGGTCAAACGACCGACGGACGCATCATCGGAGCGTATTCTGGCGGAAGCGGAGAAACGGGGGTACATCCGTCGTCCGTCCGCTATGCAGGCCGAATGGATCGAAAGCGGACTTATCCGTGCCATACGGGAACTCGAGGGGCTTTCCAAACAGGAGTGGAACGAACGGAATCTGCCGGCGGCGGAATACCGGCTGCTCTACCCCGAACCCGACTCGGAACCGTCTCCCATGGAAGCGTTGAAACAGACACAGGAAAAGATTTTAAGCAAACAGCAGGATAAAACGATCCTGATTTTGATACGGAACGGAGACCGCTACGAAACCATCGGGGCGACAGCCAGGCGTTTGTCCGATACCTGTGGTCTTCGCCTGTCCGACCGCTTCGGAGAACCATATTGCAGCTTTCACAACCAACAACTGGATCAATACCTTCCCGTGCTGGTTCGGGCCGGTCATCGCGTAGCGATAGCCGATCGGCTTGAAAACAAGCAGGAAGAGAAGCAACACGTGTCTTCCCCCGAGCAAAAAGAACCGGATCATCCCGAAGAAAAAACGAAAAAAAACGGCGCTCTCTCCGACACGGAGGATGAACGGGAGCGAGAAGCCGGGCGGGAAGAGGCACGTCAGGCTTATGACCTGATGCCCAAAAGTCTTGCCGGACAGCTTCCCAAACTGTACGCTACCGAAAAAAGCCTTGTCGGAGACAAGATAGCCTGTGCCCGCTACTTCCATCCCATGAGCGCCTATACCGCCTATCTGTTGGAGTACGATCCGAAAGAACGTGTAGGATTCGGCCTGGTCACGATGGGGTATGGCTGGGAGTTAGGCTATATGTCTTTGGACGAAATGAAGGAGGTCAAGGTAATGGGCCTGGGGATCGAACGGGATTTACTCTTTACGCCAAAGGCTTTGCATCTGGTAGAAGAATTGAAAGAATATATCGGAGAACGGTATACTCATACGGAAGAACAGATAATTGTACACCGAACGGATAAAGCCGAAGCGAAGGCCTTGTCCGGCACATATCCGGCCGAAGAAGAAACGGACATCTCTCCCGAAGATATCCGGATTACGAAACACCGGTTGACTTTCGACCGCGACGGCATCCATGCACAAACCTTCGATCCGGTTTCAGGCGAAGCCATCGGAGATCGACAACCGATTCTTCCCGCTCCTGCGAGCGAACCGGCGGAAAAAACGTCCGAAGCGGTTGAAGAACAGGCCCCCGATGGTGTTCCGGTCATGACCCTGTTCAGGCAGTACGATACCCCGAACCGCCCTGTGCGGGGAGAAATACGCACCGATGTGGAAAGCCCGCGGGAAATGAACGGAAGAGCAGTCTATTTCGATGAAGAACATCATCCGGTAGAGTCGGTGGATCTTGACGTACCTTCCCTTTTCCCCACCGGTGCCATTGAAACATGGAACCGGGAAGTGGAGCATTTCAATGAAGTGGAACGGGAACGGAAACCGACACCGGTCAAACCTCGTACCCAACGCCCATCAAGCCGGAAACAACAACCGACATCCGGTCAGCCCGATTTATTTTCAGGTCTGTGGGATACGCCCGCACTGACCGAACAGTTTCGTCAACCGCCCGCACCCCCTTCGTTCGATACCGCCCCTCGCCCTTACCTCTCGGTTATCGGCGAACACCTGCGTGACGGTTCCATTGTCCGCCAGGGCAAGCAGATCGGCTACCTCTCGCAGGTATCGGAGGGTAACCCCCTGTTTCATCCCGTGGATCTACCTTCGGCACAAATCGGCAGGCTGGCGCTCTATATCGACTTACGTGACACCTACCACCGCCTTTATGATTACGAAACGACCCGGGAGATCGAAGACAAAGAAACCCGAAACCGCCTGAATACCCTGTACGACCGTTTCGTCGGCGCTTACGGACATCTCAATGCCCGTAAAAACGCCGAACTCCTGCGTATGGATACCGGAAGCTCCGACATCTTCTTTCTGGAGCGAAGCCGGGACGGGCAGTATATCAAAGCCGACATCTTCGACCATCCGACGGCTTTCAGCCAAACGGCGCTCCGGACGGCGGAGACTCCGTTGGAGGCCTTATCCGCTTCGCTGAACAAATACGGAGAAGTCCGTCTCGCCTATATGGCCTCTCTTTTGCCGGAACAGGAAGAAGACGAGATTGTCGCCGCACTCGAAGGTCGTATATACTATCATCCCATAGAGCGAGGTTATCAGATCGCCGACCGGTTTATCTCCGGGAATGTCATCGAAAAAGCGGAAGAAATCGAACAATGGGTGTTACAGCATGGAGAGAACGAAGCTGTCAAGAAAAGCCTTTCGGCCCTGAAGGCAGCGATTCCGACACCCATTCCGTTTGCCGATCTGGACTTTAATTTCGGAGAACGATGGATTCCCTCCGGCATTTATGCCCGATTCGCGTCGGAACTCTTCGAAACCGAGGTTCATATCGGATACAGCGCACCGGCCGACGAGTACACGGTCAAAGCTCCGACGAAGAATCCGAAAATATCTCATACTTATGCGGTCAAAGGCGAGTTCAAAACCTACGACGGAATCAATCTGATGAAACATGCGCTTCACAATACCATTCCCGATATCAGTAAGTCGAAAACGGTTCTTGACAAAGAAACCGGAAAAGAGAAGCAGATCAAAGTACGGGACGGAGATGCCATCCAGCAGGCCAATACAAAGATCGAAGAGATGCGGGAGCAGTTCAGCGCATGGCTTGTCCGGCAGCCCGACACTTTCAAGGAAAAGCTTGCCGACCGCTACAACCGGCTGTTCAACTGTTTCGTAAGACCGCAGTACGACGGCAGCCATCAGACCTTTCCGGGTCTGGACGTAAAGGCATTGGGATTCGACGATTTGTACAAGAGCCAGAAAGATGCGGTATGGATGCTCAAGACGAACGGTGGCGGCATCTGCGACCATGAAGTGCTGCGCCCATAAGGGCATATAGTAAATGTAGGCTTAGCAACCTACCCGGCAAGGG
>ERZ791808.1731-NODE-1731-length-15155-cov-17.297748_pt1 | contig 15155 bp, 10 predicted proteins | sample MGYA00510305_ERZ791808 | MGnify/ENA primary metagenome ERZ791808 (study PRJEB30046, sample SAMN00792024) | human gut metagenome | study: EMG produced TPA metagenomics assembly of the A metagenome-wide association study of gut microbiota in type 2... | reverse complement strand
GACCTCGACGCGGTGAACACCCCCGAAGAGCCGCGCCGCATCGCCCCCGTCGGGCGGGAACTGCCGGCCCGGGCTGCGCAGACTGTCGACATAGCGCCCTACTCCTATACGATCGTGGTGCTGGATGAATAACCCTGAAAAACCGAAGACTATGAATCTGAAAAGAACCATGCTGGCGGCGCTCGTGGCCGTCGTGCTGATCCCCGGCGGGCTTTGGGCGCGCGGGAAAACGGGCAATGCCCGAATCAAGGTCGACATCGAACGCCAAAAGGGCGAAATCGACCGGAATATCTACGGCAACTTCGTCGAGCACCTCGGCCGCTGCATCTACGGCGGGCTTTACGAGCCCGGATCGCCCCTTTCGGACGAGAAGGGCTACCGCCGGGACGTGCTCGAAGCGACGCGGGCGCTTCGCACATCGCTGGTGCGCTGGCCGGGCGGCAACTTCGTCTCGGGCTACCACTGGGAGGACGGCATCGGCCCGCAGGCCGGACGCCCGACGCGCATCGACCTGGCATGGGGCTTCCGCGAGAGCAATGCGTTCGGCACCGATGAGTTCGTCGAGTGGTGCCGCCGTGCCGACACCGAGCCCTATTTCTGCGTGAACCTCGGCACGGGGACGATGGACGAAGCCCGCAACTGGGTCGAGTACTGCAATGTCGAGAAAGGCACCTACTGGTCCGACCTGCGCCGCCGTAACGGCTACGAGAAACCCCACAAAGTGAAATACTGGGCCCTGGGCAACGAGATGGACGGCCAGTGGCAGATGGGGCACAAGAACGCCGAGGATTACGGCAAGTTCGCCCTCGAGACGGCCAAGCTGATGAAGTGGATCGACCGGGACATCAAACTCGTCGTGGCCGGGTCGAGCGACTACAACGGCAACTGGATCGACTGGAACCGTACCGTGCTGGAGTACCTGAAGAATCACGCCGACTACATCGCCCTGCACAACTACGTCGAGAACCGGAGCAACGATTATTACAAGTTCATGGCCACGACGCGCTTCGCCGAGAAGGCTATCCGCATCACCGAGGGGCTGATCGCCGAGGCGATGACCAAGGCCGAACGCAAGGATCCGATCTACATCGCCTTCGACGAGTACAACGTATGGTACCGCGCCAAGGGCGAGGAGGGCAACGAGGAGGTCTACAACCTCGAAGATGCGCTGGTGGTATCGACTTTCCTCAACATCTTCGTCCGCAACGCCCATGTGGTCAAGATGGCCAACATGGCGCAGCTGGTCAACGTCATCGCCCCGATCTTCTCCACCAAGGATGGTTCGTGGTACCAGACGATCTTCTACCCGTTGCAGCTCTTCGCCACGCATTGCCACGGCACGTCGCTCGACACCTTCGTCGACTGCGACACCTATGCGCTGGGCAGGGAGCGGATCCCTTACCTCGACGTATCGGCGGCCTATGATGGCGAGGCCGGCGAAGTGATCGTGAACGTCACCAACCGCCACCGGGAGCAGGCCATCACGACCGACATCCTCTGCCAGACAGGACGTTTCGACGGCAAGGCGACGGTATACGAGGTCAACGGCCCCGACATCAAGGCCGAGAACTCGATGACCCGTCAGGCCGTGAAAACCGTGACCAAAGAGGCACAGGCGCGGGGCGACCGGTTCACCTATGCCTTCCCGGCGCACTCGTTCACGCTGATCCGCATCCCCGTCGTAACCGACTGACAGCACCCTGCCCGGCGGCAGGCGCCGTCGGCCCCGGGCGGGGGCTCCCGAACCCGAATAAAATGAAACAGAACTTATTAATCGTATTTTTTATGGCAGGGATGCTTTCCGGATGCGGCTCCGCGCGGCATTCGCAGGTCTCGCGTGCCGCCTTCCGCTCCACGGTGGACGGCAAGGCGACCGACCTTTACACGTTGAGGAATGCCCGCGGGCTGGAGATGACGGTGACCAATTTCGGCGGCCGCGTCGTCGAATTATGGGTGCCCGACCGCGACGGCAATTTCGCGGACATCGTGCTGGGGCACGACAACCTCGGCGCTTACGTCGATCAAACCGGAGAGCGGTTCCTCGGCGCCACCATCGGCCGTTACGGCAACCGTATCGCCGCAGGGCGCTTTACGCTCGACGGGAAGGAGTATACGCTGCCCCTGAACGACGGCCCCAACAGCCTGCACGGCGGTGCCAAGGGCTTCGACATGGTTGTGTGGGATGTCGTCGAGGTGACGCCGCAGAAGATCGTATTGGCCTGCCTCTCGCCCGACGGCGATCAGGGATACCCCGGGAACCTGAAGGTTACGATGACCTACGAGCTGACCGACGACAACAGCTTCGTCGTCACACACGAGGCCACGACCGACCGCCGTACGGTCGTCAACCTCACGCACCACTCGTTCTTCAACCTGCACGGGGCGGGCGGGCCGCCGATCAACGACCATGAGCTGATGATCGCAGCCGATTTCTTCACGCCCGTCGATTCTACGCTCATCCCCACCGGCCGCCTGATGCCCGTCGAAGGCACGCCGATGGATTTCCGCCGTCCGGCACCGATCGGGTCGCGCCTCGATGCCGATTTCGAACAGCTCCGCCACGGCCACGGCTACGACCACAATTGGGTGCTGTCGCGCAGGAGCGCCCATGACCTGGAGCTGGCGGCTACGGTCTATGAACCCGCTGCGGGGCGTTATATGGAGGTTTGGACGACCGAACCGGGCATTCAGTTCTACGGCGGTAATTTCTTCGACGGCTCCCTGGCCGGCAAGGGCGGCAAATCCTACGGCCGCCGCGCTTCGCTGGCGCTCGAGACCCAGCACTTCCCCGACAGCCCCAACCATCCCGGCTTCCCCTCGACGGTGCTCGGCCCCGGCCAGCGCTACCGCCATGTCTGTGTCTACAAGTTCAGTACCCGGTAGGTATATCCCGATCGCTGAAACACCCGGGTTCGTCTTGCGGGCCCGGGTGGCTTTTTACATGGACGAGCAGGTTGCCGTCTAAATGGTAGACATATTTGTACAGTCTGTCGCCGTGTACCGCTCGAAGCTCCGCATGTTCCCGTTCAGGCCGTGATTCAGGTCGCGTTCGACCCGGGCGGGTATAATAGAACCGCTCCGGAGGCTGTGAAAGTATCCGGAGCAGTTAAGCATACGGACTGACCGGAAAATATTTCTCCGCAAGGGGGTCTATCGAGTTGAACCGTGCGTTCATACCCTGCAATCTGGCTTGCGAGTCGTATAGGTCGACGCAGAACCTGGACAGGAACTCTTTTCCGTTGTACCTGAATTCGTTAGTGTCAGATGTTGCCAAAGAACTGTTTTTTATGCTGCATGCCGTATGGCATGTAGTCGTATTCAGCTGTAACGACCCCGTTCTGGTTTACGATCGCCCTCACGCTCCCCAGATGGTCGTTCAGGAAATAGCGGGTATCGTATTCTCCACCCAGTCTGCCAATGCGTCCCATGGCAAAGGGAGCGCTCTCGAATGCGGGCTTTGCCGAGTCTAAGCTGTAACGGACGCTTCCGATATACAAGTATCCGTTACCCTGGACGTCTGTCGAGGTGACCATTTTAATCCTTGGGGAAGCGCCATGTCGTGTAATCGTTATGCCGTAGGTCTTGCATGCGGATGTTCGCCTTTCTCAGCACGCTGTCGCGTTGTTCGGTGCTGACTGGGCCTATGATCTTGTCATCCCATGCGCCGTTCAAATAATCGTATTCCCGGGGTTGGATAATATACCATGTAGGCTGTTCCAAGGAGTCTTGCTGCGCCACTATAATTTTATCGTTGTAATAGACATGTTTAATTGAGCCGGCAATGTATTCCGTGTAATCTTTATCATAAAGTAGAAAACCGAATTTCGATTCATAAGCTTCAGACATGGCTGGATCACTTGTAATTAAGTATCCTGTTGTAATAGGCCAATTATATTGACATGATACAACAGAACAGGAGATTAAAAAAAGAAAAATAATTTTTTTCATATTGTACCAGATTCATGTATTCTAAAATATTAACCCATTCAAAACTTGGGATACGCATCACCCCGGATTGTTTTTGCCGCCAAAATTTCATTTGAAAACTTTCACCTCTATTAAATTACCATTTTCGTCATAATATTTCCATTCACCATATTCGACAGAAAAATCTGATTCTGGGCTTTCACCCTCATTCCATAAAAGCAAGCCTTCTTCTTTTTTTCTTCCGTTAGGATAATATGAAGTCATATAACATTTATAATCAGGGGTATATTTCCCTTTGTTGTTTCCGGTAATAATAGAGTGAATATTTTTTGTAAACTCTGAAAACGTCATCATTAAATGTCCGTAGTCCCCAAAATGATACCAAGTACCTGTTATGGTATCATTCCTGTATTCGCCAAACAACTCGAGTTCATTTCTCCTCGTACTGAATTTTTTGTATATCCCATTTTTTTTACCATTTTGATAGTACGTTTCAGTACGCCAATACTTGCTAGTGTTCTCCTTCCAAAGTCCCTCCTTTTGTCCGTTATGATTATACCGATTAACTTTATCCTCATATCCGTTTTGTGCTAATACAACAAAATTAAATAGGCTAAAACATATAGCAAGTATTAATACTACTCTTGTTTTCATAGTTTTATCATTAATTATTACCAAAAAAAGAACGTCTTGTACCACTCATGAAAAAATTAAATGCGGGTAATCGTGTTGCATTTACTGGGGTTGCTAAACTGCGCGAAACAGTTACGCTAATCGTATTTGTGCGTTGCGTGTCGGTGTCAAAATTCCCAATAAAATCAGACCAGCTATTTCTATCAATTAATAAGCAACCTTGGGAGATTGCGGTTCCCGCACTTGTCATTCCTGTTAGGTTGTTACGCCCGGGCTTATGTATATTAATTCCTTCTGCATAAGTCCTTTCAGGATGTGCAGGGTTAGCGGCGTCTAATTCTATTGTTTGAGAAGCAGCTTTTTCATCTCTCATTTTTAATGCGGTATAACTGTTTTTACTGCCATAATGAGTTCCGACTGTTGCGTGATAAATACCTTCTGGAATTGTTGCATAATCTTCACTTGACGGGCTGGTATTTGCATCAAAGGTTGTAGTCGTGCCATCTGCTAAATACACTGTCGCAGTTGAAGAGCCCATATTGTAATCACTCGAAGCATCGAATGTCCCATTATCAGAAAAGAAGATTGCCTGCGCGTAAAGTCCAGCCTTTAAAGTCCCGCTTTCATTATACGATTCTGCTGCATCAATCCATTCATATCCATTGTAAGTCCGGTTCCCATCATGATCCTCATCATAAGTTGGTCGCCATGCCAGTCCATCCGGGTCAATATTCTTTATCGGATTGCCTGCGCAATATGCGTATGGACTGATGTCGGGCATTTCCCCAGCGAGGGGGTCTATCGAGTTGAACCGTGCGTTCATACCCTGCAATCTGGCCTGCGAGTCGTATAGGTCGACGCAGAACCTGGACTGGAGCTCTTTTCCGTTGTACCTGAATTCGTTTGCATCAGATGTTGCCAAAGAACTGTTTTTATGCTGCATGCCGTATGGCATGTAGTCGTATTCAGCTGTAACGACCCCGTTCTGGTTTACGATCGCCCTCACGCTCCCCAGATGGTCGTTCAGGAAATAGCGGGTATCGTATTCTCCACCCAGTCTGCCAATGCGTCCCATGGCAAAGGGAGCGCTCTCGAATGCGGGCTTTGCCGAGTCTAAGCTGTAACGGACGCTTCCGATATACAAGTATCCGCTTCCCCGTACGTCAGCCGAGGCGACCTTCTCGCCATTCCAAAGATAACAATAATTTGCTAAAAACAGTTTTCCCGCCTGCGAATGTAGCTCCGCAGGTGCGATTTTTTCCGGCAGGTTGAGGAAATCGTATGAGATTTTCAGTTGATTCTGACCGTCATATACCAGATTTCCCATCGCGTCGTATTCGAAGGGATTGTCTGCCTCCTCAATGCCGAAGGCTACCTTTCTCTCCGAGTCTTTTGTGCCGGGATAGCGTTTTACACGGACGAGCTGGTTGCCGTCGAGGAGGTATTTATACTTGAGAATTTCATCGCCGTTGTAGCGTTCGAAACTCCGCATGTTCCCGTTCAGGTCGTATTCCATCCTGCGCTCGGTAAAGGTGTTGTCCCTGAGCGGGGAAAATCCGGGAAAATTTTCGGACGGTTCGCGTTTATACAACTCGGCATCGGTCAGGCGCCCCAGCATGTCGTACGAATAAGCATAGGTGTTATCCCCCATGACGTCACCTCCCCGGTTCCAGGATATTTCCGCGATATTTCCCGAATACAGGGGTTTGGCGGCCTGCGGTTTGAAATAATTGAGTTGTTCGGTGAAGATAATATTGTGAATCCAGAGCGTATCCCCGGTTTGCAGGTTTACCGATGGGGCTTTGATTCTGTGCGTGATTCCCGAGAGCCAGCCCTGGATGTTGTATTTGTGTTCGGTCTCCAAGCCGTTTCCGGCGGTTTTTGTTTGCAGGCGTCCCAACTCGTCGTATGCGGACGCAACGTCGGCGCAGACCTTGCCGTTTATGGAAACTACCTCGCGCAGTTGTCTGCCCCGCCCGTCGTAGGTGTAGGCATAACGGAGATTCAGAGGTTCGCCTTCGGAAATATTATGTTGCTCGTCGCGGATCAGGATATTTCCCGAATAGTCGTATTTGTAGCTGATGCGCAAACCGTAACCGAGCGGGGTGGTTTCGACCGACTGGATTACCCGGTTGCGGGCATCGTAGTAGAATGTCCGGCGTGCGGACAGGGGGGCTTTCCTGGCCGGGGAGAATACGGATTTGTCGAATGTTTCGAAAATCTCCTCATGCGTTTTCAGCCCGCGGACGTTTGTACTGCGGATGGTTTCGTCGGTCACCTCGGCGACGGGAAGGAACGCATGTGTGCCGAATGCCGGAGAATCCAGCCGGTATTCGTCGTAAATATAACGTTCGGTATCGTGCGGTTCGGTGACGCCGAAAGCGAGGTTTGTGACGGCCGGATCATATGTTACGGGGCGGTAAGGCTCTTCGGGGTTGACCGGGAGGAGCGGGTCTTCGGGATCGACAGGGAGTACCGGATCTATGGGAACAGGGTCGGGGGTGACTGGGTCTGGCGGATCCACAGGGTCGACGGGAGGTCTTATGGGATCTGTCGGATCCACGGGGCCGACCTGTGTAGTTTGCCGCAGGGTCACCTTCGACAGGCGTCCTATGGGGTCATAGGTGTAGGCGAGCAGAACTTCCTGCGCCTTCATCGCTCCGGTTTGGCGGGTCAGCATGCGCCCGTCGGCATCGTAGGTCATAATCTCCGGATCCTGTCCCGGGATGTGGCGGGTGGTGACATTGCCGTCCCCGTCGTAAAGATAACGATAGCAGTATTTCCGGGCGTTGCCGCTGTCCGGTTCCCATATGCTGCCGGCCGTGAGCCGTGCGCTTCCCTCGGGGGAGACTACCCACCGCAAACGCTCCATGTCGTCGTAGATGTAGTAGGTATCGGCATGTTCCGAGGAGGAAAGCCATTGGCGGGAGAGTATTTTCAGCCCGTTGGAATTTGTGAACACTTCTTCGATCGCGCCGTCTTCGTCGATGGCCGTCGTTTTGCAGAGCGTATTTGCATCGTACGGTTCGGCTTTGCCGACCAATGCCCCGCCGGGTGTGAGCGAAAGCTGGAGGACTTCGTCTCCGGCGTTCGTTCCGTAGCGGTTTTCGCAGAAATGATCCATCAGGCTCTGGTACTCTTTACCGGGTCGGAATGTCTTAACCTGCCGGTCGAGCGGGGAGTCGTCGTATTCCCGGTGTATGCGGGGAAACAAGGCCGTACTGCTGTTATACAGCGTTTTGTAGTACCGGTCTTGTCGATTGATCAGAACGTCTGTTCCTGCAGGTATGTTGTCCTCCGGGGCTGCGGCGAACGGCAGGTACTCGTCTTGCCGACGTCCTTTGGTATCGTAGCTGAAGAATGTCACGAGGTCTTTCCCCGACGGCGAACCGTTGACATTGACAGTTTGTTGCGGACGTCCGAGCCCGTCATAGTAGGTGATGTCCTCGATGTAACCAACACCCGTGCTGTCAGTCGCCGTCTTGGTGGAAATGTATGCCTTGCTTCCTGTCTTGCAGGCCACGATATTCGAAGTGGCTTTGCCTCCTGTCGAAGTTTCTGCCACACGGCGGTAATAAGCCGGTCTGGCAATTTTTTTTGCAGTTTTTTCTCCCGTCGAGATCGTTTCCCAGTTTTCCAGATCGGTGCTTTCTTCGATACGCGTGTGTTCCCACGCAACGGACGGACTTTTTTTATCGTTGATGATCACATAGCGGTTGTCTTCTGATAGTGACATGGAAATAAGTCCGGCATCCAATGCGGTAAGGACTTCTACCGTATTCGAATAAGCGGTCTGTCCCCCGCTTCTTGTGGCCTTGCGGCGGTAATAGACCGTTTCTTTGCCCGTGACATCGGGCTGGCAGGTTTCACCGTTTTGTCCCGGCATGGTAGTCCATTCCTGTGCGGTTGCAGTTTTCTTTTCCCATGTATAGGTGAGTTCCGGGTTGTCGACGAGATAAAGTCCTCCCATCGCAGGACGGTATGACGATATTATGGGAGGCAGTGTGCCGAGCGGGTAAATTTCCGGGCCGTTGAGGGTGATCCTTCCGCCGAAAAATTCTGAGTAAGGTTCTTGCAAATAACTCAAGGTTATCCAAAGCACCTCATTGTCGTCGACGACATTAATGTGCAGGCGGACTTGCCCGCTGGCGCTGTAGTCTGGATGGATCATTGCGACTTCGATGAAAAACGTGCCGCTCATATTGGTTACGGACGTGACAAGCGGGGAGCTGATTTCGTAGTCGAGTAATTTGACTTCGCTGGTTACCAATTTGATTTTGCCGGAATCCCCTGCTGCCGTATAGGCCAGGGAATACTCCAGCTTGCCGCCTTCCGGGGGAACGAGGGACGAGGTGGTTACGAGTTTGTAACGCGATGTCTGCCCGGCACACGTATTATATGCCGCAAAGAACAGGATGAGTAAAAGGAATATGTGCTTTTTCATAATGGTCGTAGTTTAAAAGTGGTACTCGAGAGTCTGAAGCGCACCCAAACCGTCGTGCACCCCGGTCAGGCGGCCGTGGGAATCGTATTCGTAGCGGGACTCCTTGCGTGACGGGTCGAGGTGCCTGGTCAATCCGACATGGGGTTTGTATTCGTATATATCGACATAGGCACCTTCGATGGCGTATAGGTTGTCTATCTGCTGTTGGGAAAGGCCGCCGCTGAGCGGCGTGTTTGGGAGTCCCGCCGCCAGCCTGACCCTGCTGTATGTGGCATTCATAATTTTTGCCACGGGATATAAGCCTCCGTATCCCCATATGTAGCTGTATAAAGTTCCCTCCGCATCCCTTATCTGGGTGACGTTGCCTTTCGTGTCGTACGAGTCGTAGTATATCTTGGGCACGTATTCGAGTATGGGCGGAGTTGGCGGAACGGGGCTGTGGCTAACCGCGACCGGCTCCTCCAGCTTCGTTTTGCTGATTACCGAAGGTTTTACCATGTTGTTTATTCTGGTGTACTCGCATTTGGCGGCGGATGTGATGTAGTGGTCACTGGACTGTCTTGCGGGTTGCGAGGATTCTGCTATTTCTGCGGGATAATCCAGCGGGTATGTTCCCGAACCGGCGACGCTGACCGTTTCGTGCAGGTATTTGATCTCCGTAATGTAGCAATGTCCGTCGGCGGACGTCCGCATCGTAAGGCTCGGCTGCCCGTATTTGTTATAGTTGTATTTTGTTATGGTATACAGCGAGTCGGCGCCGAAATAGTCGATAGCGGTTCTGCTTGCCACCCGGTAGTCGCCGATCGGTTTCCTTACGGAATACGCATAAGGGCCGCTGGCGACGACATAGGCCGTGTAACCGGGATCGTGGTACTCGTAGGATGTCTTTTCGCAGCGTACCTTTTCGTTTTGCGCATTATACATCGTTTTCGTATGGAGTTTTCCACGTTGGTTGTGGTGCGAGTTCGGTTCCCGGAGTATATTGTCGTAAAAATCTATGCGGTTGCTTACCGGATAGTCTTTAGGTAGTAAATTGGGAATAATCGCTATCCTGCTTTGGCCTGCATAATCGTCCGGATGCGTTTTGTAATTGTTGAATTCGTATTTGACCGAGGAACCGTCTGCGAAGATTTCCCGGACAACCCCATAGCCGACATGCGATTTGTCGAATGTGTTGGCCGGGTATTGCAAAAGCGGCAAGATAATATTATATCCTCCCCGTACATCGCCGTAGAAGCGGGGGAAATGCAGGACTATTCCCGACGAATGGGTGGCGTCGGCCATGTATTCGTAACTCCGGGTCTGAAAGCTCCCGAGTACATCCTGGTCGGTTATTTTCCGAATCCTCACACCTCCGGTTTCATCCGAATCTCTGAAAAGCGTGGAATAATCGTTCAGGGCCGCTCCGTATTGGGCCGGCATATTGCCCGGAATTTCAGTCCCGGGATCGTCCGGCAACGGTGTAACCACGTCCTCTATTTTGGGGTAGTTCCGCTTGAGTACGATATACCGAGCCCTGTTCGCCTCGTATTCGAACTCCGTGAACCCGCCGGTCGGGTATTCGATCCGTCGCAGACAGCCGATTATACTGTATTTCCAGTCGGGATTCCTGTATGGCAGTCCAATGCTTTCGTTCATGTCCCGGTCGGGATTCGCAATGACCATCGGGCAGAAATAGTCGTATCCGTTTCCCTTCCCGTTGTAGTAGCCCCAGAAATCTATATCTGCCGTGGTCAGTCCCGGATAATCGTACTCTTCGTAATAGTCCATTTTGTAGGTGCCGGTTCCGGAGACGTCGATGGATTTGAGGATCAGGCGGTCGTTTTTGACCTTGTATCCGAAACGGCATGTGCGCAGTGTCTCCCGGTTGCAGGTGACATCAATCCTGTCCAGCTTCTTCAGCTCCTGGGCGATCGTGCCGTCATAGCCCCGGTCTCCTGGTGTAGGCGTACCGTTTATGTCGTAGCAGCCTTTGGGCAGGTACGTCAGTTCGATGTTTAAGGCGTTGTCGACCGATATTCCCGTGAGGTAGGTGGTGCGTGTGATGCTGGCCTGCCGGTGATGGATCGGCATCTGTTCGCTCGTTCCGTTGCCGAGCTGGAACGAGGTGACATAGTAAGGGTGTTTTGTATCCCGGTTGATATAGGTGCCGCCGTGGTTCGCCCCGTCGTAGGTGAAACTGATTTTCCGGCCGTTGGGGGCGGTTACCGAGGTGAGCATCCAGCTTACGACCGGATTCGCCGGGCCGACGGCTAACTGGTAGTTCCCGAAACTTCCGAGGGAGCCCTTGACCATGCGTTCCAGGGCGGACTCCTTGCCGCCGAAGACATAGGTATATCCGTCGCCTGTCGTGATGGTTATCGTCGAATGTTCGCCGTTGCTCTGGCAACCGGTCATTTCGATCCTGTATGTTCCGTGTCCTCCCTGGGTGTTGTATATCCTGACCTGGCGTGCTCCGTCGTAATGGAATGTCCCGGAATGTCCCATGAAGCTGAAATGGAAGATATCCGCATCGACTTCGCTTTCGTGGGAACTGGCATCCGTGTATGCCTGTGCTGCTGTGGAATAGTGTCCCAAGCTCAGGTTCATCAGGTCGGATTCGTCATAGGGGATCGTACCGCACAGGAACCCGTTGACGTGGCCGGTGTTGCTGCCCCCCGGACTGAAGTCGTCGAGTCCCCGTATTTCGCGCGTAATGGTGCCTCCGCAATTCAAAAACCAGTTGAGGCCCAAAATGCCGGTTTGGCGTTGGGGCAGGAATCCGTTGGAAGCATAACCTGCGGACAGGGAGAATTGGAAATCTGGATCCGAATATTCATAGAGGAGGACATCGGCTTGTGCTGTCCCCGTATAATAGTTTACGGGCGTATTCCCATACCGGATAAAGCTCCATGTCTGCGGGGTAGGGCTGTATTGCATGAGCGGAGGATCGGTCAGGTTGTCGAACGATTGTGGGAAAGCAGCATGCCCATAAATACCGAACAGGGTGGTCAAGACTGTCTGAAGTAGGTGTTTCATAAAAAGAGTTGTTTGAGGATAATAGTAACGACAAATAAAGGGTAGTGGAAAATTGTGGGGAGGCTCCACGCAGGGAGTGCTTTTATGCAAAGATAGGAGGGCTTGGGGATTGCCGAGTCCCGAATGCTGGGAAATGTAACCTTGCAAAATTTATGTATGATGCTGGTTATCAGTTAGCAGTATGCAAATAATCTTATCCGCCACTTACATCTGCTGCGAATTTTTGTAATGTGTTGGTACTTAATTTTTTATCCTTGTATGCCGAGAGCCGGAAAATACGATGGCAGTTAATGAAAAGGCCGGAAGTTTTTACTCCCGGCCTTCCGGCTGACGCCTGCCTGTCGCTATTTTTCAGAGATATACCTCTTATATTCCGTTCGTGTAGAGTTTTTTATTTATCCGGTGGCATTTGACGTAAACCGAGTTTATGTTGTTAAGTTCGAAAATGATACATAATTCACGGGGTGTAAATCCTTCTTTATGAAGCATATATAATAATTGGTCGTTCGTGCTTACTTTTGTCCGGGAGGTGAAGAAATGCCCGCAATGGTTGTCGACCACATGATAGGCCATCAATTTTTTGATGGCCATCTCCTTTTGCAGGTGTTTACGCATCAGTTCCGGATGGTGGTAATAGGTGTATACGGTATCTATCAGGATCCGGATATAATTCAACCGGGCCGTCGCCAGCTTTGAGGTATTCCGGAAATGATTGCAGAAATATTGGTATCCGGCCAGGACAAGCAGGATGTCCATAACGAAAATTATCAGGATGTATATCATCGGGTTTGGAGTTAGGGATTAATTGATAAAAAAATTTTCAGCTTGTATTTCCGTTAAGGCGAATGGTTTTTTTGGAGCATACAATAACCTTTTTTTATAGTAAGTTATTTAAGAACCCCCATTTCCGGATAACATGCTTGATATACATATCGTTATGAATCAGACGGTTGGAATTTGGAAAGCCAAAGATAAGATTTTAGTCGGGAATGTGTATTGATAATCAATGTTTTACGCTGGAATTGAAAGGCTGTTTTTTATGCCTGATTGTGCCATAATCCCTTGGCCGCATTATAATTTTGCCTTATAAAAGAACCCGAAACTATGATGCGTACCCCTTCCCTTGTTTATCCGAGACTTCGTGCCTTTTCGCTTCCGGAACTCCTGGTTGTATTGGTAATTATCGGCATATTGGTTTTGATCGCCTTGCCGAACCTGATGCCTCTGATTTCGCGTGCGAAGGCGACGGAAGCGCAGCAGCAGCTGACGTTCCTTCACACGTTGCAGAAGAGCAATTTCTATACATATTCCCGCTATTCGGCCTCGCTCGAGGAACTTGGTTTCGAACAGCAGGAGCTCGTCACCGACGGCGGCCGGGCCAACTACCTGATCGAGATCGTCGAGGCTACGGAACATGGCTTCCGGGCCACGGCCACGGCAGTCGTGGATTTCGACGGGGACGGGACGTATAACGTCTGGGAGATCAACCAGGACAAGGAACTGAAAGAAACCGTCAAAGACTGACCCGATGCTTTCCCACTGGCCCTATAGCCTGCTGTTGTTCCCTGCCCTGCACCTTGCGTGGGAGGACTTCCGTATGCGGGAGGTTTCCGTTCTTTGGCTGGCCGTGCTGGGGGCGTTGTCCGTGGCGGTTGGCTGGGGCGTGTCCGGGCTGTATCCGATGCTGTGGCGTGCGGTGGTGAATGCCGGGGTGCTGGCTGCGCTGGGCTTTGCGATGCTGCTGTACCAGTTGTGTCGCCGCAGGCCGCTCCGGGACTTTTTCAGTCGGGACTTCGGTGCGGGCGATGCAGTGATGATGGCGGCCGTCGCCCCGCTGTTCGCACCTGGCGTCTACGTGCGTTTCCTGCTCGCGGCCAGCCTCGCAGCACTGGTGTGGTGGGGCGTCAGGCGCCCGGCGACCATTCCCCTGGCCGGATTTATGGCGCTGACGCTCGCCGTGTATGTCGCATGTAAAACCGCCGGACTATGGAACTGACCCGTACGATTCCGACCGAGGTGATCCAACTGCTGACTGCCGCCGAGTCTTCCGAATACCGGCTCGTGCCCTGCGCCCGCAGGGGGAGCGAGGTACGCTGTTACGGCGTTGCCGGCCATGATTATGCACGTGCAGCCGAGGAGCTGGAGGTGCTCTACGGGTGGCGGATCGCCGTCGAGCCCGTTGCCGAAGGGGAACTGCAACGCCTGCAGGCACAATATTACCGCCCGGATACGGCGGGAACCCTCGCCGGCGAGCCTGCGGCATCTCGCCTTGCCGACATCGCTTCTGGACGGGGTTTCCTGTTGTCGCTCATCGGCGAGGCGTTCCGCGACTACGCCAGCGACATCCACATCGAACCCTATGAGGAACGCTGCCGTGTACGCCTTCGTATCGACGGCAAACTGGCCGAACGCTATGTCGTGGATCGGAGTCAGTACGCGCCGCTGGTGAACCAGATCAAGATTCTCTCGAACCTCGACATCTCCGAGAAACGGCTCCCGCAGGACGGGCGCATCCTCTACGACCGCGATGGCAACAAGTTCGACGTACGTGTCTCGACGCTGCCCACGATCTACGGCGAGAAAGTGGTGCTGCGCCTGCTGACACGTCACGTAGAGCTGCTGGAACTCAAGAACCTCGGTTTCACGTCGCAGCAGTACGACGACTACTGCCGTGCCATTGCGCGCCCGTTCGGCATGGTGCTGATCTGCGGCCCGACCGGCTCGGGCAAGAGCACGACGCTCTATGCCACGCTGCGGCGGCTGAACCGTACGTCGGACAACATCCTGACGATCGAAGACCCCATCGAATACACGCTCGAGGGGGTGAACCAGGTGCAGCTCAAGGAGGAGATCGGCCTAACGTTCGCCAGTGCGCTGAGGACGTTCCTGCGGCAGGATCCCGACATCATCATGCTGGGCGAGATCCGCGACGGCCCGACGGCTCAGATGGCCGTGCGCTCGTCGCTGACGGGGCACCTTCTGTTTTCCACGATCCATACCAATACGGCCTGGGGTGCCGTGGCACGCCTTGCCGACATGGGGGTGCACCCCTACCTGGTGGCCAATACGCTGGTGATGACCGTTGCCCAGCGGCTCGTGCGCCTGCTGTGCCCGCACTGCAAGCGGGAGGCAG
>ERZ791808.1720-NODE-1720-length-15247-cov-2.378949_pt1 | contig 15247 bp, 10 predicted proteins | sample MGYA00510305_ERZ791808 | MGnify/ENA primary metagenome ERZ791808 (study PRJEB30046, sample SAMN00792024) | human gut metagenome | study: EMG produced TPA metagenomics assembly of the A metagenome-wide association study of gut microbiota in type 2... | reverse complement strand
GTTTCAGCAAAAGCCGGGGGATACGGACTTGCGCGACGAGCCGCTGCGCCTCCCGGATGCGGACGGCAAGTGCGGCCTCCCGTTCCGCGTATTGAAGGAGAAATCCTTGCGGATCAGCGTCAAACCGCTCGCGGAGCCGCAAGACCTCCAGCCGTTCTTCCACATTGCCGGGAGCGGATACCGAAACCGCCAGCCCGAAGCGATCCAGAAGCTGGGGCCGAAGCTCTCCCTCTTCCGGGTTCATCGTACCGACAAGCACGAAACGCGAAGGATGTTCTGCGAAGATGCCTTCCCGCCGGATCCGGTTCACGCCCTCGGAGCAGGCTTCGAGGATGACGTCCGCCACATGATCAGGAAGCAGATTGACTTCATCTATATACAAGATGCCACGGTGCGCGGCTGCGAGCAGTCCGGGCTGAAGGACACGCACACCCTCGCGGAACGCCGCTTCCATGTCCAGGCTTCCGGCTACCCTGTCTTCGCTGGCGGACAAGGGAACATCCGCCAGCTGGGGCGCAAAGGCCACTGATGGCAGCGCCCCCTTCCGTTTTTTCCCCGCGCAGTAGGGGCAAAGCCATTCTTCCGGGGCAAGCGGATCACAGTGCCACGGGCAGCCCGCAACAGCTTGAGATTGTGGCAGAAGCGAAGTCAGACCGCGCACAGCCGTGGATTTCGCCGTTCCTTTTTCACCCCGCAGCAACACGCCGCCAATGCTCGGCAAAACGGCATTGGCAAGCAAGGCGCGCTTGATCTTTTCCTGCCCTACAAGGGCGGAGAAAGGAAACACCCGCCATTTGCCGGACATCACCGCACCGCCTTCGCGGACCCAACATTCTGAAAAGGCTTTCTTCTCATCCTGTGCGGCAGAACCAGCCGGGCCGCCTGCATGATATCTTCCCTGGCGGCCTCGCCATCCCCACGCCATGCGGCGATGGCCTTGACGGTTTTCAGCATGACGATATCCGCTCTGTGCCCGTCCACTTCCGTTTCAATAGCAAGTTCGACAATGGCGCGCATGACATCTTCCGGAACAGCGACGCTCCCGAGTTTCCGTCTGGCGGCGACGATCCGTTCGGCTATCTCGTTTTCCCGCTCCTGCCATGCGGCACGGAAGCCCACCGGATCATCTTCAAAGGCCGCACGGCGCGTCATTACCTGAAGCCGCGCTTCCGTTTCCGCCATGCCCCTGACCTCCACGCACAGACCGAACCTGTCGAGAAGCTGCGGGCGGAGTTCCCCTTCTTCCGGGTTCATCGTTCCAACAAGTACAAAACGGGAAGGATGCGACCAAGAAACGCCTTCTCGCTCGACCGTGTTTACGCCCATTGCCGCCGCATCCAGCAATACGTCCACAAGATGGTCATCCAGCAGGTTGATTTCGTCCACATACAGGATACCCCGGTTGGCATCCGCAAGGATCCCCGGTTCGAAACGCCGTCTGCCTTCACGGAGGGCCGTTTCCATATCCAGTGAGCCGACGACGCGATCTTCCGTGGAACCGACCGGCAAGTCGACCACACGAACCTGACGCGAAACGGATTCAAGAGCTTCCTGCTCCAGACACCACGGGCACAACGCGTCGCCGTGGGGGTCGCATCCGCAGGGACACCCATCCACCACGTCGATTTCCGGGAGAATCGCTTCCAGAGCCCGCACAGCCGTGGACTTGGCGGTCCCTTTTTCGCCTCGGATAAGTACCCCGCCGATGCCGGGATAGATCAGATTCAGCAACAGGGCCTGTTTCAGCTCCTCCTGCCCGACAATAGCGGAAAAGGGGTAACGCTGGCGAAGTGTCTTCATAGCTTCTCCTTCGATCTTACTGGTTGTTTCCGCGCACGACTTCCAGCGCCCGTTTCCATTCCGCCACATCGTCGGACGTGACGATGTCGATGGAGCCTCCCTGAAATTCCCCACCGAACGCCTCCGTACGGTCTTCCAGAGTTCCCTCTATATCCATGTAGGCCTCGCGCAATTCGGCGAGCACATCGGGATCGGCTTTCCATAAATGCCGGGCTTCGGCCTCAAGCAGCCGACGGGCGATTTCTTCCAGTGCCCACGGATTGTTTTCATCAAAAAAAGCCCGGGTTTCGGGATCCAGCACGAAGGTTTTGGCGATATCGTCAAAAATCCAGTCATCGACGGCCTGCGTGGTGGCTTCCCACCCGTACACGCGCCCGGTACGCTTGGAAATATCGCCCGCGCCCTTGTATCCGTGCCGCTTCATGCCCTCTATCCATTTGGGATTGAGCAAACGGGTCCGCACGACGCGGCGCACCTCATCAGTCAGATCGCGTACCTGCACCTGTTCGGGTTCGCGCGTGTCGCCGTAATAGGTTTTAACCTGCCCTCCCCGGAAGTGCGACGCCGCGGCCGTCATGCCGCCGTGCGTCCCATAGTAGCCGCAGCAGTTGAACAGATCGTGCTCGTCGCTGACCACCTTGTTGTAGGTGACATCCACTGTGGAGAGGCTGGCCTCCAGCGCCCTCGGGCGTTTGACCCCGAACGCGTCCTTGCCGTAGGCGTACCCGTTCCAATGGAGAAAAATATCCGCGAGATCGGCTTCCGTCTGCCATGCGGAGGCGTAGACGGCGAGATTGACCCCGGCCTGATAGGTTCCCGGCTCCGAAGAAAAAATACGAAAAGTCGCGGAACGCCACGCATCGGGATCATCAGCTTCGATAGCCGCCAGACGTTCCTGCGTATGTTTGCGGACAAAGTTGCTTTCCAGAGGTTCATCCAGCGCGGCGACGGCCTGTACCGCCGCATCCAGCATGTGCATGGCCGCAGGGAAACTGTCCCGAAGCAGACCCGATACGCGGACGGTCACGTCAATACGCGGGCGGCCCAGCTCTTCCAGCGGGATGACGTCGAACCCTTCCACCATCCCGTTGCCCAACCAACGCGGAACCACTCCGAGAAGATAGAGGAGCTGCCCCATCCCCTCGCCGTCGGCCCACATCATGTCGTTGCACATCCAGAACATGGCGACGTTCTCGGGGTAGCGCCCCTCTTCCTCCAGATGTTTGGCGATAAGCGCGCGGGCGAGGTTCTGCCCTACGCGCCACGCCGCACGGGTAGGCAGGCGTCGGGGATCAAGCGCGTAGAAATTCCGGCCAGTCGGCAAAATGTCTTCACGCCCCCGCGTAATGATGCCGGAAGGCCCCGGCAACACATAGTTGCCCGTGAAGGCGCTCAGCAAAGAACCCGTCTCGTCCGTGGCCTCCATCCGTTCGATGATGCCGAGAATCCTCCGCCCCACCGAAACAAGGCCCCCCAGCGCGTCCGGCACGAGGCACGCATCCCCCAGCAGGGAGCGGATACATGCGGGGAGAGCCTCCGGATCCTTACCCTCCATCAGTATTTCACATACGTCAACAAGCTGTTTTTCCACCTTTTCCAACAGGCTGGCATGGCTCTGCCCAAGGCGTTTGTCCACTCCTCCCGGTTCAGCAAGTAGTGTTTCAAGCTCGAACCCTTGGGCTGTGCACAACCTTTTCCGCAACGAGTCGGCCTGTCCCGCATCGTACCGGACAATGGACGCGATAAACTGCGCCCGCCGTTTCCCCTGCGGCGTTTCCCCAAAAACGTGCATACCGTCTTCCATATGCGTATTGCGGAGAAGGCCGAGAGCCGCATGGATACGGGAGGCAAGGGTGGCGAAGTCGGGGGACGTTTCAGGAGAGACTTGCGATTCCAGATTGGCGGCAGCGATGCCTTCCCGGATCAGGTGTTCCAGCTGGTGCGCCCGGTTGGGATTCCCGGCGCGAGCCTGTTCCCATTCCCCAAGCAGGCGATCCAGCTCTTCCAATGCGTCGTAGAGGCCGCTCTGCACCATAACCGTCTGCATGTGATCGACTAGTTCCGCATAGCTCCGCCGCTTGGCGATAACACCTTCCGGAGGATTGTCGGAGTTGTAGATATAGACGTGCGGAACTTCATGCAGCGCAAGATCGGGGAAACAGGCACCGGACAGGCCGACGCTCTTCCCGGGAAGAAATTCAAGGTTGCCGTGCGTTCCCACATGAACCACGACATCCGCCCCGAAACCGTCCTGAAGCCAGCGGTAGGTCGCTATATATTGATGTGGAGGCGGCACGGAGGGGTCATGCAATATTTTGCAGACCTGCCCGTCACACCGGGAGCCGGCGCATCCGCGCTTGGGCTGGATGCAAACCACGGCATTGCCCCATCGGACGCCGGTAACGAGGATATCCCCGTTGAGCACCATTGCGGCGGGGACACCGTTCATCGGTTCCCCCGGCGGATTGCCCCATGCCTCCGCAACCTTTTGCCTGACGTTTTCCGGGTAGGCATCGAACCATCGCCGATAGGTTGCGAGATCCACATGGGCGAGTACCCCGCCCTTGGCCTCAATTTCCTGCACCGTCGTCCAACGGAATTCGGAAATCGCCTTGCGCTCCATGATGGTTTCGATGAGCGCCGCACCGGACTCGGGGACATCCACGGCATATCCGGCCTGCCGCATGGCCCGAAGGATACGGCTCACCGACTCCAGAGAATCCAGCTTGGCGGCTCCGCCTACGGATGCCTCCACGGACGCGCAGGGATCACTGTTCAAAAGAAAGGCGACCCGACGTTCCGCCACGGGCTTATTTCTGAGACGCAGCCAGCGGGCGATGCGGGAGGCGAAACGCTCCACCCGTTCGGGATGGGGCGTACGGCGCTCGATTTCGGTTCCGCCCACGCCGGACTGTGACAAGGTGCCGCCACCGAGGAAAAACGGCTCAATGGCTCCTTCAAATTCGGGCATGGCGACGGCCCACGACACTTCGCTGTTCAGACCCTGCGGATCGGTTTCCCATTCCTCAAGTGTTTTTGAGGAAGCGAAAACGGGCTGGAAGATAGGCACGCCGAGTTCACGGAAAACGCGCACGCTTTCCCGCGCCGGGGAATCGTCTCCGACAAACGCGGGCATATTCCCACCGTTATTGGTGAAGTACGGCAAAAACTTGACGAGGGCCCCGATCCGGCTCCCGCTCTCCCCAAGAAAGACCTCACGTGACCAGATCGTCGCCCCCTTGTTGCCCGTCGCCTTGTCCCGCAGCGTATTCGTAAAGGCCGGAAACACGCCCAAGCCTTTCGATTCGAGGGCATGGACAAGTGCCGCTTCCACGTCGGGCATGTCGTTGACCCAGTAATGCCGACCGAACAGCAATCCGACCGTCCGTTCCGGATCCAAGCTCAGGCCGCGTTCACACGCATACCCCGCATACCACTCCAGATAGCCCCGCACTGTGGCAAAGGCGCGGACCGGCGCATCGGGATGCCAAAGCCCTTCCCAAGGAACGGGAACCGGTTCCGGAACCGCCGCGGCATTCGGCAATGCGTCCAGAAAACGGAACAGATTGCCGAGATTCTCCGCGCCGCCATAGGTCAGATAGCGATAAGCCGTCTGTGCCGTTTCGACGGGTACCGAGGACAACGCCCACGCAGCCGGATCGTAACTGACGCAGACCACCGGTACCGTCTTCCCTATCAGGCGGATGCCTTCATCAAGCTGATCCCACAGCGCGTCCGTTGTCCGAAACACGAAAAGCGCTGTGGCGGAACGCATGGTTTCAAGGCAGCGCTCCACGCCGTCCGGCTCCTCCAGCATACGGGAAGACAGGACGCGCACCGAGGGCATCCCAGGGCGAGAGGCTGCGGACATCAATGCGCCCACATGGCTGGACCAGGCGACACAGACAACGGACATGCATTCCTCCTGAAAAGGATACGGGAAGGGGCGCGGCAACACTCGCAGCCCCTTCCCTGTCATGTAATGGAGGGAGACCCATTACAATTTTTAGAACCCGGCCTCCAGACCAACGAAAAACATGTTGATCGGAACGCGGGAACCGTTCGTATAGCGGATTTCATCCTTCGTGGTGATACCTTGCATTTCGATGAAAGGTTCCAGCCAGTATCGTTCGTAATCAAACCGCTTGGACAGCTTGAACTCGCCCAGCCAGAAGTTGCCCTCGGCGATATCACCGTTGTCCGTCTGATCCTGCCAGATGCGGCCCAACCATGTGGCGCTGGCCTGCAACGTAAACCAGTCGGGATGTGAGAACGTAAACCCAAGGCTCGCCTTGCGCGTGGGAACATTGTGCAGATGGTTTCCCTGATTGGCTCCGGAGCGGATTTCCGGGCGCAGCGCGGTCCCTTCGGCAAAAAGCTTCAAATACTCGTTGTATTGGTAGTGGATGTTGGCTTCGATGCCGGTGATGGTCACCTTGTCGATGTTTTCCTTTATCTTGATGTTGTAGCCGTCTTCCTTTCCCTTCGGGATGTTGGCGATGTAATCCTCGGCCCACGTCTTGTAGCCGGTCACATTCAGGGTCAGCCTGTCCGTGGGGTTGACGTCCACACCGACATCCCACGTCTTGGACAGTTCGGGTTTCAGGTTAGGATTGCTCTTATAGCGGCTCGAACCGATGATGGAACCGCCAAAAAGATCGTTGAGCGTCGGCGCGCGGAACGCCTCACCGTAGTTGGACCGGAACACCACAAGGTTATCCCATGGGTCCACGCGTACGCCGAGCTTGGGAGAAAAACGCACGTTGCTGGCCGAAGCGAAATCCTGTTTGTCGGGATTCACCCTGTCATTGGTGTCTTGAAGGTATCCCTTGCTCCGCCAGTAGTCGTAACGAACGCCGGGTACGACGGTGAGCTTGCCGTCCCAAATCGATATTTCATCCTGAAGATAGCCACTCAGGTTCAACTCCTTGCCGCCCTTCTGAGTATAGCGGGTCGAAGTGAAGTAGTTGGACTCCGAATCGAATTTTCCCCAAGAGCCAGCGACCCCGACCGTAAACAAATGCATGTCGCCAAGGGCAAACGTATTGCTTTGATCCCAAGAAACGGTCCGCATCCTGGAAGGGGCTTCGGACGTTTTGACCGTTTTGCTGGCGTTGTCATAATCGGACTTGGTGAAGTCGCCCCGAACGGAGAAACTGCTGTCCACTACGCCAAAATCCTTATGCAATCTGGCACCGATGCCCTGATGCTTATTGCTGTACAGGTTAAAGTCTTCGATGTGCCATCTACCTGTATTTTCAAAGGAGGACATTTCTCCATGTATGGAGAGAACCGCGGTTTCGTCAAAACGGTAATTCAACGCCAACGCCCCGTTGTAGTTCTCCATCTTCTCTCGGGCACTGTTGAATTCGTTCCGGTTTGAACTGGTTTTGGGACTGTGTTCCGGCAGGACGTTGAAACCGCGCGACTTCAACATGCTGCCGGAAATGGCGTAGCTGAATTTGTCGATGGCCCCGGTATGGTAGAGTTTGTTCTGCCATGTGTTGTAGCGTCCGAACTTGGTGCCGACCGTGGTTTTGAAACCTTCTTCCGTCGGTTTTCTCGTGATGATGTTGATGACGCCGCCCATCGCGCTGGAACCGTACAGCGCGGAAGCGGGCCCACGCACCACTTCGATGCGCTCCACCGTATCGAGGCTGATGGTGTCCCAGTTGAAGATATTGTTCCCCGCCGTCATAACAGGGAGGCCGTCCATAAGTACCAGGACGCGCCCGTTGACGTCGTCACCGCCCATACCACGGATGATCACCTTATTCTGCGTGCTCGTACCATAAAAGGAACGTGCCGAATCGACGGTAACGCCCGGCATCGTGCGCATGACGTCCAACACGTTGTTGGCGGGCATCTTTTCGATCTGTTCGCGCGTCACCACGGAAACGTCTGCCGTCGTTTCACCAAGGCTGTGTTCCGTTTTGGTCGCTGTGACGACGACCGGCTTCATGGTCGCGCTGACGGTTTCCTCCGCAAGTGCGCCTTGCGGGAACAAACACAGAGCCCCCAACAACGCGGCCAGACAGGTTCCTTGCTTCTTCACTGTTCCATGTCCTCTTCTTGAAAAATCCCTGAACGGGACGGAAAAACCGCCCCCTCCTCTGTCGTATCGGGAAACCACAGGGAAACCTGCGGATTGTCCGCGGCATGGAACGCGCGCATGGGAAGACCATAAACCGAGGCGATGCGTTCGCCCGTCAAAACATCCGCCGGAGCGCCGGAAGCCACGATCCCCCCATCCTTCATGAGGAGAATCGTATCGGCATAGCGGGTGGCAAGATTGATGTCGTGCATGGAAAGGATGACGCCCTTGCCCTGCTTCGTGGCAACACGGCGAGCCGTTGTCAGTACTTCCACCTGATGACGGAGATCCAGGCTGCTGGTGGGCTCATCAAGAAGCAGCCAATCCGTCTCCTGAACAAGAGCGCGGGCCAACGCAACCTTCTGGCGTTGCCCTCCGGAAAGGTTGGCAAGAGGACGCTCCGCGAGCGCATCCAGATCCAGCCGGGAAAGAACCGTCCCCGTCAACGCCACATCGGAAGGGGAAGGCCCCCACACAAACCACGGTTTGCGTCCAAGCAATACGAACTCAAATACACTGAGCGGAAAACGCAGGGACACATCCTGCGGGATATAGGCGAGCTTGCGGGCACGCCTCTGGGCGGTCATGCGTCCTATCGGCATACCCGACAGGAGCATTTCGCCAGAGGAAGGTTTCAAGATTCCCAGCAACAGCTTGAGGAGCGTCGTTTTTCCGGTTCCGTTGGGACCGAGAACGGCACAGATCCCACCGCTTCGAAACGTGAAGGAAAGGCCCTCAATGAGGGGCCTCCCTGCCGGATAAGCAAAAGACAGATCGCGGAGTTCAAGCATGATTCTGCCCTTTCCGCATCAACAGCCAGAAGAAGAAAGGAACGCCGAGAAAAGAGGTCAAAATCCCGATGGGTATGATCTGAGGAGGGCAAATGTTTCTGGCGAGCACATCGGAAAAGGTGACAAGGGACGCCCCAAACAACGCCGCACCGGGAATCAGGAAGCGGTGTTCGGCGCCAAGGGCAAGACGTGCGATATGCGGGGCAACCAGTCCGATAAAACCGATGACTCCGGTAAAGCATATAGCCCCCGCCGCCATGAGCGAAGCGGCCAGAATCCCGCCGATACGCAAACGCCGCACATTGACGCCCAGCGACGAAGCGGTTTCTTCACCGGCAAGCAACGCATTGAGATCCCATGACAGTTTCAGTGCGAACGGTACCGGAAGCAAGATCATGACAGCGGCCATCCCCAACTCCGACCATCCCACGCGTCCCAAATTGCCGAACCCCCAAAAGACAATCGCCTGTACCTCATATTCCGTGGCAACATATTGCAGCAACGAGGTCGCGGCGGAAAACAGGAACATAATGGCAACCCCGCCGAGGATCAGCGTTTCAGGACGGCTGTCGCGCAGTCGGGCAAAGCCCAGTGCCGCAAACGCCGTCAATGCGGCGAATACAAAAGCGTTCCCCGCCATACCCCATTGCGATGCCCCGCCCAGTAGAATAGCCAGCGCGGCACCGAAGGCCGCACCGGAGGAGATGCCCAGCGTAAAAGGAGAGGCCAACGGGTTCCGCAGTACCGCCTGTGCCAGCGTTCCACTCATGGCAAGCCCGGCTCCCACCAGCGCCCCCATGAGCACTCGGGGAAGGCGCAGGCGAACAAAGAGCGCCAACTCGTGTTCAGAGAACCCCAAGGGAAGGCGCACCACACCGTTTCCCACACTCACCCCCAAAAGGAGCATACACAACGCCACCAAGGCGAGCAGCCCCAAAAGAAGATTCTGCCGTTTACGGCGAGCAAGGTAGCGAGCAGCAGGAATGGCATGCATCTCTTCAATCTCATTTGAGTATTATTTTTCTAAAAAAAATGTCACCAGAATAGGTAGCACACTCTTTACGATTGTGCTACTTCTTTTTTCGTGTTCGACGAGGTTCCTTACGCCCTCATCTCTTCCCAATACACCCAGCGACAGGCTCCTGACTGATGATTCAGACTGAACATATCACCAAATCATTTGGCCGAACCCGCATCCTGTCCGGCATAAGCCTGCATGTGAGGGATCGGGAACTTGTGGCCTATCTCGGACCGAACGGAGCCGGAAAGACAACGACCGTACGTATCCTGTCCGGTCAGGCCCGGGCAGACGGCGGCACCGTCAAACTTGCCGGGCGTAACCTCACCGAACACCCGTTGGAAGCCAAGGCATTGTGCGGCGTCGTGAGCCAGCATCTCAATCTGGATGCGGAACTTTCAGTACGGGAAAATCTGGACATCCACGGACGGCTTTTCGGCATGAACGCATCCGAGAGAAAGGAAGGGATCACCAGTTTGCTTGAAACCGTCGAAATGGCACACAAGGTCGACGTGCTGACGAAAACGCTTTCGGGGGGAGAAAAACGGCGTATCATGCTGGCGCGGGCCTTATTGCATAAACCCCGCATCCTCTTTCTGGACGAACCCACGGTAGGGCTTGATCCGCTCATCCGCCGAAAACTCTGGGGCTTGATCAAACGCATCCAGCAGGAAGGCACAACCATCCTCCTGACAACGCATTACATTGAGGAAGCGGAATTTCTTGCCGATCGGGTTATCTTTCTCGACAAGGGGCGCATCGTTGCCGAAGGTACTCCGAACGCGCTCATGAACCAAATCGGCCAATGGGCTCTTGATGTCCAGTGCAACGGTCTGTTGACGACCCGCTACTTCAATGAGCGCGATGAAGCCGCCAGAGAAACCACTCAGGAACAGGGGACCAGCACGGTGAGGAGGGTCAATCTTGAAGATGTGTTTCTGAGCATTACGGGACGTAAAGTCTCGGGGAGCGCACAGTGAAGCCCCTTCGCGGCATGGCGGCCGTATACCTGCGGGAAATGCTCATCCTCAGACGCCGCATACTCAAACAGTTTGCTTCGTGGCTCGTCTCGCCGCTTCTGTATCTGGTGGCTTTTCATTACGCCATGAACGATACGCTCGTCGGCTCGCGTCCCTATGCCGATTTCCTCCTGCCCGGGCTCGTAGCCATGAGCAGCATGACCCAAAGCTGGGCCATCGCCAGCGACATCAACATCAGCCGTTTTTACTGGCATACCTTTGATGAATTTCAGACAGCCCCCCTCCATGCTGCAGCTTATGTTACTGGAGAGGTATTGGCGGGGATGACCCGTGCCGTATTGGCCTGTCTTGTTGTCATGGGAATCGGGTTGCTCGGCGGTATCCAGATCGCCTATGGCGCACCGGGGCTCTGGCTCGCCCTCTTGTTGAACGCGTGGTTCTTTTCAAGCCTTGCCGTAGCGCTTGCTTTGCATGTCAAAGCCCATGCGGATCAGGCGCTGCTGTCCAACTTCGTCATTACACCCATGGCCTTTCTCGGCGGCACGTTCTTTCCATTGGATCGCCTCCCCGGTTGGGCTCAACATGTTTTGGAACTCCTCCCTATGCGGCGCAAGCCATGCAAGCCGCCGCTATCGGACAACCCGTGCGTTTTCTTTCCTGCGGCCTGCTTTTTCTTGGTGCCGGCGCCGCGTTTACGTGGGCTATCTTCAGTGTCAGGAGCGCACAGGGATGAACCTGTCAGGAGGGCGCTGTTTCTGCCTCATGTTGGGCGTGTCGCTTTTGGCACACGGAGGGCTTTTCCTCAATCGCTCGCCGCTGGCACGTCTCTCCGAATCTAAAGAAGCTCCGCTCTCTCTGCGCCTCGCCGTAACGCCAGCTCCACCCGCGCCGACCAATGCAGCGGAATCCAGCCCGCAGCCCCCTCCGCTTGCTCCGAAAGAAAAGACGCCTCCCCGACCAACGCCCCAGCAGGAACCTCCGCCGCCTCAAAAGCGTTCCACCCACCAGGCCAAAACTGAAAAACGGAGAACAGCCCCCCAAAAAACAGCAACACCGCCAGAGCATTCCCGCGCACCACAGGCTCAATCGGCAAAGGCCCCCTCACCTTCCTCTCCACAACACACCGTACAGCCGGCACAAGGAAAAACGGAAGCAACCGCCCCTCGGCACACGTCATTCGACGCCGTGGACGGGCCGAAATTCCTCCAGCCGCCAGCACCGCGTTACCCACGTCTGGCGCAACGCAAAGGTATCGAGGGACAGGTGCTCATGGAATTGATGATTGACGCGGAGGGGCGTTTGATGAGTGCGTCCATAAAAAAAAGCGGCGGGAACGGATTCGATGAAGCGGCCCTTGAAGCCGTCCGGAAGGCCATTTTCCGCCCCGCGACCCATAACGGACGCCCGGCAACCTGTATTGTTCTCCTTCCCATCCACTTTACGCTGAGGAATGCCTCATGAATTTTCTCATGTCGTTTGCCGATTTCTTTGCCAAAGGCGGCCCGCTCATGTGGCCCATTCTTCTGTGTTCCGTACTCGCTCTCGCCATAGTCCTGTTCAAGACGTTGGAATATACGACAGCCCTGCATACGCTCGGAAAAATCAAACAGGGAGACTCCATTCCCCTGCCTTGGTTTTTGGCACCCGTCTGCGAACGACTGGGGACAGCCGACGAAGAAACCTTATCCCTCACAGCGAACAGGCAGGTCAGGAAGCTGGAGCGGGGGCTCGGCGTCCTGGAGTTGATCACGACGATCGCACCCATCCTGGGGCTTACCGGCACAGTGACCGGCATGATCAGCACATTTCAAGCGATAGGGGAACACGGATCACGGGTGGATCCTTCCGTGCTCGCCGGGGGTATATGGGAAGCCCTGATCACGACGGCTGCAGGATTACTGGTCGCCCTTCCCGCGCATGTCGCCTATCATTTCCTTGAGAACCGTCTGTCTGAACTTATCCAGACTGTTCAAGAAATCGTTGACGTTCGCCGCATTGCCTTCTGTGGGATATCCCATGGAAATTAAACGGCGCAAACGGGCACGCAACAGCATGAGCATTACGCCGCTTGTCGATGTGGTATTCCTCTTATTGCTGTTTTTTGCTCTCACCCTTCATTTTTCTCCTGAGGAGGCCATCTCCGTAGAACTGCCGACATCTTCATCGGCAAAACAACAATCGGAAACGGAGATTATCCTGACGGTAACCCCGGAAGGGGTGATCCGTCTGAATGGAAAAGATGTCCCATCACAATCTCTGGAAACGGAACTCGCCAGCCTGCGGAAGATTGATGAAAAACAAGCCGTACAGGTACGGGCAGATCAAGAGGTAGAAGTTGGTAAACTTGTGGCAATCATCGATGCAATCCGCAACGCCGGATTTCAGTATTTTGATCTGATGACGCAACAAGTTAACCGCAAATAATACATGATACCGGGGTACCCATGATTTCGAGAGGGGTATTTCAGAAAAAAAGCACTTGCCAAACGAACGATCAAGTAATCACCAATCCCGTGCCCAGTATTCAGACTCTGACACTGAATACAGAGAATATCACTCCTCCGTCTTCGCCACGAAGAGGGTAAACAATCGAAGTATGAATGCCCTGTTCGGAAGAATTCACCTCAAGAAACCAGCAAAGGATAATATAGTGTACAGCCAAGGTACGTTATCAATTCTTGTAAACAGGATACTCCTCTCGGCTGAACAAGGATTGTTTCAAAGGAACATTTTTCAAACGACACTTGAAAAGGGCATAAGAGCGCGTAGATAAGTGACCATAACCGCCCAGGAAATCCGTTCCCGTCTGCTCGATATACGATCGTTTTTCAAGGTGTTCCTGCAGGGAACTCACAAGAGAGCAAAGAACCGATCGAGTTCCAGACAGAACGCTATAGCCTCCAGGAAAAGGCCATAGCCTTCATTGCCGAACGGAATCTCGGCCCCACCGAAGATATTCAAAAACTGTCCGACACCATGGATACAACGTCCTGCTCGCGGAGGACAACGAGCTGAACCGGGAAATCGCGGAGGAACTCCTCAAGACACAAGGGTTATCCGTCAGTTGCGCGGAGAACGGACAGATTGCGGTGGACATGTTCAAATCCTCACCCTCCCTCCCGGAACCTATAACATCATCCTGATGGACATCCAAATACCGATGATGGACGGATATCAAACAGCGGCGATCCGCAGTGCCCCGGATCACCCGGACGCAGCCACTATCCCGATTATTGCCATGACGACCAACACCTTCAGCGAAGATGTTGCCACAGCAGCCGCAGCCGGAATGAGATAGAGCCCTGCGTCTCGGGGACGGAGTTGGGGCCGTCTCCGACATGCTTTTCATCAAGCATTCTAGACCAACCTGCCGTGCCGTATGTTACGACTCCATCTGTTGTGTAACTTGGTTTTATTGCAACTAAGGATTTCATTATTGAAATCAAAAGAACCGCCACTTACATAATCGCCAATCTGCCCTCTCTTGTTCGCCAGTTTTCTCTGATTCCCCCCAACTGCCACGTCCTTCGCGGTGAGTGAAATCGTCAGCCCATCAGGCTTGACGGAACCACGTGTGATTGGCGGAATCGGCGGCAGCCGTGGCGCTGGATGCGGCGTTCATCTCACTCACACTGGCAGCAGCGGCGGAAACGGAGGCTTCGCCATTACCGTATTCGCGGCTTCCGTCGCGGTCTGTTCACTGTCCTTGGCCACGTTCTCGGAAGCTTTCGCCGCCGTGGCGGAGGTTGACGCTTCTCCCGCCTTGGCTGTGTGAGCCTACGAGCGCCATATGACGTGTATTGCTTAAAGGTATTGGATTTTATTGTTCCATTTGGCGGATATAAAAACTCAATACGATCTATATTGTGCTTAATTTAACGTACATTCTATAAATCGGTAACCAATTTGTGCATAATCGTTACTCAATTGACCAATTGCCTTATTCAATATATATTCACATAAAATTCATAGGGCATTCTTCAAATTTCAAAAATAGTTTTAAGGAGTGGTCATGAATGAATTTTATCAACTTATTCAAGATACTGTATCACGGAGTCCCATCGGAGCCAAAGCTGTTGCTGTAAAAATCGGCAAACCTTACTCCACCATGATGAGGGAAGTGAACCCCAATGATAAAGGTGCAAAAGTAGGTGCCGACACCCTTATGGATATCGTAAGGGCAACTAAAGACATAAGCCCCCTTGTATTCATGGCGAAAGAGCTTGGGTACAGGCTTGTCCCTGTCTCAAAAGATGAAGGAGAGGAGGACTCGGCTGCATTATAAGATAACCATATATATTAACATAAAAATATAGTGGCAAGCTACCGATAACGGGTGGCTATTTTTTTGCAAAGGCGGTTCTTTGGAGCCGCCTTTTTTCATGCTCTCCCCTTGGACCATTGGCAAGAAGCCCTACTAGACCCGGCTCCGGGAAAGGCCCCCTCTCGATGACAGGCGAAGTTCGGCTACAGGCTTGCCCCTGTGAATTGACGGGCCCCACATGAAAGGGGGCGGCGAACACCCGTCGCCCCGAACCATGCGGGACCTGAAACGTATGGATGT